>Ga0315336_1000141_pt1 | contig 308056 bp, 272 predicted proteins | sample ASW5metaG_FD_204512 | JGI IMG/M metagenome (GOLD analysis project Ga0315336, IMG submission 204512) | Ammonia-oxidizing marine archaeal communities from Monterey Bay, California, United States - ASW #5 | ecosystem: Environmental > Aquatic > Marine > Intertidal zone | place: USA: California...
TGAACTTCTACAAAACGATGATTTGGCGGATGTCGATCGCAGTTTTCTGCATTTCGCCGCCGGCAAAATGTTGGACGATATGGGCGCCTATGATCGGGCGTTCTCGCATTATGCCGCCGGTAATAAGACGCGCAACGCCACCTTCGATCATGCCGGCCACCAATATCTGATCGACCGAACCATATCGATAATCGATGCGGATTACGCCAAGCGGCGTATTTCTGCGGCGGTCTCAGCCCCCGAGGACAGCGCGCGTCGAGCGATCTTCATTGTCGGCATGCCACGGTCCGGCACGTCCCTGGCGGAACAGATTCTGAGCAGCCATCCCGACGTCGTTGGCGCCGGCGAACTCGGTGACGTTGCCTCGATCGCCGGCACCTTGCCCGAACATGCGCCCGAAGCACCGGCCGACGCGAAGTTTCCCGATTGCCTACCCTGGGTCACCGACGCCGTCATTGACGGCTTCTCGCACGCGTATATGAAGCGGGTCGGCGGTTTGTATCCGGACGCGCGGCGCATCGTTGACAAGCATCCGCTAAATTTCAGGTTCGTCGGCCTAATATTGCAGTTCTTTCCGGCGGCGACGATCATCCACATGCGCCGCGATCCACGTGACACGTGCCTGTCTTGCTATTTTCAGAATTTCAACAACGGCCAGGAATACGCTTTCGATTTGCAGGCGGTGGGACGCTTCTACTTGGACTACCACCGCATGATGGACCATTGGCGCCGGCTGCTGCCGGGCCGGTTCCTGGACGTCGACTACGAAGCCCTGGTCGACGACGCCAAGACCGAAGGCAGCCGCATGCTTACCGCCGCCGGGCTCGACTGGCATCCCGACTGCGAACAGTTCCACAAAACCGCGCGCCCGGTGTCCACCGCCAGCCGCTGGCAGGTCCGCCAACCGATTTACAAAACCGCCAAGGCTCGCTGGCTTCGATACGAAGATCATATTGGATCGCTGTTGGAGACCTTGGCGCCGATATTGCCGTGATCGCGGGTGACAAATACCGTTATTCCTGTTTGGCAAATGCTCGATCTCATCTGTTTTTGCATTCGGATACGACGAAATTGGGACTTAGTTCCAATCGCCGCTCCGGCCCCCATGTTCCGAGGCGCATGAATCCGCCAATGCGCAAAAATGTCAGCCCTAGTAAACGGGCGTAGAAAACGCGCCCGGCCCCCAGATTTGACTCTTTATAGGCCGCCAGAGAAGCTTGGTTGAGGGCGTCAACAAGACCCCAGACCTTCCGATAGCCATCACGCTCCAGTTCCGAATAGGCGAAATGCAACATTCGTAGCGCGATGCCTTGCCTACGAAATGTTGTATCGACCAACACGTCAACCGCAAAGCATTCATCTTTTTCCAGAACCAGTCGAAGCCAGTCATGGTTGTCCAGAAAGCTGGTTGCGAACCAAATCCAGCCGCAGATTTTTCCGTCTCGGATCGCCACAACGATCCTATGACTCAAATCGAATGCTTTCCGTACTCTGGCACCATCGCCAAATTCCGCAAGCAGCTCGAAGTCTTCGGCTTTTGCCCAGCGGATCTCACCGTCCGCGGTTTGGGCCGAACGCCATTGGGTTAAATCCGTGTCCATCAAAATCCAAAGGTTGATTTCGAACCATCGTCGCGGAAACATCAACCAAAGGGCGCGCTGGCCGGCATAGAGCGGGCCAATTTCGCGTACGCGGTTCCAAACCCACCTTGCGCGGGAGAGAAATGAGCGGTTTGATTTCATCTCATGCCCAATACACACAGGACGATGATGGACATACGAACGACCACAGCGGGTCTCGACTTGCTGGCTCGCCTGCCCTGGTTTCTCAACCGTCGATTCACGATCGATGAAGCACGGGCAATCCAGGCACACCAGCTGCGAGGTCGGCCACAACGCTTCTTGCGGTTCTTGCGCAAAGGAATTTACGCGTTTCCGCATCACCCGGTCCATCAACTTCTCAAACATGCCGGTTGCACGTATGGCGACTTGGCGACGCTGGTAGAGCAAGACGGCGTCGAAGAAACATTGCAGCGTTTACTGCAAAGCGGCGTCTATCTCACGGTCGACGAGTTCAAGGGCCGGCGTCCGGCGGTCCGCGGATCGACGACCATCGACGTCGACCCGGTTCGGCTGCGCAACCCGCTTGCCGCGTTTCACATCCCCAGCCAGAGCGGCGGCAGCCGTAGCGCCGGCACGCCCGTAATAATTGACTTGGCCTTCGTCCGTGCAAGCGCCGTCGCCTACGCGCTGAGCCTCCATGTCCGTGGTGGTGACGACTGGCTCAAGGTCAACTGGGAGACACCCGGCGGAGGCACGCGGTTTCGATTGCTGAAGATGAGCTGTTTCGGCGCAAGACCCGTGGCTTGGTTCTCACAATTGGACCCGGCAGCGTCGGCCAAGAATAGGAATTTTCGTTGGGGCGAGCGCGCATTGCGCTTGGGGGCACTATTGGGTGGCGTCAGGTTGCCGCCCGGCCAATTGGCGTCGCTGGAAGATCCGCTGCCGCTGCTGCACTGGATTAGAGCCGCGCTGGACCGCGGCGAGACGCCGCATTTGGAGACGTTCCCGAGTTCAATCGTGCGCCTGGCACGATCTTCACTGGAGACCGGCATCGACATTCGCGGAACAAAGGCCACGCTGGGCGGTGAACCGATTACCCAGGCCCGTCTCGACCTATCCACCGAAGCCGGCATTCAATCCTTTCCGCGCTATGGATCGATGGAGACCGGACCCGTCTCCTACGCCTGCCTGAACCCGAAGACTGCCGACGATACACATGTTCTGCGCGACCTCCATGCGGTCATCCAGGCCGGGGACCAGAGCGAGCAGATCGGCCTGCCGTCGCGGGCGCTGCTGATTACCAACCTGCACCCTGCGGCGCCGTTCGCAATGGTCAACTTCTCCATGGGCGATGAGGCGGACATGGCCGAGCGTGATTGCGGCTGTCCGCTAGAGCAGTTGGGTTGGAACCCGCATTTGACCAATGTCCGGAGTTACGAAAAATTGACTGCCGGCGGCGTGACGTTCTACGACAGCGATCTGATCGACGTGTTGGAGCGTGTCCTGCCCACGGCATTCGGCGGTCATCCGGCCGATTACCAGCTGGTCGAACGAGAGGATTCAGACGGACGACCGCGCATGGTCTTAGTCGTGCATCCGAGGCTCGGCCCGCTTGATGAAGCGCTGATAGAAGACGCATTCCTGCGCGCGATCGATACGTCGCCGCTGTCGGGTTTGATGGCGTCGATGTGGCGGGAATCCCGCGTCGTGCACGTCGAACGCCGAGCGCCGCATACCACTGCCACCAGCAAGATCTTGCATCTGCATGTAGATAGAACGAGATCTTCGACGAACCAATAAGGGCGGGACTTAACGAGTTCACCGTGAAGAAAAGTTCTTCGCTACGCCCAGTGTATTTTCTTCACGGCGAATTGGGTAAGGTCAAGACGGAAGGCAGCCGCATGCTCGCCGCCGCCGGGCTCGACTGGCATCCCGACTGCGAGTAGTTCCACAGAACCGCACGCCCTCGATCATTGAAGCGACCTCCGCCGACGAGAGCGACTTCAAGGCGGACCCCTCAATTGCATTTTGCCAGAATCCGTTTTAGATCCTGCGCCAGAATGTCTCTAGAGATCGGGTGAAGCCCTGTCTCGGTCATTCCAGTGGATGCAATACGGATCTGGTTTCCGACAATACCAAGCGTCGGCGTTCTGGAGCCGGGGGCGAAAGACACGATCTTAACAACGCCATGGGGCACCGCCGGATCGAGCCGGCGGATATCAAGCTCTATGAGGCCATTCGGCCCGATCTTGTCGCGCACACACTGGAACGGTTGTCCATTATCGGTGAACAGTGAGATGACCAGTTCCAGAGGCCCGGCCGTCGGGTTGAGGACCTTGATCAACGAACGGCCACCGCGGCGCAGGTCATAGCTCCCGATCAGATAGGCCGCTGCCTCACCCTCGCCATCACCGGGCCCGCCGCCCGGATCGGTCAGCGGTGGTTCCGGTCGCTGGAGGGTGACATAGCGTTGGACCAGCCGAGGCGCGAGTTCTCCTCGTTCATTGCGGCCGATCGAGCGAAACAGCAGCTTATAGACCCCTGATGTGCCGGTGTTGGCGTAAGTGTTGGCCCAAGCCGCATCCGACGCTATGCCGTCATCGTGCAGGCCGTCATCATGCAGGGTCACGGACTGCACCGATTGATCCGGCCGGGTAATCGTTACCGTGACGCTGCCGTCGGGCGCCGGCCAACCGCGATCCGTCAGCGCCGCATCCAGCCTAATCTGGGCACCCGGCAGGTAGTTGGTCGGCGTGATACGGGCTTCGAGATGGTAATCCGAGGACACCGCGCCGGCGAATCCGATCGGCACCTGGCCCTGAACCGGGTGCATAATGCCGCCATACCCAATACGCGACTCGGCGGCGAGCCGTTTGCCAAGATCGGGCTTCCAAATACCTTTTGGAACCAGCTGAAGGGTCCAGTCCCCGACATAGGTACTTGACTGTGACTGATCCGGGAACACGATCCGGAAGATGCGGTAAGAATTGCGGACCTGCTCGTGGATTGGAATGCCGCCGATCGATGTGCCGGCGGTCAGGACAGTGCCGTCCGGGGCGATGAATTGGAGCGCATAAAGCGAACGCATTTGCGGATCGTCGAGCACCAGGAACGTGGCGTTGCGATCGGACGAAATCACCCGTGCCCGATCCACTACGATCGGTATATTCGACGACAGATTGATCACGTGGGTGGGGTCGGTCACCATGTCCATATTGGCCGCACTGGCGAAAATCTTGAAATAGAACGTCTCCAGATCGAAGAGCGTCTCGTCGCGCTGCGTATTGACGACTTGGTGGTACCCTTCATCCCCCATGTTTGTGATGCTTTGCAGCTTGGTCGGCTCGATGTCGAAGCCGAGTCCGACGCTGTACATTTGGATATGAGGGTCGTTGTTCTGGATGTCAATTATGGCGTCGGCAATGGATGGGGTCTCGTTCTCCTTGCCGTCCGTCAGCACCACCATCACGGTAGCCCGGTCGGCGAAAGGTCCGCCCACTTCGCCCGCACCGGTCAGCATCGCGCCGCCGATGCCAGTGCGCCCATCGGGCTTGAGCCGGCTGAGGTCGACCAGCGCGCCGGTGCTGAGTTCGCCCAATTCGATGGCGTTCTTTATGCCGTTGGTGATGGTCGTCATCGGCATGTAGACGGAGTTGCTGGCGTTGTATTTGACGAAGCCGAGCTTGTCGCCCACATCCGGACGCATCAGATCCGTATAGACCATGACCGCGTTGCGCATCGCTTCGATCTTGGAGCGGTCGCCCGCCAATTCGTCCATACTGCCACTGCGATCGAGCACCAGCAGCGAGTCGATCGGTCTTGGCATTCTGCCCTCGCCCGACAATAGTATGGTCGTCGTCGGGGCCGCCGGATCCGAACTCGCTACCTCCAGCTCGATGGCATGGCTGCCCACGGCCTGCGGTTCATAGATCTGACGCAGAACCGCCGGCGGGTCACCAGGCGCGATTGTGAAATTGGCCAGTTCGTTAATCTCGTCCCAATGTGCCAGGTTCGGATCACCGTTCGGCGTCGTGCGTGTGACGGATACGGTTAGGTTGGCATTGCCGTCATTGTGCAGAACGAGCGCCTTATTGAAAGCGAAGCCCAGTTCGACCTGACCGTAATTGATCACTGCCGTCTCGATTCGCAGAAGAGGCTCCGCCGCAGACTGGCAGAGTGTGCGCATGGCGTTCACATGGCTCGACGTGTCCGAACTTCCGGGCGAACCGGTGGGCATGGTTTTTTCGACCGCCTGTTCCAGCACCGTGCCGCAATAGCCCGCTATCGCGTTTGAAAGTTGCGGGAAGCGCCCGCCCCGGAGGGTCGACCCAATACCCGTTTGATTGTGACATCCGGTGCATTCGCCGATACCGGCGATCGCCGGAACGGCGAGGGAGGGACCGGCGTTCTGGGGCCAATCCGGGTGCACCAGCGGATCGTACCAATTGTCGGCTTGAAGGATTGCGCCACCGAAGGAGTCCTGGCTGAGCGCGGTGCCCGGATGCATGACAAAGGGGTTCTCGCCGGCATGACAGCCGGTACAGACGCCGCCGGCCGTAACGCCGCCTTCGTCGGTTTTGGCGAGTTCTGCGCCGCCGCCAAACGCGCTGAGAGGCTTGCTCTCGCTGGCGCCGATGGTGAAGCTCTCGGCATTCATCTGGTTGTCCCAGAAGCAGGCCTTGCTGGTCTGTTTGCCGAGGCAAATGATGCCAAGAAGAGCGATGTCCCCGGACCCATTGTTCCTAAATCGCGGGAGCGCGATGCAGGTGCCCTCGGGGCCGGTGCTCTCAAACTTGAAGACGCGCGCCTCCCTGGAGACCGCGATAAACTCCTGCGCGTCTGTCAGATTACCGACATGGTCCCATTGAGAACTTCCCCAGTCCGGCGGAATTGGCACGCCGTTGGCCGCGCATTCGTTGATGTAGGCTTGGCCCGCATTGAAAGTCGAAAACAGTACCGTCGAGCCGGAAGCCTGTGGTTTTGGTATCGTATCAATCACATCCTCGAGCGCTTTCGGCAGGGCGCTCGGCGACTCGGACGGGAACAATGTTTCATCGATCAGGCGGTCGAGTGCACCAGCTTGTATGGGTATCCGGTTCTCGGCGCCGATCTTACCGTTCAGAAACCGCAAAAGGCGGGCATTGACCTTGAACCGGAAGAACCGCCGATCTCGATCGGTGGTCGCAGAGGCCTTGGCTTCGGCATAAGCTGCTTGGCGATACTTTTCGAAGGCTTCTCGTGTTTCGGAATCGACGCGACCGAGCAGCTCCTTGATATAGGCTGCCTGAATTTTGGCAAGAAATTCAGGGGTCGGTGCAATCTCCTTGCCGTCATGGCCGAAGATTGCGCCGTGTCCGGTATACGCAATTGGATCCTGGAACGTTCTTTTCTGGGCCTGTGCGGCACCAATCGTCGAGACTATCAGGATCAAATATAAGAGAAACAACGCTGGAAGGTTCTTCATTGTAGCCCCCAACATCTATCGATCGCCAAATCACGGGCACAGTGCGTCTGTGCCCGAAGGTACGATGCAATATAAGTAAAGCGCTACTACAAAGCGTATGTCAACTATAGAGTAAAACCAGATTGAAATTCGTACCGGCAGGTCTGCCAAGCGATCTACAAAACCGTCAAGGCCCGCTGGCGCCGTTGTGAGACCCACATCGGGCCGCTGCTGGAGGTTTTGGAACCGGTGGTGCCGTGGCCGGTTGATACACAACGCCGATCCATCGGCTATATTTCGCAAAGTATACGCAGCATCTGACATTGCAGAGGGGACTACACCATGCAGATAGGATTGATCGCGATGTTTCAAGTTCCGGCGAATGCCCTCGATAGGTTTCTCGCCGCCGCACGGCAGGAGTTGCTGGCCGTTCGCAAGAATGAACCGGGCTGTCTGCGTTTTGATATCATCGTCTTCGACGAGGCCGAAGGACGTGGCGCTTTTGTCGAAGTCTTTGCCGACGAGCGCGCAGCGGAAAAACATCGCGAGCTGGCTCATTTCAAAGAGTTTTTTGCCGCGATAGATGATATCGATGTTCAATGGACGACAAGTCGCGGCGAAGCGATCGCCTAAGTTACCGACTGTCAGGTGCAGGGAAACAGCCGATCGATCTCGCTGTCCTCGGGAAACCGGCCCAGTTGTTTCTTGGAGTACAGGAGCCGGCTGTCGGCGGTGATTTCAAACACGCCGCCGCCGCCTTTGATCAGGGCAACCTCGGCACCGGTCCGCTCTTCGATTTGGGCCTTCGCACGGAGGGCTCTCGGTTCGTAGTTTCACTGAACGCAATATTCGATTTCGATGGTCATAATCTCTTCCTAGGAACTTTGGCGCGGCTGCGCGCTGTAGCATAGCATCCCGTCGAGGCTCGGGCCAGATTTGCTCTTGAACCCCCATTGGCGCGATAATGCCTTGAATTGGCGGAGCAACCGCTTCCCCCCTCAAGGAGCAGACATGCAGGATGGTGCCGTAGCGGCCAAATGGCCGGATATCCGGGTCTCGGGATTGATTGGCTTGGGCCATGGCTGCAGCCATTTTTTCCAGTTGGTCCTGCCGCCGTTGTTCCCGTTCATCATCGTCGATTTCGATATCGGCTTTACCGAGGTTGGCGTGTTGATGACGGTCGTCTTCGTGACCTCGGGCCTGTGCCAGTTCATGGCCGGCTTCGTCGTCGATCGTTGGGGCGCACGCCGGGTGTTGCTCTCGGGCTTTGCGTTGGATTGCGCGGCCATCGCGGGTTTCGCAACCCTAACCGAGTTTTGGATGTTTTTTCCGATGGCCGTGTTGCTTGGCATCGGCAACAGCGTCTTCCATCCGGCTGATTTCACCGTACTCAATAATGCGATATCACCTAAGCGGTTGGGTCGGGCCTTCGGTGCCCATACTTTCGGCGGCAATCTCGGCTGGGCGCTGGCAACGCCGCTGATGTTCGCCATCGGCAGCTTCTATCACTGGCGCACCGCCATTCTGGTGGCGGCGGCGATCGGCGCCGCCATTTGGCTGCTGCTCTGGTTCAATCGTCGCGACTTGGTCGGCGGCGGCGCGCCCAAGCGCCAAGAAGAAGGGACTGCCGAGACCAGCGGTTTCGCGCCGATGATGAGCATGCCGGTCATTTATTGCTTCTTGTTTTTCGTGCTGTTGGCGCTGTCGCTGATCGCGGTCCAGGATTTCCTGCCGTTGACCTTGTTGGCCTTGCACGGCACCGCGCTGGAAATCGGCGCCCAGGCATTGAGCGGGTTCCTGTTGGGATCGGCGGCCGGAGTCATCATCGGCGGCGTGTTGGCCGACCGAACCAGCCGACACAGCTTGACCATATCGCTCGGATTGCTCGGCTCGGCGATGCTGTTCCTGCTGGCTGGGTTCGTGTCCTTGCCGACGTTGTTGATTGTTGCCGCTGTTTCCTTTGCCGGCGTTCTGTCGGGATTGACGACGCCGTCGCGGGATATGCTGGTGCGCTCGGCGACGCCGGCCGGTGCGACCGGGCGGGTCTATGGCTTTGTCTATTCCGGCCTCGACGTCGGCTCGGCCTTGGCGCCGGCGACGGTTGGTATCCTGCTCGATGGCGGTGAGCCGTTATCGGTCATGCTGTTGATCGCTGGGGTGTTGGTCTTGGCCATCTTCACCGTCGTCTCGATCCGGCCGCGGGCGCGGCTGGCGATGGCCGAATAACACGAGAGACCGTGTATGGTTGCCTTTACAATGCGAACGGCGCGCGCCGACGATGTGCCGTGGATCGTTGAACAGGAAGGACGCCCGGACTTCGTCGCCTTCATCCACCGCTGGCCGGCGGAAACCCACATGGCGAATCTGACCGATCCGGATAGACAGTATCTGATTGCAGAGGCGCCTAACGGCCGGCGCCTTGCTTACGTCATCCTTGCCGGCCTCCGCGGCGTGGCGCCGGCGATCGAGTTGGTTCGAATGCTCGTGGCCGAACCCGGGCGCGGCCTTGGCCACGCTCTCATGGCCCAAGTGATCGCTACGGCTTTTTCAGAGCTCGGTGCCGCACGCCTTTGGCTCGATGTGTTCGAAGACAATGCCCGCGCCCGCCACGTCTACCGCCGCGCCGGCTTTCAGGAAACCGAGGATCCGCGGCAAGCGGCAACAAAGGCCGATGGCGAGCCGGGCCGTTTGGTCATCATGGAAATTGTCGATGCGGCGGCTAGCGCCGGGCGATGAGCCGGTTTACGCAATGGGCGGATCCGGGAAATGCCTCACACCAAGGCACGTCACCGCGCATCCACGGCGACCTCTGGGAAAGCGCCTGCACTTGCTGCGACGCCTGATTTTCGACCGCAAGCGATAGCCGTCGGCCGCTTGGCGCAGACTTGCCTTGACACCAGGGGTTAGATGGGTCGTCACGACAGACGCTGGCGCCACTGATGACGACGGTGCCGGATTGGGCGGCGGCGGGGCCGGCGGCGATGCCGAGCAGCAACGCGACGGCAGAGGTATAGGCGATCGCTCTCATCATGACGCCGAATTGTCCGGGCAAAAGCTTAAGGCTTCGTTTGTACACCGATTCGCCGCCTTTGCCGTGGTTTCGATGCCGTCTTCAGTCCTTTAGAGTAACCGCACCGTCGCCAACAACTTTCGACAAAGGCAATCCGCCATGGCCAAGCACCCATCCACCGACCCGAAAGCGCCCGCGGCGCCGCGCCCGGCCGAACCGGCGACCCAGGCGTTCAACGCTGCTTTCGCGGAAACTTTGAACTTTGACGATGTCCAGGATTTTGACGACGCCCGGCGCGGCTTCGTCGGCACCTTGGCCGACGGTGTGATCAAGACCAAGCGGGGCTCGGTCGTCTGGGATCTGAAGGCATACGACTTCCTTGATGCCGATGCGCCGCCGGACACAGTCAACCCGAGCCTCTGGCGGATGGCCAAACTGAACATGATTAACGGCCTGTTCAAGGTCACCGACCGGGTCTATCAGATCCGCGGCCTCGATCTCGCCAATATGACCATCATCGAAGGTGACAGTGGCCTGATCATCATCGACCCGCTGACCACGGCCGAAGTCGCCGCCGCCGGCCTTGCGCTCTATCGCCAACATCGCGGCGACCGGCCGGTGCGGGTGGTCATGTACAGCCATTCCCACGTCGACCATTACGGCGGCGTGAAAGGCGTCATCGATGCCGCCGACGTGGCCGCAGGCCGGGTCGCGGTGATCGCGCCGGACGGCTTCATGGAGGCGGTCGGCGGTGAGAACGTGCTGGCCGGCAACGCCATGACCCGGCGTGCTCAGTTCCAGTTCGGCGGCCTGTTGCCCAAGGGCCCACGCGGTCAGGTCGATGCCGGACTCGGCAAAGTCACGGCGCGCGGCCGGGTGACCCTGATCGCGCCGAGCCAGCTGATCGTCGAACCGACGGAACGCCATGTCATCGACGGCATCGACATGCTGTTCCAACTGGCGCCCGATTCCGAGGCGCCGGCCGAAATGCACATGTTCATGCCGGCCCTAGGCGTGCTGAACATGGCGGAAAACGCCACCCATAATCTGCACAATTTCTGCCCGTTGCGCGGTGCCGTGGTGCGCGACCCGAGGCTGTGGTCGCACTATCTGGCGGAAGCCATCGACATGTTCGGCGCCGGCAGCGAGATTCTGATCGGCCAGCATCATTGGCCGACTTGGGGGCAGCAGCGGATTGTCGACTACCTGGCCAAACAACGCGACCTCTACAAATTCATCCACGACCAATCGGTGCGCCTGATGAACCACGGCCTAAGGCCGGCCGAAATCGCCGAGAAGCTCGACCTGCCGCCGGAGCTGGCGCAAGAATGGTCGGTGCGCGGCTATTACGGCACGGTTAGTCACAACTCGAAGGCGGTCTATCAACGCTATCTCAGTTGGTACGACGGTAACCCTGCCAACCTGCACCCGCTGCCGCCGCGCGATGCCGCGCGCCGGACCATCGATTACATGGGCGGTGCCGATGCGGTCGTCGCCCGAGCACGGTCGGACTTTGCCGAGGGCGACTACCGCTGGGTCGCCCAGGTCGTCAGTCAGCTGGTCTATGCCGATCCCGGCCACGGCGACGGCCGCGCGCTGCTGGCCGATGCGTTCGAACAACTCGGTTATCAGGCCGAATCCGCGACCTGGCGCAACGCCTATCTCTACGGCGCCCATGAGCTCCGCAACGGTGTCGCCGATTTGCCGATACGGTCGATTTTGAGCCCGGACCTGCTCGACGCGGTGACCACGGCCATGCTGTTTGACTTCATGGCCGTGCGGCTCGACGCCGATAAGATCAACGGCCATGCGTTTGTCAGCAACTGGCTGTTCACCGACAGCGATGAAGCCATTGTGCTCAGGCTGGAAAACAGCGCGCTCAGCCATGGGGCCTCAGGCCCCTCGTCGGAGGCGACAGTGTCGCTCAGTCTGACGCGTAGCGATCTGGTGGCGCTCACGATTGATCGAAATGGCCTATCAGCCGCCCTTGACGAAGGCCGTATCGAGGCGGAAGGTGACGTCTCGGCGGTCGAGGCGCTGATGGGCATGTTGGATGACTTTCCGTTCATGTTCGACGTTGTCACGTCGGCGACGTGATTGATTGAAGAAGGGGGCGGCAATGGCGATGCGGCGCATGGTGCTTGAAATCGGCATGGGCACGGATATCCGAGGCTCGGACTACACCAAGGCGGCGGTGCGGGCCCTACGCGACGCGCTCTGGCACAATTCTTTGACTGTCACCAAGGCGCTCGACTTGCCGGTCGACGCCATGCAGGTGGACGTCACGATCGGCGTGCCAGTACCGGACAAGGTCGATAAGGCAGCGGTTCTCGCGGTCTTGCCGCACGGTACCGGAACCGTGAATGTGGTCGAGGGCGGCCTGGAAGTACCGAACGAGGCCGGCACCGACGCCACGGTCATCGCCCAGGCCGCCGCGGTCGTGAAACTGGATATCGGGTAGGGGCGGGGCAATGGCGTATAAACGTGTGATCCTAGAACTCGGCACCGGCAACGATCTGCACGGCGGCGACTATACCAAGGCTGCGGTCCGGGCGGTCGAAGACGCCATCCACCACAGCTCGTTGACATTGATCCGCACCCTTAAGGCCGATCCGAAGACGATCAAAGTCGACGTCACGATCGGCGTCCAAGCGCCCGAGCGCGTCGATGGCGACAAGGTCAAGGCGGCGCTGCCGGTCGGCACGGTTTCCGTGTCCGTGGTCAAGGGTGGCTTGGATGTCGCCGACGAAGAAATCGGCGACGTCGCGGTAATCGCCAGCGCCGCGGTCGCCGTCAGCCTCGATTTACTTTAAATTGATCCCTTTGAAGAAAAATCCAGACGACATTCGGCCAAGACCTTTCTGGACGTCAAGGTGAGAATTGAAGCGAGTCCTGTTCATTGCCGTAGACTCCGCGGACAAAGCCGTCCTCCTCGACATGGAGGCGTCGGGCAAACTGCCGATCCTCACGGCGCTCCGTCGAAACGGAACCTGCCTGGAGGTATCGACGCCTCCAGGGCTAGGCAACGACGCATTGTGGGCGTCGCTTTATACCGGTGTCGGCCCGGCGACCCATGGACGATTTTTTCCTTACCAATTGCGGTCCGGCACCTACCGTGTCGAACGATGTCCGCTGACGTCAATCGAACAACCGATGCTTTGGCAATTGGCGAGTGACGCCGGACATCAGGTGGCCGTCCTCGACCTTGCTTTGGCGCCGTTGTCGAAGAATCTGAACGGCGTTCAGCTCGTCGATTGGACGGTGCACGAGCGCGAATACGATCGGGTATGCAGCTACCCACCGGCACTCGCGGCGTCCGTCGTGGATCAATATGGGCGCGATCCGGTCGATCGATGCGATCTGTACGGCTCTGCACCGGAGGACGTGAACCGGCTACACGCCGACCTCATCTCTCGTATTGGGAAAAAAGAAGCGCTCGTGCGCGATTACCTCGATCGCGGCGACTACAGCTTTGTAATGACCGCGTATCACGAGCCTCATTGCATCGGGCATCAAGCTTGGCCAAGGCATGACCCTGGTCGTGACGAAGGAGACGCCTCGCCGGGAGCTGCGAGGCCTGATCCGGTCGAGGCGGTCTACGCGGCCGTCTTCGCGTCGATCGGTCGTCTTCTTGAACACGCCGGAGGCGACTGGACTGCAATCGTCTTTTCCGGTCCCGGTATGGGGCCCAATGCGAGCGCCTCTCTGCTGCTGCCTGAAGTTCTCCGGCGCTTGCAGCTGAACGCGCCCGCGGTTCCCAATGCGGTGACGGGTTTGAAGGCCGTGTACCGAAATTTCATGCCGGAGTCCGTGCGCCAACGTGCCCGGCGCATCGCGGATTGGTTCGATGCGCGTTTGATGTCCTGGGGCCGTGGCGCGACGCAGGCGTTCGCTGTTCCGCATGGTGACGGAGGCGGTGCGATTCGTATCAACGTGATCGGCCGCGAGCCTAGCGGGAGGATCGCCCCCGGTGAGCCCTATGAGTCGTACTGTCGTCAATTGATCTCGGATTTGCTGGAGCTCATCGATGCCGATACAGGCGAACCGGCGGTCCGCCGCGTTTTGAGAACCGCCGAGCTATACGACGGGCCGAAACGCGCGCCGATCGAGGACCTAATCGTTGAATGGAACGCGGATACGCCGTTGCATGGTGTGCGGTCACCCAAGGTCGGCGAGGTGCGATTTGATAGAGGGAGGGCGCGCGGCGGTGATCATCGGCCAGGGGGGCTGTTCCTCGCGAACGTAGCGACCCCTGAGCCGCACGAAAATGTCGGGCCAATCTCGGTAATGGATGTGTCAGCCACAATCGCCGCCGCCGCGGAAATGACGATACCGGGAGCCGAAGGAAAGGCACTTGATGGTCTTGCGTGAAGGAGAATGGTGATCGAGGACGAGGCGCAGCCGAGCCTGACCGGCGTTACCTTTTCCATCGTGATCGGGCTGGTCAGCACCGAGGACCGAGAGCGGATTTTGGAAACCCTCGATGCCTTGCGCAACCAGCGCGGCGATCACAGTTTCGAAGTGATTTTGGCCGACCGGCGAGACGACCGGGTCAGCGCGGTCATTCGCCGGGACTATCCTGAGGTGCGCTTAATCGATTGTCCGGCGGAGACCTCGCTTCCGGAACTTCGGACAATCGCTTTGGATCAGGCGCAAGGCGCGTTCCTAGCGGTAACGGAGGACCATTGTGTGCCGAGCGCCGATTGGCTGGACGCGGTTTCCATGGCGTTCCGCGAGGCCCCAGACGGCACGGTCGCTGTCGGCGGCTGCGTGGAGAACGGCGTTGCCGACCGGGCACTCGATTGGGCGACTTTCCTCTGCGAGTACAGCGCCTGCCTCCCTCCGGTTGCCGAGGGCCCGGCCCAGTCGCTGCCTGGCATGAACGTGGTTTACCGGCGGAAGGCGTTGGCGGAGCTCGAGCGCTCCCGCCTGATCCGGGGATTCTGGGAGACCACAGTCCATCCTGAGCTGCTCCGCAGGGGGCTGACCCTCTATTCGACCAACCGCGTCGTCATGAATCACAGCAAGAAATTTTCCTTTAGGCTGTTCGTCCATCAGCGATTCTTGTATTCGAAATATTTCGCGGGCATTCGCTTTGAGCGCGGTCAGATCTTCCGGCGGGCCGCGGCGGCGGCGCTCTCGCTCTTGCTGCCTGCCGTCTTGCTCTGTCGCATCGCCGGACAGGTTTGGCGCAAGCGCCGTCATAAGATGAAATTGCTTGTGGCTTTGCCGGCGCTCAGCCTGTTCGTCGTCATCTGGAGCCTTGGCGAGATGGCGGGCTACGTTGCCGGCGCGGGCGACGCCTTGTCGAGGATCGAGTAGCGGCTATGGCGTCGATCGCTTTTGTCTGCCCGGCCTGCAAGCAGGATTTGGAAGGCGACGAGTCAGCATTTTGGTGCGTCCAATGCTCGCACCGCTATCCCGTGCTTTTCGGTATTGCCGATTTCCGGCTGCGCTCGGACCGTTATCTCGACTTGGATGAGGAGCGCGCCAAGGCGCGGCGGCTGCACGCGTTCTCCGAGAACGCCACCTTTGATGAACTGCTGACATATTATTATTCGATCACTGACGACGTGCCGGACGCGTTGGTGCAGCGGTATGTGGCCTATGCCAACACCGCGCCGGAACGCGGCGCCGAAATCGTCGCCACGTTCGGACCGGTCAGCCGGTCGGATAGCCTGCTCGACGCGGGCTGCGGAACCGGCGGGTTGCTGCTCGCCGCGGCGGGACATTTCGACAGCCTCGTCGGCGTCGATATCGCTTTGCGTTGGCTGGTGATATGCCGCCGGCGTTTGGCCGAACAGGGCCTCGAGGCAACACTCGTCTGCGCCGACGTCGAAAGTCTGCCGTTCGCCGACGGCAGTTTCAGCCATGTCGTCGCTGCCGACCTGGTCGAACATGTCCACGATCCCGAAAACGCACTTTCACGGATCGCCCGGCAGCTAAAGTCAACGGGAACGTTGTGGTTGTCGGCGACCAATAAGTACTGCCTTGGCCCACATCCTTTGGTGCGGATTTGGGCGGTCGGTTTTCTTCCCAAGCCGCTGCGCAAGCGCCTGGTCGTGTGGGTGCGTGGCGTCGATTCGCTTCGTTACGTCAAACTGGTCTCGCCTCGTTCGATTGCCGCCAGTTGCCGGGCTCACGGGCTGGCTGTGATACAGATCGAGCCGTTGCACGTGGCGGCACCGCTTGATGCCTACCCCTTGATTGACCGGCTGTTGATATCCGTATACCGGTCGGCCTGCGCTTTCCGCGCTCTACGATATGTGCTGGTCCTGATCGGGCCGGCTTTTAATATGCACTGCCGCAAGCAATAATAGAGCCTCGGCGAGAGCTGAGGAGGGGGTCCCTGAGGAACACGCGATGCGGTTTGGTTTGATTGGTTTGGGTAGCGTCAGGCGAATCCGGAAGGATGCTTTGGCCGCGCTGCCGGGTAGCGCCTTGAGCGCGGTACATGACAGCGACAGGGCCGTGGCCGACGCATTCGCGGACGGCGTAAAGATCTTCGAAACGGCCGAAGCGATGTTCGCGTCCGGCCTTTGCGAGGCTGTCATCGTCTCGACGCCGCCCGACACGCACGAGCCTTTGGCGGTTGCAGCGCTGCAGAGCGGCAAGCACGTAATTGTCGAAAAACCTATGGCCAATTCACTCGAATCCTGCCGGCGTATGATCGCCGCCGCGCGGCGCGCGGGCCGGGTGCTGACGGTTGGATTCAATCACCGCTATTTCTCCGCCATCAAGGACCTGCGCGAAGCCGTTCAGTCCAGCGCGATCGGCCGTTTAAGCTACGTCAGGGGCTTCGCCGGCCACACCGGATTATCTGAGTTCAAAGCACCATGGATGTATGACAAAGACGTCATGGGCGGCGGCGCCCTTATGGACAACGGCATTCACATGGTCGACCTCATGCACCACATCATGGGTGAGGTCGAAAGCGTTAGCGGGGTTGTGAAAGGCGATATTTGGAACTTCGACAGATCGGAGGACAACGCCTTCGCTCTGCTGCGCGACCGTGACGGCTTGGTCGGCAGTTTGCACGCCAGCTGGAGTGAATGGAAGGGCTATCACTTCTACCTCGAAGCCTACGGCGACCGGGGAATGGCCAGAGCTTATTACGCACCCATGAGATCGCGCGTGATCAGCCTGGACAAGCCCGGCGGTAAAGCCCGGGTCAGACGGCGGCGCTACCTCGGCGCGGAGCTACGCGAAAAGATTCGTGGATGGCAGAGCACGGCCGTCGACACGTTTGTCGAGGAAATTTCGGATTTCATTGCGCTCGTCGAAGACAGCACCGGCAGTGGCGCCATCGCAACTGCGATCGACGGCTATCGCGCGATTGAGATCGCCAATGCGGTCTATCGGTCCTCCGAGAGCGGACAAACGGTCAACCTTGTTTCGCCCGTCTTTGACGAGGAAGTCTCTTCAAGCCCCGACTAAGGTATCCGCACTGAAGTCTGTTGAGGTTTCTTAGCAATGCATATTCAATTGGCGTGACCATGTCGAACAGCGGAGATCTCACAGTTATTGTCATTGCGTTGCTCGGCGGCAAAGGTCTGGCGGCTTGCCTGCGCAGGTTGGAGGCCGTGTGCGAGGAAGGCGGCGTTCACGTAATCGTCGTTCACGCTTTCGGCGCGGCCGACGAGAGCATTGAAGACTGGCGCCGAGATTTTCCGCGCGTCGGTTTTTTGGATAACGGCAAGGAACCCGTTCCCCTTCGCCGGCATCGGGGAGCCGAGGCCTGCGAGAGCGAATTCGTTGCCTTTCTGGAGGACACCACATGGCCGGGGAGAGGCTGGCAGAAGGCGGTCCTGGCCGGTTTCGATGACCCTGAAGTCGGCGCGGTCGGCGGTCCGATAGAGATTTCGGACACCTTGTCGGCGCGTGCCAGCGCGCTTGGTATAAGCGACTATGGCCGGTTCCATCCGGCGGTTCTGGGATTGGGCGCAACCGGCATCCGCCCGACGGCGCACTTGCCGGGAAACAATCTGGCCTACCGGCGTGATCACTTGCTTGCCGTGCTGCGACAGAGCACGCACGGCCTCATCGAGGAAGAGGTGAATGACCGGTTGCGCCGGCAGGGCATGGGGCTGGTCTTGCATTCAGGCATGGCGGCCACTTATGCAGGCGAGGATGCCTATAACTGCCGGCTCTCGACCCGAATGCAGCATGGCCGGCTCTATGGCTCCGGACAGTGTGCCGGGCAGCCTTTGGCGAAGCGCCTGGAGCGCTGTGCCGCTGCGTGCGCGCTGCCCATCGTTCTCTCCTACCGGGCGCTTAGCGTTGCGGTGCGTGCGGTGCCGTTGGCCAAAGTACCCGCCGTCGCCATTTGGATCTACCTGATGGCAACCGCCTGGGCTATCGGGGAGGCCTTGGGCGCCCTCGACGGCGAGGGTCAGAGCCTGGAAAGCTGGCGCTGATGCGCATCGGCATTGATGCGGCCTGCTGGTGGAACCGTCGTGGCTTTGGCCGCTTCACCCGAGAGATGCTCAAAGCGATGATCGCTAACACAAATGGCCACGAGCTCTGCCTGTTCGTCGATCGGGAGCCAGCTGAAGAGATGGACGATCCGCGAATAAGCGTCGTGCGGGTGGCGACCTCCCGCACGGTGACGGAATCGGCCGTGGCATCGAGCAGCCGTTCGGTGCGCGATATCCTCGCATTTCGTCGCGCCGAATTGGCCGAGTCACTCGACGTCTTATTCTATCCGGCTGTCTACTCTTGGTTCCGGGTGGGCCGCGGCCTGCCTTCGGTGGTCACCTTGCATGATGCGATCCACGAGCACTATCCGGACCTTGTCTTTCCGGATCCTTGGCGCCGGCTGCTGTGGTCTGTGAAGCTCCACCTCGCCTGTCGTCAGGCCGGCCGGATTCTAACAGTTTCCGAGGCAGCTAAAGCGGAGATCGTAAAGTACATTAAACTAGATCCTATACGGATCGACGTTACAAATGGAGCCGCCGACGCAAGGTTCAGACGACTTGATGACTTATCGTCAAGGGCGCAGGCGCGGCACCGTGCCGGTTTGCCGGCGCGAGGACGATTTCTCATCTATGTCGGCGGCTTCGCCCCCCACAAGAACCTCTCGCGAATGCTCGACGGTTTCGGCCGGGCCTTAAACCGGGGTGGCGTCGCCGACCTCCACTTGGCCCTGGTCGGCGACCCGGCGGGTGATGGCTTCTTGTCCAACTACAGCGAATTAGCCGATCAGGTGAACGGCAATGCTCGCCTCAGGGGGCGGGTCCACTTTACCGGCTTCGTGTCCGACGAAGACTTGATCGCGCTTTACTCGGAGGCTGTTGCCGCCGTCATGCCGGCATTCTCCGAAGGCTTCGGCCTGCCCGCCATCGAAGCCCTTGCTTGCGCGACGCCAGTGCTCTCAAGCGATCGCGGCGCCGTTCCCGAGGTGATCGGCGAGGCCGGGCTCCTGTTTGACCCGACGAGCCCTGATGCGATCGCCGCTGCCATCGAACGGATCGGATGCGAGAACGACACCCGTGCGGCCTTGCAGGTCAAGGCCGTTCAACGGGCGCGCCAGTTTACCTGGAGCCTGGCGGCCGAGCGAACATTTGCGGTTCTTGAGGCCTGCCATGGACAGGGTCCGACCAAACTGGCTTGAACTGGCCAGAAAGCCGACGGACATTTTGCCGATCATGCTCTAGAGCTTGTCCACGATCGCCGCGGCCATTTCGTCCGTCGGCGCCTGACCGCCGAGGTCGGCGGTGCGGACGTCGCCCTCGGCCAGCACCGCGGCAATGGCGGCTTCGATGGCATCGGCGGCGGCGGTTTCACCCAAATGCTCGAGCAGCATGGCGCCGGTCCAGATCTGGGCGATCGGATTGGCGATGCCGCGGCCGGCGATATCCGGTGCCGAGCCGTGCACCGGCTCGAACATTGATGGGAATTGGCCTTCCGGGTTGATGTTGCCGGCCGGCGCGAGCCCCATGCCGCCGACCACCGCGGCGCCGAGATCAGACAGGATATCGCCGAACAGATTGCTGCCCACCACGACATCGAACCAATCCGGGTGTTGGACGAAATGGGCACTCAGGATGTCGATATGGAAGACGTCGGTGCCGACGTGGGGATAAGACTCCGACATGGCGGTGAAGCGCTCGTCCCAATAAGGCATGGTGTGGATGATGCCGTTCGATTTGGTCGCCGAAGTGACGTGTTTGCGTTGCCGCTTGGCGGCCAGTTCGAAGGCATACTTCAGGATGCGGTCGACACCTTGGCGGGTGAAAACCGATTCCTGGATGACGGCTTCCTGGTCGGTGCCTTCGTATATGCGGCCGCCCATCTCCGAATATTCGCCTTCGTTGTTTTCGCGCACGATGACGAAATCGATGTCACCGGCCTTGCGGCCGGTCAGCGGCGAGGTGACGCCTTCGAACAATTTGAGCGGCCGGACATTGGCGTATTGCTGAAAGGCCCTGCGAATCGGGATCAGCAGGCCCCAGAGCGAGATATGGTCGGGCACGCCGGGGAAGCCGACGGCGCCCAAGAAGATCGCGTCATGGGGCCGCAATTGCTCGATGCCGTCGGCCGGCATCATTTCGCCGGTGGCGAGGCAGGTCTCACAGCTCCACGGTAAGTCCTCGATAGCGAGCTTGAACCCGTGCTTGGCGCCTGCCGCCTCCATCACCCGCAGCGCCGCCGGCACCACTTCCTTGCCGATGCCGTCGCCGGCAATGACCGCTAATTTGTAGTCTTTCATCTATCGCCCCTGGAATTCGGGTTTGCGTTTGTCGAAGAAGGCGGCCTTGCCTTCTTGGACGTCTTCACTGTCGTTGGTGATCATGACCGACAAGGCGGCGTCGATCATCGACTGCTCTAAGGTCAGGTCCGACGCGCGCCGCATCATCTGTTTGGCAAGCCGGACGGCAAGCGGCGCACGCTCGGCCAGCGCTCGGGCAAAGGCCATGGTGTGGTCTTTAAGGGCTGCCTGCGGCACCACTTCGGTCACCAGGCCGAGCCGGAACGCGGTCTCCGCGTCATAGACCTCGTGCAACAGGGTCATCTTCAGCGCCCGGTCGAGGCCCATGGCCTGCGGAAACAGCCAGGCGCCGCCTTCGTCCGGCAACAGGCCGATCTTGCCGCTGGTGTCGCCGAGGCGGGCTTCCGACCCGGCAATCCGGAAATCGCAACCGAGCGCCAAGGCCAAGCCACCGGCGACGGCGGGACCGTTGACCATGGCAATCGACGGTTTGTCCAACCGAGCCAGCGCCAAGACCACGGCCTGCATGCCTTCGATCATCTGTCGGGCATGGCCGAGCTGTCGTCCTTTGACGCGGGCACGGGCGGTGCTGTCGCTGCTGGCGCCGATATCGCCGCCGGAGCAGAAACCACGACCTGCGCCGGTGACGATCAGCACACGCGCATCATCGTCGGTTTGGAACCGTCGAATGGCGTCCTGGGTCTCCCAGGTCAATTCATCGGTGTAGGCGTTAAGCCGGTCGGGCCGGTTCAAGGTCAGCAAGGCGACATGCAACTCGGGCGTCGCATACTGGATGGTGTCGTAAGTGGACATTATTTCTCCCCAGGCGTTCCGTCCGAAGCCTAGCGAGAAATGCGCGCGTGGGCAAAGGTGGTTTAGGCGGCTTCGTCCATCACCTTGGTCGATGTGGCGTAGATTTGGGCGCCGGTTTCCCGGTCAACGCCTTCCAGCGTGACATCGTAGCCCCAGAGCCGTTGGACGTGCTTCAAGACCTCGTTACGGCTTTTTTCCGACAGCGCCACGTCGCGATGCACTTTGTGGTGCAGGCGGAGCGCGCGGTCACCCTTCAGGTCGACGTCGACGACTTGGATATCCGGTTCGGCCAACGACAAGTCATAGGACTGCGCCAACGCCTTGCGGACCCTGCGGAAGCCGCGTTCGTCATGGATGCCGGAGACGGTGAATTTCGTATCCGCCGCGTCGTCGTTCAACACGAACAAGTGGAACTTGCGCATCAGCCGTGGGCTCAAATATTGCTGGATGAAAGATTCGTCACGGTAGTTCGCCCAAGCGTCCTTCAAGGTGCCGCGCCAATCGCCGTTGCCGGCGAAATCCGGGAACCATTCGCGGTCTTCCTCGGTCGGATCGACGGTGATGCGCTTGATGTCTTCCATCATGGCAAATCCGAGGGCGTAAGGATTGATCCCGTTATAGCGTTTGCTGTCGAAATCCGGCTGCGCCACTACGTTGGAGTGGCTATGCAGGACCTCCAGCATCGATCCTTCGGTAATCCGGCCCTGATTGTAGAGTTCGTTCATGATGTAATAATGGACGAAGGTCGCGCAGCCTTCGTTCATGACCTTGGTCTGCTTCTGCGGATAAAAGTATTGTGATACGTTCCGTACAATGCGCAGAATTTCGCGCTGCCAGGGTTCCAAGTTCGGACTGGTTTTCTCCAGAAAATAGAGCAGATTTTCTTCCGGCAAATGGTGTGCTTTTTGGCGCTCGGCCTCTTTTTCGGCCGCCTCCGCGGTGGCGGCATCGACGTTTTCCTTGCCGGCCGTGGGCAGGGTCCGCCAAATGTCGCTGAACGTCTGGGTCTCGTAATCCTGGCGTTCCTGTTGCCGCTTTAACTGATCCTTGAGGCTCAGTTTCGGGCGGCGGCGGTAGCGGAAGACGCCTTGATCCATCAATGCATGAGCCGAATCCAAGGTTTCTTCGACCATGGTGAAGCCGTAGCGCTCCTCACATTTGGCGATGTAGCTCTTGGCGAACTGCATATATTCCAAGATGCCTTCGGCGTCGGTCCATTGCCGGAACAGGCAGTTGTTCTTGAAGAAATGATTATGCCCAAAGGCGGCGTGGGCCATGACCAACGCCTGCAGTGCCATGGTGTTTTCTTCCATGTTGTAGCTGATGCAGGGATTGGAATTGATCACGATCTCATAGGCCAGGCCGGCATAGCCCTTGCTGTACATTTGATTTTCGCGCACGAAACGCTTGCCGAACGACCAATGGTGATACATCAACGGCATGCCGACGGACGCGTAGGCGTCCAGCATTTGCTCCGACGAGATGATCTCGATCTGGTTGGGATACACGTCGAGGCCGAGGTCATTGAGTGCGATTTCCTCGATCGCATCATGGGTGCGGTCGAGAATTTCGAACGTCCATTCCGAGGATTCAAACAGCAGCTCGTTTTTTTTCGACGCCATCGTGGATCACTTCCCGTCGTTGTGCGCTCAGCCTGTCCGCGGTGGCCGGAGGCTGGCTTGTTGGTATTCCGTCGAAAACAGCTCGCGGAACACCGGATAGATATCGCCGGGACGCGCGATGCGCTTCATTTCGAAGTTTTCCCAGGCTTCGTTGATGCCGCCGTAGGCGCGCCAAAGCGCGGTGCCGCCGGCGGAGTTCTGGAACAGTTCAATTTCCCGCTCGTCGAGGATTTCGACATAGGCGTAGTACTGGCAAACCGGCATCACTTCTTCGTTCAACAAGGCGATGCAGCGTTCCGCGTCACCGGAGAAATTCTCGCCGTCGGAGGCCTGCGCCGCATAGATGTTCCATTCGCTTGGCGAATAGCGGTCCTTGACGATTTTCAGCATCTCGGTCATCGCCGTGGAGACCACGGTACCGCCGGTCTCGCGGCTGTAGAAGAAGGTCTCCTCGTCGACCTCCTGGGCCTCGTGGGTGTGGCGAACGAAGACCACGTCGATATGTTCGTAGCGGCGCTTCAAGAACAAATGCAGCAAGATGAAAAAGCGCTTGGCGAGATCCTTCTCGCGCTCGCCCATGGAGCCGGACACATCCATCAGACAGAACATCACGGCCTTGGTGTTCGGCTCCGGTTGCTGAATGAGGTTCGAGAACCGGATGTCGATCGGGTCGATATAGGGCACGGCGCGGCGCTTGCGCTCCAAACCCGCGATCTTGGCTTCCAGTTCGGCGATCCGTGCTTTGGTTTGCGCGTCCGGATCGGCGAGCCCCTGTAGTAACGCCAGTTCTTCTTCGAGATCGGTGACGTCGTTCCGGCTCGGCCGCCTGAGGGCCATGCGGCGCCCCTGAGCATTGCGCATGGTGCGCAGTACGTTCAAATTGGGCGGCGAGCCCGCAGTGCTGTACCCGGCGCGCTTCCAAGTGAAGGAATAGACTTCCTTTAGGCTGGTCTTGACCAGATCCGGCAGCGACAGGTCTTCGAAGAACAGGTCGAGGAATTCCTCGCGCGACAGAACGAACTGGAACTCGTCGTCGCCGTCGCCGGAATCGGCGCCCTCCTTGCCGCTGCCGCCGCCGCCTTGGTTCGGCTTGTCGATGCGGTCACCGGTCTGGAACTCCTTGTTGCCGGTGAAGATGCGATCGCGCTTGCCGCCCTTGGACGAATGCCGGAACCGCGGCTCGCCAATGCCCTTGGTCGGAATGGTGACGGTCTCACCGCTCGCGGCATCGGAAATGCTGCGCTCGCTGATCGACTTGTCGACCACTTCCTTGATCTGGGCACGGGCCCGGCGCATGAAGCGCTGCCGGTTGCCAAGACTCTTGTCTTTCGGGTTCTGGCGTCTGTCGATAAAGAAGGGCATGAAACCGCCTATTCAGCTCAACCGGCCTTGTTGACTCGCATGTACCATTCGACAAGCCGCCGGACCTGGCGTTCGGTATAGCCGCGTTCGGACATGCGGTTGACGAACTCGCAGTGCTTTTTGTCGGTCTCGCTGTCCTTCTTGGAGCCGAAGCTGATGACCGGCAACAGATCTTCGATCTGCCCAAACATCCGTTTCTCGATGACGTCACGCAGCTTTTCATAGGACGTCCAGGACGGGTTCTTGCCGTCGTTATGGGCGCGCGCCCGCAGCGAGAACTTGACCACTTCGTTGCGGAAGTCCTTCGGATTGGCGATGCCCGCCGGCTTTTCGACCTTGCCGAGTTCGGCGTCGAGGATGGCGCGGTCGAAGATCTGGCCGGTGTCCGGATCCTTGAAGTCCTGTTCTTCGATCCAGGCATCGGCATAGGCGATGTAGCGGTCGAACAGGTTTTGGCCGTATTCGGAGTAAGATTCCAGATAGGCCTTCTGGATCTCATTGCCGATGAACTCGGCATAGCGCGGCGCCAATTCCGACTTGATGAAATCGAGATAGCTCTTCTCGACGTCTTCAGGGAATTGCTGCCGGCGAATCGCATGCTCGAGAATGTACATCATATGTACTGGATCGGCGGCGACTTCGGTGGTGTCGTAGTTGAAGGTCTCCGACAGCACCTTGAAGGCGAAACGCGTGCTGACACCGTTCATGCCTTCATCGACGCCGGCGGCGTCGCGGTATTCCTGCATCGACTTGGCCTTGGGGTCGGTGTCGCGCAGGTTTTCGCCGTCATAGACGCGAAGCTTCGAATAGAGGTTCGAGTTCTCGTGCTCGCGCAACCGAGTGAGCACCGAGAAGCGCGACAGGATGTCGAGGGTTTCCGGCGCGCAAGGCGCTTCACCAAGGTCGCTGTCGCGCAGCAGCTTCTCGTAGATGTGCGTTTCTTCCGAGGCGCGCAGGCTATAAGGCACCTTGATCACGCAGATCCGGTCAAGGAAGGCCTCGTTGTTCTTGTTGTTGCGGAACTGTTGCCACTCCGCCTCGTTGGAATGGGCCAGCACGATGCCCTGGAAGGGGAAAGCACCGAAGCCCTCGGTACCCAGATAGTTGGATTCCTGGGTCGCGGTCAGCAGCGGATGCAGCACCTTGATCGGCGCCTTGAACATTTCGACGAATTCCAACATGCCTTGGGTCGTGCGGTTGAGGCCGCCGGAATAGCTATAGGCATCCGGGTCGTTCTGGCTGAAATGCTCCAGCATGCGGATATCGATCTTGCCGACCAGGGCCGAGATGTCCTGGTTGTTCTCATCGCCCGGCTCGGTCTTGGCGATGCAGATCTGGCGCAGTTTCGAAGGGTTCAGGCGCACCACGGTGAAGCGCGACAGATCGCCTTCGAACTCGTCGAGCCGCTTGATCGCCCAAGGCGAGGTGAGGCCGGTAAGCCGCCGCTGGGCAATGTTGTACTTGTCTTCCAACAATTCGCCCATGCGATCGGGGTCGAACAGGCCGAGCGGCGATTCGAATAACGGGCTTATTTGGTCGCCGGCTTTAAGAACATAGACCGGACGTTCTTCCATCAGCAATTTGAGGCGTTCCGCCAGGGTCGACTTGCCGCCGCCCACCGGACCCAGCAAGTAGAGGATCTGTTTTCTCTCTTCCAAGCCTTGGGCGGCGTATCGGAAATAGCCGACGATACGTTCGATGGTGTCTTCCATGCCGAAAAAGTCATGGAAAGCCGGATAGCGTTTGATTGTCCGATTAAGGAAAATTCGGCCGAGCTGCGGGTCGGAACTGGTGTCGACAAGTTCCGGTTCGCCGATCGCGGCGATCATGCGCTCCGCCGCCGTTGCATACATTAAGGGATCGTCGCGACATGCCAGCAGATAATCCTGCAGCGACAATTCTTCGAATTGAGCCCGGTTATATTGTTCGGAAAACATAGAAAAGACATTCATGGCGGTCCTCGTCCGGCTAAAGCTTGGGTCCAAAAAAGCCGCCTTTGACAGACGATCAGTTTTATCACTCGACCCGTATCAGCAGGACTTTCGGTCGCTCACTCAAGCCTTCATCAATTCAAGCGCCTAGTACTCTCGGCGCTGTGAGCGTCCGGAAGTTACCGATACCGGCCTCCTCCCGTGCGATGGCGCGCCACCTACCCTTTGCCACCACTTCCAATTTAGGATCCACATGGTTAACAGATGGTGAATCTAGGAAGCGTTTTTAGACGGAATCACAAAGACGTCATTGTCTTTTATTATGATACGCGTAAATCGGATTCTCCCACGTTCTCGTGATTCTGGCAACGAAAATCGTGATCCGTCATATGCAAAATACTTCCGGTTGCGTCGGGGATGATTGCAGTATGTCTTGTGTTTGTGTGCGGAATGCGGCGAGATCGGGGTGTTGTCAAGAAATTACAAGTGAAAATAGATTATAATCAATACTTTACGCTGATCGCGCGTGCAATGATCACGCTTTTTGTACCAGGCGTCCGAGTAGCGTGATCAGCAGCGCCAGCACCATGACGCCGGCGGCGATATGAAATATCCATATCGGGTCGCTATTGTCCATCACCCAGCCCATGAGTATAGGCATGATTGCGGCGCCGATGTTGAGCCCGACGGAAACAAAGCCAAACACCTTGCCCATGGAGCCGTCGGGCGTGACCCGGCGCACCATCATGTCACGCGATGGCATGATCATGCCGTAAAGCAGGCCGCCGGTGGTGAAGACCGTGATCAGCAGCAGGCTAGGCATTGCCACGACGCCAATGCTGTAGACGACGATCGCGGTTGCGCCAAATCCGGCCATGGCGACCAATTCGTGATGGCGCGTCCGGTCGGCGATGAAACCGCCGGCCAGGATGCCGAGCGAACCGCCGATCAAAAAGCCGGTCAATGCCATGGTTGCCTGGTCGAACGGGGTGCCGTGGACTTCGATGAGCGCCGCCACGGCGAAACTGTTGAGGCCGCTGGACGACATGGCGATCATCAGGAAAAACACGAAACAGAGCATCACCGGCGGCGACAACAGCAAGCGAATGCCCTCGCGCGCCGACAGGTTTTCCGGCTTAGCCGGCGCGGCGGCTTGGCCGCCGGCGGGTTTTGCCACCGCCATTTCCAACATGTATCCGAACAGGATCAGCAGCACGCCCACGCCGAGGCCGATGATACCGGTCGCGATGAAGGCGGTTTGCCAACTCCAGAGCCCGGCGACCGCGCCGAAAAACGGCGGCGCCGCGGCACCGCCGCTGTAACCGGCAAAGGTATGCAGGCTGAACGCGCGGCCCATGCGTTGGCCGCCGATCCGCCGCGTCAGAATGGTGTAGTCGGCCGGGTGATAGACCGAATTTGCAACCCCGGCGACGGCGAAAAATACCAGCAGCGCCCAATAGGTACCGGTCAGGCCGATGGCGAGGAAGGCCAGCGATTCCACGAGCACGCCGATAATCAGGATTTTCCGGGCGCCCAAGCGGTCGACCACGAATCCGATCGGCAATTGCGACAAACCGGACGTCACCTGAAAGGTGGTCATGACCGCGCCCAGCGCCAGGAAACTGACCCCCAGTTCCCGATGCAGGATCGGCATCAGCGGCGCCATCGCGAAAATGAAGAAATGGCTGAGAAAATGGGCGCCGCCGATCAGGCCAATAACCTGCATGTCGGTGCCGGAACGGGCCGTCGTGGTCGTCATAGTCGGACGGACTTCTGTCACTGGCCGCGGCCCGTGACATAGGGCCAGAGCGCCTGACCGCCCGCGGTGATGGCATGGCGGCCGATCTCCTCGGCCCAATGGCTGTCGGTGCCGAATTCCGCGCGCCACGACCAGAGCCGACGGGTCGCGTAATGCAGCGAATGCTCATAGGTGAAGCCGATGGCGCCGTGGGTTTGATGGGCGATGCTGGCGGCCTCCGCCGCGACTTCGCTGGCCCGAACCTTGGCAACCGCGACCTCGAAGCCGCCGTCGCCGCGATCGAGTGCCGCCGCGGCGGCTTCGGCCGCGGCACCGGCGGCCGCGGCATGGCCGGCAAGAATTGCCAATTGCTGTTGGATGATTTGGAGCTTGCTGATAGGCCGGCCGAACTGGACCCGTTCGGTCGCATACTCGACCGACTGGTCCAACACCCGCGTCAGCGCGCCGGCGATCTGGCCGGACCGTGCCCAGGCGCCGAGCCGCCACAACACACCGGCGTCTTCGATTGGGGCGGCGTCGCTGACCGGCGCACCGTCGAAGGCCAGCCGATCACGCGGCTCGCGAGCGACATTGGCGCCAAGGGTGATGGCGGCAGGGTCGGGCCGGGGGATCAGCACCAGATACGGCGCGTCGCCAGCCCAGGCGATCGCGACCGCGTGCAGCGCATCGCGCCCCCAAGGGACCCGAGGCGCGGTTCCGGAGAGCCGCCACTCCGCGCCGTCACGGTCGAGCGTCAGGCGATCCGTCCCCCGCACCGGCGCCAAAGTGATCGCCCCGTCGGGCATGGCGACGCCGGCCGCGCTCAAAACGTGGCCGGCAAGGATGGTTTCGACCAAAGGCACCGGTGCGCCGGCTTGGCCGGCGGCGCGGATCACCACCAAGGCGTCGCCGAAATTGCCGCCGACACCGCCGTCGGCCTCCGGCACCAGCACGTGGGTGTGGCCGTTTTCTTCCAACACTTGCCACAATGTCGCCGACCAATGCCCTGATTCTGCAGCATTTTGAAAATCAACGGTGACTTGCTCGCCGAACAATCGGGCGATGGAATCGCTCAATATCGATCGAAGTTCGTTCATCGCAAACCGAGCCCCCGGGCGATGATGCCGCGCAGAATTTCACGGGTGCCGCCGCGCAAGGAGAACGACGGTGCGACCTGCATCAAATAGGCGAGGGTCTCTTGGAAGTCGTCGCCGTCCATATCGGTCGGTTCGTCGTCGACCAGCTCTTGGGCAATCCCTGGCATCGCTTGCTCAAACAAGGCGCCGAGGTCCTTGACCACGGCGGCATCGAGCGCCGGATCGCCGCCGGCCTCGAGCTTGGCGGCAACCGAGAGCGACATTTCCCGCAGATTGGCGAGCCGCGCCACCAATCGCCCGACGGTCACAGTGGCGCGGCTGTCCGGCGCTTCGGCGAGTCGGTCGATCAATGTCACCAACAGGCGGTAACTCGACAAGTATCGCTCCGGCCCGCTGCGTTCGAAAGCAAGCTCGGCGGTCACTTGTTTCCAGCCGTCGCCTTCGTCGCCGACCCGGCGGTCGTCGGGCACGAAGACATCGTCGAACGTCACTTCATTGAAATCATTCTGGCCGGCCAAATCGATGATCGGGCGGACGGTTAGGCCCGGCGACGTCATGTCGATGACGAACTGCGTCAGGCCTTCATGACGATTGGCGCCGGCATCGCCGGTCCGCAAGAGCGCGATCATGTTGTGGGCCAAATGCGCGCCGGTGGTCCAGACCTTGCGGCCGTTGATCTTGTAGCCGCCGTCGACCTTGTCGGCGCGGGAGCGCACGGATGCCAGGTCGGAACCGGAATCGGGTTCGCTCATGCCGATGCAATAAAAACTTTCGCCGCGGGTAATCGGCGGCAGCAATTCCTGGCGCTGCTCCTCGGTTCCGAACCGCAGAATCAATTGCCCGCTTTGGCGATCGGCGATCCAGTGGTTGGCGACCGGCGCGCCGGCGGCCAGCATTTCCTCCATCATGACATAACGTTCCAGGAAGCTGCGTTCGGCGCCGCCATATTGCTTTGGCCAGGTCATGCCGATCCAGCCCTGTTGGCCAAGCTTGCGGCTGAATTCCGGATCGAAGCCGGACCAGCTCTCGGCGCGGTCGCGTTCGGACCGGTCGGGCATGGTCTCGGCGATGAAGGCGCGGACTTCCTCGCGAAAGCTTTCCGCATCAGGCGGCAAGGGCGCCGGCTCGAAGTGAAAATGCGGCATGGTGTTAGCCCAAATGGTCTTTGACGAAACCGCCGATGCGCTCGATCGCGTCGCGTCCTTCGCTCAACATTGGCGCAAAGTAAGGCCAGATATGGATCATGTCGTCCCAGACTTCCAACGTCGCATCGACACCGGCAGTTTTGGCGCGGTCGGCGATCCGGTGTGAATCGTCGAGCAGGGTTTCGGCGCTGCCGACCAGGATCAACAACGGCGGCAAGCCGCCCAGCTCTGCATGGATGGGCGAGGCGAGCGGATTTTTCGGGTCGGCGCCGTTCAGATAATGGTCGCTGAACCAAATCAGTTGCTCATGTTGGATCAAGGGATCGACGGCCGCTTTTGTCTGCATGCTTTCGCCGGTCATTTCCAGGTCGGCCCAAGGCGAAATACTGATACCCGCGGCCGGCAGGACGCCACCGCCATCGCGGATCGCCAACAGGCTGGCGAGGGTCAGGCCACCGCCGGCGGAATCTCCGGCAATCGCGGTTTGTCCCGGTTTGGCACCGCCATCGCCGGTCAGCCAACCATAGGCGGCGACAGAATCGTCGATGGCGGCCGGGAACGGATGTTCCGGCGCCAGGCGGTAGTCGACGTTCAAGACTCGGGCACCGGATGCCTTCGACAACCCGTAGGACAGGGTTCGATAATCTGCTGCTGAACCAATGACATAACCGCCGCCGTGGACATATTGGATGACCGCTTCGCCGGCACCCGGCGCGCTGACCCATTCGGCCGGCACGCCGCCGGCGTCGACCGGCTCGACCGTGGCATCGCCTGGAAGCGGAAAAAACGTCGCCAGTTTGTTGAAACGCTCGCGAATCATTTCCGGGGTCGGATTTTCCGGCCGTTCCCGCGCGTTCAGCAGTTCGATCAGTGTGTCCAGTTCCGCTTTGCTCATCCCGCTCGGTCCCCGTAATCAAAATTCGCCGCTTCAGATCCTGATAGCATGGTCTCGGCGACATTGGCAGTCCCGGCCGGCATTGACGGCAGCGGCCGGCGGCACCCATAAACTTGGACATGACTGTTCCCGAAAATATCGGCGGACGGGCATGGCTGATTTGGTTCATCGGTGCGTTGTCGTTCGGCTATGCCTTTTTCCAACGGGTCGCGCCGAGCGTGATGGTCGACGAGTTGATGGCGGCGTTCGCCGTCAGCGGTGCGATGCTCGGCAATCTCGCCGCGATCTATCTTTATGCCTATGCCGGCCTGCAGATCCCGATTGGTGCCATGCTCGACCGGTTGGGGCCGCGCCGCATGCTGAGCTTGGCCGCCCTGGTCGCCGGTGGCGGCGCCGTCGTGTTCGCGACCGCGGAAACGGTGGCGGCCGCCTATCTCGGGCGCTTGCTGATCGGCGTCGGCTCGGCGGTCGGCTTCGTCGGCACGTTGAAACTGGTGGCCGCCTGGTTTCCCGCCGAACGCTACGCTTATCTAAGCGGCCTGAACTTTCTCATCGCCATGCTCAGTGGCGCGCTCGGCCAAGCGCCGCTTGCCGTCCTGGTGGACGCGATCGGCTGGCGCCAGACCGCGCTTGGCATGGCTTTCGCCGGCTTAGGCCTCGCGGCCGTATCCTGGTTGCTGGTCCGCGATGGTCCACCGGGCAGTTCGGTCGAGCTGACGCGTGGCGTCGTCCTGTCGGGCATTGGCCGCGACCTGCGCACGGTCTTGGGTAGCCGTCAGAATTGGATCATTGCCCTCTATGGCGCCACCATGTCGGGGCCCATGCTCGCTTACGCGGCGCTTTGGGGCGTGCCGCACATGATGCAGGTGCATGGCTATTCACGGCCGACGGCGGCCTTGTTGTCGTCTTTCGTGTTGATGGGCTGGGCGCTCGGCGCACCCGCCGGCGGCTGGATTTCCGACCGCGTCGGCCGGCGCAAAGTGCCGATGATCCTGGCTGCATTGGCCGCCCTCGGCGGCTGGCTCGCGGTGCTCTATTTGCCCGGCCTGGCCGTGCCGGCGGTTGGCGCGCTGCTGTTTTTTGTCGGCCTCGCCAGCGGCGGCATGGTGGTGTGCATGGCGGTCGCGGTCGAACTCAGCCCGCCGTCTATGAGTGGTGCCACCACCGGGTTCGTCAATATGGGCAATGTCGGTGCCGGCGCTTTGATGCAGCCCTTGGTCGGCCTGATCCTCGATTGGGCCTGGGATGGCCGCCTGGAGGCGGGTGCCCGACTCTATGGTCCGGCGGCTTACGATATAGCGCTCGCGACCATTCCGGCCGCCAGCCTGGTCGCCATCGGCGCCGCCTTTCTGATCCGCGAGACCCACTGCCGGCCGCTGGCCGCGCAAACCCTGAGAGAGATCAATCATGTCTGACGAATTTGCCTACATGAGTGCCAGCCGATTGCGTGACGGCTTCGAGACCGAGGCGTTTTTGCCGACCGACGTGACCACCGCCGCGCTGGCCCGGATCGAACGCTTGAATCCGGCCTTGAATGCCTTTCAGGTGATCGATGCCGACGGCGCCGCCCGTGCCGCGGCGGCAGCCGACGGGCGCTGGCGGACCGGGGCGCCGCTCAGCCCGATCGACGGCCTGCCGATGACCATCAAGGACACGGTCGACGCCGCCGGTTGGCCGACCCGTTCGGGCTCTCGCACCACGCCGGAGACACCGGCGGTGGCGGATGCGCCGGTGGTGGCCCAGCTGCGCGAGGCTGGTGCCGTCATCCTCGGCAAAACCACGACGCCGGAATTCGGCTGGAAAGGCATGACCGATTCACCGCTCGCCGGGATCACGCGAAATCCTTGGAACACGGCCCATACACCGGGCGGCTCAAGCGGCGGCGCCGCCGCAGCGCTGGCCGCGGGCATCGGCGTCATGGCCCACGGCACCGACGGCGGCGGCTCGGTCCGCATTCCGGCGAGTTATTGCGGCCTTTACGGCCTGAAGCCGACCTTCGGCCGTGTCCCCCATTACCCGCAGACGAGCCCCTTCGCGACGCTGATTTCGTCGGGGCCATTGGCCCGTTCCATGGCCGATCTCGCCACCCTGTTGATGGTGATGATCCGGCCCGATCCTCGGGACTGGTACGCTTTGCCGGCCGATCCGACGGACTACGAAGCGATCGTCGCCGAGCCGCCGTCATCCTTGGCCGGAATGAAGATCGCCGTCAGCTATGATCTAGGCGGCGCGGTCATTCAGAAAGACATCCGCGGCGCGGTCGCCGCTGCAGCAGCGGTGCTTGCCGATCTCGGCGCCGAGGTGGCAGAGGTCGGTCCGATCATCGCTCCGCTTCGCGAGCGTTTCGAACGCTACTGGCTGGCCGGTTTCGCCCACCGCATGGCGAGCATTCCGGAGGCCGAACGCGCCCTGATGGATTCGGGGCTGCGGGCGCTGGCGGAGCAAGGCTTGAAACTCGGCCTCAGCGATTATTATGCCGGCGCCGAGGCGCGCGCCGCCCTCGGCAGCGAAATGAGCGTGGTCCACCAACACTACGATCTGCTGCTGACGCCGACCATGCCGACATCGCCGCCGACGGTCGAGACCGTTTACCACTCAGCCGACTTCGATCGCTTCGACAAGGCCGTGCCGTTCACTTTGCCGTTCAACCTGACCGGTCAGCCGGCCGCTTCGGTGCCATGCGGCTTGTGCGACAAAGGCCTGCCGATCGGCCTGCAAATCGTCGGCCCGCGCTTCGCCGAAGCCACCATCCTGAAAGCCGCCGCGGCTTATGAATACGCAGTGCCGGCACCTAAATTCGAATTCAGCGACCGGTGAAGGCCGGCGCGCGTTTTTCGACGTAGTGGGCGACGCCTTCCTTGAAGTCCTCGGAATCGAAGCTCTTCACCATTTCCTTGTCGGCGGCGGCGGTCGCTTCGCCGAGGTCCTGGAAGGCGGCATTGTAGACCTGTTCTTTCATCACCCGCATGGATCGGGGCGAAACCGTCGTGGCCAGGCGATTGGCGTAGGCGCGCACGTCGTCCATGAAGCTCGTATCGGCGAAGACGTCGTTGACCAAGCCGATGGCCAAGGCTTCCGCCGCCGTGACCTTGCGGGCCGACAAAAGCAAGTCGAGGGCCGCGGCATGGCCGACCAGCTTCGGCAGCATCCAGCTCACGCCGTGTTCGGCGATCAGCCCGCGTTGCGCGAAGGCGGTGGTGAAAATCGCTGATTCCGCCGCGAAGCGCATATCGGCATAAAGCGACAACACCATGCCGAGGCCGGCGCAGGGGCCGTTGATCGCGGCAATGACCGGCTTCGGCACGGTCGGGTAGAAAGTGTTGCGCCGCGAGAAGTCGTCGGGCAGGTCGAGACCGTTGTCCATGGCGCCGACATTGGTCTCGAAACTCGGGCCGTCGCTGCTTTTGTTGGAAATGCCGCTCAGCAGATCCATGTCGGCGCCGGCGCAATAGCCGCGCCCGGCGCCGGTCAGGATGATCACCCGAACACCATCGTCCTCGGTCGCCGCCGAGAGCGCATTGCGCACGTCATATTCCATGCGCCGGGTCCAGGCATTCAGCTTGTCCGGCCGGTTCAGGGTGATTGTCGCGATCGCGTCCTGGGTGTCGTAGAGAATGTCTTCGAATGTCATCGCCAAATCCTCATTAGTGTGGCCCCAAGAATAGGCACGATCCACCGCATAGGCCAGCGACGGTCGGATTTTCCCGACCGCTTGGGCGAGGCGGTCCAGCGCTTCGGCGAGTTGGGCGCGGGGGCAGGCGATGTTGAGGCGAACGAAACCGCTGCCCGTGTCGCCGAAATCCGTGCCGGAACCGACGATCAGGCGTGCTTCTTCCAGCATCAGCCGGTCCACCGCCGGCCCGTCGAGGCCAAGCCGGCGGCAATCGAGCCACATCAGATAGGTAGCCTCCGCCGGCGTGACCGTGATTTCCGGCGTGTGCCGGGCCAGGTGATCGACCATGAAGCGGTAATTGTCTTGGATGTAAGCCATGACCTGGGCGAGCCACGGCTCGCCATAGCGAAAGGCAGCTTCCGTGGCGACCAGGCCAAACAGGTTGTCGTCGAAGGTGCCTGCAGCGCGCTCTGCCGTCTTGAAGGCCGCCCGCCGATCCGCGTCGGGAATGATGGTCGCCGACAGGTGCAGGCCGGCCAAATTGAAGCTCTTCGATGCCGCCATGCAGGTCACGCTGTTGGCGGCGAAGTCGGCGCCGATGCTGGCGAACGGCGTGAAAGACACGCCATCGAACAACAGGTCGCAATGCAATTCGTCGGCGATGACGAGGACGCCGTGGGACAAGCAGATTTCCCCGAGACGCTTCAGATCCGCCTTGCCCCAGACCTTGCCGATCGGGTTGTGCGGATTGCAGAGAATGAGCATATTCGCCGCCGGGTCCGCCGCCTTCCCTGCGAGGTCCTCGAAATCCATTTCATAGGCGCGGTCATGCTCGATCAGGTCGTTGGAAATCAGGCGCCGGCCGTTCGCTTCGACGGCCCGGGCGAACGGCCCGAACACCGGCTGCTGGATAATGACCGCGTCCGTCGGTGCGGTCAGTTCCCGCACCAACAGACTTAGGGTCGGCACGACACCGTTGGCGGCGACGATCCAGTCGCGGTCGACCAGCCAATGATGGCGACGATCGATCCATTCTATCAGCGCCTCATAGAAAGATTCTCCGGCCAACGAATAGCTGAAGATTCCATGGCTGGCCCGCTCGGCGAGGGCCGCGATCACCGGCTCCGGACATTTGAACTCCATATCGGCCAAGGACATCGGCAGCAACTGTGCGCGGCCTTGGTCGGGGTGCGTGCGATCCCAAGGCACCATGTCGCCGTCGCCGTGACCATCGCCATGGCCAAAATCCCACTTGATGCAATCGGTTCCGCTGCGTGGCGTGATAGTGTCGAATTCCGTGGTCATCTTGCTTGTCCTCACAGGCCGGTTCCCTGCCTTTGCCGAGACTGGCGGCGGCGGCCAGGTCTCAGTAAGATCCGCCGGCGACCTGCGCGCATGAATCGGAAGGGCAATGTGCAGTATGACCGCGTCGGAGACATATGAAACCCTGGCCTTGCGCCGCGATGGCCCGTGTTTGCATCTCACGCTCAATCGCCCCGCGGCCCGCAACACCTTGACCCATGCCATGATGGAGGAGATCGGTGCCGTGGTCGCGGCGGTCGCCGACGATTCCGACATCCGGGTCCTGGTTTTGCGCGGTGCCGGCGGCCATTTCTCGGCCGGCGGCGACATCAACTTCATGCAGCATTTGCCGCCGTCGCCACCGGCCGGCGAAGTCGATCCCTTGGTCGCGCCCTATCGCTATTTCGGCGATGTGTTGATGCAATTGAACGCTTTGGACCAGGCGGTCGTGGCCGTGGTCGACGGTAACGCCGTCGGCGGCGGCCTCGGCATGGTTTGCTGTTCCGACGTGGTCATCGCCCGCTCGCAAGCGATCTTCAGTATCCCGGAACCCCGCCACGGCTTCATCCCCTCGCAAATCATTCCCTTCGTGACCCGGCGGATCGGCGAAGCGCGGGCGCGCTATATGGCGGTCACCGGCGCCCGCGTCGATGGCGCCCAAGCCGTCGATTGGGGAATTGCACAGTTTTGCTGCGAAGACGACGCGGCTGTTGAGGCGGCCCTGGATCAAGCTTTGCGCCAGATATTGGCCTGTTCGCCGCCGGCGGTCGCGACGGTGAAGCGGCTGGTGCTGGCGGTCGACCGGCAATCCGACGCGGCGGTGCTCGACGATGCCGCGGAAAGCCTCATTCGGCTGTTGCGCAGCCCCGACGGGCGGGAGGGCATGGCGGCGTTTCTGGAGAAACGGCGTCCCGGCTGGTTGCGTGAGCCCTAATACCAACCTGCGGCAAAATTTGACAGAGCCCCGCCGTCGGCTACCATGATGTTGGAAGATTCCTTCAGAGGCACCAATGCTGCACACTGAAATCTCGATCAACGACAAATACACCAAGACCGACGGTCCGATCCACATCACCGGTACCCAGGCCTTGGTGCGGCTCGCCATCGTCCAGTCGCTGCGCGACAAGGCCGCCGGATTGAACACGGCCTGTTACATCTCCGGCTACCGCGGCTCGCCGATGCACAACATCGACAAAGAGCTTTGGCGCATGCCGGGCTTGTTGGATGAGCATCGAATCCATTTCAATCCCGGTATCAACGAAGACCTCGCCGCCACCGCGCTTTGGGGCTCGCAAAACGCCAACGCCATGCGCGGTGCTCTGTATGACGGCGTCTATTCCATGTGGTATGGCAAGGGTCCGGGTATCGACCGGTCGATGGATGCAATCCGTCATGCGCATATGGCCGGCACATCGCGGCATGGCGGTGTTCTGGCGGTCGTCGGCGACGACCATTCGCTCAGTTCGACCGATGTGCCGGCGGCGCACGAGCATATCTTCGCGGAATTGATGATGCCGGTGCTCTACCCGTCATCGGTCGCCGAGATCATCGAGCTTGGCCTGCTCGGCTGGGCGATGTCGCGGTTCGCCGGATTCTGGGTCGGCTTCAAGGCCATACCCGATACGGTCGACGCGACGTCGATCATCGACGCCGAACCCTATCTGCCGGTGATTGCGGAGCCCGACGGCGTGGTCTTTCCGCCCGAGGGTGTGAATATCCGGGTGCCGGATCTGTGGTTCGAGCAGGAACCGCGCCTGAAATCTTACAAGCTGCCGGCGGCGCTCGCCTTCGCCCGGGCCAACCGCATCAACCGGGTGACATTGGAAAGCCCGCGGCCGCGGTTCGGCATCATCGCCTCGGGTAAGGCCTATAACGACGCCCGCCAGGCCTTATACGATCTCGGCATCGACGACGAGAAGGCGTCCAGCCTCGGCATCACCATTTTGAAGATCGCCATGCCTTATCCGTTTGACACGGAGACGGTGCGCGCCTTCGCCGATGGCCTCGAGGAAGTCCTGGTGGTCGAGGAGAAGCTCGATTTCACCGAGACCCATGTGCGCGCGGCGCTCTACGGCCTGCCCGACGGGCGCCGGCCGCGGGTGGTTGGCCAACAATCCGAGGACGGCGGCGGGCTGCCGGCGGTGTTGCCGGAACTGACCCCGGAAATCGTTGCCAAGACCCTTGCCGGGCGGATTGCGCCGTTCCATGAATCCGACGCCATGCGGGCCCGCTTGATCAAGATCGAGGACAAGGAGAAAGCCACCCGCCAACGGCAGATGCTGGAGGTCCGGCGCACGCCCTACTTCTGTTCCGGCTGCCCCCACAACACTTCGACCAAGGTGCCGGAAGGCTCTTATGCGCTTGGCGGCGTCGGTTGTCATTTCATGGCGACGCAGATGGAGCGCGACAATTTCGCTGCCACCCACATGGGTGCCGAAGGCGCCAACTGGATCGGCCATGCGCCGTTCACCAGCGACCGCCATGTGTTCCAGAACATGGGCGACGGCACCTATTATCATTCCGGCCTGTTGGCAATCCGCGCCAGTGTCGCCGCTGAATCAACCATCACCTACAAAATTCTGTTCAACTCTGCTGTTGCCATGACCGGCGGCCAGCCGATCGACGGCCCGCTGACGCCGGAAGCGATCTCCTGGCAGGTTCAGGCCGAAGGCGTGAAGAAGATCCACGTGGTCTCCGAAGCCCCCGACCAGCTCGCCGGCCCGTCGAGCTTTGCGCCGGGCACCAAGTTCTCGCACCGGTCGGACCTCGACCAGGTGCAGCGCGACTGCCGCGACTATGAAGGCGTCAGCGTTTTGATCTACGAGCAAATGTGCGCCGCCGAACGGCGCCGCCAGCGCCGCCGCGGCCGGATCGAGGACCCCGATCGCCGGGTCTTCATCAACACGTTGGTGTGCGAGGGCTGCGGCGACTGCAACACGCAATCGAACTGCGTTTCCGTGACGCCGCTGGATACGCCATTCGGCCGAAAACGCCGCATCGATCAATCCTCCTGCAACAAAGACATGAGTTGCGCCGAAGGTTTTTGCCCAAGCTTCGTCAGCGTCCATGGCGCCGAACTGAAGGCCGCCGGCATCAAGGAGTCGGCCGATCAGACGACGCCGCTGCTGCCGGCGGACCTGGTCGATTTGCCTGAGCCGACGCCGCTCGCGTTGCCCGAAGGCCGGCCCTACAACATCCTGGTCGCCGGGGTCGGCGGCACCGGCGTGGTCACCATCGGCGCCCTGATCACCATGGCAGCACACATCGAGGGCAATTGTTTTTCCGCCGTCGACCAATTCGGCATGGCGCAGAAAGGCGGCGCCGTCACCAGCCATTTGCGGCTCGCCGCCAACGCCGACGATATTCGCGCCGTGCGACTGAACGCCGCCACCGCCGATCTGGTGATCGGCTGCGACAGCCTGGTGACCGGCGCCGATCTGGCACTCAACACCATGGCCCACGGCACCAGCCGGGTGCTGGTCAACACCAATGAACAGATCACCGGACAGTTCGCCCGCAACCCGGACCTAATCTTCCCGTCGACCGATCTGAAGGTCCGGATCGAAGCGGCCGCCGGCGCCGGGCAGGTTGATTTCGTCGCCGCGACCCGGCTCGCCCGGGCCTTGATGGGCGATGCGATCGCGTCGAATCTGTTCATCGTCGGCTATGCCTATCAGAAGGGTTTATTGCCGGTCAGCGCCGAAGCGATCGAGAAAGCGATTGAGCTGAACGGCGTCGCCGTTGCCATGAACACGGAAAGCTTCACCTGGGGCCGGCGTGCGGCGGTAGACGCACAGGCGATCGAGGCCTTGGCGGCGCGGGCGGCGAGCGCGGAGATTGATGAAACCGACGGTGTCGGCGAGAGCTTGGACGAGGCGATCGCGCGCCGGGCCGAGGATCTCCGGCACTATCAAAATGCCGCCTACGCCAAGCGCTATTCGGCCTTGGTGGAGCGGGTTCGGACTGCCGAGGCGGCGGCGCTGCCCGCCTCGACCGACCTGACCGACGCAGTCGCCCGCGGTGCGCACAAATTGATGGCATACAAGGACGAATACGAAGTCGCGCGGCTCTATACCGACGGCCGCTTCGAGGCGGCGCTGCGCCAGCAGTTCGAAGGCGATTTCACGCTCGCCTACCACATGGCGCCGCCAACATTGTCGCGCGGCAACGAACCGTCCGGGCGCCCAGCCAAGCGCCGCTTTGGCCCGAACATAATCTGGGCCCTGAAAGGGCTGACCAAGTTCAAGGCGTTGCGCGGCAGCCTGCTCGATCCCTTCGGCCACACCGCCGAACGCAAAATGGAGCGTCAGTTGATCGCCGACTTTGAGCGGCTCGTCGCCGAACTCACCGACGGCCTGACCGCGGAAAACCACACACTCGCCGTGCAGTTGGCACGCTTGCCGGAGAAGATCCGAGGCTACGGGCCGATCAAGGACGGCAACATCGAATCGACCAAGGCAGAGGAAGCCGCTTTGCTCGAACAATGGCGCGCCGGCGGCGGGCTGCAAGCCGTAGCCGAGTAAGAGGGGGGGCGATCATGCAGGCGGTGCCGCTGAGTGATGCTTTGGGCGCTGGGATTGGCGACCTTGATCTGACCGAGCGCCTTGCCGACGATGATACCGCGGCCCTGCACGACCATTTCCTCGAGCACCATCTGCTTTGCCTGCGGAGTGCGCCGCTGGGCGACAGCGACTTTGCGCGGGTTGCGCGCTATTTCGGCACGCCGCAAATCCAGCTCATCCGGCGTGCCCGCAGCGCCGCGGTGCCGGAAGTCTCGACCTTGGAGAGCACCTATAAAAGCGCCGAGGCCAAACCCGACGACCTGACCATGGTTCGCTTGAGTGGCTGGCATACCGACGATTCCTATTTCGCGGTACCGGCCAAGGCGACCATGTTGCAGGCCCTGGATGTGCCGGACAGCGGCGGCCAAACCAAATTCGCCAATACTGTCCGAGCCTATGCGGATCTGTCCCCGGCGGATAAGCGCCGCTTGGACGGTCTGAAAGCCGTGCATGGCTACGATACGGCACGGGCGCCGGGACGGCCGGTCGCGCGGACCGAAGAGGAAGCCGCGGAAACCCCCGACGTAATCCACCCGCTGGTCCGCACCCACGACGATACCGGCAACAAGGCCATCTACTTCAATCCCAACCGCACGGATCGCATCGAAAGCCTGGGCCGCGCGGAAAGCGATGAGTTGCTGGATTGGCTCTACGACCACATCACCCAGCCGCGCTACCAATACCACCACGCCTGGACGCCGGGCGACATCTTGGTATGGGACAACCGCTGCTTGATCCACGCCGTCAACACCGACTATCCCGTCGGCCAACGCCGCCGCCACCAGCGCATCCTGCTGAAAGGCGCCAAACCTGTTTGAGCCGCTGATGTGCCATGGACTCACAAACACTAAGCCATGGACGGATCGCCATGAGGCTAACGAGTTCACCGTGAAGAAAAGTCCTTCGCTATGCTCAGTGTACTTTTCTTCAGTAGTAATAATGTATTAGCGCCTCTTGGGGCGGCCCGGCGGTCTGATTTGGCATTGTTCTACCGGTAAAAAGTACACTGAGGCGGAGCCGAAGGACTTTTTGGCGATCGACTAACGAACGCGAAAACGTTGGCTGCGTGTCGATATATGCGGACAGTCACGCTGCGTGTCTTGCCAATTCCAGTGACTTGATCATGCGTTCGTTATTGTAGGCAAATTTGAACGGCTGCCGCCGGCCGCTTAGATAGGCGTCTACATATTGCGGCGCCTTGGCCTGCAATCGGCGAAATGCCAGGCCGGCTTGGTGGCGTTTTCCCGCCGCCGCGTAACTGGCCACGGCCATGACAGCCAGCGCCGGCACTGCCCGTTCCCGCGGACCCAGCCGCGCCGCCCAGACAAGGCCTTTATCGTATTCGTCGCGAATGAAATGTGCCACGTGCATGGCGTGAAAAGCCCAAGCAATGTAGAAATGTTCCGGCGCCAGGGCTATGGCCTCGCTCGCCGATCCCATAGCCCGTTCGTCGGCACCGCGTGCGGCTTGGACGACGCCGTGTATGCCCTGTGTAAGAACGTCATTCGGGTTCAAGAGCAGAGCCTGGCGCAGATTGATGGCGGCGCCGTCATGATCGCCAATGACGAATTTCAGCCAGCCCTTGCGGTAGTGAGCCCGATGGTCATCCGGCGAAAGCGCAAGCAGATGATCGCAAGCGATCTCGGCATTGCTGATGGCATCTTTTCGACCGGGTACCTGCATGAAGGCGCGTTGGGTATTGCCACGGGCCAGCGCCGACCAAGCAATGACGCATTCAGGATCCATGTCCAATGCCCGTTGCGACAGCGAAAGACCCCGCCGCAACGCCGCCCGATTATGGCTCAGTACCGCTTCATCGACCAGATCATGACCCCGCCGGGCCAGGCCTACGGCATCAATTGGACGTTCGGCTCCATTTTGGTGCCGTTCTCGTTCCCTCGCATTGACGGTCGGCGCAATCCGTGCCGCCAGGCGCCGGGCAAACGCGTGTGCGAGATCGCTATGGGCTTCGAATGGTAACTCAATCTGGTCGGACCTGACTGGGGCCGTCATCCCGGATGCCCGCAAATCCGCATGAACCGCCATGCCCTTTGCCGTCTGTTCCAAAGCTCCCGTAAGGCGGTACGAGCCCGCGCCGACGCCGCGTGACCCACTGTCCAAAGCCCGAAACCTTGCCAGTTCCAGCGCCGTTCGCTCGGCCACATCATCGGCAAAGCCGGCGCCGATCTGTCCTGTTGTGGAGAAGGATGTGACATCGACTATACAGCGGCCGCCAAGCGTCGATCTATGTCTAACATACGTGTGGCACGGGGTGTCCGACGCGATCCGGCGCCGCGCTTCAGACACCCGGCCTGAAGGGCTGACACCAAGCTCAGTTTTTATGTGTGCCGCATACCGATCAAATGCACTGATCCCATCAAGCGGGCGGCCGGCGGCACCGAAAGCATGCAGCAACGCACAGATCGCGTCATCTTCAAATGGCGCCAACGCCAGGGCCCGCCGCGCCGCGCCGATGGCGTCGCGATGCCGACCGGCGGCGCTATTGATCGCCGACAGGCGCAGGAGGCACTCCGTTGCTTCTTCCCGCACCAGCGCCTGTTCCCATGACAGCCAGTCATCAAACATTCTCGCATTGACGAAAAATCCATTCAAAAGGTCGTCCTGATAAAGGGACGCGGCGGCCGTTAAGTTGTCTAGATCGTTGGAAGTCGCTAAGCGTCTGAGTTCCACGACATCGGTTTCAATTGCGCTGGGCAACAGGCTGACGGCGTCACACTCTGCGGTCAGACCCTCGACGCCGGCGCTTTCCAGGCCCCGGCGTAGATGCGACAGTTCCTTGCGCAAATTCTGCCGCGCCTTGGCTTCGGGACGTTCGTCCCACAACAGTTCGGCAAGCTGGGGGCGTGACTTTGCACGCCCATTCGACATGGCAAGAACGGCCAACAGCGCCATCGCCTTGCGCCCTCGCAATGGCACCGAGACGCCATGGGTTCCGATCAGTTTGGGATAGCCGAGTAACAATAGTCGAGGCAGCATAGGGTACTCATATCGATGCCATCAGCAAGGGACGGACAATACCATTGCGGCCCGGCTGGCAAAACACCGGATAATTTGCCGGCATACGTCTCTACAACCGAATATGGTCACGATCTTGCGACGCCACCGACCCATGATTATTGCGCTAGATGCTTTGGTGGAGCCGTGAAATGATGACGATGTTGAATATCCAGCACATTACCGGACTAAGCCGATGTTGGCTGCCGGCAGTCTTTGCGCTTGTGATTCTTGGTGGGTCGCACGTTGCGGCAAATCCGGCGGCGAACTGGCCGGCGGCCGATCTGGTGGCATCGGATCATCCGGCGGCCGGCATAGACCCGGGCGCCTTGGCAGAGGTTCAATCGGAGATTGCAGCCTCATTCCCGCTTACCCGTAGTTTGCTGATCGTTCACAATGGCGACTTAGTGTTTGAGAAATACTTCTCCGGGGCCACGGCCAAGGAAGCCAACGGCGTCGCGTCGGTGACAAAAAGCGTGACGGCGATCCTGTTCGGCGTCGCCATGGCGCAGGGCAAATTGGCCGGGCCGGCGATGACGGTTGGGTATTTCTTTCCCCAGGAAACCACCGGGCTCGGCGATCCGCGCACCAAGCACATCACCCTGCGCCAGTTGTTGACCATGACGACGGGTTTGCGATGGCACGACCGCGGTGAGCTGTTTTGGCGCCATGCCCATAGCCGCAATCGTTTCCGCAATATGTTGGCCCAGCCGCAATTGCATGAACCGGGCACGGTTTACAATTATTCCACGGCCGTCTCCCATCTGATCGGTGGTGTCGTGGCCCAGGCGACCGGGCAAAGCCTGCTGGAATTTGGCAATGCCAATCTGTTCGGCCCGCTGGGCGAAACCGTAAAGCGCTGGGGGCGGGATCCAATGGGGCACAACACCGGCGGTCGGGGGCTCATGCTGACGCCCCGGCAGATGGCCAAACTTGGCCAGCTTTTACTGCAGAACGGAAAATGGGGAGACCAACAAATCGTGCCGGCGGCCTGGCTGCGCGAGGCTACAGCCATGCATGTTCGCTTCGATGACAGCGCCGGCTACGGCTATCAGTTCTGGGTGCGGGAGTTGGCGGGTTGCGCCAGCTATTACGCTATTGGCCGGGGTGGTCAGTTTATCGTCGTCGTGCCGGAGAAAGACTTGGTCGTGGTGCGTACGGCCAAGTACCTGATCCAATCCCGTAACGCACACAAGTTCATGCCTCAAGTGGAGAAATTGGTGGCGGCTACGCCGGGTCGCTGCATCCCTGGAAAATTGGCCCCGGATAAGGTACGGGCCATCCCTGCCACGGGACCTGACGATATAATCGAAGCCAATCCGTTGGATATTCCCGGAGAAGTGGCGGCGTTCTTCAAAACCTTCGAGAACGCCATGGTCGGAGGTGACCTGGAAAACCTAATGTCCCTTTATTCGGAAAGCTTCTATTTCGACGGCGTGACCAAGACTGAGCGGCGGAATCGGTGGCGTAGAATCTTGCCCACCGTCACGTCCTTTCGTTTCATCCCCCAGCGGGTTGAAGCGGACAATGGCGGTTTTCACTACGAGGGGCAGATCAAGTTCAATCTTGGCACCTTTCAGGCCAAGGGCTTTTTGATCCGCGAAAATGACCGACTGGTTCTGTTGGGCAATCCAAACGGCCGCCCGGATCCTGTCGCCTTGCCAGATGACCTGGCGGTTTTCATACAATCCTTCGCCGCGGCCTTGAGCCGGGCCTCCAAAGATCAGTTGCCGGGTTACTTTTCAGAACGTTATCTGTCGAATGGTTTCAGCAAGGCGCAGCTCATGGCGTTCCTGAAACCCATTGTGGGGAGATTCGGTGCCACGAAGATCACCGCCTCCGAGTTCAAGGCGGGAGAGCCGGTGTCGGAGCTGAAAGGTTACCTTGGCCTCGCCGGAACGGGCCGTATTCCCATGAACTATCTGTTCGGCCATGTGGTTCGCGAAAACGGAAAATGGCTCTGGTACGGCAATCAGTTGACAGAGTAGCGGGCTCTGACACGGCAAGAGCGAAGTATCCGTGCTCTGGTCAGTCGTCGTCGAAGCCGACGTAGGTCACGATGTCTTCGTTCGGCGTGCGCCGGGATTTTACTTGGTTGGCGGCGAATTCCTCGTTTGGATAGCCCATGGCGATGCAGGTCATGATGACTTGGGTATCGGGGATGTTGGCGTGTTCCCGGACCACGGCGGATTGCATGATGCCTTGGCCGTTGATCACCGTGCCGAGCCCGCGGGTCCAGGCGGCGAGGCACAGGCCGTAGGTCACCGCGCCCAGGTCGAAGTGGCTGACGGTCGCCGGTTCGAGGGATTTGTCGTAAGTCATGACGATGGAGACCGGCGCGTCGAACTGGCGAAAGCCGCGCATCACCCAGTCTTGGCGCCGTTCCTTATCATCACGCGCAATACCCATCGCCTCGAACAGCTAGACGGCGATCTCGATCTGGCGCTGACGGTGGATGCCTTCATAGCCGCCGCGGGTGGCGATCTCGCGCTGCGGCTTGGCGCCGGCCAACATGCGTTCGGTATTGCCCCGGCGAATGCGCTCCAACGGCTCGCCGGTGATGACATGAAGAAACCAAGGCTGCGTGTTCATCGACGATGGCGCGCCTTTGGCGACATCGATGATTTCCTGAATGACTGCCTTCGGCACCGGGTCGGGTTTGTAGCCGCGAATACTCCTGCGCTCGCGAACCAGCGTATCGAAATCCATAAAACACCCTCACAACACAATTGCACCAATGGAACGGGCTTGGCCCGACGACTTGGCAGTTACGGACGGCAATTTAGTGATCTGCTCTATCTATGCAAGTGACCTGGTCGCTTTCGGTGTCATCGGCGCCGGGTTGGGCTGGGTATTTCCATCCACCATTTCATCACTATGATCGGCATAAACAAAATGGATGCTTTGGGAATGTCGGATCGAAGGCAGAGTGCGGTGTTGTTGCGTGACCGGGCCGTGATTTTTGCGGTCAATATTTGGTGCTGTTTTCGGCATCCGAAATTGCTCATCAGGTATTGGCGTTGGCATAGACGTTGGCCCTGGCCGGCAAAGCCGGAGGATTATTGGAACAAAATCCATTGGCGGAAGGTGTTTGACCGCAACCCGATCTTCACGCGCTTTTCGGACAAGCTGCAGTACAAATCGTGGATTGGAACTCGTTATCCTGAAATTCGTACCGCGGCCGTGCTATGGACGGGCACCTCTGCCGGTGAAATTCCAATCGAAGAATTCGTCGGACGACCGGTGGTGTTGAAATCAAACCACGGATCGCAACACAGTCTCAATCTTGCAAGTCAAACAATGGCGAACGTGCAATCCATTCAGCGTACCGCCGAACGATAGCTTAACCATTCTTTTGGCAAGACATTCGGCGAATGGGGGTACTATGGCATCCATCGCAAGCTTTTTATCGAGGAGGAAATCGTCGCGCCGTCCGGATCCGAGTTGATGGATTGCAACTGTTTTTGCGCCATGGGGCGAGTCATTCACGCCCGGGTCATCTTTGACGGAAAAACACCTAACGAACGAACGGCCCGATTTGACCGGGACGGTCGCCGATTGATGGGCACGAGCCTTGGGCGGTCGGGGCCCAAAACGCCACTGTCCGACGATTTTTGTCTGCCGGAGGCCTATAGCGTCGCAATATCCGTCGCGGAAATGATTTCACAAGACATGGATTTCGCTCGGATCGATTATCTGATCGCAGACGAAAACATCTATGCGCTGGAATGCACCTGGTATCCCGGTGGCGGGTACACACGATTCACAGATCCGGCAATTCCGCGATCCTTCCATGAAGCGCGGGACATCCGTAAATCTTGGTTCATGACCACCACCGGCCATCGTCTAATTGAAATCTACAAATCCGCGCTACGTCGCTGCCTCTAAAGCGAACTCTTGCCGTAGAGCGAGAGCTCGACGGCTTCAAATTCGATGTCGTCGTCGAAATCTTGATCCTGCATGAAATCGGCGGTCGCCTTAGTTGACCGCAGCACCTTGGCTTCCGGTCCGCGCGGCAGGGCGTCCGTCGGCCCGTACTTGGCTTCCAGCTCGGCGAGTTCGGTGGCGTCGAGTTTGGTCAGGCGGCAGGGCGCGCCCTTCATATGCGGAATGCCTTGTTCCAGATCGATCAAATCCGGATCGTCGTCGGCGGTGATCTGGGCGTCGGAGAAATCCCACATGCCGGACATGTTTTCCAGACCGGCCTTGGATTCAGGCTTCCACCAGCCGTGCGGCACCCGGACCAATCCTTTCGGCATGCTTGATCGCACAAAGACCCGGCCCAGCACAGCGCCGGTCGATGTCGTCACCCGCGCCCAGTCGCCGTCTTCCAAGTTCATTGCACGGGCGTCATCGGCACTCACGAAGAATGCCGGATCCTGGGCGCGCTGGCGCAATTCCGGAATATGCCGGTGGCCGGTGCGATAATATTCATCGTCGGGCAGGCCGATGAACATGGACAGAGGGAATTCGTCGTTCGGCACCGCGGCTTCGCGGTAATAGGGCAGGGGGTCGAAGCCCAGGCCTTCCAGCACCGACGAGAACAGTTCGACCTTGCCGGACGGTGTCGCGAAGCCGGTCTTTTCGTATTTTTTCTCTTCATAGCCGGCCTTCGGCATGCGCCCCGTATCGACCGCTTCCTGCCAGGTCATGCCACCCGGCTCCAGGCGGAAATCAAACAGCTCTTCCGGCGACTTCCAGGGGAAGTGCTCGGCCAACCCCATGCGCTTGGCCATTTCGCACCAGAAATAGACGACGCTCTTGCAGTCGCCGGGCGGTTCCATGGCCTGTTCACTGATTCCGGCCATCATACTCGGGCGCTCGAGCCAGGCGTCGCCCGGCAACACATAGTCGGCGAGCTGCGCCGTCGGTGTCAGCATATGCTCATAGGCGACGATCAAGTCCTGGTTCATCAGTCCGTCATGGATACGCTTGGTATTGGCGTAGGATTGATGGGTGTTGTTGGCGAGCGCGAAGAAGGCCTTGACCGGATAGGGATCGCCCTCGGCCATCGCCTTGAACAAATTATGGGGGTTGGCCAGATAACAGCCGCCGATCAGGTTGGCCCACCGGTTGCCCCAGACCCGTTCCGTCGCCTCGCCGAGCGGCGCCATGCCGCGATAGGTGAAGACCGGGAACTGATCGGCGCCCAGTTGCTTCTGTTTTTGCTCCTCCGACAGGGCGCCGTGCATTTCGACTTCGGTGTCGGAGCGGATGCCGGGATGAAAGCCCGCCATCATTTCGCCGCCCTTGACGTCGAGATTGCCGGTCAGCGCCCGCAAGGCGCATTGCAGCCGGATGGCTGACGTACTGGAGACTTGCTGATCGGTAATCGGCGACCACGGGATGACCGCCGGGCTGGTGGTCGCATATAGGCGCGCCGCGCGAGCGATCAAGTCGGCGTCGACGCCGGTAATCTCGGCCACGCGATCGAGCGGATAGTCCCGCACCCGTTCGGCAAACGCCTCGAAGCCGACCGTCCAACCGCGCACGAAATCTTTGTCGTAGAGCTCTTCTTCTAAAATGACATGCATCCAGCCGAGGCTCATGGCGGCGTCGGTGCCGGCGCGGAGCGGCAGCCATATGTCTGCGGCCTCGGCGTTCTCGCTTTTGCGCGGGTCGAGCACAATCAGCTTGGCGCCGCCGGCCTGGGCCGTGCGGATCGATTTGTATTCCAGGGTCCAGCTGTGGCGGCGCGGGTCGTGGCCGAACAAGACGATACATTTCGAATTGAGAATGTCGCCGCGTGGATACCAGCCATAGACCATGCGGTTGACGGCAGCCGTATTGCCCATGCAATAGGCGACGCCGCTGGTGTAATTGGGCGAGCCGACCAGGTTCATGAACCGGCGGCTCAGGCCGTTATCGAGACTGATGTTGGCGTTGCTGCCGGATACGGCAAAGGCTTCGGGCCCGTATTGGCGGATAACGTGTTGCAGGCGCTCGGCGATATCGTCCATTGCCGCATCCCAAGAGACCTGCTGCCACTGGCCGTCGCCACGCTCGCCGATCCGTTTTAAGGGATAATGCAGTCGGTCCGGATGGGCAAAGGCTTTCGGCGCATAGGCCCCCTTCATGCAAAGGATGTCTTTGAAAAACGGATGCTCGCGGGTGGTGACTTTGATGACGCGGCCATCCTTGACTTTCGCCGCCACCGGGCAGAAGCCGTCGCAGCTCGAACAGACCACCGTCTTCAGGGTTTCGGTTTGATCGCTTTGAATACTGCCGATCGTCTCGTTCATTGATCCGTTCTCCGTTGAGCCGTCAAGACGCGGCGGTCTCGAGCTCGTTCAGCAAACTGAAAAGAACCTGCCGGTTTTGATGACTTCACTCCGCCGCCGCCGCGCCGTCCGCTGACATGCCAAGCTTGGGCAGGCCACCGGCAAACGTCGTCAGCACCTGGCCCGGCGCCGGCACCGCGATGTAGTCGTCGCCGTCGAAAACGCGAACGCCGTTGACCCAGGTGCCGTGCAGGCCGGGCGCCCGGCGCAACAGCCGTTCGCCGCCGGCCGGCAGGTCGAAGTGGCGCTCCATCTTGGTGGTCGTGATGGTGTCCGGGTCGAACAGGATCATGTCTGCCCAGGCGCCCGGCGTTAGACGCCCGCGGTCGACGATGCCATAGGCGTCGGCAGGGTCGCTGGTGAGCTTGCGGATCGCTGTGGCCAAATCGAACAGGCCGCGCTCGCGCACCCAATGGCCCAGGAAGTACATGGCGTAACCGGCATCGCACAAGAGCGCGTTGTGGGCGCCGGCATCCGACAGGCTGATCAGGGTGCCGTCGTTGACCAACAGTTCGGCGACGCCGTCGTCATCCATGTTCAGCATGAAGAAGGTGAATTTGGTCTGAAAATCCTCCTCCAGGCCGAGATCGAGGAAGACGTCCAGCGGATCGGCGCCGCGCTCTTCGGCGATTTCGGCGATGGTGCGGCCCTCCAGGTCCTTGTTTTTCTCCAAACCGGCGACGGTCACCGGCACCCAGTCCCAGCGGCCTTTGAAGACATGCTGGCTGTCGGGCTTTTTCAGAGTCTCGCGGAAGGCATCGCGGAAGCTCGGGTCGGTGAAAATCCGGCGCAGCTCGGTGTGGTCTTCGGTGGCAGGCCAGGGCGCCATCGCCTTCAGAATATAGGCCTGGTCGAGGGTAAACGAGAGGCTGAGCGGCTGGCATGACCCCTGGGCATAAATCGGTACACCGCGCGCCCGCGCCGCTTCGGCGGCCTTGACGATGCCGATCGCTCGGTCGGGCTGGTGCGAGAAATAGAACAGCGGCGCATAGAAGCCCGGCCGGCCGCTGATCCGGCTCATTTCTTCCATGAAGGGAATGCCCTGGTGCTCGCCGCAGGTCGACATGAAGACGCCGTGATCGTAGGCGCGCATGACCTCCGCCAAAGACCAATATTCTTCGTCCGTCGCCAGACGCGAGGCGATCGGGATGCCACCGGCGCCGCGATGGTTTTCGTTCGACGAGGAACCGAGGCCGACCGCGCCGGCATCCATCGCCTCACGGAACAGCCCGATGATCGTCTGCAATTCCGCCGGCGTGGATGGCCGTTCCGAGCCGTCATCGCCCATCACCGCCGTCCGCATTACGGTATGCGACGCCAGCACGGCGACGTTGGGATAAACGCCCTTGGCCTGCAACATTTCAAGGTATTCGCCGAAGCTCTCGAAGCCCCAGTCGACGCCGGCTTCCAACGATTCCAGCGCCATGCCTTCGACTTCGGCCAGGTTGGCCAGGATCGTGGCCCGCTGGTCCACCGGTGCCGGAGCGATGCCGAAGCCGCAATTGCCGGTTACAACCGTGGTGACGCCGAGCGCGCCGGCAGGCGAGGCGGTCTGGTCCCAGGTGAGCTGTGCGTCGTAGTGGGTGTGCAGGTCGATAACACCAGGCGCCACCACCAGACCCTCGGCATCCACGGTCTCGGCCGCCTCGCCGCTGACGGCGCCGACGGCCGCCACCCGGCCGTCTGTCACTGCCAAATCTCCCTGGATTAGGGCACTGCCCAGGCCATCGGCAATACGAGCATTTCGAATGATTAAATCGTACATGAGGCGGCCCTCCCAATGCGGCTATTTGAACGCCACAATAATTGTAAGGAGCACCGAGCCATTGACAAGGGAGGCCGTCGAACGACTTTAGTAATGTTGCCATAATTCAGGAGGTGCGGCGTCGGGCGAAATTTGAAACGACCAGGATGGCTGGCATGTCTCATTGCCTGCTGATCTGTTCATCTGATCTCGCAGTGGGGCCGCGCAAAGGGGGGCGGACATATGGACATCGGCATATCGATCCGAAACATGGGTGCGCAGTCGACCCGCGACCTGATCGCCGGATGCGCCCGGGCGGTCGAGGAGATGGGGTTCGAATCGATCTGGGTCACCGACCATATCGCTATACCGCCCGATGACGCCGAAGGCAGCGGTGGCCGGTACCTCGATACCTTGACGACGCTTGCTTGGCTGGCCGGCATCACCGATCGGGTCAAGCTTGGCTCGGGCGTGCTGATCTTGCCCTATCGCGCGGCGCTACCGACCGCGAAACAAATCGCCACTGTGCAAGAACTCAGCGGCAACCGGTTGGTGCTAGGCGTGGGTATCGGCTGGATGGATCCGGAATTTCGCGCGCTTGGCGTCGACCGGCATGCCCGGGGGCGCATTTCCGATGAAACCTTGGCCTTTATCAACAGCTGTTTTGCGCAAGACGAAGTCGAGGCAAACGGCCAGAAATTTCTGTTCAAGCCGCGGCCGCAGAAACCGCCCATATTGATTGGTGGCCAGGCGCCGCATGCGCTGACGCGGGCGGCAAAATTCGGCGATGGCTGGTTTCCCATATCAAGGACGCCGCAGAACTTGGCGGCGAGCCTAAAGACCTATCGCGCGTTGACCGACGTGCAAAACAAACCGCCAGGACAAATTACCGCGTCGGCCCGGCTCCCCTTGGCCGATCGACAGCAGGCCCGAGAGCTATACGACCAGTATCGCAGCCTCGGCGTGAACAGGCTGGTCTGCGGCGTGCGCTACGACACTCTGGCGGAATTTCGCGTCCAACTGGAGGCTTTGGCTGCGCTGTTGCATGATTGACGCGAGACGGCCGAAGTCGCTATTCGAGCGTTCCGCGGCACCCGACAATGGGAGAAAGCAGCCATGACGGCCCGAGAAGATCTGCGCCGGACCGGTGCGGAGATGAGGCACCGGTTGGGGTTGGCAGAGCGGACCGGCCCCGATCTGTCGCCGGGGTTGGCGAACCTGACGGACGAGATGGTGTTCGGCCGGGTCTGGTCGCGGCCTGGATTGGCGCTGGAAGAGAGAATGCTGGCGACCCTGTCGGCGCTGACGTCCAAGCAATACCTAAATCAGCTGGCTGATCTTGTTGGTGCCGCTCTGCACATTGGCATGGACGCGCGGCTGATTCAGGAGGTGATGCTCCATTGTGCCATGTATGCCGGGATACCGACGGCGGTGAACGCGCTCGAAGTCGTCCGCGCCGTCCTAGACGAAAAGGGCTTACCGCGGCCCGAAACCGTCCTGAACGAGGCTGACCTGGATGAGCTCGAGGCGATGGGTCGGCAGACCATGCAGGCCTTGCATGCCGAACGCTCCGAGGGCGGCTACGCGGCGCCGGATTCGGCGGCCAGCGGGCTCTATGGCACGGCCATCGACTACCTGTACGGCGAAGTCTGGAACCGCCCCGGCATAAACCGCCGGCAACGGATGATCTGCTCGATTGCGGCCTTTACCGCCATGCAGCTGGAGTCGCAGCAGCGGAAGTTCTTCCGCTCGGCTCAAAACGTCGATCTGTCCCGCACCGAAATTTTTGAGGTCATCGCCCAGACCGGCCCATACTCCGGCTTTCCGCAGGCGTTCAACGCCCTTGCTGTCGCCGAAGACGTCCTCTCTTGAAATCTATTTGAGCCTAGCCATGCCTGAACAACCCAAAACCCATGATTACCGCACCGGTGAGCCGTTCACCCCGTCGGACGAGCAAATGGCACTCTGGCCCGAGGAGAGCGGCAACGCGATCAATGGGCTTGGCGAACGAAAGGTGAGGCGGCCGACACCGATTTATTGGCACCATCAGTCGATCATCCCGCACGGCAAAGCCATGGCGTGGATGCGCAAGCGCTTGCTGGACGTGGTCGAGGAGGTGCGCGATCTGGCCGAAAAATTCGGCGGCCGCGGTTCCCATGAGCCGGCGCCGATCGCTGCGCGGGCAGAGATGGATACGCCGGAGAACTGGGCGCGCCGGGTCAAAGCGGCAGCGCGTGAACGCGAAGCCGATCTGGTCGGCATCGCCCGCATGCGCCCCGACTGGGTGTTCGAGGGCTATGATGTCGCAGAGCAATGGATCATCGTGCTCGGTGTCGCCATGGACCAGGCCGAACTGGTCGAGGTGGCGCCGTCGCCGCGCTCGGTGATCGAGGTCTCGGCGCAATACAATCGCGGCACACGCGCGGCGGCACTACTCGCCGACTGGATCCGGGAACAGGGCCACGGGGCCGTTGGGCACGGCGGTCCGATCGCCGGGCCGGTGATCATGATTCCGGCGGCGCTCGAGGCCGGTTTTGGTGAACTCGGCAAGCATGGCTCGATCATCAACCGGCAGTTTGGCTCGTCGTTCCGGCTCGCCTGCGTGCTGACCGATCTGCCGCTTGTCGCCGATCGGCCCGACATCTTCGGCGCCGACGATTTCTGCCAGTCGTGCCAGGTCTGTGCCCGCTATTGCCCGCCGGACGCGATCGCCCACGAAAAGCAATGGGTTCGCGGGACCGAAAAATGGTACGTCGATTTCGACAAATGCGTGCCGTATTTCAACGAGACCTATGGCTGCGGTCTGTGCATCGGCATCTGCCCCTGGAGTCGCCCCGGCGTCGCGGCGTCACTGGCCGAGCGCATGAGCCGGCGCAAAGCGCGCGCGGAAGCAGGCTAGCAGCTCGGCAATAGACCGGGCACAGCGATCGCGTTATTGCGCAACGCCTTTGGCTCCCCGCGTGTCACGGGAATCGTTGAAAATCAGGGCGTTGGGCAGGGATGAGGCGGCCGATTGACTGCAGGCGGGACCGATACGTCCGGCTATGCGCCGCGGGCAAGTCGCCCGCAAATCGTCCAGGGTCCAGTGCGCGTCGATCCGGGTCTTGCGCACACAGACCGCACCGTCGGGCCCCCAAGCCGCTTCGAAGACCAGTTCCGGAAAAGGATCGCGCTTTTGCACGCCGATCCGATCGTAGATGTTGATTAAGGTGCCGTCGCGGGTATGCGGGCGGCCGTCGCCGCAATAGTCGGCGCGAACCATGCGCAGGCAGGCGCGAAAATGGTCCAGCATGGCGCCGCCTGCCGCATTCTTGGCCCATGGCAGGTAGCCCATGCGGATGCATTTGGCGAGGGCGCCGCCGGTGCAGGTGAAGCTGATCTGCCCGTCCGCCGGTTCATAGGCGCCGTCGGCGGTAATTCTGCCTTCGACTGGAAAACCGAGGCGGCGACCCTTTGGGCCGAGATCGCAGAATTCCTGCCAGTGACCCGTTTTCCGATATTTGAGCAACAGATGATAGAGCCAGCGTTCGCCTCGCGGGTCCTCGGGATCGTGCTCGGCACCATTGATTTTGACCTGTGCCTCGTGATCGCCGGCATAACCAATGGTCAACTCCGCGCCGATCAGGTCACGGCCCGTGAGATGGCGGCCATCCGACAGCGCCACGTCTAGATGTGCGCCGGCAACTCGAACGGCTGCGACCTGCGGGTACGCCATTCGGGCGCTCGCGGGCAGGCCCACGAGGAAAAGGCAAGTCACCAACGCGAAGATCTGCAGGCAATTGATGTTTGGGAATGGCATGAAAGTCACCCGCGAATTGGCATTCCGGCCGAGAGGTATCTGATGAGGCTCGGCCGGAATGCTCAGTTGGAACAAGACATCGAGGCTACTCGGTCGGCGGAATGATGACTTTCAGGATCCTGACGGTACCGCCTTCGAAGGTGGGCGCGCTTTTGTCGATCGGATATCCCGGGCGCTTCGCGTGTTGCTGGTCGTTGCCCGGCTGGCTGCCACTCGACAGAGTATGGCTTTGCATAATGCGGCCATTGAATGTGGCGCCGTTGAGCTTTTGGCCATTGAAGGTGGCACCATTGAGCTTCTTGCCCTGGAACTTGACGCCATTAAAGGTAGCACCGTTGAGTTTCCTGCCCTGGAACTTGACGCCGTTAAAAGTAGCGCCGTTGGCAACCAAACCGCTGTGGCCGATCTCAGCGGCCTTGGCCGTGTTTGCGGACGGTGCCGCGTTGGCCTGGGACGACAACGCGCCGACAAGGGCAACGGCAACGATGGAATTTTTCAGTGTAAACATAGGCTTTCTCCATTTTGCTCTAGCGGCGTTTCAGTTGCGATAGAAGGTCTCGAGTGTGTGCCGCTGACCCTGATATGGCAGCTGCCGGCCGGCCTTGCTTGACGACAACTTGGGGATTGTCGGGGGATTTGCCGGGATTTACGGACGGCGCCCCGCGAAGCTATGCGCTGGCTTGCCGTCGCGTCGTGGGTTAGAATTTCATGATCGAGTGAGTGAGGTCGGCATGCTCTACAAATTCGATGATTTTGACCTGGATTTGCAGAATTTCGAGCTGCGCCGGGTCGGGGTCGTGCAACATGTCGAGCCCCTGGTCTTTGATCTACTGTGTTATTTTGCCGAGAACGCCGGACGCTTGGTCAGCCGTGACGAGATCGTCGAGAATGTCTGGAAAGGCCGTATCGTATCCGACGCGACGATTTCCGGTTGCGTCAAGTCGGCCAGAAAGGCCTTGGGTGACAGCGGCGGTGAACAGGCCTACATCCGCACCTTGCGCCGGCGGGGTTTTCAGTTTGCTGCCGAGGTAACGCTTTTGGAACCCGCAGCGTCGCCGTTGCTTTCTGTAATAAGCGGCGACCCGCAGCCGGCCGTCTCGCGGCCGGAGCTGCATTCTTCCCAGGGCAAGCCGACTATCGCCGTGCTGCCGTTCCAGATCCTGGGCGATCCCGGCGCCTATGCGGGGCTGGCCGACGCCATCCCCCATGAGTTGATCTCCGCACTGTCGCGCTTGCGCTGGCTGTTTGTCATCGCCCGTGGCTCGTCCTTCCAATTCCGGTCCTTTGCGACGGATGTTATGGCTGTTGGGCAAAATCTGAACGTGCGCTATGCGCTATCGGGAAGCCTGGAGGCGTTTGGCACGAAGATCACAGTGGGCGTGGAACTGGCGGAGGTGGCAAGCGGTGGCGTCCTTTGGGGCGAGCGCTTCACCACGGCGTTCGACGACGTCCATGAGATCCGCAGTCAGGTCGTTTCCTGCGTCGTGTCGGCGCTGGAGCTGCAGATCCCGGCCCATGAAGCGGATCTCGCCCAGACGCTCATGCCGGAGAACCTCGACGCTTGGCAGACATTTCATCTTGGTTTGAAGCAGGCTTACACCTTCACGAAAGAGGGCAATGTGGCGGCGACCGTGCATTTTCAGCGCGCGGTCGAGCAAGATCCGCTTTTTGCCCGCGCCCATGCCGGACTGTCATTCGTGGAATTCCAGAACGCGATCCTGTATGACGTCGCGGATCCCGCCGCAAGCGTCGTCAACGCACGACGCTTCGCCGAGCGCAGCGTCGAGTTGGACCCCTTGGATCCCTTCATTAATTACAACATGGGCCGCTGCTTCTGGCTGGAGCGCGATGTCAGTGCCGGCATGCCTTGGCTCCGTCGGGCCATCAGCATTAGCCCCAACTATGCCCAGGGCATGTATGCCAAGGGCCTGGCGGAAATCATGTGCGACAGTAGCGAAGATGCCGAGCGTAGCGCCGATCTGGCGATAGAACTCAGCCCACTCGATCCGCTGCTCTATGCCATGCGCGGCGTGCGCGCCATTTCCCACATTGCGCGCGCGGAGTACGCTGACGCCGCCCATTGGGCCGAGGCGTCGGCCAATTCTCCAAATGCCCATGTGCATGTAGCGATTGTGGCGCTGGTCGCGCATGGCCATAACGGGGACGACGAGCGCGCCCAGGCCTGGGCGAAAACCATCCGACGTCACTGGCATGACATGACCCAGGAAATCTTCTTCAACACCTTCCAGTTTCCGCGTTCGGATTTGAAGCAACGCTTTTCTCAAATGCTGACGCGCTATGGGATTTCATAGCCGTTGCCGGCAAGACGTGAACCGCACAGGCCCATGAAATAAATGAGGGCTCCACTCAAAATTGTTTGCCGGGCCCAACAAGATCAAATCTCACAATATTCTGTACACCGGTCACCGGCACGGTTTCGTACGACTTTCCGGCGGGCTTGAACCAGCCACATACGCGTTGGCCGCCGTCGATTTCCTTGTATCGTATGCAGAACGTATTTTTTTCGATATCCCATACCCCGGTGTCGGACCAGCCGGTGCCGCGTATGTCGACCTCGCCGTTGGGGGCGATGTAAATTCGATACGTTGTTCCGGCCGACAACTCATACGCTGTCAGCGTATTGCCGACGGTGAGCGTACGAATTTCGTTCGCGCTGAGAGCATCCGGCGGTTCTTGCTGCTTGCTGTCTATGTGGGTCGACAAGGCATCTGATGCGGCGGTCACCGTGTCGCCAATTGTTTGACATCCGGCCAGCGCTATCGGAACCAAAACACCAAAGGCCAACCTCATTTCAAAACGCGCCATCATTTCCCTCCTTTTCGATCAGGCCACGGCAGTACGCTTTTTCACCAGAAATTTCTGCTCGCCTTCCAAGACCAATTCGCGGTTCTGGTTGTGAAGCGTCGAGCGCATGGTGATGACACCGGTCGTCCGCTGTTCCTTGAGTTCGGTGATCGTCAGCATCGGATAGAGCGTGTCTCCGGCATAGACAGGTTTATAGAACTTCGATGATTGTTCGATGAAGCCGATCATGGCGTCGCCGATTACGTGCGGGAAGACGCCGGCACCCGGTGCGGTCTGGATCAGCGCCTGGAAGCCATGGGCCAGCAGGTTCTTGTGGCCACGGGCGCGGCAATATTCGATGTCGTAGTGGATCGGATGGTTGTCGCCGGAGGCGAGCTGGAAGGCGGCGAAATAGGCGTCTGTCTGGGTCCGTGAATTGATATAGAACTGCTCGCCGACGGCAAAATCCTCGAAATATTTGGTTTCGCAGAATTTATGATTTTCGGGCGAAAAGGCTTCGTCCATGTCGGGTCTCCTTAGATGACGTGTTGCTCGGCGACCAGGCCGCGGGATTTCAGCGCACGGTCCAAATGGGCCACTGAATCGATCACGAAATCGGCGCAATGATCAAGGCCGGTGCTGCCGGCGGCGCCGGTCCGGACGCCGATCGCGAGCCGGGCTCCGGCGGCCCGCGCCATCGCCATGTCATGGGGCGTATCGCCGACCACGGCAAGCCGGTCCGGCGCGACGCCGACGGCGGAACAAAACGCCAAAGCCATATCGGGCGCCGGTTTTCCGGCCAGGCCACTGTCTGCGCCGCAGAGAAAATCAAGCCGCTCGCCACCGGCGGCGGCGGCAAAGGATCTGGCCGACGCTTCGCGGTCCATCGTTGCCATGCCGAGAAAAATGCCGCGTGCCTTGAAGCGCGCGAACAGCGGCATTAGCGGCGTGATCGGGGCCGGATCTGCCGAGTGGGCGGCGAAAATGTCGAGCACGGATTGCGTGAGCGATGCGGGATCGTCAGCGATTGCCCGCTCCGCCCAGTCCCGGGCGATGGCCTCACTTGCTGCCGCCGCCAACGGTGCCGTCGGGTCGACCTGGCCGGTCGCCGCATCGAAGCCACCGTCGGCCAGCAGCCTTTCGGCCAATCCCGGCCGGCCGGCATGACTTTCGACTATTTGGGCGGCCTCATGATAGGCCGGGAGCCAGGTCCGCTCGAAATCGATCAAGGTGCCGTCCTTGTCGAACAAGATGGCGGTAATCGCGGGAGCGCTCATGTCTCGGTTTCCTGGCGCACGATTTCCTTCAAACCGTCGATTGCGACGGCGAGGGTGTCCGGCTCGAGCGGCTCGGCGCTATAGACCAGATAGGCCGGCCGCTTGATGGTCGGTGCCTTGTTCACGCGATGCAGCTTCTTTTCGCGGATCAGCGGCCGGACGACGCGCAACGGGAAATAGCCGGCGCCGCCGTTGTCGAGCATATGCTGCAGGCCCAACACACCGAGCCCGAACGATAGCGCCGGCGTTTCCATCCAGGGATAGGCCTCGCCATGTTGGGCGCGAAAATCATCACCCCAGTCGATGAATATGTAGCCCTCGGCCCAGTCGCGCGGCGCCTTACTGCGCGTGGTCGAAACCAGGACCAAGCGTTCTTCCAGCAATTTCTCGACCACCAGGCCCGGCGTCTGGCGTGGATTGTACATTACGCCCATATCGAGCAGGCCGTCGGCGAGCTGGCGCAGCATCGACGGCGAGTAATCGGCTTCCAGGCGCAAGGCGACGTCGGGCAAGCGGCTGCGCATCCACGGCACCCAACGCGGGATCAGCCGTTCCCACAGGCTGACCTGGGCGCCGAGCCCCAGGACCGAGCGAAAGCCTGCCGGCAAGGAGACATGCTGGCGCGCCTGTTGCCAGGCCAACAGCATGGTCATGGCATAGTGCATGAATTGCTGGCCGGCGACGGTCATGTTGGCGCCGGCGTGATGGCGTTGAAACAGGGCTTGCCCGAGGCTGTCTTCCAATGCCCGGATGCGGGCGCTGACCGTCGATTGGGTGACGTTCAGGTTTTCCGCCGCGCGGTTGAAATTGCCGGTGTTGGCGATTTCGACGAAGGTTCTGACGTGCTCGATGTTCATGCTGTCCGCCACCCTCAAAAACCGCGCCGCGTTGCCAACTTAGCCGGTGTATCCCTATCTAGCGGAAAGCAACCGGATCGCAAACAAATTTGCTTGGCTGAGCCAACCGGAATGGGCCGTTGCAGGCGGCCCGGCGGCTGCCTATGATCCGGAGGAACGGCACACAATCAGGGAAGCAAGACCATGGCCGAACGCAGTTTTCGCAAGGAAGTCGAATTGTTGCGTCTGGGCGAGGGCGAGACCTTTGCCGGCGAGGGCATCTTGGCGGTCGCCAAGGGGCTGTTGCAGTCGGGCGTGTCCTATGTCGGCGGTTACCAGGGCGCGCCGATTTCCCACATGATGGACGTCTTCGCGGACGCCACCGACATCCTCGATGATCTCGGCGTGCATATAGAATTTTGCGCCAACGAGGCTGGTGCCGCGGCGATGCTGGGCGCGTCGATCAATTATCCGGTGCGCGGCTGCGCCACCTGGAAATCGACGGTTGGCACCAATGTCGCATCGGACGCGTTGTCCAACCTGGCATCGGCCGGCGTCACCGGCGGCGCCTTGATCGTGTTGGGCGAGGATTACGGCGAGGGCTCCTCGATCATCCAAGAGCGCTCCCACGCCTTTGCCATGAAATCACAGATCTGGCTGATGGATCCGCGGCCCAACCTGCCGAGCATCGTCGAGGCCGTGGAAACCGGCTTCGAATTGTCGGAAGCCTCCAACACGCCGGTGATGTTGGAGCTTCGCATCCGCGCCTGCCATGTCAGCGGCCGCTTTCAGGCCAAGGATAATCGCCCGCCGGAATTTTCCCATCTGCAAGCCATTGCCGAGGGCAAATTCGACCAGAGCCGCATCTGCCTGCCGCCGGCGACCTACGCCCAAGAACAGGACAAGATCGACAATCGCTGGCCGGCGGCGGTCGACTTCATCCGCTCGCGGAAACTGAACGAAATCTTCGACGGCCCGGCCGACGATGTCGGCATCATCACCCAAGGCGGTATGTATAACGTGGTGATACGCGCCTTGCAACAAGTTGGCCTGGCCAATGCCTATGGCGATTCCGAGATCCCGATCTATGTCTTGAACGTCACCTATCCGCTGATACCGGACGAAGTCGCGGAATTCTGTGCCGGCAAGCGGACCGTGCTTGTGGTCGAGGAAGGCCAACCCAACTATATCGAAGAAGCCTTGAATTCCATGCTGCGCCGTGCCGACCTGCAAACCTTATTGGTCGGCAAGGATGTGCTGCCGATGGCCGGTGAATATACCGGCGAAGTGGTGGTCAAGGGCGTCGCCCGGTTTGTCGAAGGCGCGGTGCCGAAGGGTGTCGCCTTGCACGGCGCTGCGGCGGCGCTGGCGGCATTGGAGTCCACCAAGGAAAAAGCCGCCGCCATGTTGGAAGAACCGGTACCGGCGCGGCCGCCGGGATTTTGTGTCGGCTGTCCGGAGCGCCCGGTCTTTAGCGCGCTCAAGATCCTGGAAAAGGAAGTTGGCAGCATGCATGTCAGCGCCGATATCGGCTGCCACACGTTTTCGACCTTGGCGCCGTTCCATATCGGCAACACGGTGCTCGGCTATGGCCTCGGGCTCGCCAGTTCTACCGGCATCGCGCCGGCCTTCGGCAAACGCGTGGTGTCGATCATGGGCGATGGTGGGTTCTGGCATAATGGCTTGACCAGCGGGATCGCCAATTCCGTGTTCAACCGCGATGATGGCTTGTTGATCATCATGAACAACGGATTTACGGCGGCGACCGGCGGCCAGCACATTCCGTCGACCGGCCGCAATGCCCGCGACGAGCCGACCGGCCAGCAGATCGAAACCGCGTTGCGCGGCGTCGGCGTCAAATGGATCGCCAAGCGCCGGACCTATTCGGTCAGCAAAATGGTCCGCACCTTGCGCAAGGCGATGAATACCGAAGTGCCCGGCCTCAAGGTGATCATCGCCAACGGCGAGTGCCAGCTGGCGCGCCAGCGCCGGCTCAAACCGATTAACCGCCGCGATATCGCCGCCGGCAAGCGGGTCGTGCGTACCCGCTTCGGCATCGATGATGATACGTGCACCGGCGATCATTCCTGTATTCGGCTGTCGGGTTGCCCATCGCTCACCATCAAGGACAGCCCCGAACCGTTGCGCAAAACGCCGATCGCCCATATCGACAACAATTGTTTGGGCTGTGGGCTTTGCGGCGAGGTGTCCCATGCGGCAGTGCTCTGCCCGTCTTTCTATAAGGCCGATATCACCAACAATCCGAATTCTTTCGATCGCTGGCGCGACCGTTTGCAACGGCGGGTGATCGGGTTCCTGCAGGGCCGCAAGGCGGCCGTGGTCAATGTCTGAGCTAGTCGTCCCAGCCGTCGATGCGGCGCTGCGGCCGACGACGGTCCTGATCGCCGCGTTAGGGGGCGAGGGCGGCGGCGTACTGTCGAAATGGATCGTCGATGCCGCCGAGGCGGCCGGCCATTGGGTGCAGTCGACCTCGGTGCCCGGCGTGGCTCAGCGTACTGGCGCCACGACCTATTACGTGGAAATGTGCCCGCGCGGAAGCGGCGGCGACGCTGACCGCCAGCCGGTCATGGCTTTGCTGCCATGCCCCGGCGCCGTCGACGTGATCGTCGCCTCCGAACTGTTGGAAGCCGGCCGTGCGGCACAAAACGGCTTCATTACCCCGGATCGCACCGCGGTCATCGCCTCGACCCACCGGATCTACGCGATTGCCGAGAAAAGCGCGATGGCCGACGGCCGCTTTGACATGACCCGGGTTCTCGAAAGCATTGGCGCCTTGGCCGAACGCGCCCTGTTGGCGGATTTCGGTGCATTGGCGCGGCAGTCGGGCACCGTGATCAATGCCGTGCTCTACGGTGCCGTCGCCGGCTCCGGCAAATTGCCGATCAGCCGTGAAGGCCTCGAGGAATCGATCCGCCGGGGCGGCATTGCCGTCGAAGCAAACTTGGCCGGTTTTGCCGCTGGCTACGACTTGGCGACGGATTTGGCAGCGCGGCCGGTGGAGCAGCCGGAAGCGGTCGTGGGAGACGGCTTGGACTTAGCCGGCACGCTCGCTGCGCGTATTGAGCGGGATTTTCCGGAAGCCGTGCGGGCGACCGTGCGCCGTGGTGCTGCCCGGTTGGTTGATTACCAAAGCCAAGCCTATGCCGGCCGCTACCTCGACCGGCTCGAAGCCATCGTCGCCCTCGATGGCGCCTTGGGCGGTGCTGAGCGGGACCACGACGTCTTGGTTGAGACCGCCCGGCATTTGGCGCTTTGGATGAGTTTCGAAGACCTTATTCGCGTCGCCGATCTGAAAACCCGGGCTGAGCGCCTCGACCGCGTCCGCCGCGAGGTCCAGGCCGAACCGGACCAACCCATGACGATCACGGAATTTCTCAAGCCCGGTGTCGAGGAATGGTGTTCTATTCTGCCGGGCGGCCTGGCCCGCCTGGTGCTGCGCTTGGCAGAGCGCTACGGGCTGACCGACCGCCTCAATGTCGGCATGCACGTCAAAACCACGGCGATCAGCGGTTTTCTGCTGATGTATGGGCTCGCCAAATTGCGCCCCTGGCGTCCGTTCACCCATCGCTTCCGCCAGGAGCAGGACCGTATCGATGCCTGGCTCGGCATGATCAACCGCCACGGCGCCGCTGACGGCGATCTGGCCGTTGCCATCGCTGATTGCGCCGAACTTGTTCGCGGTTATGGCGATACCCATCGCCGTGGCACTGCCAACTTCGATCGCGTGACCGGCGTGCTCGGCCGTATCCAAGCCCGCCCGGATGCCGCGGTCGTTTTGAATACACTGAGGCAGGCCGCTTCGGCCGATCCGGAAGGCGACAAGCTGACCGAGGCACTCGGCCAACTGGACGCGGATCCGGCCGTCGATCTTGCCGCAGAGTAAGCAATTGACCATGAAGAAAAGTCCTTCGCTACGCTCAGTGTACTTTTCTTCAATAGTAATAACGCGTTGCCGCATCTTGAGGCGGCTCGGCGTTGCGCCAACATGTTTTTGTTTGCAATAGAGGGGCGCAGAAATGGGGACAGGCACCATTTTTGGAACACAAAAAATGGTGCCTGTCCCCATTTCTGCGCCCCTCTATTGCGGCCTTTGATCATGACTAAAGGTCATGATCAGTTAGCGAAATGGTCAAATCAGACCGCCGGGCCGCCCCAAGGACTGATTTGGCAGTTTTACACCGGTAAGAAGTACACTGAGGCGGAGCCGAAGGACTTTTTAACGAATGACTAGCAATCCTTGAAGGAGACCGAGCATGGCCTACCGGGCTGAGATTCCCTACGGCGCCTATTGGAGCACGCCGTTTGCCCGCTGGCAGGGCAGCATGGCGCATTTGAACAGCGTGACCTTTGCCGCTCATGTGACGCAGACGGAACTCGCCCGCCGCGACATCGGTGCCGAGCTCTTTGATTTCGGCGTGCTCGGCATGACCGTGCCGCAGCAGCATTCGTTCTACGGCCTGCCGTGGCTGACCGGGATGATCGGTGCCGACGACGTCGGCGGGCCGACCATCAATCAAGCTTGCGCCACCTCGGCACGCTGCCTGCAGGCCGCGGTCCAGGAGATCGAGGAAGACATGGCGACGGCCGCCCTGGTGGTGACCGCCGATCGCGTCTCAAACGGCCCGCATATCTATTACCCGGATCCGGGCGGGCCGGGCGGTACCGGCGGCCACGAGGACTGGGTGCTGGATAATTTTTCCCGCGACCCGTATGCCGGCGTGGCGATGATCGAAACCGCCGAAAACGTCGCCGCTAAATGGCAGATCACCACCGAGCAACAGCACGACGTGGTGAGCCGCCGACGCGAGCAATATGACGACGCGCTGGCCGACGATTGCGCCTTTCAGAAACGCTATATGTCGCTGCCGTTCGACGTGCCGGACCGCCGTTATCGCAAGACCGTGGCCACCATGGCCGGCGACGAAGGTGTGCATCCGACGACGCGCGAGGGCCTGGCGGCGCTGAAGCCGGTCAAGCCCGACGGCACGGTTACCTTCGGCGGCCAAACCCATCCCGCCGACGGCAACGCGGCCATGGTGGTGGCGACGCCGGACAAAGCGCAGGCGGCATCCAAGGATCCGTCGATCCGCATCGGCATCGCCGGCTTCGGCCTCGCCCGCACCGACAAGGCGCATATGCCGGCGGCGACCGTGCCGGCGGCAAAACGCGCGCTCGATCAGGCCGGTCTTTCCATAAGCGACATGGCGGCGATCAAGTCGCACAACCCCTTTGCCGTCAATGACGTTCTTTTTGCCAGGGAAACCGGGGCGGATTTGATGGCCATGAACAATTACGGCTGCTCCTTGATCTGGGGTCATCCCCAGGGCCCGACCGGGCTCCGGTCGATCATTGAAATGATCGAGGAACTGGTCGAAAAGGGCGGCGGCCATGGCCTGTTCCAGGGCTGCGCCGCCGGCGACACCGCCATGGCCGTGGTGGTGACCGTCGATCAGCGGCCATAGCGCGTAGAGTCTGCCTTTGGCCGGAGGCCGCGGGCCAAAGGCAAAAACTGGGTGAGGGCCGGCTTGGAAACGCTCCGCCGGAGGCGGGCGGCCAAAGGCAGAATCCCGCCAATTCAAGCCAAATTTTCGCCAAAACTCGATCGTATCGACGGCTTCGGATTAAAGCTTTCGTAAAGCTTTGACCGCAGCATCGGTGACTGGTCCGATCGCCCGCATCAACGCTCTGCCCGCCGGCCATTCCGGCGGGTTAAGTCGCTTGTGGGCTTCATGCCGAGGAGTCCCCTCGTTTTCGAGGGGGTGCGCCATGGTCGACACGCATCAAACCCCTTCCCAGTGGCTGCCCTGGTGCGCCGTTCTGGCGCTATGGGTGCTCGGCCAGTCGGTCTTGGTGCGCATCGGCGTATCGCCGATCGTCGACCATGCGCTGATCGATCCGGACAGTTATATGCGCCTGGTGCGGATCAGAGAGCTTTGGCAGACCGGGGATTGGTTCGACACCGTGATCGCCCGCGCCAACGCGCCCTATGGCGACGCATTGCATTGGACGCGGCTGTTCGATGGGATTCTGCTGCTCGGCGTCGTCGTGCTGAAACCATTTCTAGGCTTTGAAGAGGCGCTTTATTGGTCGGGTGCCGTCGCCTCGCCGCTGTTGCTGCTGTTGACGGCGGCGGCCATCGGTTGGGCCGGCGCGCCGTTGCTGCGGCGCCAGGACCGCTTCTTTGCCATGGCCTTCTTGCTGCTGCAGCCAGCCGTGCTGGTCTACGGCATGGTCGGACGCGCCGACCATCATGCTTTGCAGTTGCTGCTGTTCGCGCTCCATCTTGGCTTCGTTCTGCGCTTGCTGATCAACCCACTTGGTGTTGGCGCGATGATCGGCGCCGGTCTGACCTTGGCGCTGGGCTTCTGGGTCAGCACCGAGTTTCTACTCAGTTTCGGTCTGTTGCTGGTGGTGTTTGGCGTATTGTGGCTGCAAAACGAACGCTGGGCTGTTCCGGCCAGTATCTATTGCATCACCTTCGCCGTCGGGCTCGGTGGCGCCATCGCCGTGGAACGGCCGTTTGCCGACTGGTTCACTGTCTCGTTCGATCGCATTTCCATTGTGCATTTGACGTTGGCGATACTAAGTGTCGCGGCCTGGACCCTGCTGACAACGTTCGCCCGGACCGTATGGGCCCGCCGGCCGAGCCAGCGGGCACTGTTGGCGTTGGCGGTGGCGGCCGCAGCACTCGGCCTGATGTACGGGCTTTTCCCGCGGTTCTTCGGTGGGCCGATGGTTGACGTCGACCCGCGGCTGTTTCCGCTCTGGATGGATAATGTCGGCGAGCTCAGGCCGATCCTGCTGGACGGTCACGACAGTGCCAGCCGCGTTATCTTTTATATCGGGCCGGCGTTTCTCACCTTGCCCTATCTCGCGGTGATGACGATCAGCCGTATCGGCGAACCGGAAGGCCGGCTCTACGGCGTGCTGTTGCTCGTGTCGGTGCTGCTGATCGGGTTGGCCATGCAACATGTGCGGTTCGCGCCTCTGGCGGAACTCACCTTCGCGATACCCTTGGCGGATATTCTAAGCCGTTTCCGAAACTGGGCCGGCCGGTTGGTGCGGCGGCCGCTGAGTGACGTGCTTCGTACTGTCATTTCCGGCGCCATGTTGATCGGATTCCTGGTGACCGGTTCGGTCGTTGGCGCCACACCGGAACAAAACAACACGTTGGTGCGGCGCGATCGCTGCCCGCTGGCGGACCTGTCGGTTTTCCTCAACGATCCGGCGGGGCTCGGAGACCGACGTCGAATCATCGTCGCCATGATCGACCATGGGCCTGAACTGCTCTATCACACCGGCCATGCCGTCATCGCGACGCCCTATCACCGCAATCGCGACGGCATTATCGACGTGCATCGCATCATGACCGACCCCGAAGAAACCGTCAGCCGCGGCTTGATTGATCGCCGCGGCGCCGATTTGCTGTTCGTCTGTCCAAACGGGCCGGAAAACCTGACTTACGGCGAAGCCGCTGAAAAGTCGTCGCTTTTCAGCCGGCTTCTCACCAACAATCCACCGCGTTGGCTGGTTCCTGTCCGCTTGCCGGAAGACTTGGCGAAATCGGTCAAGCTCTATCGTGTTGCCCGCCCGACATTCCGCAAAGGCCAGTAAACAATGAACGTATTGCTGAATCACCGTTGGCTTGATAAGCTTAAAGCGAGAGACAGGGCGATATGATCGACATGGGCGTCGCGGCACAAAGGTTGAAGCCGACAGCATTGTCTACCGGCCTCGGGCGGCCGGCTGTCGTGGTTTTGATTCCTTGCTACAATGAAGCACGGACAATCGGCCGTGTTGTGCGGGACTTCGCATCCGTATTGCCGAATACGCCGATATATGTCTACGATAACAACTCCCGTGATGATTCGATCGGCGAGGCGATGCGCGCCGGCGCCATCGTTCGAAAGGAGGAGAAACAAGGCAAGGGCAATGTGGTGCGGCGTATGTTCGCCGATATAGACGCCGATATCTATGTGCTGGCGGACGGCGACGATACCTACGAGTCTCCGGCCGCACCGGGCATGATCCAGCGCCTGATTTCCGGCAACCTCGACATGGTCAACGGGGCCCGGCATGCGGCAAGCCGGACCGCCTACCGGCGCGGACATCAGTTCGGCAACTCCATGCTCAATCGGATCGTTGCCGGCCTGTTCGGCGACCAGTTTACCGATATGCTATCCGGATATCGCGTGTTTTCCCGGCGCTTTGTGAAATCTTTTCCGGCGCTGGCCAAAGGCTTCGAGATCGAAACCGAATTCACGGTCCATGCCTTGGAACTCCGCATGCCGGTCGACGAGGTCCTTACCGACTATCGCGAAAGGCCGGATGGCTCGGAAAGCAAGCTTCGGACCTTTCACGACGGGTTTCGCATTCTCTGGATGATCGTTCGGCTTTTGAAAGAGGAACGGCCGCTTTATTTCTTCGGCGCCATCTTCGGCCTCTGTGCGTCGATTGCCATCATTCTTATGGCGCCGGTATTTTTAAGTTACATGGAAACCGGTTTGGTCGCGCGGTTTCCGACCGCGATCCTGTCCAGCGCCCTGATGTTGCTCGGCTTCATCAGCCTTGCCTGCGGCTTGATCCTTGATACGGTGACCCATGGCCGCAAGGAGCTCAAGCGACTCAAATATTTGGAATTTGCCTCGACCCGCGCCTTGTTCGCCGATGCCGCCGGCGACGATTGAGCGGCCCCGGCCGAAACGCGTCACGGGCGGCCTCGGCCGATTTCTAACCTTTGGCCTGGTCGGCTTGGTCGGCTTGGTCGTCGATATCGGCGTATTGACCGTGATGATCGACGGCTTTGGTTTCGGCCCTTATGTGGCGCGATTGGTCTCTTACTTCGCCGCCGCCACGACGACATGGGCGCTCAACCGCCGCTATACTTTCGATGTCACCGGTTCCGGTTCTTTGATCGGCGAGTGGGGGCGGTTCACGCTGGTCAACGGTGTCGGCGGGGTCGCCAATTACGGCGTGTTCGCTCTCCTGGTTGCGACCAGCCCCTTCATTTATCAGCACCCGGTCGTGGCTGTCGTTATCGGTGCCGGTGTTGGATGGGTCTTCAACTACCACGCCTCAAAGCGGTTGGTCTTTGACCAGGCGAAGGGCAGCGAGACCGGCGAATAGAGATAGGGCGTTCCCAAAATAAGGCGGAGGTCCGCGAACGGCGGCCTTGGTTTACATTGCTTCGGCTACCGTCAAAGATGGGCGATGATTCCTGCCGCCATGCCGCAGGTGTGACCCTATTTTTGCACTGGGGAGTCCGACCATGAACGGCCGACTAGACTTTGGCATTTTTCTTGCCCCGTTTCATCCCGTGCACGAGGATCCGACCGCGGCCATGGATCGCGACATGGCCCTGATCGAACATCTGGATCATTTGGCCTACGACGAAGTCTGGGTCGGCGAACACCATTCCGGCGGCTTTGAGATCATTGCCTCACCGGAAGTCTTCATCGCCGCGGCGGCGGAGCGCACCAAACATATCCGGCTCGGCACCGGCGTGTCGTCTTTGCCCTATCATAACCCGTATATTTTGGCGGACCGCATGGTCCAGCTCGACCATATGACTAAGGGACGGACCCTGTTTGGCGTCGGGCCCGGCGCACTGGTCGGCGACGCGTTTCGCATCGGCATAAACCCCGCCGACCAGCGCCACAGGATGAACGAGTCCTTGGATGTCATCGTCCGGCTTTTGGACGGCGAGGTGGTGACCGAAAAAACCGATTGGTTCGATCTGCGCGAGGCGCAACTGCAGCTGCCCTGTTTCACCAGGCCGCGCATGGAAATGGCTGTGGCCTGTTCGCGTTCGCCCGCCGGTGCCTTGGCGGCCGGCCGCCATGGTATCGGCATGTTGTCGATCGGCGGCACTTCCGACGAAGCCTTGGCTGCACATAAGAACAATTGGCGCCTCTGCGAGGACGCCGCCGCAGCGGCCGGGCAGAGGGTGACCCGAGACAAATGGCGGGTCGTAACGTTGGCGCATATCGCCGACACCCGGGCTGAAGCCGAGCAAAACGTCAAACACGGTTTGGAACTCTGGGCCAAGTACTTCCGTGAAATCGCGACGTTCCCCATCGTACCGCCCGAGATCGATGACGCATACAGCTATTTGCGCGACAACAGCATGGCCGTGATCGGCGATCCCGACGATGCCATTGCCTACTTCGAAAAGCTCATCCAAGGCACCGGCGGCTTTGGCGGCCTGTTGGAACTGGCCCACAATTGGGCCGATTTCGGCGCGACCAAGCGCCATTTCGAGCTGATGGCCCGCTACGTGGTGCCGCATTTCCAAAACAAAAACGACCTGCGCCAGGAGAGCTACGACTACAGCCACAAAAATCGTGACGTTTTCGTTGGCCAGGCGCAAAAAGCGGTCGAGCACGAAATTCAAAAACAAGCGGACAAAGAAGCGCGCGGCGGCACCGACGATGCGGTCGCCGATGTTGCCGAATAAGCCATATTCTTCGGGGGAGGGTAGTCATGCGCCTTAACGTACAATTTCCAACGCGCGACATCGGCAGTGATCCGGCTAAAATTCGCGACTGGGCACAGGCCGCGGAAGACTTAGGGTTCGCCTATATCGAAGTCGCCGATCACGTCTTCGGTGCCGCCGCGCGCGACGGCTGGACACCGGTCTACAGTGAAAATGACCCGTTTCATGAAACCTTCGTGACGCTCGGATTCCTAGCCGCGGCGACAACCAAGATCGGGCTGTCCAGTGGCGTGCTGATCCTGCCGCAGCGCCAGACCGGCGTCGTCGCGAAACAGGCGGCGGAGGTCGATCTGTTGTCCGGCGGCCGGTTGCGGCTTGGCATCGGCGTCGGTTGGAACCATGTCGAATATGAGGCGCTCGACACCGATTGGCACACGCGCGGTGCCAGGCAGGCCGAGCAGGTCGAGGCCCTCAAGCGCCTGTGGAGCGGGGATCTGGTGACGTTCAAAGGACGCTTCCACGGCTTGCGGGAGGTCAACATCAACCCGCCGCCGGTGCAGCGGCCAATTCCGATTTGGTTCGGCGGCTCGTCGGAGCCGGTCATCGAGCGCGCGGCACGATTGGGCGACGGCTGGATGCCGATCATGGCGCCGGACGGCGAGGCGGAACGGAAACTGGCGACCTTGCGTGGGCACTTGGATACCTATGGCCGCGACGCCGAGGCGTTCGGCATCGAAGGCTGGCTGCGCATGGACGAAGACGATCCCGACCTTTGGTCGGCGGCAGCCGAGGGCTGGCGCCGCCTCGGCGCCGACATGGTGATGCTTTATCCAATGTACCGCATACCGACGATCGACGCGCAAATTGACACGCTGCGACGCTTCAAGGACGCGGTACCTGAATAGAAGCGTCGCTAAATAGTTCTTCGGCTTCGTCTCAATATTAAATATGCTTTGTCTATAATTCGGGCAACACCCTCTCGGTGGTCAACCGGATGATTTGGTCTAGTTGGTCGGTAGCCACGGGAAATAGGGCGACGGAGTCGGCGCCGGCCGCGTAGAATGCCGATATCTTCGCCGCGCATTCCTCGGGCGTGCCGGCGATGGTCAGATCCTCTACCCATTGGTCCGGCATCTCGTTCAGCACCGCCTCGTAGCCGCCGCGCTTCACCAGGGCATTCAGCTCATCGGAGATGCCGTAGACATCAGTAAGCCCGTTCGCTCCGTTTTGCCGGTAGAACGCCAGTCTGGCCCGGGCCGATGCCCGTGCCGCGCCGCCGTCATCATCAACAGCATAGATGGCAAACACAGTGATGGGATGCCGATCGGTGCGGCCAGCCCGTGCCCGGCCCTCATCGATGCGAGCCTTGGCCCAGCGTACATAATCATGGCCAGCCGAAACGGAGAGCACTGAGCCATCCGCTACTTCGCCAGAGAGCTGTAGCATTTTCGGACCGATCACGCCCATGCGGACCGGCGTCGGTGCACCGATTTCCGGGTACACCAGCGTCACGTCGTTGAAGGAGAAGACCGCGCCAATAGTGTCGACGGTCTCGCCGCGCAGAAGGGCCTTGGTGGCGGTCACACACTCCCTGAGCGCGCTCAGGGGCGACCGAGGGTGGAGGCCCATTTGGCGCACCCATGCCGGTACGCCGAGGCCGATGCCGGCTATGAGCCGGTCGTTGTAGGTCCGGCTGAGCGTCGATAGTTCCATGGCCAGAAGTGCCGGGTGACGGGCAACGGCCGATACCACGCCAAGGCCGACGGTAATGTGCGACGTGGCGCCGAGCACGAGGCCGGCGCCGGATATGCCGCCGGTGAAAAAATAGTCCTCGGCGAGCCAGATTTCGTCGAAGCCGCACGCCTCCGCCGTTGCCGCCGCTCCTTGAACCTGCTCGGGCGCGACGGCGCTGCCCAGAACCAAACCGATTGGATGTTCAGCGCTCATGATCTGGCCTCCGTCAAGTCAATCACCGTTCAAGCGCATCAAGGACGGCCTCGGGCGAAATCGGTATCTCGTCGATCGGGCTGCCGATGGCGTCGGACACGGCGTTGGCGATCACGGCGGCAACGGGCACGATCGGCGGTTCGGCGGCGCCCTTGGCGCCATAGGGCCCGGCGGCTTCCGGATGCTCCATCAAAATGGCCTCGATCTCCGGCATGTCCGAGGCCAACGGCAGGCCATGCGTTTCGAAGGTCCGCTGCACATATCTGCCCTGTTCGATATCGACGCGTTCCCAAAGTGTGTATCCTAGGCCCTGGGCGACACCGCCATATACCTGGCCCATGACCGCGTCGGGGTTGATCGTCCGGCCGACTTCCTGGGCGATCACGTAACGGTCGACCGTGACTTGGCCGGTGACCGGATCGACCTCCACCTCGGCCAGATGGACATGATAGGTCGGCGTTGGCCAGGTCGAGAACAACATCCCTGTCGTGCACAGCGGATCATGCGGCGGCGGCGGCGTCGTGTACGACGCGGTCGCGACGATCGGCCCTTCGCCGAATGTCGCGGCCATGGCCACATCGGTTAGGCTTACGCGCATGTCCGGAACGCCGGCCACATGGACCGCGCCGTTCTCGACAACCAGGTCATCGGTGGCCGCTTCAAGCATAGAGGCCGCCTTTTCGACGACGCGTTGCCTGACCTTTACGGTCGCGTCATAAACGGCCCGTCCGGCCACATGGGTGGTCCGGCTGCCCTGCGATCCCGCATCAAAGCCGGCGACATCGGTGTCGGGCATGGTGATGGCGACCTGATCGGCGGCGAGGCCCAGGCATTCGGCGGCGATCTGCCGCAAGCCGGTCATGACGGCGCCCGAGCCGCTGTCGGTAGCGGCGGTCACCACGATGAGCGTGCCATCTTCGTTCAGCTTCACCGTGGCCTGACCTGGCGCCGGATTGGTCAGCCAAACGGCGGCGGCGATGCCGACGCCGCGCAGTTTTTCACCACTTTGTTTCGCTTTGCCCTGATTAGCCCAGGGCGCCCGTTCCTCCACCTGATCGAACGCCTCGCGGAGGATTGAAAGCTGCTCCAGGGCCTGGCCGTTCTGCATCTTGTGGCCGTCGTTGGCCAGCGAGGCCAAGCGGAATTCGCGCCGATCCCGGCCAAGCGCGCCCGCAATCTGGTCCATATGCCGCTCGGCGGCGAAAACCAGATAGGTGCCGCTCACGCCTCGGAAGGCGCCGGTCGGCGCCGTGTTGGTATAAACCATCCGACTGCGGATCCGCGCCGTGCCGACGCGGTAGATCGAACCGTACATGAACATGGGTATGCTTGCCGCCGCCGGCCCATTGTTGGCGTAGGCGCCGCTGTCGAAGACGACATCGACATCCTGGGCAAGGATCGTGCCGTCGTTCAGCACGGCGGAACGGATCTTCACTGTCGCGTTCTCCCGGCACGGCGCCGTCAGGCGTTCCTCGTCGGCGTTGTTGACAATTTTCACCGGCCGCCCCGTGCGCCGGGCCAACAGGGCGGCGTAAGGTTCCAGGCCAAGGTCGAGCTTGGCGCCGAATCCACCGCCAATGTGATGCCCGACGACACGCACGGCGGATTTTGGCACGTCGAGGACCTGGGCCAGGCGGTCGCGCACCCGGAATGGATACTGATGTGAAACTTGAATTGTGTAGCGTCCGGCCTCGTAGGAGGCGAGTGCCATCTTCGGCTCGAGATAGGCCTGATATTGGCGCGGTGCCCGATAAAATCCCTCGACCACCCGGTCGGCCTGCTCAAAAGCGGCATCGACATCGCCGCGATCTGATAGGATTTCGGCCACGATATTGCCGTTGCGGGCGAATTCGGCGCCGCCGGCGATGGCGAATTCCGCCCACGTGGGATGGACCAGCCGGGCCGTCGGCGACAGCGCCTGCTCCGGCGTTGCCACAGGCATTACCGCGTCAATCTCAATCGCGATCGCCCGGATCGCCGCCTCTGCGTGCGCCGGCGTGTCGGCCACCACGGCGGCAATGGGTTCGCCTTCGTAGGCGATGTATTCCGTGGCGAACAAGGGTGTATCGGAAACCACGACGCCGGCGCGAACATTGCGAACGTCGGCCCCGGTCACGACGTCATGGACACCGGCACAGGCAGCGGCCGCGCTGGTGTCCATGCGGCGGATGATCCCGGCCGGAACCGGGGCCCGCAGCAAACGGGCATGCAGCATGCCGGGCATGGCGAGATCGACCCCGAATACCGCATCGCCGCGCACCTTGGCTTCGCCATCGCTCCTCGGAACGCTGGCACCGACAACCGTCACGCCTGCATCTCCTTGGACGCCGCCATTGCCGCATCGATCATCTGCCTATAGCCGGTGCATCGGCAGAGATTTCCGGCGAGCGCCGTTTCTACTTGCTCAGGCGACGGCGAAGGCTGGCGCTCAAGCAACGCGGTAAGGGTCACCAAGACCCCGGGGATGCAGAAACCGCACTGCACCGCTGCGTGGTCGAGGAAAGCTTGCTGTATCGGATTAAGTCGCTCCCCATCGGACAACCCCTCCACGGTCCGGATCTCTCGGCCATCCACCGCAGCGGCGGCCTGGATGCAGGAATCGACGGGCAGGCCGTCGATGAGCACAGTGCAAGCCCCGCATTCGCCCTCAAGGCACCCTTCCTTGGTGCCCATTAGCCATAGCCTCTCCCGCAGGGTCTGCAGCAGGGTCTCGCCCGGTCCGACCTCGAGCGTACGCTCAACACCGTTTACGGTGCAGGTGACGGCGATTGGTTGGTCATCTGTCATTGCCGAACCTCCTCGTCACATTGCCTGACCGCCTGTGCGAGCAGGCCCGGCAGGACCCGTTTGCGATAGGATGCAGTGCCCCGCGCGTCATTGATGGGCGACACGGCGGCGACCAGCGCCTGGCCCGCATCGGCGAGGATATCGGCCTCTAAACGCGCGCCGACCAGCAGAGCCTCCGCTTCGGGTATGCGCCGCGGCGTGGCCGCGACCGAACACACCGCAATTCGCGCCGTTTCAACAGTACCGTCAATTTTAAAACCGAGACGTACGGCCAGACCGACGACGGCAACGTCCATGGCTCCCCGCCGGCCGAGCTTGATGTACCGTTCGGCGGCACCGGATGGCAGTGGATCGAGGTCAATGACCGTCAACAATTCATCGGGACGGCGGGCCGTCGTGCGCCGGTCGACAAAGAATTCTTCCAGCGGGATCCGACGTTCGCCACTCTTTGACGCCAACGTAACGTGGGCATCCGCGACCAGTAGCGGTGGTGCCAGATCCAGCGCCGGTGACGCATTGCATATGTTGCCCCCCACGGTTCCAACCGCTTGGGTTTGCCATCCGCCGACCAGGCAAGCAGCCCGTGCCAAGGCGGGATTGCGCGATGCAACGGCCGTATCGCCCGCAAGCACGTAATGAGTAACGAGCGCACCGATGGAGGTCCGGCCATTTGCCGAGATCGAAGACAGGGGCTTGATGCCTTCGATGTGGATGAAGGCACCCGGTGTGATTTCGCCACGCCTGTACTGCAACATTATGTCGGTCCCGCCTGCCAGCAGGCAGCCGTCCTCCCTCCATTCGCTTAGCCACTCAAGTGCCTCATCGACACTTTGTGCACGGCAGAATCGCAAAATCCAAGCCTCCGTCTGGCGCTCATTGCCTCAATGCTACGCTAGAGCAAACTTCAATCATACGGAATCGTAGGGTCGAAATTTGCTCTAATTACCGGTGAACGTCGGCTCACGGCCTTCGAGGTACGCCGTGCGGGCGGCTTCGGCGTCGTCGGAATCCTGGTTCAGGATATTCTGGTCGAAATCCATGTGCATGACCGATTGATCCAAGGCCGAGGCGATGGCGTTGACGCTGCGTTTGATCATTTGGGCCGCGACCGGGGATTTGCTGGCATAGAAGTTGGCGAGTGCCAGCGCCCGCTCGAGCACCGCGTCCTCGGCCACAAGCTCGTCCAGAATGCCCCATTTTTCCAGCGTCTCGGCGCCGATCCGTTCGCCGCCGATGACCAGCCGTTTGGCCCTTGATGGCCCGGCCAGGTGGGTGACCAGCGGCAGGCTCCACCACATCAAATTGACGCCAATGGTGATCTCCGGATAGCACATGAAGCAGTTTTGGCCGCCGACCCGGAAATCGAGGGCCGTGGCGACGCAGGCGCCGCCGCCCATGGCGGCACCGGTCCAGGCGGCAATGGTGATCTGGTCCATGTCCATCAAGGCGCGGATTGCGCGCCCGCCCATGCGTGTCCGGCGGCGGCGCAGCACCAGCGGCTGATCGCGTCGGAGGCTTGGGTCGGTGAGGTCGGCGCCTGAGGAAAAATGCTTGCCGGCGCCGGCGAAGACCACCGCCCGGGTGTCGCCGTCATCGCGAAACGACAGCGCGGCGTCTTCAATCTCGGCCAGATGATCGTAGTTGAGCGCATTGGCCTTCTCGGGCCGGTTCATGGTCACGATCGCGACCGGGCCACGGCGTTCGATCAACAGATGCGCGTAGTCAGGCATGGCCCTCAAGCGGCGGGCTGATTGTGATGCGGGGCGTTGCCCTGGTCGTCGACCAGATGGCAGGAGATGCGGTGGCCGTCCGCCAACGCACGCAACGGCGGCACTTTGTCGCTGCAAATCTCCTTGGCAAATGGGCAGCGTCCAGCGAACCGGCAGCCGGTCGGTAAATCGATCGGGCTCGGCGGGTCGCCGGTCAGGCGAATGCGTTGGGCGGTCTCGCGAATGGCCGGATCGGCGCTCGGTACCGCCGACAGCAAGGCCCAGGTATAGGGATGCAATGGTCGCTTGAACAAAGTGACACGGTCTGTCTGCTCGACGATTTGGCCGAGATACATCACCGCGATTTCATCGCATATGTGCTGCACGACGCCGAGATCATGGGAGATGAACAGGTAAGTCAGGCCGAATTCATTCTGCAGCCGCTGTAGCAGATTGAGCGTCTGCGCCTGGATGGCGACGTCGAGGGCCGAGACCGGCTCGTCGCACACGATCAGGTCCGGTCGGCTCGCCAAGGCGCGGGCGACGCCGATGCGCTGGCGCTGGCCGCCGGAAAATTGATGGGGAAACAGTGCGGTCTGTTCCGGCCGCAAGCCGACGCTGGCGAAAAGTTCCTCGACCCGGCGGTCGCGCGTGTCCGCCTCGCCGATGCCCATCAAATCCATCGGCTCGCGCACGATCGCGCCGGCCCGCATGCGCGGATTGAGTGACGAATAGGGATCCTGGAAAATCATCTGAAATCGCGACCGTGCCTTGCGCAATTCCTCGCCTTGCATTGTCGCGAGTTCGTCATCACCCATGCGAATGCTGCCGGCGGTGACCTTCACCAGGCGCATGACCGCCAAGGCCGTGGTGGTCTTGCCGGAACCGCTTTCGCCGACCAGGCCGAACGTGCGCCCGCGTTCGAGGTCGAAATCAACGCCGTCGACGGCGTGCACGATCGGCCGCTCGCCGAACATGCCTTTTCGCTTCAGCGGGAAGTGGACCTTCAAGTCACGTACGGAAACCAAGGTCTCGGCCATCTCAGCTCGCTCCCTCGCTGTAGAGCCAGCACGCGGTTTGATGGTCGGGGCCGACCGGGAACGCGCCCGGCATTTCGGTCCGGCAGGCGGCGACCACATGATCGCATCGGGGCGCGAACGGGCAGCCCGGCTTGCCGAGATCGCGGAGCGGTGGCACCACGCCGCGAATTTCCGGCAGCACGGCGCGCACTTCCGGCGGTTCGGCCACCAGATGCGGCACGCATTCGATCAGTCCCTTGGTGTAGGGATGTTTGGGGTTCTGCAGCAATTCATCAACCGGGCCTTCCTCGACGCGGCGTCCGGCATACATCACCACGACCCGGTCGGCGAGTTCGGCGATGGCGCCCATGTCATGGGTGATCAGGATAATTGCCGTATTGAAGCGCTCTTGTATATCGCCCAGCAGATCGAATATTTGCGCCTGCACGGTGACGTCGAGCGCCGTCGTCGGCTCGTCGGCGATCAACACCGACGGATTACAGGCCAGCGCCATGGCGATCATCACCCGTTGGCGCATGCCGCCCGACAGCTGGTGCGGGTATTCATTGACCCGGCGTTCCGGTGCCGGAATGCCGACCGCTTGCAGCATTTCCACGGCCCGGTCGTGGGCTTCGCGCTTGCCGAGGTTTTGGTGCAGGCGCACGGTCTCGGCAATCTGGTTGCCGACGGTATAGACCGGATTGAGCGAGGTCATCGGCTCCTGGAAAATCATCGAGATTTCATTGCCGCGGATGTCGTGAATGCGTTGGTCGGCCGCTTGCAGCAGATCTTCGCCGCGCAACAGGATGCGGCCGTCCTTGTAGCGGCCGGGCGGCATCGGGATCAGCCGCATGACACCAAGGGCGGTCATGCTTTTGCCGCAGCCGGATTCGCCGACGATACCGAGCGTTTCGCCCTCGAACACATCGAGCGACACACCATGCAGCACCTGGACCACGGAATCCCTGGTCTTGAATTCGACCGACAGGTCCTGGATCGACAACAGTGGGGTTTTCTCGTTCATCGTTCGCGCAACTTCGGATTAAGGGCGTCGTTTAAGCCATCGCCGATCAGGCTGACGCTCAACACCGTGGCGAAGATCGCCAGGCCGGGAAAAGTGACGGCCCACCAGGCCTCAAAGAAGGCCTCCCGGTTGTCGCCGATCAACGCGCCCCAGCTCATCACGTTGGGATCGCCAAGCGACAGGAAACTTAAGCCCGCTTCGAACAGGATGGCGACACCGACATTGAGCGCCGCGGTGACGATCAGCGGCGGCAAGGCGTTCGGCAGGATGACGTGCCAGATGATGCGCTGGTTCTCGGCGCCGATCGAGCGCGCCGCCATGACATATTCGCGTTCCCGAATGCTCAGGAACTCGGCCCGGGTCAGGCGCGCGATGCCGGTCCAGCTGACGATGCCGATGCTGAAGACGATGGTAATCAAAGTCGGCGAAAACAGCGTGATCAGCACCATCGCCAGGATCAAGTTCGGCAGCACCTGGAAGAATTCGGTGATGCGCATCAGGACGTTGTCGACCCAACCGCCGTAATAGCCGGCCAGGGCGCCGATGATGAGCCCGATGATGACGGTGCAGGCGGCCGCCGCGGCGCCGACCGCCAAGGTCGTGCGGCTGCCGTGAATGAGGCCGGCGACGAGATCCCGGCCGAGGCTGTCGGTGCCGAGCAGCCAGCCATCCTCGCCCGGCGGCGACACCGGTACGCCGACGATCTCGAACGGATCAACGGGATAGATCAGCGGCCCGAATATCGACGTCAAGACGATGAACAACAGCATGGCGAAGCCCAAAACGCCGGCCTTGTTGCGCAGGAACATCCGCACGAACTCGACCAGGGGATGTTCGACGACGATGGGTTCGGTATCGAATGTTTCCGTTGTGGCTTCCGTGCTCATGTCTTGCCCTTGCTCACGCCGATGCCGTCGCGTCAATCATTGCTGGCTCGTATTCTCGGATCGATGATGCGGTAAAAAATGTCGGTCAGTACGTTGGCAATAATCACCACCAATGCTGAGAAAAACAGAATCCCGAGCATGGTCGGATGGTCGCGCCGCAGGATCGATTCAAACGCCAGCTGCCCCATGCCCGGCCAATTGAATACCGTTTCCACCAGGACCGCGCCGGCGAACGCCTGGCCGAATTGGATGCCGGCGATGGTCACGACCGGCAATAACGCGTTGCGGAGCGCATGTTTGTAGATCACGGTGCGTTCGTTCAGCCCCTTTGCCCGTGCCGTACGGATATAGTCTGAACCCAGCACCTCCAGCATGCTGGCGCGCGCCAGCCGGCTGTAAATGGCGACAAAAATGATGGCCAAGGTAACTGCCGGCAAAACCAAGTGATGCAGAACATCGACCGCCTGGCCGAACGGCCCAAGATCCAGGCCGATCGACTGCATGCCGGAAATCGGGAAAATCGGCATGGTCGAAGCGAACAATATCAGCGCCATCAAGCCGAGCCAGAACGCCGGCGCAGCATAGCCGACCAGCGCCACCAACGTCACCGCGTTGGAGAATAGGCCGTGCGGATTACGCGATGCCACGACGCCCAGCACGGTGCCTGTCACGACCGCTAAAATCATCGCCGCAAACACCAGCAACAAAGTTGCCGGCAGTCGCTCCAGAATGAGTTCCGACACCGGCGAGTTAAAATAGAAAGAGCTGCCGAGGTCGCCCTGCACGATATGTCCGAGATAGTTTAGCAATTGCTCCGGCAGACTCTTGTCGAGGCCATAGGCAACGCGAATTTGCTGAATGATTTCTTCGGTCGCGCCGCCCATCTCGCCGGCGATGGTTTCGGCCGGGTCGCCGGGCGCCAGGTGAATCAGGATGAAGTTGAAGACAATAACGGCCAACAGCAGCAATATGCCGTATACAATGCGTCGTACAACCGCGGTGATTGCCTGCATCGCTTGCTAAGCCGGGACTAAATGACTGAATGCCGAGCGATCGTTAACCGCCAAAGAATCCATGATGCACTTCCCCCTGCTGCCCGGTGACGATCGGTTGGCCGATCTTTTTGATTTTCGCGACCCTATTGCTTCGGTGTTTCCTGCTGATAGAGCCAACCTGGTGTTAACCATAGCGCCAGTTGGTTCTGTCGACAACGACGGCATCGCTGATTAACGGAATCGTGGCAGAATGCGCGGTGTCGGCCGGCGCTGGCGCCATCGGTATTTTTGACCTGGCCCTACGCCCGCTTTCGGCGGCGGCGATATTCTTTGCTGCGGCGTAAAACGAGGTTTTCGCCGGGCATCTGCTGTCGCCATCAGGCTAATTCGCTTGAGGTTCTGGGAGTCTAGACGATGAATGACATGACCGCACCGAACTCTTTGGAAGAATTCTGGATGCCTTTCACTGCGAACAAGCAGTTCAAAGAGGATCCGCGGCTGTTGGTGTCCGCCGAAGGCCTGTATTACAAAAACCATCGTGGCGACAAACTGTTGGATTCCTGCTCGGGGCTGTTTTGCGTTGCCCTCGGCCATGGCCGGCGCGAAATTCGTGAGGCCGTTGCCAACCAACTGGCGACATTGGACTACAGCCCGCCGTTCCAGTTCGGCAATCCGCAGGCCTTCGAGCTTGCCCGCCGGGTCGCCCGACTGACGCCAGGCGATCTCAATCGGGTGTTTTTTACCGGCTCCGGTTCGGAGGCAATCGATACCGCGATGAAGATCGCGTTGATGTATCACCGCTGCCGCGGCCAGTCCCAGCGCCAGCGTTTCGTCGGTCGCGAGCGTGCCTATCACGGGGTGAATTTCGGCGGCATATCGGTCGGCGGCATGGTCAAGAATCGGGAGGCCTATGGCATCGGTCTGCCAGGCTGCGTTCACATGCGCCATACCTGGCTGGAAGAAAACCGGCTGCAGCCGGGGCAAGGCAGCCATGGCGCCGACTTGGCGGATGATCTGCAGCGCTTCGTCGAGCTCTATGGCGCCGACACGATTGCCGCCTGTTTCGTCGAGCCGATCGCCGGATCGACCGGCATCTTGGTGCCGCCGCAGGGGTACCTGGAACGCCTGCGCGCGATCTGCGACCAGCATGGCATCTTGCTGGTGTTCGACGAAGTCATTTGCGGCTTTGGCCGCACCGGCAAAGCCTTTGGCGCGCAAAGCTTCGGCGTTACGCCCGACATCATGACCATGGCCAAGGCCCTGACCAATGGCTGCATTCCCATGGGCGCCGTCGCGGCGCGCGAGAGGATCTATGACACCGTGGTCGGCGCAGGCGCCGATGGCGGCATCGAGTTCTTCCATGGCTACACCTATTCGGCCCACCCAACGGCGACGGCGGCCGGCATCGCCTCTTTGGACATATTTGAACGCGACGGCGTGTTCGACCACGTCGCGGCGCTGGCACCGTATTTCCTGGAGCAAATATTTGCCTTGCAGGATCTCGACGTGGTGGCCGATATCCGCGGCTACGGCCTGCTCGCCGGCATCGACCTCAAGCCTGGAGACAAGCCCGGCGAACGCGGTTTTGCCGTGCTTCGCGGCCTCTACAAGAACGGCATGGTCAGCCGCGTGACGGCCGACACGTTGATTCTGTCGCCGCCGCTGGTCTCGGAAAAGCGCCATATCGACGAAATCGCCGACAAAACCCGGGCCGTGCTGGGGAGCCTGTAACGGGCTTTGTCGTGGACTCATATATCCGGAGCCATAGCCGGATCGCCGCAATCTCAACACAGGACAGACCCTGCCAGCTAATGTCCTAAGCGCCCAAACCTCATCCCAGAACTACCGCGATTGCAGTTTAGTCGTTTGGCACTTTTGAATCTCTTTGAGAAACAGCATTGACTGTCCTCTTCCCGCACCGATCACGAGGAAAGTCGAACGGGGCTGACCGAGTTATCGAAGCTTACTTCAGTGGAACGCTTTTGGACTGCGGGTTCGCGTGAATTCGATAATCGCGGACGGCATAGTGCACTATCATCACCAGGCGCGGGGCAGACACCGGGCGTTCGGCTTTATGAAAGCATAGGGGATTTTCGAGAAATCCTGTGCCGGCCGGCCCCGTCACCGTATCGATGGCGTCGCGACCGTAGACCTCGGCAATGACTTCGTCCGACCGCGATCTGAAGGGTGAAACCCGGTGCCGAAATCGTTTTTGCCGGTGGCTCCTAGGCACGCGGACATGTGGACCCGCGAAGTCGTCGACATCGTTGAGATAAAGAAACATCCGCATAGCCTGATAGTCGTCAACATCGAAATGAAAAGTCAGGGTGCCTTGTTTACGGTCCGTGAGGCGCTCATGAGGCTCCAAAGGAAACAACCAAAAAATACTAGTCTTCACATGTACCGGCTCGGCATTGAAGTACTTTCGGGCCACGGAAAGGATCAGCGTATCTTTGGCAATTTCGTCGATCACCGGATCGGTCAAATCTTCATGGAAGTAAAAACCCGCGCGTAGCTTACGATCCGTGGCAGCCATTACCTTCTCGCGGGCATCGACATGAAACGCAACCGGGAGTTTGCCACCATCATGGCATACTTTCTCGTCAATATATTGCCTGATCTCCAGAAGACGGCCGTTGTCTAGCTTGAAACAAGGTGTACACCCCTGGTCCTCCAAATTTGAGACAGCATGGTCGATGTCGATCCCTCGGAACACCGAAGATCCACTTGTCTGTTTCACCGGTTTGTCCGGGAGCCTGCGACGCGAGCGCGCGAGCACGCGCACCCAATTAAACCGGCCGAAGACGACCATGATCAGCCAGGTCGGGTTCTTGGTGGCGGCCTTGCAATACGGTCCGAATTTTGCCTTATAGCCAAGGCCTGCCTCGACCAACGTTACCGCGTTTCGAGCCCATGATGCCATGGAGCAACCTTCCGCGAATGTGTGGAACTTACGACTTGAACTGACAGACGTATAGGATTGTCGGTTCCGTCTTTTTTGTCAGGTGTCACCGGCTCCGATTATCTTCTCCTTTGCCAATGGTATTGTGTCGTCGAATGTTTGCATAGGCGTTGGCCGTAGCGCCATCGCCCCTGTTGTGTACTGACCTCATTGTATTTTTCATCCATTTATCCAGGTCTGTCTGCAGCTCGTCGATCGGCCGGTAGAGCTTCTTTCGGAGGCGCACGGATCAGGCGAAATCTGGGCGTGTGCCGATAGCCGACGTCGGATGGTTACGCGATCAGTCACAGTTTTGGAGTACACGCACCAACCCATCAAGGTTCGGTCGCCAACAGCGCGGCAATGGCCGTCGAGGCGAGCCGTGACGCCGGCGGGTCGGCGCGGCTGGTCAGGATGATCGGGACCTTGGCGCCGAGCACGATGCCGGCCGCGCACGCCGCCATGAAATAGACCATCAGCTTGAACAGCGCATTGCCGGTCTCGATGTTGGGCACCAGCAGGATGTCGGCGTAGCCGGCGACCGGGTGGTCGATGCCTTTCAGCGCCGCGGCGGCGGGCGAGACGGCGTTGTCGAAGGCGAGCGGGCCGTAGACTAGGGCATCGGGCACTGCTTCCTCGGCGCGGCGGGCCAGTTCCGCCGCCGCCATGCTCGACGGCATGCGCTCGGTTGCCTCTTCGGTTCCCGACAGGACCGCAACGCGCGGTGTCGCCAGGCCGAGCGCGCGGGCCATGTCGACGGCGTTCAGCAGGATTTGCATTTTGGTGTCAAGGTCGGGCGCGATGTTCACGGCGGCATCGGTGATCATCAATTCGCCGTCGCTGCCCGGTACTGTCATATGAAAGACATGGCTAAACCGGCGGCCGGTCCGCAGGCCCGCATCGCGGTCGAGGATCGCCGCCATGAAGGTGTCGGTATGGATGTGCCCCTTCATGATCGCCGCGGCCTCGCCGGCGCCGGCGATGGCGGCGCCGCGCTTTGCCGCAGCTTGTTCGTCGGCCGCCGGTTCCAGCCGGTAGGCTGTGATATCCCAACCCAACCGCGCCGCTGACGCTTTGATGGCGGCCTCGTCGCCAATCAGGATGGGGTCGATCAAGCCTTCGTCGGTGGCCAGCCGGGCGCTTTCCATGGCGATGTCGGCGCCGGCATTGACGATGGCCGTCGGCCGGCGCGGCAAGGGTTTGGCGCGGCGTAACAGGCCGGGCGGGCAAACCGCCGGATCTGTGCTTAGGAAAGGCAAATCATGGGTCTCGTTTGGCTCGGATCAAGTCGGCGAGCAGGCGGATGCCCGGCTCGATGCGGTCGCTTGGAATGGCGGAGAAACCGAGCCGGAAATGGTTTGCCGGCCGGTCTTGGCCGAGAAAGAAAATGCTGCCGGGTTCGATGATCAAACCGGCATTGAGTGCGTCCCGTGCCAGGCTCTCGGCATCCAGATCGGCCGGCCCGGTCACCCAAAAACTCGTACCGCCAAAAGTCGGGGCGCTGGCGGCGTGGGGCAAATGCTGTTCCAGCGCGTCTCGCATGATTTGCCAGCGCTCGCGGTAGACGCGATGCAATCGATTGAGGTGGCTGGTGAAATGGCCGTCGGCCAGGAACAAGGCCGCGGTCAGTTGGTTGTTGGTCGGCGGATGGCGCAATACCAAACGCCTGAGCAGTCTGGCTTCCTCGATCAGCCGTGTGCTGGCAACCAAATAGCCGAGCCTGAGGCCCGGCGCGAAACTCTTGGAGAGGCTGCCGATATAGACCACTCGGCCGGTCCGATCGAGCGACTTCAGCGACGGCGTCGGCGACCCGACGAAATTCATTTCGCCTTCGTAGTCGTCTTCGATGATGATGAAATCGTCCTGTTCGGCCTGTTCCAACAGGGCAAGGCGGCGCTCCAACGGCATGGTGACAGTGGTCGGCGACTGGTGGCTCGGCGTTACATAGACATAGTCGCAATGGCTAAGTGCCGGTCCCAACACCAAACCACTGCTATCGACCTCCAACAGATCAATGGCGCCGACGCGCAAGGCGAAGATGTTGAAGGCGTCGACATAGCCGGGGTTCTCCATGCCGACATGCACGCCCCGGCGGAACAGCAGGCTGGACAACAGTGACAAGGCGTTCTGCGCGCCCATCGTAATCAGGATTTCGTCGTCGCTTGCCCGCACGCCGCGGCTTGGCAACACGCGGGTCCGCAACTGCTCCAACAGCAACGCATCGTCGACCATGACGTTGTCGATCGACCATTGGCTGACGGCAAGCTTAGCCAGCGCTTGGCGCGAACATTCGCGCCATGCCGCGAGCGGAAACAAGGTCGGATCGATTTGCCCGTAAATGAAGGGGTAGCGATAGCTCGGCCAATCCAGTGGTTTTGTAACGATGCGTTGAATGGACGGCCTGCGTGCCATGCGCCGGTCCCAATCAATGCCGGCGACGGGCTCCTCGTCCGCATACGCCGGATCGACGGCACGGGGCGTGGCCGGTAAATTCAGGTTCTCGGTCACGTAGAAGCCTGAACGCTCGCGGCTTTCCAACAAACCCTGCTCGACCAAGGCTTGGTAGGCCAGCATGATCGTGTTGCGTGCAACCGAAAGCTGCTTGGCCAGCCGCCGCGACGAGGGTACCGGCTGCCCTGGCAACAGCTGGCGGTTTTCAATGGCCGCCACCAGCTGTCTGCGCAGTTGGGTTTGCAGTGTACTATCGCTATCCAGCTTCAGCGAAAAGAGAAAGTCGCGCATGATGTGGTCAGACTAAAGCAGTTGTCGACTGTACGGCAACGACGGTTCTTTGGGTGATGCCTGTGGCCGGCAAATTTGGCCGTTACAATTGTTTCAGCGCCTGCGCAGAGCGACGTCATAAGCGCCGTTGGCGCAGAATTCTGCGATTTTCGTTGCCACTTGCGATTCCAAATTCGATGACGCATATTGTCGCCGACAAAAATTAGATACCAAACCATGGCATTAATTTGGTTTGGTGAACGACTGCTGCCGTGTCTGGCGAGGGCAATGCCGACTAGCTTATTACCGCGAAAGCGGGCAGTGCCCGGCGCGGTAGCGGCCGGTGGCCTGGAGTTGAATATCACGACATGACTGATGCAATGACCTCGACGCCCGCGGTAGCAGAAACCGCGTCCGCGGACGTAATGCTGGAGGTACGGGATGTGGCCGTCCGTTTCGGCGGCATCGTCGCCCTCGACGGCGTCAGCTTCAACGTACCGCGCGGCGCGATCCTCGGCTTGATCGGACCGAACGGTGCCGGCAAGACGACGTTGTTCAACTGTCTAAGCAGGCTCTATATCCCGAATGCGGGCGATATTCTGTTCGAAGGGCAATCGATCCTTTCGACGGCGCCGCACAAGATCGCCGACTTGGGCATCGGCCGAACTTTCCAAAACCTAGCGCTGTTCAGCACCATGCCGGTGCTGGACAATATCATGGTGGGCTGCCATTCGCGCAGCCGCAGCGATTTCTTGTCCAACGCTTTCCGCCTGCCGTGGGTCCGCCGCGAAGAAGCGGTGCTGCAGGATATCGCTTGGGAATTAATCGATTATTTGGACCTCGGCGATGTCGCCCATACGCCGGCTGGCGGGTTGCCGTTCGGCGTTCAAAAGCGCGTCGAACTGGCCCGTGCTCTGGCCAGCGAACCGAAACTGATGCTGCTTGATGAACCGGCCGGCGGGCTCAACCACGACGAAGTGGAAGACTTGGCCGATCTGCTCCTGCAAATCGGCAAAGACCGCGACATCACCGTATTGTTGGTGGAACATCACATGAGCCTGGTGATGGCCGTCTCTGATGTTGTGGTGGCAATCGATTTTGGCCGCAAGATCGGTGAGGGCACGCCGGCGGAAGTGCAACAAAACCCGGAAGTCATTCGGGCATATCTGGGAACCAGCGACTGATGGCTTTGGTAGACGTCAATAATCTTGAGGCTTTCTACGGCCCCATTCAGGCCCTTCACGGTATCAGTTTCTCGCTGGAACCGGGCGGTATCACGACCATTCTGGGCGCCAACGGCGCCGGCAAAACAACGACGTTGCGGTCGATGTGCGGAATGGTGAAAACCAACGGCACGATCACCTTCGACGGCGAAAACATTGCCGGCAAGGCCACGGAAGCGATCGTCCGGCACGGCGTGGCACATGTGCCCGAAGGCCGCGGCACCTTCGTGCGAGTGACCACCGAAGAAAACCTGCATTTGGGCGCCTACACCCGCAGCGCCAAGTCACGGGACCAGGATTTGGAACGGGTTTACACCTATTTTCCGCGCCTGAAGGAACGCCGACACCAGCAGGCGGGCACCTTGTCCGGCGGCGAACAGCAGATGCTGGCGGTCGGCCGTGCCCTGATGCTGCATCCGCGCCTGATGTTGCTTGATGAACCGTCCTTTGGCCTGGCGCCATTGATCGTGCAGGAGTTGTTCGAAATTCTGCGCACCATCAACAAGGACGAAGGCGTCAGCATGCTGTTGGTCGAGCAGAACGCAAACTTGGCGCTCGATCTCGCCGACCACGCCTATCTGCTTGAAACCGGTCGCGTGGTGATGTCGGGCACGTCGGCGGAAATCAGTGCGGACGAATCCGTTCGCAGCTCTTACCTCGGCTACTGACGAGAGACGGAACCAGCGCATGGAATACTTTCTGCAACAAACCTTGAGTGGTCTGGCCACGGGCGCGATCTATGCCAGCCTGGCGCTGGCCGTTGTGATGATCTATCAGGCCATCGACCACTTCAATTTCGCGCAAGGCGAGATGGCGATGTTCTCCTGCTTCATCGCCTGGCAATTAATCCATTGGGGCTTCCCCTACTGGATCGCGTTTTTCTTTTGCATCGCGATTTCCTTCGCTGGCGGCGTGGCGATCGAGCGTATCGTGTTCGCGCCGATCCGCAACGCGCCGATTCTCAGTCATATCGTTGTGTTCATCGCGCTGTTTCAAATATTCAACGCGACCGCAGGCTATTTATGGGAATTCACCATCCGCGTGTTCCCGAGCCCGTTCCCGGAGACACTGCCCTTCGAAAGCAAACTGATCGGCATGCACGAGGTCGGCGTCTTCGGCATCACTTTGGCGATGCTGTTGTTGATCTATCTGTTTTTCAAATATACCAACGTCGGATTGGCGATGCGCGCAGCCGCCGCCTCGCCGGATTCGGCCCGTTTGGTCGGCATCAATGTCGGCTGGATGCTGTCGCTTGGCTGGGGCTTGGCGGCGGCCATCGGCGCGGTCGCCGGCATGATGATCGCCCCCATCGTCTATCTGGAGCCGAACATGATGCTGTTCATCCTGCTTTACGGTTTCGCCGGCGCAGTGGTTGGTGGCCTGACCAGTCCGTTGGGCGCGGTCCTCGGCGGTTTTCTCATGGGTGTGCTGGAAAACCTCGCAGGCGCCTACATCATCGGCAGTGAATTGAAATTGACCTTCGCACTGGTCGTAATCGTCTTGATCCTGATCTTCAAACCGGCCGGCCTGCTCGGCCGCGTTGTGGTACAGAGGGTATAACTGATGACCGCGGAAACAGCGTCGGGCGTGGCGCCAACAAGAACACCGTCGAACCGGGCCAATCCCGCTGATAGCCTGACGATTTTCGGCGTTCGCATGCCTGTGGTCCGGCAGATCAGCATCGGTATCGGTATCGTCGTGGCCCTTGGTTTGCCGGCGGTGTCCGAAGACTTCGCGGTGTTCCAGATGACCCAGGTTCTATATCTGGCGATGGCGGTGCTGGGGCTCAATCTGTTGACCGGATTCACCGGGCAATTCTCGCTCGGCCACAGCGCATTCATGGCGATTGGCGCCTATACCGCGGCGATCATGATGGACCGGATGGAAATCGCCTATTTCTGGACCATCATCCCCGCCGGCATCGTCTGCTTTGTCGCCGGGTTTCTGTTCGGGCTACCGGCGCTGCGGCTGGAGGGATTGTACCTGGCGCTGGCGACATTCGCCTTGGCCCTCGCAACGCCGCAACTTTTGCGCTACGAGCATTTTGAACAATTCACCGGTGGCGTACAGGGCATCGATTTGTTGAAGCCGGATTCGCCAGTGTCGTTTCTGACAAACGACCAATGGTACTATTATTTCAGCCTTCTCTTCGGATTTATTCTGATTTGGTGCGCCTGGAATCTGGTTCGCGGCCGGACCGGCCGCGCCATGATCGCCATTCGCGACAATCCGATCGCCGCCAGCACCATGGGCGTCAACACGTCGATGTACAAAGCGACGACCTTCGGCGTCAGCGGCCTGTATTGCGGCATCGCCGGAGCGCTTTCGGCCGTCGTCGTCGAATTTATCGCGCCGGAAAGCTTCACGTTCGCCCATGCCATCCTGTTGTTGATCGCCATGGTGATCGGCGGCCTGGCCTCGATACCGGCGGCTATCATCGGCGGCATGTTTATCCTTTATGTGCCGAACATCTCCGAATCCGTCGTCGATACCTTTTTCGGCGGCGATCCGAGCTCCAAGGCCCTGGTCTGGGTGTCGTTTGGCGTCTTCATGATCCTGACGGTCTACGTCATGCCAAGCGGTGTGGCCGGGTTTGTCCGACAGATCATCGGCAAGTTGGCCCGTGGCCGTTAAGCGACGAAATGGGGTCACCGGCACCAGGGGCTAGGCATTTGCGGTTGCAACATACTAGACTGTCCATTCGAGTGTCGAAACAGCGCGTTTAGACAACAAAAGGGAGATCATTATGCGTATAATTCTGGGAACAATGTCTGTCGCCGCGGCGGCTTTCCTTGCCGGCGCCGGGATCGCCGCGGCCGGGAACGCACCGGGTGTGACCGACAAGGAAATCAAAATCGGTAACACCAACCCCTATAGTGGACCGGCCTCGGTCTACAGCACGATTGGCAAATCGATCGCCGCCTGCTTCAACGAAGTGAATGCTGAAGGCGGTATCAACGGCCGCAAGATCAATTGGATTTCCTACGACGACGGCTATAGCCCACCGAAGACCAAGGAACAAATTCGTAAGCTGGTCGAACGCGACAAGGTTGCCCTGACCTTCCAGACGCTGGGCACGCCGACCAACTCGGCCATCCACAAATATATGAACAAGAAGAAGGTGCCGCATCTGTTTGTCGCCACCGGCGCGACCAAATGGGGACAGCCGGACAAATTCCCGTGGACCATGGGGTTCCAGCCGAATTACCAGACCATTGGCGAGATTTTCGGCAATTACGTGCTGCAAAACCATCCCAATGGCAAAGTCGCCGTGATGTACCAGAACGACGATTACGGCAAGGACTATGTCATCGGTGTGAAAAAGGCGATGGGCGACAAATACGCCAAGATGGTCGTCAAGGAAGAAAGCTACGAAGTCACCGATCCGACCGTCGCTTCGCAGATCGTCAGCTTGGCAAACAGCGGCGCCGACGTCTTCATCAACATTTCCATTCCGAAGTTCGCCGCCCAGGCGATCAAGAAGATGGACGACATCGGCTGGAAACCGACTCACCTACTCAATGACGTTGCCGCCTCGATCAAGTCCACGTACGAGCCGGCCGGCAAAGAGAAATCCAAAGGCATCATTTCCCTCATGTATCTGAAAGATCCGAACGATCCGGAATGGAAGGACGATGAGGAAATGAACCAGTGGCGTGCGTTTATGACCAAATATTATCCGGACGGCGACCGCGCAAATATGTTCAACGTTTACGGTTGGGCGGTCTGCAGCCTGATGATCCATACCTTGGAGAAGGCCGGCGACGACCTCAGCCGTGAAAACATCATGAAGTCGGCATCCAGCATCAAGGACTTCCGTGTCCGCGGCCTGCTGCCGGGCATCAAGGCCAACACCAGTGCCACCGACTTCTATCCCGTCGAACAAATGCAGATGAATAAGTATGATGGCGAAAAATTGATCCGTTTCGGCCCGATCATCGGCGCCGGCGCGGGTTCCTGATTACTTAAGCTACGACTGAACTCTGATTTGGCCGCCGGTTCGCCGGCGGCCATTTTTTTAGGCGCGGGCCAAGGCGTCGGCGATCAGCGGCATGCGGTCATTGCCGAAATATATGTCCGTGTCGTTAATGAAGATAGTCGGCGAGCCGAAGCCGCCGCGCGCCATGACTTCCTCGGTCGCTTGGCGCAAACGGGATTTCACGCCGTCGCTGGTGATGCCGTCGAAGAAGGCGTCGCGGTCGAGGCCGATCCGGTCGCAAACCGCCGCCAACACCGAATCATCGGCGATGTCCTCGAAGTCGCCCCAATAGGCCTCGAATACCGCCCGAGCATAGGTCGGCAGCAGGCCGTGGTCCAAAGCGACATAGGCGCCGCGCATTGGCTTCACGGCCCGCACTGGAAAGATCGGCGGCCGGCCGATCTTGAGGCCCTGATAGCGCGCCCAATCCTGCAAATCCTTGGCCGCGTAGACCGACTTCAGCGGATGCGGATTTTCCCGCTGCTCGTAGACCGCCTGATTGACCGTATTGAAAATACCGCCGACCAATATCGGCCGCCAGACCAGCTCCGCACCGGCCGCCTCGCAAATTGGACCGATGCGGTCGAAGGCGAGATAGGTCCAAGGGCTCGAACAATCGAAAAAGAACTCCACACGCGCCATTTTGCACTCCCAGTCTGCGTCAATCCGCCCGATTCTGCCACTTTCAGGTAGCCGAGCCAACCGCTATGCTGGCGCGACGACGGTCGACGGCGATACCAACCTGCGGTGATAGGAACCCATTTGATGGTGGAAAAAGAGTTCAGTCCAGAAGGCACGTCGCGCAGCGCGATGCCGGCGCATCGGGCAAGCGTCGTAACGTACTGGCTGGGCTATTTTTCCCCACCGGAGGCCGGGTTCTTTTGCGCTGTGGCGGCGTCGCGCTCCTTATCCGATGTCCCACATTGCATGGCGGATCGCGACGCCGCCACAGCGCAAAATAATCCCGGTCAAATGGGTCCCTATCACCGCAGGTTGGTATGAGACCTGAACCGAATCAATGAGCCCGCCATGCATCCCGGATTGATCGCCCAGAAAACGCCGGACAAAACCGCTTATATCATGGCGACCAGCGGTGTCGCCGTCAGCTATCGCGAGCTCGACGCGCGGTCCAACCAGTTCGCGCACTTGCTGCGCGGGCATGGCCTAAAACGCGGCGACGCGATCGCCATTTACATGGAAAACAACGTCCACTATTTCCCGCTCTGCTGGGGTGCCCATCGCGCCGGCCTCTATTACTCCTGCATCAGTTCCCACCTGACGGCGGAAGAAGTCAATTACATCATCGGCGACTGTGGTGCTCGCCTGTTTGTTACCTCCGATGCCAAGGCGGACGTTGCCCGGGACCTTCTGGATTTGATGCCCAACGTCGAAACGCGGCTGATGGTTGACGGCTGCATAGCGGGATTCGACGCCTATGAAGCCGCGACCGCGCCGTTGCCCGTTCTGCCCATCGCGGACGAAGCCGAGGGCGATGACATGCTCTATTCGTCGGGCACGACAGGCAGGCCAAAGGGCATCCGCTCGGCCTTGAAGGAAGAGCCCTTCGGCACGCCGCCGGAGACCATGATGGCGCTGGCGGCGCTCTATCAGATCGACGAGAACACGGTCTATTTGTCGCCGGCGCCGCTCTATCACGCCGCGCCGCTGCGCTACAATTTGGTTGTCCAGCGCCTGGGTGGCACCTGCATCATCATGGAGAAATTCGATCCCGAACAGGCGCTGGCCTTGTTCGGCCGCTACCGGGCGAGCCACAGCCAATGGGTGCCGACCATGTTCGTCCGTATGCTGCGGCTGCCGGAAGCGGTACGCGGTAAATATGACCTGTCCTCAATGCGCGTGGCGATTCATGCCGCGGCCCCCTGTCCGGTTCAAATCAAGGAGGAGATTATCGATTGGTGGGGGCCGGTGGTCTACGAATATTACGCAGGCACCGAAGGCAACGGCTTTTGCTCGATCCTGTCGGCGGAATGGCTGAGCCATAAAGGCTCGGTCGGCAAGGCGCTGATTGGCGAGATCCACATCCTGGATGACGACGGCAACGAGCAACCGACCGGCGGGACCGGCACCGTCTACTTCGCCGGCGGCAGGGAGTTCGCCTACCACAATGATCCCGAAAAGACTGCTGATTCGCGTAACGCCAAAGGCTGGTCGACACTCGGCGATGTCGGCTATTTGGACGAAGAAGGCTATCTCTACCTTACCGACCGCAAGGCATACATGATCATTTCGGGCGGCGTGAACATCTACCCCCAGGAGACGGAAAACCTATTGGTGACCCATCCCAAGGTCATGGACGTCGCGGTCATCGGCGTGCCGCACGAGGAATTCGGCGAGGAAGTGAAGGCCGTGGTCCAGCCGGTCGATCCGGCCCATGAAGGACCCGAACTCGAGGCGGAGTTGATTGAATTTTGTCAGGCGCATCTGAGCCGCATAAAATGCCCGCGCTCTGTCGATTTCGACGCCGCGTTGCCGCGCCATGAAAACGGCAAGCTTTACAAGCGTTTGATCAAGGATCGCTATTGGGGCAAGGCCAATGCCACGATTGTTTGACCGCGCCGGCAATCGCAATACAAGGAACGACGGACCATGACAACGCGTGCCAATCAAAGAACCGGCGGCCAGCTTTTGGTCGACACGTTGCGCCTGAACGGCACCGATACCGTGTTCTGCGTACCGGGCGAAAGCTATCTGGCCGTGCTCGACGCGCTGTTCGACGTGCAGGGCGACATCCGGGTCTTGGCTTGCCGCCAGGAAGGCGGCGCCGCCAACATGGCGGAAGCCTATGGCAAACTGACCGGCCGTCCCGGAATTTGCATGGTAACGCGCGGCCCCGGTGCGTCGAACGCCGCGATCGGCGTGCATACGGCGATGCAGGATTCGACGCCGATGATTTTGTTCATCGGCCAGGTCGGCCGCGACATGACCGGCCGCGAAGCCTTCCAGGAAGTCGATTTGGTGCAGATGTTCCAGCCGCTGGCTAAATGGACGGTGCAGATCGAGGATCCGGCACGGGTGCCGGAGACCGTGGGCCGGGCCTTCCAGACCGCGCTCGCCGGCCGGCCGGGCCCGGTGGTGGTGGCGCTGCCCGAGGACATGTTGCGGGAACCGGCGGCGGCCGAACTGGGCGACGCTGCCACGGTCGTGCGGGCCTATCCCAATCCCCGCGACATGGCGCGGCTCCATGACATGGTGGCGGCGTCGAAACGGCCCTTGATGATGCTGGGCGGCGGCGGCTGGAGCGCGCCGACCCGCGACGCCATGATGGCCTTCGCAGAAGCGAATGACATCCCGACCACCGTGTCGTTCCGCTGCCAGGATTATTTCGACAACGAGCATCCGAATTATGTCGGGCATGTGGGTATCGGCCTCGACGCGAAGCTCGCCGAACGGGTCAAGCAAGCCGACTTGCTGATCGTTGTCGGCCCTCGGCTCGGCGAGATCACCACGTCCGGGTACACCCTGATTGAGCCGCCGCGCCCGAAACAACGGCTGATCCATGTCCATGCCGGTGCCGAAGAACTCGGCCGGGTCTACCAGGCCGATCTGCCGATCAACGCCGGCATGGCCGAATTCGCCGCCGCCGCGGCCGAACTCGCCGCCGTTGACGCGAGTGCGCGCGCCGATTGGACCACCGGCGCCCGTGCCGAATTCGAGGCATCGTTCGAAGCGTCGCCGCAGCCCGGCGCGCTCGATATGATTGCCGTTATGACCTATTTACGGACACGCCTGCCGACCGACGCCATCGTCACCAACGGTGCCGGCAACTATGCGCAATGGTGTCACAAGTTCTATCGTTACCGCGATTACCGCACGCAGTTGGCGCCGACCAGCGGCGCCATGGGCTATGGCGTGCCGGCCGGGGTTGCCGCTGCGGCTGTGCATCCCGATCGCCTGGTCGTCTCGTTCAGCGGCGATGGCTGTTTCATGATGTGCGGTCAAGAACTGGCGACGGCCGTTCAGTACGGCCTGAAGCCGATATTCGTGATCGTCAACAACGCCATGTACGGCACCATCCGCATGCACCAAGAACGCCATTATCCGGAGCGTATTATCGCTACGGATCTGATCAACCCGGATTTCGTCGCCTATGCCAAGGCCTTCGGCGCCCATGGTGAGTTGGTCGAACGGACCGAGGATTTCGAACCGGCGTTCGAGCGGGCGGTGGCGGCCGGGCGGGCCGCCGTGCTGGAGCTAAAGCTTGACCCGCAAGCCTTGACGCCACGCCAGACGTTGGACCAGATACGTCAGGCGTCGATCGGAAACCAAACTGGGGGTTGAATGCGATGAAGATCGACGGCAAACCGTTCAGAACCATTTGGGTGGCGGATGACGGCTGGTCGGTCGCGGTCATCGATCAGACGCTGCTGCCACACCGTTTCGAAATCATGACGTTGGCCGACCTCGACGATGCCGCGCGGGCGATTTCCGACATGGTGGTGCGCGGCGCGCCGCTGATCGGCGCGACGACGGCCTATGGGGTGGCCTTGAGTATGCGCCAGGATTGCTCCGATTCCGGTCTCGCTTCTGCCTGTGACACGCTGATCGCGACCCGGCCGACGGCGGTCAACCTGCGCTGGGCGCTTGACCAAATGCGCACTCATTTGGCACCGCTCGCGCCGGAGGAGCGGGTCGATGCGGCCTATGCCAAGGCCGCCGCCATCTGTGACGCCGATGTCGAAATCAGCGCCTCGATCGGCCGCCATGGCCTCGCCTTGATCGAGGCGGCTGCCGCCGCCAAGCCGACTGGTGAGCCGGTCAATGTTTTAACGCATTGCAATGCCGGCTGGCTCGCCACTGTCGATTGGGGCACGGCGACGGCACCGATCTATATGGCGCACGATGCCGGGATCAATGTCCATGTCTGGGTCGACGAAACCCGGCCACGCAACCAAGGCGCCAGCCTGACCGCATTCGAACTCGGCCAGCACGGCGTGCCGCATACCGTGATCGCCGACAATGTCGGCGGGCATTTGATGCAGCAGGGCCAGGTCGATCTCTGCATTACCGGCACCGATCGCACGACCGCCGCCGGCGATGTCGCCAACAAGATCGGCACCTACCTCAAGGCCCTGGCCGCCCAGGACAATGGCGTGCCGTTCTATGTCGCCGTGCCGTCGACCACCATCGATTGGAGCATTGAGGACGGTCTGGCCGAGATCGAGATCGAGCAGCGTTCGCCGGATGAGGTGACCATCATGAGCGGCTTGGCCGAGGACGGCACCGTGCGGTCGGTCCGCATCACGCCCGAGGGCAGCCCGGCCGCCAACTATGCCTTTGACGTCACCCCAGCGCGCCTGGTGTCTGGCTTGATCACCGAACGCGGCGTTTGCGCCGCCAGCCGGACAGGCCTTGAAGCGTTATTTGCGGATGGCGCCGGCCCGACGCCATGATCGTCGTCTTCGGCTCCTTGAACGTCGACATCGTGCTATCGGTACCGCGATTGCCGGCGCCGGGCGAGACCGTGATCAACGCGACCAGCCAATTGGTGCCGGGCGGGAAGGGTGCCAATCAGGCCGCCGCGGCCGGGCGGAGCGGCGGCATCCAAACCGCGATGTACGGCCGGGTCGGCGACGACGATTGGGCAACGACCGCGACGGCGTTGCTGCCGTCGTTCGGTGTCGACATTTCCGGTCTCGGCCGATCCGTGCAGCCGACCGGTGCCGCCGCCGTAATGGTCGATCAAGCCGGCGAAAATGCCATTGTTGTCGCCAGCGGCGCCAACCAAACTGCGACCGCGGACCTGGTGCCTGACCACTGTCTCGGACCAGATTGCTGGCTGATTCTGCAAATGGAGGTGCCGCTTGCCGAAAACTGGAACCTGGTCGATCGGGCGCGTGCGGCCGGCAGCCGGATCGTGCTCAACCTGGCGCCGGTTGGGCCCGTGCCGGACGCGGTGCTGTCGGCGATCGATTTTCTGATCTTGAATGAAGGCGAAGCCGCCGCCCTCTGTCGCGACAAGACGATCGACGCGGCAAGCGATGCCGGCCGCGCCATGGCGCTGGCGCGGCTCTACGGCACGACGACCATCGTGACGCTCGGGCCGGACGGGGCGGTGGCAGCGGACGGGATACAGCTCTGGCGCCAGGCAAGCCTGACCGTATCGGCGATCGACACCACCGGCGCCGGCGACGGTTTCGTCGGCGCTTTCACGGTTGCCCTGGCGGAAGGCGCTGACTTGGCCGCTGCGTTGCGCCAGGGCTGCGTCGCGGCGGCGCTGAGCTGCACAATTCTCGGTGCGCAAACATCCTACGCAGATGCCGAAACGATCGCCAACCATTTGCCCGACCTAGCGCCGGCGGAATTGGGCACAATCAATCAGGGAGAACAATGACCATGGATTTAGGCATATCCGGCCGCAAGGCCATAGTCTGCGCGTCGAGCAAAGGGCTCGGTCGGGCCTGTGCCATGACGTTGGCGAAGAACGGCGTCGACGTGGTGTTGAACGGCCGTGACGAGGCGGCTTTATCGGCGACGGCCGATACCATCCGTGCCGCCTCCGACGTCACCGTGACCCCGGTGATCGCCGACATCTCGACCGCGGCCGGTCAACAAGCGGTTTTGGCGGCCTGTCCCAGTCCGGACATTTTGGTCAACAACAACGGCGGCCCGCCGTACAAGGACTATCGCGAACTCGGCCGCGAGGAAATGCTGCAGGGCGTGACTATGAATATGGTGACGCCGATCGAAATGATACAGGCCGTGATTGATTCGATGGTCGAGCAGCGCTTCGGCCGGATCGTCAACATCACCTCGATTTCCGTCCGCCGCCCGGTCTTCGGCCTCGACCTTTCAAGCGGCGCGCGTGCGGGTCTGACGGCGTTTTTGGCCGGCGTCTGCCGCTCGGTCGTCGAGCACAACGTCACGATCAACAATGTCCTGCCGGGCTACTTCGACACCGACCGGTTGCGCAGCGGCTTCGATGCGGCGTCCAAGATGCTGTCGAAGTCGGTCAACGAAATCGCCGCCGCCCGCGCCGACGAGGTGCCTGCCAAGCGCTTCGGCACGCCGGAGGAATTCGGTGAGGCTTGCGGCTTCTTCTGTTCGGCCCAGGCCGGCTACATCACCGGCCAAAATTTAATCCTGGATGGCGGCCTGTACGAGAATAACTTTTAATAGGCAGCATCCGGCATGCTGGCCTTTCGTCGGGCGATGAAATCACGGAGCGATTCATCGACGCCCGGATCGATCGCCGGGGCTTCGTAGTCGGCCAGCATTTTCGGCCAGATCGCGGCGGCGCGTGCTTCTGTGTCCATGGCGCCTTCGGTATCCCATTGCTCGAAGCTGTTGTTGTCGGCGACTGTCGAGCGATAGAAGGCGGTTTCGAAATTGGCTTGGGTGTGCTCGCAGCCGAGGAAATGATTGCCCGGGCCGACACTGCGGAGCGCGTCGAGCGCCTGGCCGTTCTCGGATAAATCGACGCCGCCGGCCAGCACCTGCATCATGGCAAGCTGATCGGCATCCATAATGAATTTTTCATAGGACGACACCAGCCCGCCTTCCAGCCAGCCGGCCGCATGCAAGGCGAAATTGACACCGGCCAACAAGGTCGGCAGCAAAGTGTTGGCGCTTTCGAAGGCGGCCTGGGCGTCGGCAGTCTTGGACGACGTGAAGGATCCGCCGCTTCGGAACGGCAGGCCCAGGCGGCGGGCGAGGGCGGCCATGCCGAACAGGATCATGGTCGATTCCGGCGTGCCGAATGTCGGCGCACCCGACTGCATGGAAATCGAGCTGACGAAGCTGCCCATGATCACCGGCGCGCCGGGCCGGACCAACTGGGCAAGCGCCATGCCGGACATGGCTTCGGCCAACGCCTGGGTCATGGTGCCGGCCGGCGTCACCGGCGACATCGCACCGGCCAGAATAAAGGGGGAGACAATGGTCGCCTGGCCGGCGCGCGCATAGGTCTTCAAGGCGCCCAGCATGGTGGCGTCCCAAACCATCGGCGAGTTGGCGTTGATCAAGCTGGTCACGACGGTGTTTTGCTCGACGAAGTCCGTGCCGAACAACAGCTTGGCCATCTCGATGGTGTCGGCGGCCCGCTCGGGCGCGGTCACCGAGCCCATGAAGGCTTTGTCGGAATAGCGCATATGGGCATAGACCATGTCGAAATGGCGCTTGTTGACGGGCACGTCGACCGGCTCGCAGACCGTGCCGCCGGAATGGTGCATAGCCGGCGCCATATAGGCGAGCTTGACGAAGTTTTCGAAGTCGGCGAGCGTCGCATAGCGGCGACCCTCGGCGCGGCTGCGAATAAAGGGCGGGCCGTAGACCGGCGCGAACACCGTCGACTTGCCGCCGATGGTGACCGAGCGTGCCGGGTTGCGCGCGTGTTGCGTGAACGACGACGGCGCGGACTTCAGCAGCGATCGAACCAAACCGCGGGGAAAACGCACGCGCTCGCCATCGACATCGGCACCGGCATCGCGCCAGAGGGTCAAGGCTTCCGCGTCGTCGCGAAAATCGATGCCGATTTCTTCCAGAACGATTTCGGCGTTGTTCTCGATCAGCGCCAGGCCTTCTTCGCTGACCAGTTCGTAGACACCGATTTTCCGTTCGATTTGCCGGACCTGCTCGACGGTCGAGGCACTTCGTGACGCTCGCCTTGCCGCCGCGCCACCGCCCCGGCCACGCCGTCGGCCGCCTGTTGCGCTGTCTTCGTCGCTCACGACGTGGTTCTCCGCCTGTTCAACGACCCTTTCGGATCCTACACGATTTCCCGGAAGCCCGCATCTGGTGTCAACTCGATGGCGCCGGCGGCGACCGCCTGCAGCCAGGCCGCCGTGCGCTCGGTGGCGGCGAAGGTGAAGAAATGCAGGCCGTCGAACAGCGCTTCGGCGTCCTGTTGCGATGCCCAGGCGATTTCCCGCACCAAAGGCGCTGGCGACGTATGCTGCGCCAGCGACAGGACTCGCCCGGCTTGCTTGCGCAACAACGTCGCCGAGGCGCCGATGCCGCATAGCCGGCTATATTTGATAAGTTTGGCAAGGGAAGTGCAGCCCGGTAGCCCGAGACGAACCGGCAGCCGGTTGCCGGCCGCCCGTGCTGCCCATTCCCAAGCAATGACGGTCGGTGCCGAGAAACAGAATTGGGTCACCAGAAAAAACGATGCGGGATACGCCTCTGCATACCGGTTCTTGGCTTGAAGCGTCGCCGCCAGGACATCTGCCGACAGGCAGACATGGCCTTCCGGGTGCGCGGCCAAGCCGATCCGGTCAATCCCAAAGCGGTCGAACAAACCGGTTTCGAGCAGATCCAGGCTCTGCTTGAAGGGGCCGAGTGCCGGGTCGCTGTCGCCGCCGATTATCAGGGCTCGGTCGACACCGGCCATTTCGGTCAATTCCGCAATGGTATCGTGGAGCCAGGCGCGGCTCGGAATGTTGCGTGCTGCGAAATGCGGTACCGGCTTGAAACCCGATGCGGTCAGGCGCCGTGCCGCGTCGACGACCAGCTGATAGTCGCACTTCGCTACGAACGGCAAATAAATCTCGGTGCCCCGGGGCAGCCAATCCTTGAGCGCTGCCGAGCCGATGGCCTCCTTGGGCGAGATCTCGACGGAAAACCCAGAGGCCAATCGAGCGATCACCGCGATCTCCAGCGATGCGCCATCGTTGTTGGCGGCTGCGGACGGATCCGGCACCGGCCAAGCGCCGCCACTCGGGCTGTCGTGGTGGATTAAGTCGGTCATGGGAGCACTCCAAACGCTCAAGGCCGCGGGAGAATAGGGGGCGGCTGATGCGGCGCCAATCCTGTGATCGACCACCACTATTCTGGAACCGACTTGGATCGAATTTGCGTGCGCCTGCGCGGGTCGAAAACGCGATCACCTGGCAACGGTTGATCGGTTGGCCACAATGGTTAACGGTCGGTAAACCGATACCGATACGGATCCGCTCTATGGCGGGTGTCCGCCGCTTTAGCGATTGCGTCTTACGGTAAACGGAACCTTGCAAGAGAAGCCACGGAATCGAGCTTTTGACCCTGGAAGCCGCCTATGCTAAGGAAGCGCTCAAGACACGCAAAATTTTGACGTATAACGGGGAGAACCAAATATGCGTAAATCGATGCTTACGACCGTCTTTTCGGTCGCATTGGCTGGCACGCTCATGGCTGGAGCAGCTTCGGCGGAGTCAGTCTGGAAATTCAATATCTGGGGCGGAAAACGGGCTTTCACCGCCGGTATCGAGAAGATCAAGGTCGTACTCGAAGAAGCCGGCAAGGGCGAATTCAAGCTTGATATCAACTACGGCGATGCGCTTGGGCCGCGTCGTCAGAATCCGGAAAGCATCAAGATTGGCGCCTTTGAAGCCGGTCAAATGTGCGTTGGCTATTACCCCAACAAATTCCCGCTTTTGTCTGTGATGGAATTGCCGTTCCTGCTGCCGCGCAATCTCGAACAGCGTGCCCAGGTCGAAATGGCCGTGCTCGCTCATCCCGCCATTGTCGAAGAAATGGCAAAGCGTTGGCGCATTAAATTCTTCGGTCCGGCGTTCTTGCCGGCCTACGAATTCATGGGCAACAAGCGCATCGAGACCGTCGCCGATATGAAAGGCGTAAAGATGCGGATTTCCGGTCTTAACGCCAAGGCGCTGCAGGTGTTTGGTGCGGTGCCGACCATGGTGACGGCACCGGACGGTTATAACGCTCTTGACCGCGGCACAATCGACAGCTTCGGCTTCCCGTATTCCTATGCTTTCGGCGCTTACAAGCTTTATGAAGTGTCGAAGTATGTGACGGAAGGCCTCGGCATGAGCGGTTTCATGTGCTTCCAGGGCGTCGGTATCGACGCATGGAACAAGACGCCGAAAGCGGTTCAAGACGCCATGCCAGCCGCCCAGGAAGCGGCCATCGCGTCCATGATCACGGCCTATAGAGAAGCCGACAAAAAATGGATCCCGATTTTCAACAAGAAGTTGGAAGTCGTGAAAGTCGCCCCGTCAGAGCGCGCCAAGCTCGCTGCCGGTGCCGACAAGATTTGGGCCGAATGGACCAAGACGCAAGATGCGGCCGGGCGTCCCGGTTCCGACATCTTGAACTTCGTCAAGGCCGAGGTCGCTAAAGCAGCGAAAATGTGACCTGACCCTTGACTGAGCTACTCTACGTTATCATCACAGTGGTCGTGGCCGCGGCGGTAATCACCGTCGTAGCCCGGCCACTGGAAATGATCTGGCGCGGTTTCGAGAGCATTTTGGCCGCTGTCTCGACAGTGGTCATCCTGTTCGTGATGTGCTTCGTATTTGGTGAAGTCATCATGCGCTATATTTTCAATGCCCCTATCCACGGGCATCTGGAAGGTGCGGAATTGCTGTTGCCAATTATCGTGTTCATGGCGATATCCTACACCCAGGCTCGCGACGGGCATGTTGGCATGACCCTTGTCATTGACGCCTTGCCGCCGAATACCCGGCGTGTTGTTGATGTTGTGACCCTGGTCTTGTCTTTGCTGACCTGCGCCAGCCTTTCCTATTTCGGCGCCAAAGACGCACTGTTCAAGTTAGAAATTGACGACGTCACTATGTCGCCGCCCTATTGGAAAATCTGGCCGACCGTGGCGATGGTGTCTATCGGCTACTTCATGCTGGCGGTGCGCATGTGGCTGCAGGTCCTGCAGATCGTCATGCCGAACCGGATGCCTGAACCCATAAGAGACGAATCTGAAATTCATGCAACGGAATAGCCGGCCGACCACCAACAACGCCGCCAGGGGGGCATAAGGCGCATGGATCCAGTAACTATTGGCATCATTTCTTTGATCGTTTTGTCCATTGTGCTGTTTTCCGGTATGCGCATTGCGTTTGCGACGGCACTTACCGGATTTGCCGGATTGTGGATGTTGCTGGGTTACAACCCGGCGGCCGGATTGGCGGCGTTGATTCCCCACGATCATCTCACCGCCTATACGCTGCTGGTGTTGCCGTTGTTTATCATGATGGGCTTTTTTGCCTTTTACGCCGGCATAACCCGTGATCTCTACTGGGCCGCGCGGCAATGGTTCGGCCATCTGCCGGGCGGGCTGGCGATCGCCACGATCTTTGGCTCGGCGGGCTTCGCCGCGGCCAGCGGCGCGTCCACGGCATCCGCCGCGGTCATGGGCAAGGTCGCCTTGCCCGAACTCAAAAAATACGGCTACGACGATAAAATCGCCACCGGTTGCGTCGCCGCCGGCGGCACCATGGCGACCATGATCCCACCGTCGGTGCTGATGGTGATCTACGGATTTATCGCTGAAGAGTCGATCGGGGCGCTGCTGTTGGCCGGCTTCCTGCCAGGTATGCTGGAGGCCTTCAGCTACTCGTTGATGTTGATGATCCGGTTCAAGGTCAATCCGGAACTCGGGCCGCCGATCCGCGGCATCACCTGGACCGACCGCTTCAGTTCACTTAAAGGCGTCTGGGGCATGGTGGTGCTGGTCGTGCTGGTCATGGGCAGCATCTATTCCGGCATTGCGACACCGACCGAGGCCGCCGCCGTCGGCGCCCTGGGCGCGCTCTGTTTAGCTATCCCGCGCATGAAGTTCAAAGACTTCACCGGCGCCATGATCGAAACCGCGCGGACCACGGCGCTGATATTCGCCATCGTCGCCGGGGTGTTGATATTCGTCCATTTCCTCGGCCATACCGGCATGCCCGCCGTGCTTGCCGACAGCATCGTCAGCCTGGACGTGCATCCGACTGTGGTGCTGATCTGCATCTTGGCGCTTTATTTGGTGCTCGGCATGTTCTTGGACGGCATTGGGATGTTGTTGCTGACCGTGCCGATCGTGCTGCCGACCATCACCGAACTCGGCATCAACCCGATCGTGTTTGGCGTGTTGGTGGTTCGCATGATCGAAATTGGCCTGATCACGCCGCCCGTCGGCCTCAACGTTTATGTGTTGAAGGGCGTCGCCAAGGGTGTCCCCATGGGCGACATATTCCGCGGCTGCGGCTGGTTCGTGTTCGTTGACTTGATCAATGTCGCGATCCTGATCGCGTTTCCTCAGATCATTTTGCTGATCCCGAATACGATGATCGGCAGTTAGCCTGCCGCGAAAACATTATTTGCCGCCGGTGCCGGAGAGGCACCGGCGGATTTATTTTGGGTCGGCTTGCAATCGCGCCGTATATGGCGATTTTAGTAAGCGAGCGATTGAAACCCGCGGGCCGTGCCGCGACGGAGAGGATAAATGGACTTTTCACTGAGCGAAGAACAACAGGCGATCCAGGAAAACGTAGCCCGGGTTTGCGCCGGTTTCGATGACGATTATTGGCTCGACCATGACCGCACGGCGGAGTTTCCCTTCGATTTCCATCGCGCCATGGCCGACGGCGGCTGGCTCGGCATCACCATGCCGGAGGAATATGGTGGCGCCGGCCTCGGCGTCACCGAAGCCGCCTTGATGATGCATGCCGTGGCCGGTTCGTCGGGTGGCATGAGTGCTGCCTCGGCCATTCATATCAACCTGTTCGGCCCGCACCCGATCGTCGTATTCGGCACCGACGACCAAAAACGCCGCTGGTTGCCGGATATCGTTCAAGGCAAGGTCAAGACCGCGTTCGGCGTGACCGAACCTGATGCCGGGCTGAACACCACCGCGATCACCACCCGGGCGGTACGCGACGGCAACGGCTACAAGGTCCACGGCAAGAAGCTCTGGACCACGACGGCGCAGGAAGCCGACAAATACATGCTGTTGACCCGGACCACGCCGAAAGAAGAGGTGGACCGCCGGACCGACGGCCTGACGCTATTCTATACGGATTTCGACCGGACCTATTGCGATGCGCGGGTGATACCGAAAATGGGCCGCGCCGCCGTTGATTCCAATGAAGTGTTCATCGATGGTCTGCCGATCCCGGAAGAAGACCGCATTGGCGAGGAAGGCAAGGGCTTCTATTACCTGCTCCATAGCCTCAATCCGGAGCGCATACTGGTCGGCATCGAAGCGATCGGCATCGGCCAGAACGCGCTCAACCGGGCGGCGACCTACGCCCGCGACCGCATCGTCTTCGACCGGCCGATCGGCCAGAACCAGGCGATCCAGCATCCGCTGGCGGAAAACTGGATGGAGCTGCAGGCGGCATGGCTGATGGCCATGCAGGCGGCGTCGCTCTACGACGGCGGCGAGGATTGCGGCCCTCAGGCCAATGCCGCCAAGTATCTCGGTGCCGAGGCCGGATTCAAGGCTTGCACACAGGCGGTCATGACCCATGGCGGCATGGGCTATGCCAAGGAATTTCAAGTCGAGCGCCTGATGCGCGAAGTCATGATCGCCCGCCTGGCGCCGGTCAGCCCCCAGCTCATTCTCTGCAATATCGCGGAGAAAGTGCTCGGGCTGCCGAAATCCTACTGATCGGGGGAGACCATGGCTGGGCCAATGGAGGGCATGCGTGTCCTCGATCTCACCTCCATCGTCTTCGGGCCTTGGGCGACGCAAATGATGGGCGACATGGGCGCCGACGTGATCAAGGTCGAGGCGCCGGAAGGCGACGTTTTCCGCTACGGCGGCCCGCGCCGCAATCCCGGCATGGGCGGATTGTTTCTGTCGAGCAACCGCAACAAGCGCTCGATCGTGCTGGATCTGAAGAACCCCGACGGCCTGAAGGCGCTTCATCGGCTGATCGAGGACGCCGACGTGTTCGTTCATTCCATGCGGCCCCAGGCTGTCGAGAGGCTCGGCCTCTCTTATGACGACGTCGCCGCCATCAATCCTAAAATCGTTTATTGCGGCGGCTACGGCTACCGCCGCGACGGGCCCTACGGCGAGCGGCCGGCCTTCGACGATATGATTCAGGCACTCTCCGGCATCGCCATGCTGCAAAAGCGCCTGGTCGGGGAGCCGGCCTATGTGCCGAGCGTCCTGGCAGACAAGACCATGTCCTTGGCCTTGGTTTCCAACGTCGCGATGGCCTTGCTGCATCGTGAGCGCACCGGCGAGGGCCAGGAGGTCGAAACCACGATGTTTGAGACCATGACCGCCTTCACCATGGTCGAGCATCTGTTCGGTCATGCCTTCGAGCCGCCGTTGGCCAGCACCGGTTACAGCCGGGTGCTGACGGCCAATCGTCGGCCCTATCGCACTAAGGACGGCTATATTGGTGTGCTGCCCTATACGGATGGCCAATGGCGGGCGTTTTTTGAGGCGACCGGCCGTGCCGACCTGCCCGAAGATCCGCGCTTCGCGACCGTGGCGGCCCGGCTCGAAAACATCGATTACGTCTATGGCGAGATCGCCAAATTGATGACCGAGCGCAATTCCGCCGAATGGCTGGAGATCTTCGAGGCGGTGCATGTGCCGGCCAACGAGGTCAACGATCTGGACGATTTGCTGGTCGACCCCCACCTCGAGGCGATCGGTTTCTGGCAAGAGGCCGAGCATCCGAGCGAGGGGCGAATTCGCATGTCGTCGCCGCCAGCGCGGTTTTCCAAATCACCTGCGTCGATCCGCCGGCTGGCGCCGCGCCTCGGCGAGCACACCAGCGAAATCCTGGCCGAAGCCGGTTTCGGCGAGGCGGAGATCGACACGCTGATCCAGGCCAACGCGGCCAAGCAAGGGGACTAAGGACCATGCGCAACGAAGAGGAATTCGAAACCGTCGGGCTCGGCTTTTTCTGGAACGAGCTCGAAGTCGGCTACAAGTTCAAGACCGTGGGGCGCACGGTCACCGAGGCCGACATCACCAATTTCGTCAACTGCACCGGCATGACCGAGGTGTTGTTCACCAACGTCGACTTCATCGAAAAACGCTCGCCGATCAAGGGCCGGCCGGCGCCGGCCGCCCTGACCTACAGCTTCGCCGAAGGCCTGTTGGTACAGGCCACCATGCAGGAAACCGGCTTCGCCTTCCTCAACATGGAACTCGACGTGAAGGCGCCGGTGCTGGCCGGCGACACCATCCACGTGGAATGCGAAGTCGTTGAAATCCGCCCGACCTCAAAAGGTAACCGCGGCCTGGTCCGCACCAACAACCGCATCGTCAACCAACGCGACGAAACGGTGATCTCCTACAATCCGCTTCGCATGATGAAGGGGCGGTGAGGGCGGACGCTACGCGCCCGGCACGCCTGTCAATCGATCTCGATCGATTGTCTTAGTTGATCCAGAAGCCAGTCTTTGCTGGCATCGCCGTCGTCGGCACGGCGCACCGTTGAGATCGTCATCGGCGTAGATTCGAAGGGCGCCGCCATAACCTGCAGGGCCAAGGTGTCGGCTAGGCGTCCCGCCAAACGCCGGGGGCAGGTTGCGATCGCATCGCTGGTGGAAGCCAAGGTGAGCGCGGTCAGCCAATAAGGCACGATCGCTGATATTTCAAGATGGCTATAGTCCAGCTTGGTCTCTTCGGCCGCTACCTCGCTCTGCGCACTGGCGAAAACATGCGCCGCGTCGTGATATTCGACGACGCTGATGGCGCCGTTTAGACGCGGATGGTCCCGGCGTGCGACGACGCAATATCGATCCTCAAACAGCGGTTCGCTGATCAGACCGGTTGCGGTTGGCGGCAAGGATGGATAGCGCCCGATGGCGATGTCGATCTCGCCGCGGCGCAACGCATCGAACGCCGGCTGTTCCGATAAATGTGACATCCAGTAGGACGCTCCCGGCGCGACCGCATGGAATTGATTGATCAGGCGCGCGCCGATGAGCACGGCGACAAACTCCGGCGCCGAAATTCGGAATAGCCTTTTGCTCTGTTTGGGATCGAAGCGCTGCGCGCCGCCCATCAACGTCGCCACCCCATCGATGACCGCATCCACCTGCGGTCCGAGCTCCAACGCTCGTCGCGTCGGCTCGAGCCCATGGGGCCGGCGAATGAACAACGGATCGTCAAACACTGTTCGCAGGCGCGCGAGTGCGTGGCTGATCGCGGATTGGCTCAGGTTCAATTGCGCCGCGACTTTCGTCGCGTTCCTGTATTGCAATAGCGCCTGAAACGCCAGCAGCAAGCCGCCGTCAAGGCGTCTGATATCGATGTCATCAATTTCTCTCATTGATCGAATTCTGTATCACAAATAATTGGGAATTGCTAGCGTGAACGAATAGGCGTCTGCATCCATAGAGCCCCAATTATGAATGAAACCAAGCAAGGTTTCCGCTTTCTTACGCAGCGGTATCCAGCATTCGGCTTTCCCCGTTATCGGCGCTTTTGGTTGGCGTCGCTGGCGTCTGTGGGCAGCATTCAGCTTGTAAGCATTGGATATGGCTGGCTGATGTTCGAATTGACGGACTCGCCGCTGGATCTCGGCCTTCTGGGTGCGGTTTCGTCGATATCCTACATCACTATGGCGATCCTCGGCGGCGCGATCGCCGATCGTTTCGACAAGCGGCTGATCCTGGTGGCAACGTCAACGGTGACGGCGCTATTGCTGGCAGTCATCGGATTCTTGGACGCGCTTGATTGGATCCGCTATTGGCAAATTCTATTGATTGCCGGCCTTGGTTCCTGTGTCAGCGGCATTGATTGGCCAACACGCCACAGCTTTTTCCCGCATTTGATTGCTCCGTCGGCGATGTTGTCGGCGGTGGCGCTGAATTCGATCTTGTGGCAAGCGACAGCCATGTCGATACCCGCCCTTGGCGGCGTCATACTGGCCTGGTTCGGCACGCCTGTGGTTTTTCTTCTTGGCGCTGTCGGCTTTTTAACCATGGCCGCAGTGGTCTGGCGGATCGATGTCCACATTGAGGGGTCCCGTCACAATTCGGTTCACCATCAGATTGCCGAGGGTGTCCAATTTATTCTTCGGAATAGAGTGGTTTTGCTACTCATCACTCTGTCCTACTGCGCGATGCTGCTCGGTGCGTCCTATGTCCAACTCATGCCCGCTTTCGTCAAACTCCTCGGTGTCGGAGAGATCGGCTTTGGCCTGCTGCTGGCAGCCAAAGGTCTCGGCGCCATTATCGGTGCCGTCGTCGTCGGCGCGTTGAATCCGGGGCGCTACTATGGCGTCTTGTTGTTGTCTGCCGCGAGCCTGTCCGGTGTCCTTGTGCTCGGTTTTGTCGGCGCGGTCATGATACCGAGTTATATCCTGGCTCTGCTTGCGGCCGCGGCGGCCTCGATCTTTTCGTCCATTTTCATCGTCTTGACCGCATCCGCCCTGCAGATCATGACGCCCGCCCATCTCCTCGGCCGCGTCATGGGCATTGAGGGCATCGCCTACAGCATGATTCCCTTGGGCGGGTTGCTGATCGGCGTTGGCACCATCCATGTTGGGCTGCCGGTCGCCGCGATGACGTCGGTATCGGTCTTTCTGCTGATCGTGCTGGCGATCGCCGTAGGTGCTGCAACTATTCGCCGGCTGGACGAAACCGCGTTATCGAAGATCGCGCCGTCAGTCGGCACCGCGAGTAGGTGATCTCCTACAATCCGCTACGCATGATGAGGGGGCGGTGAGGGCGGCGTAGACGCCTATCATTATCGGGCGCCGGGCATCACGTCGGGAAATTCCGCCATGGCTTCACCACGGGCGACGACCAGGCCGTCTTGGTTGGCGATTTCGACGTCGAACAGCAGCCAGCGGCCTTTGTCGGTGACGTTCTTTGGACTAACCCGGGCGTTCGGCGTGATGACGTCGCCGGGATAGACCGGGTTGAGCCAGCGCGCCTCGAGCCGGCGGTGGTAGCCGCCTTTCGGCAGCAGCCAATCGGTCACTGTCCTGGTCATCAAGGCGAAGTTCTGCATGCCATGCATGATGACGTCGCGGAACGCGGTCTTGCCGAAGGTCGATTTCATATACTCTTCGTCGAAATGCAGGGGATTGAAGTCGAGGGAGCCCTCGGCGAATTCGCGGATGGTTTCGCGCGACACCGCGAACGGGCGACCGGACACGGCGTCGCCGACTGATATTTTGTCGAACTCTTGTGTGGCGCTCATGGGTTTGGCCTCCGTCATGCCGGGTGAATGGTCCAGCCGCGACCGGAGCAAATCACCGCGCGATCCTGGTTAGTGAAAACATTGTCGTGGATCACGAACAGCCGTTCTTTTTTGATGAAGCGGTCGAGTGCGGTGCCGCGCATGGTGATGGTGTCGCCGGGCCGGGCCGGGATGTTGTAGAACCAGCTTTGCCCGGCATTGATGGTGCCGGGCGAGCGCATCCAGTCATGGATGCCGGTGCAGGCGAACATCAGCAGAATATGGATCGACGGCGGCGCAATGATGCCGCCGAAGGGCGTTGCTCTGGCGTAGTCTTCGTCGAAATAGAGCGGGTTGTCCTCGCCCATGGCGCGGGCGAACTTGGCGACCACCGCCTTGGTCAGGGTCACCGGATGGGTCTCGCGCTCCTCGCCGGGTACCAGGTCGTCCCAGGTCCGGCGGTCGCCGGCATCCTTCCAAAAGTCGGTTTCGAAATCTTCCAGACGCAATTCCGTCACGGCCGGCCGCCTCGCATGATCCATGGTGTGCTGTCCATTGTAGGCACGCGCCACGGACCCGCAAGAAGCGGATAGGCGCCGGTCCGTCGGATCGGCGAAGGTCACGGAAACATAAAAGGAACGGACGGATGCAACTTCGTGACCCGATCGCCGTCGGACCCATGCTGGTCTTGGCCTTCGCCGTGTCGCAGGCGTTTCGCGACATCTATTTCGGTGGCGTCTTCCAGGTGCTCAATTTCTTCGAAATCATCCTGCTGGCGTTTGCCGCGGTCACCGCGGTGGCACTATCGTCTTATTTGCTGCGCACGCCTGAGCCGTTCAAACGCTTTCGCCACGCGTGGCCCGATCTGATCCTCGCCAACGCCACCACGACCGTCGCCTGGATCGGCTACTTCTTCGCCTTGAAGTTTCTCGAGCCGGCGATCGTCATGACCTTGTTCAGCGCCATGGGCCCGATCACCGTTGTCGCCTTGTCCTTTTGCGGTATTCATATTGCCGGGCGAAATCGCGGGTCGCGGAGCGAGCCGTTCCTCTATGTCGGCCTTCTGACGACCGTGGCGACGCTCTACTGGGTCGTCCTATCCGGCCGCTCCGGCTTGGCCGTGCCATCGTTCGAGCTGGCGGTCGGCGGCCTGTCGCTGGCGGTGATGAGCGGCATCTCGATCACCGTCAGCACGCTCTATAGTCGCCGGTTGAACGATCAGGGCATCGGCGCCGACGCGGTTTTCGCCACGCGCTTTCTCGGCATCGTTGCCGTCGCGGCGATCGTTGTCGGTACCGGCGACCGACCGTTCGCCGGCATTGACGGCAGCGCCATGATGACCCTCGGCCTCGCCGCCGTCGCCTTGATCGCCGTGCCGTCTTATTTGTTGCAAATGGGCATTGCCCGCACCAGCCCGCTGACGGTGCAGACCATCCGCCAGATCGGGCCATTGTGTCTTTTGGCGGCCCAGGCCCTAGATCCGCGGATCGGCTTTTCCGTCGAGACCTTGGCCTGCGTCGTTGCCTATGCCGGCTTCGTCGTCGGCGCCAACGTCATGCGCTACAGTCGTGCTGCCTCATAGCGTTGATTTTGAAGAAAAGTCCTTCGCTATGCTCAGTGTACTTTTCTTCAGTTCAAATATTGCGTTAGCGCCTCTTGAGGCGGATCGGCGAAGCGCTAACAAGTCTTTTTTGCCGATAGGCTATAGCGCCTCGGTGCCGGTCTCGCCCGTGCGGATGCGCATCGCCTGGCCGAGGTCGTAGACGAAAATCTTGCCGTCGCCGATCTGCCCGGTATTGGCGTTCGCCTGGATCGCCTCGACCACCTGTTCGGCCTGATTGTCGTCGACCGCCACTTCGATCTTGATCTTGGGCACGAAATGGATCGCATATTCCGCGCCGCGATAGATTTCCGTGTGGCCTTTTTGGCGGCCGAAGCCTTTGACTTCGGTCACCGTCAGCCCTTGCACGCCGATGCCGGTCAAGGCTTCGCGTACGTCGTCCAGTTTATGCGGCTTGATCACCGCCATGATGAATTTCATACCCAGTACCCTTCGTCCTTATCCAACCGGCCTCAGAAATTGTAGCCGCTTTCGCCATGGGCGGTGATGTCGAGCCCTTCGGTTTCGGCATCGTTGCTGACCCTGAGGCCGACCGTCGCCCCGATGATCTTGAGCAGGATCCAGCTTATTACGCCCGACCAGACGGCGACGGCAACGACGGCCATCAATTGCACGCCGAACAGGCCGCCCATGGTGACGCCTTCACCGAATCCGGCGCCGCCCAACGCGGTGACCCCCAGGAACGGGATCAACAACGTGCCGAGCATGCCGCCTACACCATGGACGGCGAACACGTCCAAGGAATCATCGATTTTGAGCCGGCTCTTCAACAGGGTCACGCCCTGATAGCAGACATAGCCGCCCGCCAGGCCGATGATCAGCCCGCCGACCGGGCCGACCGAGCCCGCGGCCGGAGTGATCGTCGCCAGGCCGGCGACCATGCCGGTGACGATGCCGACAAGGCTCGGCTTGCCGTATTTCACCCATTCGATGACCATCCAGACCAGCGATGCGGTGGCGGCGGAAATATGGGTCACCACCATGGCCATGCCGGCGTTGCCGTCGGCGGCAAGCGCGCTGCCGGCGTTGAAGCCGAACCAGCCGACCCAGAGCATGGCGGCACCGGCCATGGTCAGGCCCGGGCTGTGCGGCGGCCGGACGTCGCCGGGGAAACCGCGCCGGCCACCGAGCATTTTGGCGAACACCAGGGCCGAAACGCCGGCCGTGGTATGCACGACCATGCCGCCGGCGAAATCAACGGCGCCACGTTCGGCCAGCCAGCCACCGCCCCAAATCCAGTGGGCGACGGGCGCATAGACGACGATCAGCCAGAGACCGCTGAACAGCAGCACGGCGCCGAACGTCACCCGTTCCACATAGGCACCGACAATCAGCGCCGGGGTGATGATGGCAAAGGTCATCTGGAACATGAAGAAAACGGTTTCCGGCACCGTGCCGCTGACGCTGTCCCAGCCGACGCCGGCCAGGAACGCCTTGCCGAGCCCGCCGATCACCGCGTTGGCGCCACCGCCGTCGGAAAAGGCGAGGCTGTAGACGCAGATCAGCCACAAGATCGACGCCAGGCAGCAGATGGCGAAACAATGCATCAGCACCGACAGCACGCTCTGCGACCGCACCAACCCACCATAAAACAGCGCCAACCCAGGCAAAGTCATGAACAATACCAAGGCCGTCGCCGTCAAAATCCACGCCGTATCGGCGCCATTGATTTCAGCCGCCGCCGCCGGACCGGCCGCGCCGGCCATGGCCGCAATGAAAACCACGAGCGCCGCCGCGCTCCGCCCGATGCCGATCATCCCTACCCCCTATTTGTTCGTTTGCCCGTTCGGACTTCTTGTCGTTCCGGCGGAAATAATCGTGGGGACGCAAGCAATTGTCCAGGATTGATTTGACGCGGTGGCGGAGCGGGCGATCTAATCGTCGACGTCTCATCGCCGCCGGAGCGTCTTCCAAGCGTCGCGCAGTTCGTCGCGAAAGGCCGGGGCCGCCAATTCGATCAGCGCCCGGGCGCGGTCTTCGACGGACAGCGACTTGAGGCGGCGGGCGCCGTATTCGGTGACCACGTAGTCGATGTCGGTCCGGAGTGCCGTCGCCGCGGTTTCCGCTTTCAGGGTCGGCACGATGCGGGAGATCGTGCCGCGGGCTGCCGTTGCCTGCAGCGCGACGATCGACTTGCCGCCTTGTGCGAGTGCGGCGCCGCGCATGAAATCGACCGAACCGCCGGTGCCGCTGAGCTGTTCGTGGCCCAGCATGTCGGCGTTGAGCTGGCCGTAGAGATCGATTTCCAGTGCCGAATTGATGGAAAAGAAATTGTCGATCTGGGCGATCACGGTGACGTCGTGGGTGTGGGTGACCGGGCGGAACAACAGGTTCTCGGCCCGGCCGGCCCAGTCATGCAGCGCCGTGCTGCCGACCGTGCCGCCGCAGACATGTTTGCCGCGGTCGATGGTCTTTTGGCTGCCATTCATGGTGCCGGCATTGATCAGTTTGGTCAGGCCGTCGGACACCATGCCCGAATGCAGGCCGAGATCGTTTTTGGCGCCCATCGCTTGCATCGCGGCTTCGGGGATGGCGCCGATGCCGATTTGGATGCAGTCGCCGTCGCGGACCAGCGCGGCGACGTGGGCGCCGATGGTCGCCGCGGACTCACCGAGTTTCGGCACCGGCAAGGCCGGCAACGGCTGATCCGAGTTGAAGGCGTAATCGATCCGCGCCGGGTCGAGCGTGGGCGCGCCTTTGACCCACGGTTGGCGGCGATTGAATTCACCGACCACGATCCCGGCCTTATCCAGAACCGCCGGCAGGAAATCGACCGAGATGCCTTGGCTGAAATGGCCGTCCGCGTCGGCTGGCGGCAATTGCGCCAGGACCAGATCGATCGGGATTTCGTTCGCCAAATAGTTGTAGATGACGCGGTATTGCATGGGCAGGAAGTCGATGCGGCCGGCGGCGACCGCGGCGCGGGTCGCCGGGGTCGAAAAGAAAGCGGTGACCTCGGCCTCTTCATGAAAGCTCGAGAAGTCGGTGTTGTTCACGCCGGGCACCGATACACCGACATAACGCACGCCGCGGCTCGCCTCCGGTGCCGCCTTCAACGCCTCAATGGCGGCACTCGGTTCGGCGGTGGCGCCGGCGACGAACACCGTCATGCCGGGGCGGAGCAGGCCGGGGACGTCTCCGGCCTCGATCCATTTTGCTGTCATGGACGGGCTCCGCCTTAAGCCACTTCGGCGTAGCCGTTGTTCAACACCATGACGTCACGCTCCAGCACCGTGGCGCGGTAGGACACCGTCTTGCCGTCCTGCCAATATTCGGTGCGAATGGTCTCGCCCGGATAGACCGGCGACGAAAAGCGCACGTCCTGGCGCCGCAAGCGGCTCGGATCGCCGTCGCAGACCGTCCGCACCAAGGCGTGGCAAGCGACACCGAATGTGCAGAGCCCGTGCAGGATCGGCGCCTTGAAACCGGCCGCCTTGGCGACCGCGGGATCCGCATGCAACGGATTGTAATCGCCGCTCAGCCGGTAGATCAGCGCCGCCTGAGGCAATGTCGGCAAATCGAGGTGGCCATCCGGTTCGCGCTCAGGCAGGGCATGGGGTTTCGGCGACGGGGTCGTCGGCCCGCCCTCGAAGCCGCCGTCGCCGCGGCAGAAGGTGCTGGCGGTGAGCGTGCAGATGTTCTCGCCGGTCCGGGCGTCGGAGACCACCCGCTCCTGATACATCAGCGCGCCTTTAGCCGCGCCTTTGTCGTAGATCTCGGTCACCCGGCTGCGGCCGATCAACTGCCCGCTGGTCGGCAGCGGCCGATGGATTTCCATCATCTGTTCGCCGTGCAGCACCTTCACCCAATCGATGCCGGTATCCGGGTTCTTCACCCAGAATCCGGGATGGGCGAGGACCACGGCCATGCTCGGCATGGCGGCCAAGCCGTCCTCGTAAGCGAATTGCAGCGCCACCGGATCGGTCGGGTCGGTGCCGACACCGACGCCCAGCGCGTACAGCATGGAATCCCGCTCAGTCAGCTCGACCTCGATATCGGGCAGGTTGTAGTTGAGCAAATGCTCGTAGTTGATCGCCATGTCGCTATCCCTGACTTTAGATCGGATCCCAATTGAACACGTCGGCCGAGCGCTCCAGGTCGTAGAACTGGGACTTCAGCGCCGGCATGGCGTGTTCGGCGATGGTCTCTGGTGTCCAGCCGTCGCCGCGATGCACTGATTTGAGCGGCCGCGGTTGGCTCATCAGGAAGATCTCGTTGCCGCGGACGGCGAAGATCTGGCCGGTGACGCCGGCGGCGGCATCGGAGCCGAGGTAGCAGGCGAGCGGGGCGATTTGCGCCGGCTTCATCTGCTGGATCTTGGCCAAACGCACCTGCTGCTCCGGGGTGTCCGACGGGATGGTGCCGATCATGCGGCTCCAGGCGAACGGCGAGATGCAGTTGGAGCGCACGTTGAAGCGTGACATGTCCAACGCGATCGACTTCGACAGCCCGACGATACCGAGCTTGGCGGCGGCATAGTTGGCTTGGCCGAAATTGCCGACCAGGCCCGAGGTCGAAGTGAAATGCACGTAGGCGCCGGATTCCTGTTGGCGCATATAAGGTGCGGCGGCGCGGCTCACATTGAAGCTGCCGTTCAAATGCACGGCGATGACGCCGTCCCATTCCGGCTCGCTCATATGGTGGAAGATGCGGTCGCGCAGGATGCCGGCATTGTTGACCACCACGTCGATTTGGCCGTAGGTGTCCATCGCCGCCTGCACCATGGTCTCCGCGCCTTTGCGCTCGGCGACGCTGTCGGTATTGGCGACGGCGTTGCCGCCGGCCTGCTTGATCTCGGTGACCACTTCCTCGGCTGGGTTCTGGTCGCCGCCTTCGCCGTCAACAGAGCCGCCGAGATCGTTGATCACGACGGATGCGCCATGCGACGCCATCAACAGCGCCATCTCGCGGCCGATGCCGCGGCCGGATCCGGTCACCAGCGCGACCTTGCCTTCCAACATTTTTCCTTCAGACATGATTTTGTCTCCTTAAATTACTCGTCTTGTTGATCAGAATGCGGGTTCGAGCACGATCCGGCCAACGACCTTGCCGTCGCGCAGGTCGCGGACGGTCTGGTCGGCGAGGCCGAGCGCACGGGCTTCGACCGGTATCGGTTGGATCTTGCCGGCGCGCACCAGCGCCATCAAATCGTCCATTTCCTGCGGGCTGCCGACATAGGAGCCTTGGATGGACATGGCTTTGAGCGGGAACAGCGGCATCGGCACGGTCAAGGCGCCGCCGAACAGGCCGACGACCACCAAGGTGCCGCCCTTGGCGATGGTGCCGACGCCGAATTGGCCGGAGGCCGCGGCACCGACGAAGTCGATGGCCGCGGCAGCGCCGCCGCCGGTCAGTTTCAAGACCTGTTTGGCGGCATCGGGCGCGGTCGAATTGATGACATGCGCCGCGCCGGCCGCCTTGGCGGCGTCGAGCTTCGCTTCATCGATGTCGGCGACGATGATCTCGCACTTGTCGAATATGGTTTGCGCGATGGCGAGGCCGGCCATGCCGACACCGCCGGCGCCGATGATCAGGAGCGAGCGGTTCTCAGCCCGGCTTTTCGCCTTCATCAAGGCGCTGTAGGCGGTCAGGCCGGAGCAGGCATAGGTGCAGGCAAGCGCCGGCGCGATGTCGCCATAAGCATGGAGGTGACGCGGGTGGCTGACCAACACATGATCGGCATAGCCGCCGGCGGCATTGACCCCGAGATTGCTTGGCCGGGCGCAGAGATGCTCCTCGCCGGACTGGCAAACCGGGCACGTGCCGCAGCCGATCCAAGGATAGACCACGCGCTTGTCGCCGACGGCGACCCCGGCGGCACTATCGCCAACGGCCACCACTTCGCCGACGATTTCATGGCCGAGCGTAAACGGCAGTTGGTGGGCCCGCGACAGCTCCATCTTGTTGCCGCCGCCCATGTCGAAGAAGCCTTCCCAAATATGGATATCGCTGTGGCATACGCCGCAGGCCTCGACCCGAACCAGAACCTGATCGCCTTCTGGCGTCGGTGTCGGATTGTCATATTCCGTCAGGGTGCCGCCATATTCGGCGAATTGATAGCTTTTCATGCCGTCCTCATGTCTCTCGATTTTCTTGTAAATTCCGCCCCTAAATGCGTGGCGCTAGCATCCACACAGCCGAGGATTTGGCAAGGCCTCTGAATCCCGGCATCTGAGGTCAGTCCGCGGACGCGTTGACTCACGCGTGCAGGCGGTTTTTACTGAGGCAACAACAAATAGAACGAGAAAAAACGTAGCGTTAGAGAGAAGGGGAGAGTAAGCGTGTTGACCTGCGTACGCCGTGGCTGGGAGGCCGCGCGGCGGTGGGTCCGGGCAACATTATGGTCCTTGATTGTACTGGTTGGCGGAACCGCGGTGCCCTCGGTGGCGGCGGCGGATCCGGGTGAATTCATTCAGTCGATTTCGGTTCAAATGACGGTGCCGATTGCGCAAAAGGCCGATTTCGATCGGCGGTTTGCCAAGGAATGGCACCGCGATGATGCAGTAGCGTATAATCGTCATCCGGATTCTCGCGTCAGGGACTGGTACGGACGTGTCGTCGCCTTGAAAGGCGCGCCAGCGTACGCCCAAGCCTTAAGCATTCATGCGATCATGCAACAGAGCCTGGTCTGGCGATCCGACCGGGCAATCTGGGGCAAGCGTGACTACTGGGCGACGCCGGCCGAAGCATTAGGCGTTGGCTTCGGCGATTGTGAAGATGCCACTTTATTGATGGTGACGGCGTTCCGCCTGCTCGGCTGGCAGCCGTCGAAATTGCGCGCGCTCTATGGTTTCGTCGACACGCCCCGCGGCAAGCTGGCGCATTCGGTTCTTGAGATTTCTTTCGGCGACCGCCGCCTGTGGCTCGATCAGCGCGTGCGCTACGTCTATGACGCCGCGACGCCGCCCAGGACTTTTAAGCGGGTCTATGCCATTCAATTCGGCGCCAACCGGGACACGGCGATGCTTGCGGTCGACGCCAGAAGGCGGTTCCCTAGCCGACGGCCGGCCGCGGAACGTTGAACCGCGTCTACTTCTTCTTCCATTGACCGCCTTCGGTTAGGAAGAACGTACCGGCCGGCGCCGAGCCGAAAATCTGGCGCGCATAGACGCGGCCGACCCCGTCGACGGTGGTGCCTTTCTCTTTGGCGCGTTTGGCATAGATTTGCCGGCGCTCGGCGTTGACTTTATTGACCGTGTTTTTCACCGCAGAGCTGTTGTCGCGGGCTTCGACGAAGCCGTCGAAGCGTTCGCCAATCGCGCCGTTCGCGCGCAGCTCCTTGAACCCCGCGGCCTGCGACAATGTCGGCACCGGTGTTACCATCAGGGTCATTGAAAATACGGCGAAGGCGAGGGCTCGCAGAGCCCGGCGCCGGGATTGTTGGGCCTCGAAAATTCGTCCGCTCATCAGAAAATATCCGGGTTCTTTTTGATGTCTTCACGCGCGTTCTCTTCCAGCTTCACACGCACTTCGGCATCGAGTTTGATGTTTAGATTGATGGTGATCGGCTCTTTCGGGGCTTCCACCCTAACCGTCGGCTCGCAGGCCATTAGCATCAGGGCTAGCACCGTCAAGCCAAGCCCGATCTCCATGGATCTTGCCGTCATTCTTCCCCCAATAAGCTTGAGCCATACCGTCAGCGCCGATCCTTTACCGTAGCGCGCACGGCCTCCTCCGACAAGCGTGAAGCCGTGCCGAGCGTTGCCAGCAAGTTGTCAAGATTGCTTTCCAAATTGATGTTGAAGCGAAACGGATAGCCGTCGAGGACAGCGGGATTATTGCCTTCAGTCCCCAGGGTAATCTGTGCGGTGCCGTTCAAATCCTTATTCACTGTGACATTTAATTGGTCATAGTGAAAGTCTTCGAGTGCCTCGAGAAGTAAGTCGACCTGATCAGCGGTACCGGCCAACGCCTGCCGGACGCTCGGCGATTTTACCTGCAACCGGCCGGGATGATCGGCGGTCAATTGCCCCGCGTCAACGGCAATACGTGCACCATCGATGGTCACGGGCAGGCGTCCGCTCATCGAGCCGGTGCCGCTGATGCCGTCAACACCGGTAAGCGCGGCCAGCGCGGCGATCGAGAGCCCGTCGACCCGGACCGGCAACAGGCTTAGCCCGCGGCCTAGTTCGAGCCGGCTATTCGCAAACGAAAGTCGGCCCTCGGCGAACCGGGCCGAGCCGTCGGTTATGGCAATGATCGGCCCGTTCGCCGGCGCGCCGGGCAGCACCGAGAAAACAAAGGCGATGTCCGACAGATCCGAAACGCCGGTGATCCGCCGTACGGTGAGCGCTTGGCCGGGCTCGGACCGCAGTGGCCACAGGTTTGCGAACCGCACATCGGCGTCGATTCCGGCGATGCGCTGGCCGGCGGTGCCGAAGGAGAGTTCGCTAAGCTGGATCGTACCCGTCGACGTCGACGCGGTGCCCCGCCAGGTCGCATCTATGGTCGCGCCGACCGCCCCGCTGACGTCCGTGAGCTGGGTGAGGCCGCCATAGAGCGATTTCGGTTGCAACCCGCCGGGCGTAAAACCAAACGGTGGCCAAACCAGGCGCGCGGCGCCGGACTTCGACGTTAGATGGTGGCTCAGGGTCCAATTAGCGAGCGGTGCTTGATCGGTGGCGATGTCGAGCAAGGCATCGAGCTGGCCGTTCGCACTCAAGCGCTGGTCGGCGAAGGCCACCGTGCCTTTGGCGGCGACCGGCGCGAGGATCGGCCCCGGAGCGCCGCTCCGAATGGCATCAATGGTGAAGTCCGCCTTGACGGTGCCATCGCCGCTGACGTTGGCCGTGGATCGTAGGCCGCCGATCGAAAAGCCGAGACCCGGCAAATCGAGGCCGGCCTCTTGCAGGACGATTTCTGCCTTGGAGAGCGTGTCGCCGGTGGCGCTGGCGCGAATGTCGGCAGTAAGCGGCATGATATGAACGATTTTGCCGAGCCCGAGGGCCGGCACCGGCGCAAAATCGATCGGTTCGCTAAGGAGCCGGAACGCGAGGCGGGTCGGCCATTCAGGGTTAAGCGACAGGTCCAGCAGCGGTGCCTTTAGCGCATGAATGCCGACGGTGACGGGTTGCGCCAATCGGCCAACGGCCTCGGCGGCGCCCCCGTCGATGGTTGCCTTGCCGCCGCCATCCAGTCGGAAAATCAGCCTGTCGTCTTCGACAGATAGGGTATGGGGCAGATCGACGACCGCAGTGCCGATGGTGAAATCAGCGACCTGCCGCGATGGCAACGCGAGGTTGGTCCGCCCCGTCGCGGCTAGCCGACCGTCTTGCCAGCGTAGTCCGCCGCGCCAACTGGCGCGTTCGATCGGTTGCCCGGCGACCGTCAATCCCGCGACGGTGAGGTCCGCGATCGAAAGCGTGGCGGTGTCGATTGCGATCGTCGGCGCGATCTGTCCTTGGGCCTGCAGACGGGCATCGGCAACGGCCGGACCGCACCGGCCGCTGAGCGGCAAGGCGGTGTCGATTTCCAAGCGCGGAACCGGCGCCGCGAGATTAAGCCGACCGAGCGGCGTGGGTCCTTCGGGCCGGCCCGCGGCGATCCGGCAAGGACCGACCAATTGATCGGCCAGTGCCGCCGGCACGCCGAGCCTTTGCCACGGTGCACCATTGTCGGCGGTGGCGGACAGCGCCGCGGGAGCCAGTAATCGCAAATCAATGGCACCGGCGTCCGCCGCCGCTTCAAGCGCTAGTGCCAGGGCGCCGTCCGCGATCGCTATGTCGCCAAAGGCGATCGCGGAGGCATCCAGCGTCGCGCGTGCCGCGACAGCTTGGCGCAGCAACATGGCGCCGAGAGCCTGCAGCGTTTTCGGAAAATCATTGATCGGGAATGCGGAGAGCGCGGCATCAGCCGTCAGCGTCGCGTTTCCGCCGGTCGCTGCCGGTAAGTAGGCCGGTATCAGGGATCGTGCCAGGGCGCTGGGGAAGGCGATTTCGATTTTCGCCTCGGCGCGCGGTGTGGTGAGCGCCAAGGCGGCCGGATTGCCGTCGCCCAGAGCCAAACCGGCGGTTAGCAATAGGCGCGCATGCAATGTCTTGGCCGATGCAACGAAAGACGCGCTGAGGCGCTCGTCGGCGAGTGCGCCTTCAGCCTTGATGGTTGCCGGGCCGGCGCTTTCGAATTCAGGTATCAATGCGTCGGCGAGCGTGAATGCCCACGCCGCTGTCGGTGTCCGGCCTTTGTCCCAGGTCAGACGCATGGTGCCTCCGAGCCCGCCGACGACGCGATCACCGACCCTGACTGTGCTTTCCGACAGGTCGAGCGTGCCTTCCATCCGACCGTCGCCGTGGCGTTTGAACCTAGCGCGGCCGTTGGCCGATTGCCCGTTGAGTTCGAGAGAGAATTGGGCGTCGCCGCCCAAGCCTTGCGCACCGTCCGCGGTCGTCCGTCCATCGAGTGCCAGGGTCGCGTCGACATCGGCCGTCGTGTAACGGACGATCAAATTTTCGACGATGACAATTGGCACCTCGACGGCTTCGGTGGGCCGGTCATTACGCGGGACGGCACGGTCGACGGGCTGCTTGGAAAGCAACGCGCGGACACGACCGATGGTGCCTTGATTGGGGTTGCTTGCATCGATTTCGGCGCCGCTGACCCTGATAGCGACCAGACGCGGCGCGAACAGTGACGGAAAAGCATAGTCCAATTCGACCCCATCTACGGCAACGTCGGTGCCGGCGCGCAGGTCTCTCGCGCGGATCTGACGGGTGCCGATTTGGCTGACCGCCAACTGGACGTCTTCGAATCCTTGCTGATCTAAGAAGGTTCGCGCCGCCCAATTGGCCAAAGGCAAACGCCAATAGAGCGCGGCCCCAATCGCCACGACGACGGACAGGAACACGGACATCATAATGATCAGGAAAATACGCATGCGGCCATGTTAGCGCGAATGTCGTGGTGGCAAAGCTTTGCGTACCTGTTCTAGGCTACGTGGTCGCATTGCAAGGGGATAGATCGTGGGGGAAGCGTTCGCGTTGGCCAATGCCGATCAGTTTGTCGGTCAAGAGATCGCGCTATCGGATTGGATCACCATCGATCAGGATCAGGTCGATCGCTTCGGCGCGGTGACGCGCTGGCCGACATGGATGCATGTCGACCCGGAACGCTGCGCCAAGGAAAGCCCCTACGGCGGTACGCTGGTGCATGGCTTTCTGGTCGTCAGTTTGCTGAGCTACTTCCTGGAAGCTTCGGGCGCGCGTCCCAAGGACGGTGCTCGCTCCCTAAACTATGGCTTGGACAAAGTGCGCGTGCTGCAGCCGATGGTGACCGGCGATGGCGTGCGTTTGCGGGATCGCATCACCTTGCTCGACGTGACCGATCGCGGTGACGGCAAGAAGCTGTTGAAAACCGCGCATGAGATCGAGGTCGAAGGCCTGGAGGGTCCGGCGGTCTACGCGGAATATCTCAATTTTTGGTTCCCGCGGGGCTAACCGACTTTGGCCAGGTGATCCAGCGCATGGCTGTCTTGCGTGGGCGTCGCCGCCTCGAACAGCGGATGAACCGTGGTGGCGCCGTCGACCACCAAGATGCTGTCCGGCTCGACGCTGTTCCACCGCGCGGTCATGTCGTCGGAGGGCTCCGAGGCGACCAGGACGCCGGCTTCGTCTTGGCGCCAGTAAAGCGTCGGCGCGTCCTCGGCACTGGCGTGGCGGCAGGCAAACACGCGCTTGCCATCGGCCAAACAGATCGTCAGGCTGAACGGTTCCAGGACGGCACAGGATTGGGCCGCGTCTGAAATCTGCACGATGGTTTCCCGCATCGCCCACATTGGGTCGTCGTCGAGGCCGTTTTGCACCATCAACAGGAACATCAGCTCGCTATCGGTTGAGCCCTTGCGGTGCTGATAGAGCCGGTCGCCGAGCAGCGCCTCGAGGCGCCGACGGCAGCGCGCGTAGCCGCCAATCTGGCCGTTATGCATGAAAAGCCAGCGGCCGTGGGCAAACGGGTGACAATTAACCCGCGCGGTTTCCGTGCCGGTCGAGGCCCGCACATGGGCGAAAAACAGCGGCGACCGAATTTGCCGTGCCAGATGGCGAAGATTTCTATCGTTCCAGGCCGGCAGGACCTCGCGGTAGAGGCCGGGATCCTCATGCAGCCCATACCAGCCGACGCCAAAACCGTCGCCGTTGGTCGCCGTGCTGCCTTCTCGGCAATTCAGGCTCTGCTCGATCAAGGAATTCGACGGCTCGAGAATCAATTCGTCGAGAAAGATCGGGTCACCATGATAAGCGATCCAGCGGCACATTTTTTGGTGACCTGTTGATTCTTGGCGATTCTACCCTAAATCATGAACGCATTTCGTTAATTTTTTTGTTTGCAGATGGTCTTCCAGCGGACGGCCAAACGCTTCCGTATGGTCGGAACTTGCTCTAGGCTCAGCTCCGAATCGGGCGTAATCAGTCCGCAAATGGGTTGATCTATGTAACCGGTTTATTGGTGAACAAAGCACATGACGCGCAGTAAAACAGGTACGGTCTTCATTATCGTGGCATTGCTGATGCTCATGGCGCTCGGCGGCTTGTCACGCTATTGGGACGGCACCGAGAGTGACAATGGTGATTGGGCGACGGCCGGCGAAGATCGGGTCGAAATGCTCGAAAAAGCCGATTAGAGCGACCTGCGTTCATTCGAACGCAGATAAGTTGCTCTAACACTTTGATCTAGCGGGACAGTTTGCCGGCGATTCCGTCGGCGGCTTCAATTTCAGCCAGGGCCAGTTGAATGAGATGCCAAATCGTGGCGCCTTGCAGGCTGCCGCGATCGCGCTGGTCGTTCGCCCGGCGCAGGGCGACGTTATAGGCATCGGCGCCATGGTCCCGACGCAGCAGGTGAGCGGAACGGTAAATATCGGCATCGATTGTCATGGCGGCACCTATGCGAGCAGCGAAGAGAGCATCCGCGTCTTTGCAAGGTGCGTGCTAGTCTAGAGAATGATTTAAAAACAATGTGTTGCAGTGGGTTTCTGTAAAGCCTGCCGAATCGGTGTAAATCCCGCCGACAATTGAGAACCGGATTACGCGACAGCGGCGGCCGAGCGCCGGCGGATCAAACTGGCGGCCTCGTTATCCGTCGCGCGCTCCAAAATTGTCGCCGCGATTTCGAGGAACGCCAATATCCGATTGGTTTCGCTTTCCGGACCGCGACGCAAGGCATCGGTCAGTCGGTCACTATATATTTCGATGCCGTTCTCGAGGGTGACGAACGCTTCGGTCAACGGTTTGGTTACCGCCGCCTGTTTGGCAAGGGGCCGAACGCGGCGCATGAAATCGGCCATGGCGTAAGCTGCGGCGACGGCGTCGTCGCTTGGATCGGCGTCGAGCAAGGGCTTACCCGGATCGGGCTTGCCGCGGCTGTCCCGCTGCTTCGGCATGGCCAAATCGAAGGCTTTATTCGCCGTGCGCAGTCGGTGCTCGATGACCGCCGCCAAAGCGGTGCGCGCATGCAGCAGGCGGCGCCCCCAATCGCCGTCTTTGCGAATACCGATCTCGCCGGTAATGCCGTCGAACAGGGCGACAAATTCCTGCAATTGCCGGATCAATTGATCGCCATCGATTTCCTGCTTTGCCGCCTGAACAATGTCGTCGACATCGTCCAGCAGCAACTCGCCGACGACGGCGAGTTCGGTTCTGCTGACTAATGAATCATCGGATTTCCACGAAAAAGCGCGCGCCAGTCGGAGGATTTGCCAGGGATGAGCCAAGCGACCAAGCATCATTGCCACGGCATATTCGGCACCGTCGGGCACGGTACCGGAAAATTCGTCGTAGATATTTTTCAAATCGTTGACGAAGTTTTCCGACAAATCGTTGATCGGGCGCGGCGGCAGGCGTTCACCTAGCGTCAGAAATGGACCGGCGGCGCGCAAGATCGTCGCCATTTCCCGCGCGTCGGTCAGATGAACTTCGCCGCCGAGTTTTCGCGCCAACGCGCCATAGGGCTTGTCCAGCGGGTCCAATCCATCGACCAAGCCGATGATAGCGTCCGCGGCTTCCGACTGCAGGGTGATCGCCGTGTCGCGGGCCGCAGTGTCGTTGCCGTCAAGAATTTGACATTTGATCTGTTCGCAGAGCTCACGATGCCGATCCGGGATCAACTCTTCGGCGAGCCAATTCCAAACCGGCAGGATGGACTCGCGCGAAATCCGCCCACGTTGTTTTGATTCCGGCACCGTCGAAACCAACAGATCTTCGAAGGGGCTGCAGAAAATGCGCAATGGGGTTGCAAATCGCGGAATCCTGACTTCACGGAGGACCGGACGCAGGCAATCCAAGATCGACTGGTTCGGCAGGTCGACCTCCATGGTCAAGCGGTTGCGTTCGATCGCGGCGGCGAGTTTCGCGGCCATCCGCGGATCCATGCCGGTCAATAGCCTGAGCAGCTTCGTGTGTTTGTCGGGTTTGATTATCCGCATGTGAGACAACAGATTCCGTAGCGGCAAGGACCGTTTTGGGCGCCAGCGCCCCGCGGTTGCCAAATTCTTGTTTCTTGTCAACCAGTTAGATAACACGCCGCGCCGACCACCAATTATGCGCTTGCAAGATTAACGAGGGGTTGCCGGCATGCGGCCGGGTGACCTCGGTCCCGCAACTGCCTATGCTCTGCCGGAATCGCGGGAGGAGGCACATCATGGACGTAGACGGACGACTGAACCCGGAAGAAACAGCGGCGATTGCCGCCGCCCGCGCGTTTGCCGACGCCGTCGTCGCGCCGGCCGCTCAGGACTGGGAACGCCGGCGCGCCGTGCCGAGCGCGGTTTATGACCAAGCCGGTGCCGCCGGCCTGATGCGGCTGTTGCCGGCGCTGGAGCTCGGCGGTCTGGGCCTCGGCGTTACGGCGCTCGCCCGCGTCATGGAAGAGCTGGCGTCTCAGTGCATGGCTTTGGCCTTCAGCTTGGTCGTCCACAACAATCTTGTCGGCAATATTGCCCGAAACGGCTCGCCGGCGCAGCGGAGCCGGTACTTGCCCGATTTGATGGCTGGCAGCCGCATTGGCGCTTTTCTGTTGACGGAGCCGACCGGTGGCAGCGACGCCGCTGCGATCAAGACACAGGCGGTGGCGATCGGCGCGGACCGTTGGCGGATCGACGGCGCCAAGGCCTGGGTCAGCAATGGCGCGGTGGCCGATGTCCTGAGTGTCTATGTACAGACCGATGCCAGTGCCGGGTGGCGCGGCATCGCCTGTTTCCTGGTCGCGGCGGACGGCGCCGGCGTGATCCGCGAACCGGCCTACGATCTGATGGGTGGCCATGCCCTCGGTACCGGCGGCTTTCGCTTCGACGGCTGCGAGGTCACTGCCGACGATATGCTGTTGCCGCCCGGAGCAGCCTTCAAGGCGGCTATGGAAGGCATCGACCTGGCGCGGCTCACCGTCGCGGCGATGTGCTGCGGCATGATGCGGTCGGCGCTCGATTGCGCGCTCGGCTACACCGCGACGCGCCAGGCCTTTGGTCAAAGCACGGCGTCGTTTCAGGGCCTGCAATGGATGCTGGCCGATGCTGCGACCGACCAACGGGCGGCACGGCTGCTGACCTACGACGCGGCCATGGATCTCGATTCCGGCCGCGACGCAACCGAGGCTGCGGCCCACGCCAAGAAGTTCGCAACCCGGGCGGCCCTCGCACGGATCGCCGATTGTATGCAGGCGATGGGCGCCGTCGGATACCGCGGCGACTATCCGCTCGCCCGCCACTTGGCCTCGGCGAAAATGGCGCAGTTCCTGGACGGCACCACGGAAATCCAAAACGTCGTTATTGCGCGGAAATTATTTGGCGGCTGAGTCTCTGCCTTTGGCCCGCGGCCTCCGGCCAGGCGTAACCAAGCCGGCCCGCTCCCCCGCCCGGCCACCCACCGGGCCGGCTTGCTCACGCCACCAGAGGAACACGGCCATACCGCTTGGGCGGCCGGGTGGGGGCGCGGGATGGCCGTGTTCCTTCGGCCGGAGGCCGAGGGCCAAAGGCAGAATCCACGCGCAAAACTTTCTCATTGACATTTTGTCCGGGAGACGGTTTGCTTGATTCCGTTACGCGCCGATTTGATCGACAGCTTGCGGGCGCGGAAAAAATACGGCTAAAGCGGCGGGCAAATGACCCGCCCAGCAAAAGCTGAGGCGGGTTTTTTTTGAAACCCGTCAGGATGAACCAAGCGGCGCCGTGCTGCGCCCGATTTTGGAGGGATCCGATGACGGGATCACTTTATGCCGGCGATGTCCTGCCGCCCAAAGCATGGGACATATTACAGACCGAACCGGACGCGGTCTTGATTGACGTGCGAACCAATGCCGAATGGGCATTTGTCGGTGTGCCCGACTTGTCCGGCCTCGGCCGCAACACCGTTCTGGTCGAGTGGCAGAGCTTTCCGGATATGACGATCAATCCGGATTTCGTCGGCGAAGTGAAGGCTCATGGCGTCCGTCCCGACCAAACTTTGTTGCTGATTTGCCGTTCCGGTCAACGCTCGCGCCACGCCGCGATCGCGCTGACCGAGGGCGGCTATGAACGCTGCTTGAATGTGGCGGAAGGCTTCGAAGGCGGTTTGGATACAGCGCGCCACCGCGGTGCCGCCGGCGGCTGGAAAGCTGCCGGCTTGGCCTGGGCTCAGAGTTAAGGAGGCGGCAATGACGGTAGTGGATCATTTCAGCGATAATCAGTTTGACGAACGGCAATGGCACCCGCAGACTCGGCTGGTACGCGGCGGCACCCGCCGTACGGAGCATGGCGAGACCAGCGAGGCGCTGTTCCTCAATTCCGGCTTCGTCTATGACAGCGCCGCAGCCGCCGAGGCGCGCTTCAAAGGCGAAGAAGACGGCTTCATCTATTCGCGATACGGCAACCCGACGGTTCGCATGTTCGAGGAGCGCATGGCGCTATTGGAAGGAGCCGAGGCCTGTTTCGCCACGGCTAGCGGCATGTCGGCGGTTTTCGCCGCGCTCTTGTGCGGCTTGAAGGCCGGCGACCATGTGGTCTCGGCGCGGGCGCTGTTCGGCTCCTGCCACTATATCATCACTGAATTGCTGCCGCGTTACGGCATCACCACGGAATTGGTCGACGGCAGCGATCTAGACCAATGGCGCACCGCGCTGCGGCCGGAGACGGCGGCGGTGTTCTTTGAATCGCCGTCCAACCCGACCCTGGAACTGATCGACATTCCGGCCGTCGTCGAACTCGCCCACGGCGTCGGCGCGCGGGTTATTGTCGACAATGTCTTTGCGACGCCCTTGCTGCAGCGGCCGATCGAACTGGGCGCCGACGTCGCGGTCTATTCCGGCACCAAACATATCGACGGCCAGGGCCGTTGCCTCGGCGGCGTTGTGTTGGGCAGCAAGGAATTTATCGACGACGTCCTGCAGCCGTTCCTGCGCCATACCGGCCCGGCACTCAGCCCGTTCAACGCCTGGGTGCTGCTGAAAGGCTTGGAAACTCTGGAGGTGCGCTTGGAGCGCCATTGCCGGAACGCCGCCCTGATCGCCGATCTGCTGGCCGAACAGCCGGCGGTCGCGCGGGTACTCTACCCGCACCGCGACGATCACCCCCAGGTCGACCTGGCGCGCCGGCAAATGTCGGCCGGCGGTTCGGTCATCACCTTCGATCTGGTCGGTGGCAAGGCAGCCGCCTTCCGGTTCCTGGATGCGTTGCGCATCATCGATATCTCAAACAATCTCGGCGACGCCAAAAGCTTGATCACACACCCGGCAACGACCACCCATCGCGCCATGGGCGCCGAAGGCCGGGCCGCCGTCGGCATCGGCGACGGCATCGTGCGGCTCTCGGTCGGCCTGGAAGACCCGCGCGACCTCACCGCCGACCTGCAAGCCGCCTTGGCCAGCCTGGAAATCGTGGTGGCGGCGGAGTAGCGGGGTATGATTTGAAGACGACCTGAGGTCAACGCGCGCCTGCCGGGGACGGGAAATCGGGGTGAGCGGACGAAGCGATCTGGCACTTATTGTCCGACGACACTGTCCTTCAGGGATCCGACGATGGCGATGAGCTCGTCCTGTTCGGCCTGGGGCACGTTGAAGTGGTTGAGCGCGGCCACCAGATGTTCGGCAGTCCAGTTGAACTCATCCTCGGTGATGCGTTTTCGGGCGTGGGCCTGCTGCATGGTCCGGCCGGTGTAGTCACAGGGCCCACCGGTGGCCTTGCAGATGAGGTTGGTGAGGAGAACGCGCCAAACGGCAATGTCGGTATTTTTGTAACGCTCAGAAAGACGCGGGTCAGCGAGCTGGTTGGCAGCGAATTTTTCGACGACTGCTGTGATGGCGTCGATGCCGCCAAGCCGGTCATAGAGAGAGGCTGCCGCCGCGGCCGGCGACAATCCCGCGAAGACGGAAATCAAACCCGTCAATGTCATCGTGAGCAAGAATTTGCGACCAATCATCATCATCACGATTTTTCCCATACAAGCGCTAAATCCGACCATATCGTACCAACCATCGAACCGTCGGGGGAAGCGGAGAGAGACAAGTACCGCGCGTCCCGTGGGAGACTAAGGGTCAATTTCGTCTTCCCAATTGATCCGTGTCATTGACCGGTTTGGCAGCTTGTCGGCTGACCGCGCCATGCCGGCATATCGCGCTACAACGGTATCGCCAGCAAGGTATCCACCTTGTTGCTGTCGAGCACGACCAATTTTTCGGTGAAGCGTGCGCGGTCGCCCGCGAAATCTACACGGTCGATATAGCAACCGGTGACGAACAGGTCCTGTGTCCCGTCGGCCGTGGTGCGCACGACCATGAAGTTCGATCGCGCGCCCACAACTGTGCCATCCCGTTCGGTGATGCATACCGCAGAGATGATGTGTCGATAGCATTGCGGCTCGTAGATGTTGGCGTCGCGCAAGGCGGCAACGCGATCCTGAAGCATCGCCCGGCTATCGGCGTAGACGATGCCGATCGGCAGGCCGCGCGCTTGGTTTTCGGCCGTGGTGATCTTATAGACGCAACGCTCCGTGAACATGTCGGGCCATTGTTCGAGGGCGTCGGAATCGATGCAGTCCGCATAGTGTGCCAGCAAATTGGTGACCGCGAGGACTGCCTCTAATTCGTCACGCGGGACCACGATCAAACATCCATCAAATTGCGGTATTTCTTGTAGAACCCGCGGATCGAGGTTTCCGTCGCGCGCGAGCGCTGTGATTCCGCGCCGTGGCCGCCCATCTTGATCACCGAACTGTCGTCGCCGGCGCCGGGCAGTGCGCGCTGAATGAACTGGCCGACGGCGCCGTCTTCCATGGAGACAAAGCCGGCCGGTCCGACCAGGTTCGACTGTTTCAGTCTGAGATCGACGAGGGCGTCGACGTCGTCCTCGAAACCATAATAGGTCCAGTTGATTTCGGCCCGATCGATGCCTTTGGGCACGACCTGACGGACCACGAGGCTGTTTTGGATTTGTTGCATGACGAAGTTGGGGAACACGGTCAGGATTTGCAGTGTGATGCCGTCTCCGAATTCATCGCGGCCGTCGAGCAAGGACGGATCCTCGAGGCCGAACGATTGGCTGTCGGCGCGCAGCTGTTCTCCGCGATAAGCGTTGTCGGCCGCGGTTTGGTCGATCTTGGAATAGCTCACATGGTGGCCGCCGCTGTCGTCGACGATGACACCGCCGGTCTGGCTCAAGCGGTTGATGCGGAACGTCGTGAAGAACAGATGCAGGATCGAGGCGTGATAAGGATCCTTGACGTTCTCCACATAGAGTTTCCAGTTGTTGCGCAGGACTTGCGTGTTGTAGCCGAGCACCTTGACCGGCTTGGGCATCACCCGGCCCATGCGGCCGGCGATCTCGGCACCGAGATAGACCGCGAGCGGCGGCGTCGCGGCGTCGAAAGTACCGAACACGAGCCCGGCATGGCGGTCGATCCTGAGCCGCCGCAAGCAGTGATCCTCTTGCCGGAAGTCCGCCGGCATGCCGCCGCCGCCCTTAACGCCCTTCTTGAAGGGCACGCCTTTGAGCCGGCCCTCGAGATCGTAGGACCAGGCGTGGTAGATGCAAGTGATCGCCCGCGCATTGCCGAACCGTTCGAGGCACAGCAACGCGCCGCGATGGGCACAGCGGTTCTCGAAACCGTTGATCGCGCCGTCCTGGGCCCGGACCACGATGACCGGCATGTCGCCGACATGGGTGGTCTTGTAGTCGCCGATTTCAGGCAATTCGCACTCGAGCGCCAGAAAGTTCCACGTGGCCCCAAGGAACAGGCGCTCGCGTTCGCGCGCGTAGATCGCCGGATCGGCGTAAAGCGCATAGGGCACCCGCGTCAATCCCGTGTCGGGCCAAATCGGCGTCACGCGCTGCATCGCAGGGTTTACCTTCTGTGATCCCACCGAACCGCCATTGTCGGCGTGCGACCGGTAAATGCAAGGCCGGTGCATTCCTGCGGCATGCGTTTCTTGATGGTCGAGAATGGCTCTAATTGAAGGCGATTTCGCTGCTGGCACAGACGGTGGCCGGGCCGATCGGCGACAGGAACGCCGACCATACGGTGTTGTGGTGCTCGATAATTTTTTTGGCGGACAGATAGGGCCTATCAGCCGTCGTATGCGTGTCGCTTGGCACGATGGTTCGATAGCCCAGCGCCAGCGCGCTGCGCACCGTTGTGTCGACACAGAAGTCCGTAGCGCAGCCGGTGATGACGACCTCTTGGTCTGTCGGTGACCGCTATTGGTCGGAAAGATTGGTATGCAAAAACGCGTCGCACGACGACTTTCTAACAAAAAGGTCGCTTTTGTAAGCTTCTAAATCGGCTAGCAGAGGCCAGCCGGGCGCATCGGGGTGGTGCGGATCACCGAGCGGACCATCGTGTTGCACGAAAATCACAGACCCATCAGCGGCGCGTATTTTCCGTGCCAGCCGATTTATTCGTGTGACAATGCCTTTCGCGTCGTGCCTCGCATCGTAGGGAGAAAACGATCCCAGTTGCATATCGATGACAATCAGTGAGCGTCTCAAGAAGATTTACTCCATCGATAAATAGTCCTCCGTCACCGCCGCTGAAGCACTTCTTTCAGGGGTGCGCCGACCGAGGATGAGGGTGGTTTGACGCCGAGATAGGCGGAGAGCGTCGGCGCGACGTCGACGGGGTGTGCCGTGCGGTAGACGGTGGTCGCGGCGATGCCGGGGCCGGAGAAGATGATCGGCACGTAGCTGTCATATTCCCAGGGCGAGCCGTGCATCACGCCGATCGGGCCCTTGTCGAACAGGAACCAATAGGGCTCCTGGACCACATAGATGTCGCCGGACCGACGGGGATGAAAGTTGTTCCGGATTTTTCTCAGCAACGGCGTATCTTGTAAGGTGCCGAGCGCGCTGCTTGCCACGGCCCGGGCGATGCCGTCCTTGGCGGTCAGGGCATCGGCGACCGCCTGCTCGACCGTCAAACGGTCCAGCTTGGCCGCTTTGATGACCGCGTCGTTCAAATAGAGATAGGGGCGGAAGAAACGCTTGGCGACATTCTTTATGCCGAATTGGGACAACGCAGCCGCGTCGGCCGCCGCGACGACGTCTTCGGTATAAATGCGCCCGACCGCCATGCCCTTCTCGGCCATGAACTCGGGCATTTCCGCCATGCCGTGATCGGCGGACAGCACGATCAAGGTGTTGTCCAGCCCGACCGTTTTTTCCACATAGGCAAACAAATCCGCCAGAACCCGGTCGAGCTGCAGGACGGTATCCTCGTTCTCCAGGCTTGACGGGCCGAAGAAATGGTTGACGGCATCGACCGAAGAAAATCCGACCGCCAAATAGTCCGGGATATGGTCTTGGCCGAGCCCTTCGTTTTCGATCAACGCTTTGGCGAAATCATTGGTCAGGCGATCACCGACCGGGCTGACCAGCAGCAGGCTGTTGAACAATTTGCTGTCCGCCGGGCCGAAGGGGTGGGGGAAGGTGCGGCCATAGCCTTTCAGGTCGACCTCGTAAGGTCGGTCGTCGAATGCGGTCAGCAGGTAAGTGGACGAATTGTTGAGCAGATACCATGTTTTGCCGGAATGGGATTGGGCAAGCCGCCTTGCGTTCCACGCGGCGACCCAGCCCGGGTAGGCGTCGTAATAGTAACTGCTGGTGACATAGTCGCCGGTATCGGTCGCGTACCAATAGGCCCTGCCTGCATGGCCGGCCATGGCGACAGCGCTCCGATCCTTGCCCGCGACACTGAATATTTTCGAACCGCCCGCGTAATGGACCGCGAGTTCATCGGAAAAGGTCGAGGCCAGGATCGAGACCGGCGAACGGCCCTTGGTCCGCGATGTCTTTTGCGCTGGGTCCAATTGCGCGGCCACCACCGTTTCTTTTCGGCTCGGCAGCAAGGGGTGGTCGGGATCTTCGATGTTGTAGGAAAGCTCGCCCGTTTCGCGGTCGAACCAGACATTGCCGACCATGCCATGCTGGGCCGGCAAGGCGCCCGTCGCCAAGGTGGTATGGCCGACGATGGTCTCAGTATTGGCGTGCTGGTAGTGCGCATTGGCAAAAACCGCGCCGTTCTCCAGCAGGCGCCGGAAGCCACCCTCGGCCAGCCGGTCGCCATAACGATTTAGCAGGTCGCCGCGCAGGCCATCGACGGTGATCTGCAGGACGAGTTTGACCGGCGATCCGGTTTGCGCCTCGGCGATGCCGACAACACCGGTCAGCAACAACGCCGCGGCCAACGTCAAAACACGACAGACATTGTTCATGGTCAAAAATTTCTTCGCTGACTTACGCCGAGCCCTGAAACGCCGAGCGCTACCGTCACGGCTTGCCTTTCATGATCGAAAAGGACAGCGCCATGGATTTGATCAGGGCCTGTGTTTCAGGCCGCAGGTTTTCGATCCCGCCATAGGGCAGGCCGCGCTCGGGCTGGCGATCGGGGAACCGCTGCTTCATGGCAAAGTGGCGTTTGAGCATCATCACGAAGTTTCCACCGAAGCCGACACCGTACTGGATAGAATCTTGCGGGCGGTCCTCGCGCGGGTTCTTATAGAGGTCGAAGATTGCCGCGCCGATCGGGTTCGAACCCGGCGGCGGCAAGTGCATTTTGTACTGCTGCTTGACGACGGACCTCAATGTCGGTCCTTCGTAGACGAATACATAATCGCGGCGGCCGTTGGTTTCGCCCTTCAACAACAAGGGCGTTTGGTCGAGTCCGTCGATCAACCGGTCGCGCGGAATGAATTTCTCGGCTCCCCCGATCCGCGCGAATGTCGTGAAGAGATCGGTGACGTGGACCATGTCTTGCGCCCGGGAGCCGGGCTTGAGCACGCCGGGCCAGCGCATGTAGGCGTTCACGCGCACCCCGCCTTCCAAATGCTGGGCCTTGCCGCCGCGATAAATCCGGTCGGATTGGCCACTTCTGTCCACATATTGCATAAAGGGACCGTTGTCGCCCATCACTAAAACGATGGTGTTGTCGGCGATTCCGAGTTGGTCGACTTTATCAAGAATCTCACCGATCCATGCATCGACTTTGAGGATAGATTCCGCAATCGGACCGCCGTTCAGCGTTTTCGCTTGCTCGATATCGCCGCGGGTGAAGCTGAGCGGATGTTGCGGCCACCATTGCAGAAAAAATGGCTTGTCGCCGCCGGCGAGTTGTTCGAGCTGTTTGAGCGCGCTGTTTTTATAGCCCTCTTCCATGCGATTGTAGTGTTCTTGGCTATAGATCTCGCCGGCCTTGAAATTGACCTCGCGCGCCGTGCCGCCCTTTTTGCCGACGATGCCATAGACCATGGCGTTGGGGTTGGTCCGGAAGGATTTGTCGAGTTCGAACCTGTCGGCCCGAAGCCGTCTTGATTGGCCCGCGGCCATCCCTTCGAGCTCGGCCGTTTCGTTCATGATTGCCATCTGACCCTGCTGATGCACAGGGTGCTCGGCGTAATCGAAGCCCTGGTTGAAGGCGTAGGATTGCTCGATGTCGCCGAGATGCCACTTGCCGACATGGACCGTGGCATAACCCGCTTCGCTCAACACTTCGGCGAGGGTGACCTCCCAACCGGGTAGCCCCGAGCCGTCGACGACAGCTTTCGCTTCGCTATAGCCGGTCCTCACCGCATAGCGCCCGGTCTGCATTGCCGCACGCGTCGGCGTGCAGGACGGTTCGGTGTACATGCGCATCAGCGACAGGCCTTCGTCGGCCAATTGGGCGATGCGCGGCGTGCTATAGCCGCGGATCACGTCGAGATTGGGCATGCCGATTTCGCCGAAACCCAGATCATCCAGCAGGATGTACACGATGTTCGGCGGCTTGCCGCCATTCGCCTCGCGGAGCTTGGCGAGCCTGGCGTCGATCTCGGTATCTTCCTTGGCCCAGCGTTCGCCGTGCTGGGCGGCCAAGATATAATGCTCGGCATCGTGAAGGATTTTGCCTTCCTCTGCCCGCGCGCCCATCGAGCCTGTGATTAATGCAATGAGTCCGAACGCCGCAGCGACCTGCCACCGTGTCATTGATTGCTACTCCAATTTTCCGTTCTTTGCGGGAACCACCATGGTGTTTCCCCAATTAATTGACCAATCGCGTACGGTTCTAGTTCCGTTGGGTCAGGCCGGCAAGTCCCGCGACAATAAATGAGCCGAGCACCCAGCCAATGACTTTGTAAAAATAGAAGATATATCGCAACCAGTCGGGCTGTGGCTCGATGGGTGGCTTGGCCGAGGCATTGCCGAAGATGAGCGCGTCATGCGCTTTGTCGAGCGTGACGATCGGCAGCAGTTGGTCGAGGCTGGCAAAGATTAGGGCTGGCCAGCCCGGCAGAGCATGCTGGCCGAAGGTGATGAGCAACGCCATGCCCAGAAGCGACAAACCCCCGACCCACCACAGCACCCGGAAATAGCGTCTGCCGAGACCGTAACCGACCGTCGTGCGCAGCATCCAAAGACCCAATCCTTCGAGCCAGTCGCGCCGCTTGGCCTGACCATGATCGTCCAGCTTCGCGAGTGTCATGCGGCGGCGGCGCTCGCGGGCTTCATAGAGGATGTCGTTGGCCTTGCGCGGTTCACCGGCCTGATGGAAGAAGCGGGCAAGCTGTTCATAACGCTGCGGTGAGGAACTCGGGTCCCGGTCCAGCCACTGGAGATAACTCCCGACCGGCCGAGCCATCATGTCGGCCTCTTTGCCTTCGCCCAAAAGCCCGCCAAGCCGGTCATAGGTGAAGCCTTCGAGCTGAAGCGCCTTGGGCCAGGAATTGTCGGACTCATCCCGCCACCAATCCTGCAGGGCGCCGACTTGGGTGTTCCGGAGCACAAGCGAAGTACCGTCTTCCCAGCGTGCCGCAGGACGCCGAGACGATCCCAGCCGCAGCTCGCCGGTAACTTTGCAACCGCTCAAGTCGATTTCACGGCTGATGTTGGCGTCGCTGAAGTCGAGATCCGAGCCGATGTTGGCGCTCACATGATCGACCTCACCCTTAAAGGTCGCGCCACCGCGGAGAAGGACCGAGCCGTTCACCGTCGCGCTGTTCAGGGAGACTCTTTTCTCGAAGGTCGAGCCGTCCATAACCAGGACGGAACCGATGTTGGCGTACGCGAGATCGACCTCGTCCTTGAAGGTCGCTCCACCGCGGAGGAAGGCCGAGCCATTCACCGTAGCGCCGTTCAGCGTGACTTCCTTCTCGAAGATCGAACCGGTCATACTCAGGATGGCGCCGATGCTGGCGTTCACGAGATTGACTTTTCCCTTGAAGATCGAGTCGTCCATTTCCAAGTTGGTGCCGATGCTGACGTTCACGAGATTGATTTCGTCCTCGAAGGTTGCGCCGCCGCGGAGAAAGGCCGCGCCGTTCACTGTCGCGCTGTTGAGGAAGACTTTCTCCTCGAAGGTCGAACCTATCATGCTCACGATGGAGCCAATGTTGGCGCTTGTGAGATCGACCTCGCCCGTGAAGGTTGCGCCACCGTGGAGAAAGGCCGAGCCGTTCACTGTCGCGCGATTCAGGTGGACTTTCTCCTCGAAGATCGAGCCGGCCATTACCAGGCTATCGCCAATTCTAGCGCTGCTGAGATCGACCTCGCCGTTGATCTTACCCTGGTCAACATGCAAACTTTCCCGGATGTCGGTTTGCGGGAGTTCGATGCCGCCGGTGACGAAGCTCGCCTCTAGCGAGAATTCGCCGTCGATTCTGAGGTTGCGGCCCTTGACGTCGACCAGGATTCGAGACCGTTCCAACCAGAACAAACGCTGCAGACGGGCATGCTCAAGATCCAATGGAGCATCATCGACGAGAGCGCCAGATATGCGCACACCGCCAAAGGGCGTCGCCTCCGCGAAGGTCTTTTGTGTCAAGATGGTTTGGAGGAACCTCACGCGCAGGCGCCGTTGCTCGGTCCAGCCTGCCGCCTCGCTGGGGTCCAGATCCTTGAATTCGGCGTCATGCTCACGATCGCGAGCATTTAGATCCGCCGGTTCACCGGCAGCAATCCGCTTCCATACCCACCGTTCAGGCTCGGTCCAATCCGCAGGTATTTCGGGCGTATCCGACATCACCCGCTCCCGGACTCACCGGCGGTCGCAACGATTTCGCCGGTTTCGACAGCATAGGAGATTTCGTTTACCGCTTGGACGCGGCCGCCGACGGTAGCAAACGCGATCGCCAATTTGGTGCCTTCCAAAAGAGCCAGTCCGGCTCCATCTCTCGCTGCCAAACGACGGGTCGGGCGCGACGACAGGCTTGTGGAAGCCTCAATTTGAATTATCATTGAAGAGCATGATCAAACATGGTTGCAGAGTCAATATGATGGACAGCCTTGGCGTTTCCCCGCGTGGCCGTACGCGATGATCGAGGCCCATGCCGATGTGGTCGGCAGTCTATTGCGGCCGCCGGAATTGCTGGCGGCGCAACAGGAACGCGCCGCCGGGCGGCTCGGCGCGGCGGCGTTCAAGGCGATTGAAGACCGCGCCGTCGATCAGGCCGTCGCCTGGCAGGAAGCGGCCGGCTTGGGCGTGGTCACCGACGGCGAGATGCGCAGGCTGTCGTTTCAGAGCCAGCTGGCCGAAGCGGTCGACGGCTTCGGCGCCTGGGACGTCAACGCGTTTCTTTGGGGCGATTGGCACGGTGACCAGGCGGTCGGCGATTGGCAGGGCGATCGGCCGGCCGAGCTCGGTGTGGTCGACAAGCTGCGCCGCCGGCGCCACCTCTCGGTCGAGGAGTTCGTTTACTTGCGCGCGCGAACTGCCGCCACGCCGAAAGTGACGCTGCCGAGCCCGAGCCTCTTTGCCAATTTCTGGTCGACCGAGCGATCGGCCAGGGCCTACCCGACGCTGGAAGGCTTCCTTGCCGATGTGGTGCAGATTCTGCGCGAGGAGGTCGAGGAATTGGCGCGTCTCGGCGCCACATACATCCAGATCGACGCGCCGCACTATCCGCTGCTGATCGACGCCGACACCCGGGCGTTCTACGAGCAGCGCGGCTGGACGCTAGAGCAATGGCTCCGCCTCGGCATCGAACTCGACAACGCGGTGATGGCAGCGCTGCCCGGCGTCACTTTCGGTTTTCATCTTTGCCGCGGCAATCAGGGCAGCCGCTGGCTGGTCGAAGGCGGCTACGACCTGATCGCCAAGCCGATTTTCCAGGGCGTCTGGGCCGATCGGCTGATGCTGGAATATGATGACGCGCGCTCCGGCAGCTTCGACCCACTCGGCGACGTGCCCGATGACAAAACCGTGGTGCTCGGCCTGGTCACCACCAAGCGCGGCGAGCTGGAAGCGGCGGACGCGCTGATCTCGCGCATCCACGCTGCGGCCCGCCTGGTACCGCTGGAACGCTTGGCGATCAGCCCGCAATGCGGTTTCGCCACTTCGATCATCGGCAACAACCTCTCGATCGAACAGCAAAACCGCAAGCTGACGTTGCTCACCGAGGTCGCCGGCCGGGTTTGGGGGTAAGACCTCGGCTATTTCTTGATCTGGAAATCCAGGCCGCCCACGCCGGCGCTGAGCTGCAGCCCTTCCTGGTGCGCGGTCAAGTGGATCTCCACGCCTTTGGCGTTTTTCAGGATCGAAACCTTTTTGCCTTCGATCACCGAGATGCCGGCATCCGCATGGCTGTAGGCGCCGCTGAAGTCGTCCAGTTTCTTCAGGTTATAGACTTTGCCGGAGGCAGTGATGACAGCGACACCTGCGCCTAGGACGGTACCGCCTTTGACGGTGAAGTTATAATGGTGGCCCTCAGGCATCGACAGCCGCCCATTACCCCATTCGACGCGAAACAGGTAGCCCAAATCCTTGGCTTTGAAGGTCAGCGTCGCGTCTGGCTTCTCTTCCGTCTGCGCCGGGCCGGTGGCGGCGAACAGAGGCACTGCGAGCGCTACTATTAAAAACAATCGGTAGATATTCTGCATTGGATGTCTCCGTTGTTGATCAATTACGGCTTCTTCGGCATCGGCGGCGGCGTGTAGTTTTTCCACTTGCCATCCAGGATGAATTTAGACGGGGATTTATCCTTTGAACGCGGAGCTTTTTTGTACGCCTCCGTAACATCGGGCGGCAGCACGTAGTCGTCGACCGATGCCATGCGTACGACGATGGTTTCCTTGGTGACATTGATGACCATCAGATCGCGCGCCAGGGCCAGCGGCCCGTCATAGGTCTTGCGGACGCCGTCGGTAATCGCGGCGTTGTTCTGCGGCGATTGCACCGAATGATAACCAACGGCCAGGCGCGGCTTGACCGCCGACATCACCTTGCCGAAGGCCTGAGGTTCGGTGTGGACCCGCGTTGACACATAGGTCGCCTGGGCCAAATTCCAGCCGAAATATTTCGCCAGGGCCTTGGGCGGCAGGAAGGCTTCGTGAGAGGCAACGTCCGCATTGGCGGCGTACTTTATGTACCACTTGTTCGGATAGGTATCGCCGCCGAACACGTACTTGAGCCCGTTCCATTCGACACCGTAGCTCACCGAGCCGTCCAGGCTGTGAATGGCCGGCCAGGATCGAATTGTCACGCTGTTATTCTGGTAGACGATTTCATTTTCCTGCTTGTAGTCGAACTCGTGCACCACGATCTTGGCGCCCGCGTCCGGCAGCGCGCCGGTTCGGGTGGCCAAGTCCCAAGCGTAGCCCTTCTGCATGGCATCGACGAACGCCTTGATCCCCAGTTCCGGACTGGAACCGGTCGGCCCATAAATATGGATCGGCGTATAGCGCCCGGACAGCCAGCCGCCGATATGCAGCCCCATAAAGTCGCCGACATGATCGATGTGCAGGTGACTGGCGAAGACTTTGTCGAGTTTCGAGAAGTCGGGGCGCAGGGAGAACAGGTTGCCCATCGAGCCCATGCCCATATCGAACAGGAACTTGTCGCCGTTGCCGAGCTCGAGCAGATAGGAGATCGAGACCGCGGCTCGGGTCTGGTTCGGCATGCCGGTGCCGAGGGCGGTGATCCGCATTTCATCGGCGCCGAGCAGCTCTGTATTAGGAAAATAGCTGGCCGGATACTGGCCATCGACGATCGCCGTGGGCTTGCGTCCAAGCGGCGTATTGTCTTTGGCCGTCGTGCCCTGCGCTTGCGCCGCAGACACGCCAAAGGCGCTCACCGTCGAGGACACGCGTTCTTCTTGCGCAACAAACCATCCGCCGACGGCTACGCCGATAGCGATTATGGCCGTTCCCCAATACCAAGGCTTCATTCTACGCATGATTTCCTCCCGTCTTTTCCAAATCCTTGCAATCAGTTTGGCAAATCATTCAAAGAATATCCAACGGAAAGACACCGCAAGCGTCAATAAAATCTAAGATCACGACCGACTGCACATATCTGGGCGTCATTTTCACGGATATCGCCAAACGTGGACCATCGCAATTGCACCGTAGAGAACTCTATGGTATTTGAAAGGGCACGCCTTGTCAATAGAGGACTCTATGGAAAAGCGAACGACGAAGCGATTGTCGCGGCGGGATTGGGTGCGCGGCGGTCTCGAGGTTCTTCAGGAGCGTGGCGTCGCCGGCATCAAGATTGTCGCCTTGGCGGAGCGCTTGGGCGTCACCAGCGGCAGCTTCTATTGGCATTTCAAGGGCCTGCGATCCTTGCTGGACAGCCTCTTGGAACACTGGGAGGTCGCGCTGACGGACGCTATCATCGTCAGCGCGAAAGGTTTTGACGGGCCACCGGAGGAGCGCGTTCTCCATCTCATGGTGCAAGTCATCGAGGGCGACGCGGCCGCTCTTGATCATGCGATCATGGTTTGGGCAAGAAATGATTCGGCGGCTCACGAAGCCTTTGAGCGCACACTTCAAAAACGCTTCGACTTCGCCCGTTGGATGTTCAAACAAGCCGGATTCTCGGATCGGCAGGCGACGATCCGTGGCCGGCTGATGGTGGCGTATTTGATGGGAGAATCATCGACCAGCCTGAAATCAAACGCCAAGTGGAAGGCCATCGTTCGGGAAGAATATAACGTGTTGATGAACCCAAGCCGTTGACCAAAATCCTACTCCTAATCTTCCGGCAAACCGGCATGGCGCAGGCCATCGAGATAATGTTCCAGGTCGGCCTCGTGCTTGAAAGGCAACCGCTTTCTAAGCCGAGCGATGGTTAGTTCCGGAACAAACCTAAGAAGGCTTTCGAGTGCCGTGGCGGCCTCGGGCAGATTTCCCAAATGGCCGTCGGCTGCCGCCAATGTGCGGTAACCGCCGGGAAACTTCGGATTGAGCCGGAGACAGTTCTTGGCCCATTCGGCGGCTTCTTCGTGGTGCCGAGCCGCCATTGCTACCATTGCGAAATTGTTGTGCCAAGCCGCCATAAAAACATCGCGCGGGCTAATTTGGACGGCACGCTCGAAATGCTCGCGTGCGGTTCCATAGTCCCCGGACATGCCAAGAAATTGTCCGTTCAGCGCATGATTTTCGGCATCGTACGGGTCTATGTCGAGCGCTCTGCGAATAGCGTGGATTGCATCGTCGTGGCGCCCGGCCCAAAAATCGACGATGGCTAGGCAGCGAATGGCCAAGGGGTCGTGATCATCGAGCCCAACAGCCTGCAGTGCGGCTTCGCGGCCGTCGAGCAACGACTGCTCATGCGATTTACCCCAGCCGTAGAGCGCGTCCATGGCGTGGGTAATCGCGATCAGCGAATAATGTCCGGCGCCCTTGGGATCCAGCTCGATGGCCTCGCGACAGAGCCGCCGACATTCCGCCATGTCCGCCTTGGCAAATCGAGAAAGGTGCCAGTAGGCCCGCATGAATAGGTTCCAGGCAGCGAAATTTCGGTCTTCGTTGCGTTGTACCCGATAGATTTCGTGCGACAGATATTCGGGCTGGATCGAGGAGGCGATTCGGTTGGTAATGTCGTCTTGAACCGAAAAAACGTCGCGCAGCGCGCCGTCATAATGCTCGGCCCAAACGTGTGTGTCTGTTTCGGCATCGATGAGCTGTGCGGTGATGCGCATTTGCTCGCCGGCGAAACGCACACTGCCTTCTACGATGTAGCGAACCCGCAATTCGCGCGCGATCTCTTTCACTTCCAGGCCGGTGTCTCTGTAGCCGATGGTCGAGCCGCGCGCGGTAACGAAAAACATGCGCGATTTCGACAACGCCGTGATGATGTCTTCCGATATGCCGTCGGCGAAATAGTCTTGGGCGCGATCGTCCGACATATTCACAAACGGCAGCACGGCGATCGAAGGCCGGTCGAGTGCCGGTTGCCGGACCGCGACGTCGGCCGTTTTGGCCGAAGGGGAGGCGGTGGCCGATGGCCTTTCGCCGCGGCGTATGGCCTCACGCAGTCGCACCGTTTCGCCATCGGCTTCCGCACCTAGTTCGGTTTTCAACATGTCCGCAAAGGTCTGATAATGATGCAACGCCTCGGCGTGGCGGCCGGCGGCCGCGTAGGCGGACATAAGCAGGCGGTGGCCGGGTTCGCGCAACTTGTCCAGATCGACAGCGCGTTTGGCCGCGGCCAGGGCCGCCTCTTCGTCACCGCTTTCGAGCAAACCCATGCCGAAACGCTCCAGGCAATCACAAGCCTGTTCATTGAGCCGCAGCCGTTTGCTCGTCAACCAGGCGGCGAAGGGTTCGGACGCGACATTCAACCCCGCCAACAACACGCCGCGGTAGATTTGGGCTGCGGCTTCCAGATCGCCTTGGCCGGCGAACCGTTCGAACTCGACGACGTCGACCCGGCACGCGGCGCCATTCCAGGTCACCGTTCGACCGTCGCTGTCCAGGACGTCTGATGCCTTGTCGCCGAGGCGTGTTCGGAGCGATAACAGGGCCTGACGCAGGCTTTGCCGCGCTTGCGCGTCGAAGCGGTCTCCCCACAGCAGACCGGCCAACACCTCGCGTTCGTGGCGCCGGTCCGGGTCGAGGGCGAGATAGGCAACGAGGGCCCGCACTTTCCGGCTACGGACGGAAATCTCCGCGCCGTCCTCGTCGAAAAACTCGAATCCGCCCAGAATCTTGAGTTCGAATGCCGGCAACGGCACCTCCAGCGCCCGATCATGGGCTCGGCCGGGCGGCTGAAAATATACAAGATGCCGGCTGATGGCACAAAACCTTCGCCGAGCCTTCCCTTTTCCGCGTCTGTTGACGCTTTTTTCACGGCAACCGCCGTGCGTCTCGAACGCCGTGTTGACGGGCCGCCCGCATGCTGTGCCCGCGTCGCTATTTCGATATCGACGTCCATACGGCAAAGGTCAATCGGATAACGGAGTGAAGACCATGCTTACCCACGCCTACAGTCTCGCGGACTGCCTGGAAAATTCTCTGAAAAGCGCCTGGACGGTCGAGGATTGTTTCAAAGGCCGCGACTTCGATTTCAGCAAACGGTTCCTGCCCGACCGCATCGCCGGCGTCGATGCCATCACTTGCCTCAATACGGAAGAAAAACTGAAGCTCAACCAAATCCGCGGCAACAGCTATTGCCACATCTTCGCCTTCGTCGAGGAATACATCATCCCGATGGTCATGGACCATGCCCGCCGCGACGTCTTCGGCGACGAGACCAGACTGCGCTACCTGTTGCGCTTTGCCGAAGACGAGACCAAGCACCAGGACATGCTGCGCCGGGCCATGCAGCAGTTTGAGACCGGTTTCGGCGTCTCCTGCGGGGCCATTGCCGGGCGCGAAGAAGTGGCCAAGGTGGTGCTCGGAAAGTCGCCGCTGGCGGTGTTGTTGCTGACCAGCCTGATCGAATGGTTCACGCAACTCCACTATGTAGAGCATGTCCGCGACAGCGATGATCTCGACCCGTTGTTCCATGATATCCTGCGCTATCACTGGATCGACGAGGCGCAGCACGCCAAGGCCGATTCCGTGCTGATCAGCGAAATCGCCAGCGACCTGACAGAAACCGAGCGCGAGCAGGCCGTCGATCAGTTGCTCGATCTTGGCATGGCCATCGATGGCTTGCTGGCACAACAAATCGAGTTGGATATCAGCGCTCTGGAGGCGGTGACGGGCCGTACCTTCCTTGATGTCGAACGCACGGAAATCAGCGCCCAGCAGCGGCGGTCCTATCGCTGGACGTTCTTGGTGTCGGGGCTTGAGCATCCAAAGTTTGTCGATATCGTCACGCAACTGACGACCGCCGGCGGCGACAAGATCGCCGGCGCCGCGGAAGCGTTGGCGGCATAGACTAACCGCGCAAATTGGGTCGCGCCGCCGGGCGCGGCGCGACCCGCGAACTTGCGATGAGCTCTGATCTAGATGACTTTGGCGCCCTGCAACACACAGGCGAGCATACGAAACGGTCTTTGGCCCGGCAAAAAGCGATAGATTCTTTCCCGGCCGGAACCGGTCGGCACTTGCGATAGGACAAAGGCGGCACGGTGCAGCGACAGCGCGTTTTGGCGCCGGGTTTGATAGCGCCAATCGATAATGAGGCGAAAGTAGATATCGACCTCGACTGCCCGACCGTCGTTCTCATAGTCGATATGTCGACCCAAATAGGCCTTGTATCCGGAGAACGTCGGGGCTCGGCTCTGGCTGGTCGAATTCCGCTGTTTGGCCGCGGCTAAGGCGTTGTTTCGAAAATTTGCGACGATGCCGTCGTCCTGCGCCGTGATCTTGCTGGTGCCGAATCGAAGGTAGGAGTCCTCGGCCTTGGAATCGCGCACGACGGGAACGGCGCTTTTTAGAAATATCGGATACAGCACGCTTCGATGGATGCGGACGTCCGAGAATGTGCTTCTCCAGTTGCCGAGTTTAACAACGACGCCTTGACGGAGCGTGCCGTCCGTAACCATCGCATCGCCTTGGAGTCCTGCCGCCGTCAGGCTGCAGCCGAACATGCCGCTTTCAGCGACGGCACGATCGACGTGGGTGCTGTCGTCGGAAGGCGCCGCCTTGGCAAGCGCGACGCTGAATAAGACCGCGAAAAAACAGCCGGCCGAGCCGCTCAGCTCGATTGACCTCATGAAAGCCTCCTGCAACGGCCGTTGCCGTGTTGCTTGTGGATTTCGGTAGGTCGAAGGGTAGGGCAGGCCGGAATCGGCCGCATGACGGTTGCTGGATTTTTTCGTGATGATTTCTTGAGGATCCCTTGGCGGCAGTCACCCAAATGAAAATCTCCAAAAGCCGACCTTCCCATCTATAATGGCGGCGCCTGACGCGCTTTTGGAGGTGGCATGACCTATCTCTTCGGCGAATGCGAGCTCGATCCCGGTCAGCATGAACTCCGAAGGAATGGCCGTGTCTCGACGATCGAGCCCAAAGTGTTCGATCTTTTGCTTTATTTGGTCGAAAACCGCGACCGGTTGATCGGCAAGGACGAACTCAACCGGCAGATCTGGCAAGGCCGGGCCGTGTCCGACGCGTCGTTGAGCACCAGCATAAAGCTCGCGCGCCAGTCGATCGGCGATAATGGCAAGCGGCAAGACTTCATCCGCACGGTTCCGCGCCGCGGCTTCCGCTTTGTTGGCCGCGTCGAGGATCGCGGTGCGCACCATCCGAGCGTTGCGCCGGCTGCCCCGGCTGAACCCGACAAACCGTCTATTGCCGTACTGCCGTTCGAGAACCTGTCGGGGGACCCGGAGCAGGAGTACTTTGCCGACGGCATTTCCGAGGACATCATCAGCTCGCTCTCAAAGTTATCGCAGTTGCTCGTGATCGCGCGAAATTCCAGCTTCAGTTACAAAGGCAAAGCAGTGAAGGTCCAACAGATAGCCGAGGAACTGGGCGTCCGTTATGTGGTCGAGGGCAGCGTCCGCAAAGCCGGCGATCGCGTTCGAATTACTGCGCAGCTGATCGATTGCACCACCGGGGGTCATCTGTGGGGCGACCGATTCGACCGGGATCTGACCGACGTATTCGCGCTGCAGGACGAAGTGACCTATGAAATCGTTTCGTCAATGGCACTGAAACTGACGGTCAAAGAGCGACGGTATCTGGTGCCTAAGCGAACCAACAATATGGCGGCCTACGATCACTTTCTGCGCGGCTATAGCAAATACCTGATGCGTTCAAAGGAAGGAATATTTGAAGCGAAAGTGTTGCTCCAACAAGCGGTAAATTTGGACCCCGAATTTGCTGCCGCACATGCCCGCCTGGCTGTTTGCCATCTGATGGACCATATCAATCGATGGTACGAGGAACCGGATCGACCGTTGAAGAAAGCTTACGAGGTAGCGCAAAAAGCGGTCGCACTGGATCAAAACAATCCGACGGGTCATGTTGCTATGGCAAACGTGAACCTCTGGAAAAGGCGGCATGACCGAGCGATTGCAAACGTCGAAAAGGCGATAGAATTAGATCCGAACTTTGCCAATGGCTATGTCCTGCTGGGTTGCGTGTTGCATTATGCAGGACAGTCCGAGAAAAGCGTCGAATTGATCAAACGCGGTGTACGTTTTGATCCGCATCTCGAGGACATTTACCTACATTGGATAGCACTTGCCTATTTTCAGCTTGGCCAGTACGACGAAGCTGTGAAGTCGTTGCGTCAGAGGATCGAGCGCAAGCCCGATACAGACATTTCCCGTGTTTTGTTGGCTGCTTGTCATGGTCACCTTGGGCAGACAACAGATGCCAAGGCCGCGTGGGACGAAGCCCATCGGCTCAATCCAATCTACTCGCTGGATCATCGCCGGCGGATCTTGCCCTACAAGAACCCGGCGGATTTCGACCACATCGTTGACGGGCTACGAAAAGCCGGCCTTGCCGAATAACCCTGTGCTGTTCACCAGCCAAGGCCTGCTTTCAGAACCAGTCCAGCGATCGAGCAGATGCAAAGCGTCTTCAGTACGCCGAGCTTAAACCGGAACAGGGCGATCGACGCTAAAACCGCGATCGCCAATGCGAGCGTATCCACGCTTTCCAAGGCCGGCAGATCGACGGCGAGCACGCCCCAGTTTAAGGTCTGCACATCGGCAAAAATCACCCGCAGGCCAAACCACAGCGAAAGATTGGCGATTACGCCGACCACCGCCGCGGTGATCGCGGCGAGCGCGCCGGCGAGCGCCCGCTGTTCCCGCAAGCGCTCGATCGCCGGCGCGCCGAGGAAGATGAAGGCGAAGCAGGGCGCGAACGTGACCCACAAGGCGAGCACGGACGCGGCGATGCCGCCGGCAAGACCGGACGGGCCCGAACCGGCACCATAGCCCGCCAAAAAGCCAACGAACTGCAACACCAGGATAAGCGGCCCCGGCGTGGTCTCAGCCAGGCCGAGGCCGGTCAGCATCTCCGGCGCCGACAGCCAGCCATAGCCTTGGACCGCTTCCTGGGCGACGTAGGCCAGCACGGCATAGGCGCCGCCAAACGTGACCACCGCCATCTTGGAAAAGAACCAGGCGACGTCGGCGTAGAGTCCGGCCATGGGAAACAGGATGGCGACGGGCGCGGCCCAGGCACCTAAGGCGATGATACCGGCCCGCCTGGCGCTTTTGGCCAATCGTTTTGCGTGGTTCGGATCGGCGGCCATGACCCGGTCGAGAATCGCCGGCGGCCCGGCCTTGGCCGACGCATGGGCGCCGCCGGAAAACCACGACGGAGCCATCGCGCCCGCCAAGGCGGCTGCCAGGATAACGGCTGGGAATGGTATCTGGAGGAAGTACAGCGCGGTGAAGGCCATCGCCGAGATCATCCAGGACGGCGGTCCGTGCAAGGCTCTGCCGGCGACCCGCAGCAGGGCCTCGAAGACGATCACCAGGACGGCACACTTCAGCCCGAAAAACAGGGCTTCGACGGCCGGCACGTCGCCCGCGGTGACAAACAGGGTCGAGAGCGCCAGCATCACCAACGCGCCGGGGACGATGAAGGATAGCCCGGCGATGAGCCCGCCTTTGGCGCCATGCAGCAGCCAGCCGAGATAGGTCGCCAATTGCTGCGCTTCCGGCCCGGGCAACAGCGAGCAGAAGTTCAGCGCATGAAGAAAACGCTGGTCGCTGATCCAGTGCCGGCGGTCGACCACTTCGCGATGCAGCAGGGCGATTTGCCCGGCCGGCCCGCCAAAGGAAAGACAACCGATCTTGAGCCAGACCCGTGTCGCCGCCGCCAAACTCGGAAGGCCGGAACGGTCTGACGGTGCCTCAGCGGTCACGGCGGCGTCGGTCATGACGCACCTGTCGGAGATTTGGCCGGCGGCCAGCCGTGGCTTTCTTGCGTCGCGTCACGGCACCAGCGGTAGAGCGCGTCATAGAGTGTCATGGCTGCCGACAGCTGTTCCAGGTCATCGCGGTACATGCGCGACAAGCCGAGCGATGTGGCCAGCAGGCCCGCCGCTTCCGGGGCGAGATCGGCGCGATCCGTATCGGCGCCGCGGATAATCGCGGCCAGGTGGGCGAGGGGGTCGGACTGAAGACCGAACTCCTGCAGCATGGTGTCGAAGGTGCAATCGTCGCCGCGATGGCTCCAAAAGACGCCTTCGACGTCAAACGGCACGGCGCCGAACCGGTCGGCGACCCGGTCGACTTCCGTTGGCGCGACGAATAAAAACACCGCGTCCGGATCGACAAACCGTCGGATCAACCAAGGGCAGGCGGTCCGGTCGATCTTGGGCCGCGCCCGTGTGACCCAGAGCGTCCGGCCCTTTGGGTCGCGTTCCGGTAGCTTGTCTGTGGCGATAGCAAGCTGACCGGCGCTGGCCCAGGCTTCGAAACCGCCGCCCAGGGTTTCGGCCGCTATCTCCTCATGGCGCAGCAGCGCCGCAACACCCTGGCTAAGTTTCTGCCCCCGCTGACAGACGACGATCACCTTGTGGCCGGCATAAAGCGGTGCCCACTGATGAAGCTCCTGATGACTTCGTCGGCGGGAGCCGGGAATCAGCCTCGGATCGCGGGCGAAGTCTTCATCGATGCGCACATCAATAAGCGCCGGCGTACCCGGCAAGCCGATGAGACGAGAAAGTTGTTTGACGGAAATTTCGGTCGGAGACGTCATAGCACGCCCTCCCTTCGGTTAAAGGTCAAGGACGCGACACTTGGGCTGACGCCTCACGGGGTGATCGCAAAACCCCATGGGCTTGAGATATCAGCGCCGTCTAAATCTGTCAACTGGGACACTACCCGATTTCCGGTAGTGTCCCAGCTAAAGCAATGTGCGTAGCACTTGCGGCACCGGCACCGTCATTCAGCGACTGGATGTTTCTTCCCGAGAGCATTCCACTTCCAGGGTCTCACCGTCCGGATGGAGCCGAACGCCGATCGGTAATGGAATATCAAATTGCTCGACCGGATTTGGTAAGAGCGCTCTCCAAGCGTCGCGCGACAGGCGCCGAATTCTCCCTGTTATGAGACCGGCCAGGCCAAAGCGGCGCTGCGTTAGAAAGTGGTTACGGTTTTCTCGCACTACCGCGCGCCATACCGCGATGCGTTGCAGAAAGAATCGCGGCTCCTTAAAGCGCATGGTGGCGGTGGTGTTTGCTCCGTGGACGCGAAGGCAGTAGAGGAACTCAGGCACCAGACGGAAGCGATAGCGGTCGGCAATACGCAGGGCCATCTCGTGATCGACGTCCCAATGAAGCTCTTCGTTAAATCGACCCACGACGTCGAAGACCTCTCGGCGATAGGTACGAAGGTGATTGATAATTGTGCCGCCAAGCATCAGTTCTTGCCGGTAGTCGATGCCTTGGTCACGCTTCGTCAAGTGCGAATAATGCCTCCGGTAAATTTCGCGCGTTGTCCGGCCATTCTTGTCGACCCGAATATAATGGCAGTGGGCCTGGCCAATTTCCGCATCGGACCGCACCGCGTCCACCAGTTTGCGAAGTGCGCCGGGCAGGACAAGGTCGTCGGAATCGACATGGGCAATAAAAGGCGACGTGCTCTCATCGAGGATCCGGTTATGACAAAATGAAATACCTCGTCGACGCGTATTCCGTAGCAGGTGAATTCGCGGGTCTTGAAACGTACTCACTACGTCTGCCGTTCGGTCTTCCGATGCGTCGTCCAACACAATCAATTCGAAATCGACGTCGTCCTGTGTCAGAACACTGCGAATGGCATCCGCGATGTAGTCGGCTGAGTTGAATGCGGGCATTGAGACAGTGACTTCGGGCATCGGCAGGCGCGCCTACGCCCAGTGTTCGAGGGAGCGTCCCGTTAGTTCAGCTAGTCGGCGATTGTGGGGCAGATAGTGTGCGGCCAGTTGCTGGCGCTCTGCCGGGCTGATCGGCGGTTTGGTATTATTGCGGTGTGTCAACATTCGGCTGATCTGCTGTTTTACGGTGGTCTTGAGACGCAGTGGAACCCGCCCAATTCCAGGCATCGTTCCGAGAAAGCGGACCACCCGTGCAGCGGAACGGCTTCTCGCCTCGTTGAGTCTTGGCGCGTCTGAAAAGCATATCGGTGTCAGGCCAAGAAAGTCCAGGAGCTCATTGGTCACAGCTTCAGGGTTCGCCTCGAGATCTTCGAAAAACAAGATCTTTATCCGTTCCGCACCAAAAATTGAGCGATAAACGTCGATGTTTTGGGCGTAGCAACCGGGTTCGATGTAGAAACAAAAATCCTTGATCAGTCCCGCGTCACCGCTGTCTCTGAAAACCTTCGCATAGAGGATCGCCTCGCTTTCGGTCGCGAATGACTGTCCTTCGGCCAGCAGGCGAAGGTTAAGGTCGATGGCCTCTTCGAACGAGCGCGTTTCCAGGCCGGTGGATGTGCGATGCCAGTAATTCGATACAACGCGGTCAACGGGGTTGCGGCAAATTACCGTGAAACGGGGATCGTGAATATTGGCCGCAATTCGCCTTGCGACGAAAGGCAGATAAAGATGCTGAGTGGCTGCATCGCCTATGATTCTTTCACCTCCGTATTGGCGAAAATATGTCCTTCGATAATACTCAAAGCCTCGGTCGTACTCCGCGCTGAAGAAGCGAGGCTCTTTGGGGGTGGACATGGATACATCGGGATGCTGGGAGAGGTAGTAATACAGCGAAGTGGTGCCGGCCTTATTTGCACCGATAAGAAAAAAATTCGGCATCAATGCTGACATGGTTCGGGTCGCAAATTCCCGCTAAGTGATTGTTTATATTAGAGTCAAACATAGCATCGGTCGAGATTAGCCGAAAGTCAAGATACGAACGCGGTGATCCCTTTGGCCATGATTGCAGCGTTTGCCTTGGCTTGTTCCAGCCCAATCCCAGTACTGTAACCGGGCGCGTGGTTGGCATCAAATAATATGGCCTTGCCATCAACGATGGCGTAATCGAATTTCCCAAAGTCGAAGTTCATCTGCCGCCGAATGGTGAAAAGTTCTTCGGGGATATCGGCAACCGGTCCGTACTTGATAACTTCGGTGTGTTTGACGATCGGGTATTTTGACAATGCCAGATCGTTGGAACCCTGGTCACCAAAAAACCGCCATTGCCGCAGACAGTAATATTTGTCGACAAGCTCGGGCAAAAATTTCTCCACAACTAGACGCGGGTCTTTCCAAATCCAATCCGCCAAGTCCGATTTCGTCTCGTGGATCCGGTAATGTTCGGGGGCCAAATATCCCGACCAGCGCAATGGCAAAGATTTTTTGGCCAACCGTTTCAAACGACCAATTGGGCTCGATAAGGTGGCGACATTAAGCTCGGGCGCGCCGCCATGGTTCAAGTTGGTCTTGACAATTACAGGACCGTCGTAATCGTCGTGCGGATCGATCAAGTTGGCGCTTACTCGGCGCTTAGAAATGTCTGTAACCTTGCCATTAATGGCCACTGGATATCTCTTGGCAAATCGGAGATACGCCTCCGGTACGACGGTAAGATTGATATGCAATATGACGGCATCTGCCTCAACGAAGCGATTGGTGCCGTGCAGAATAATTATCTCGACGCCCCGGGCGCGCCATTCTTTGATCAGCAAATGCAAAGTAAAATCTGGCTTGATAATCCCGGCGCGCTCATGAAGCAGGATAACGAACTTCTTGCCTCTTAACTGTTCCATAGCCCATTCTACCAAATTAGCGGCCCAAAAGCAGATTATGAGCCTCTTTCCGGAAGGTCCACAGCCATGGAAGCTTGGGTCACCTGACAATTGGCCCTGCTAGAGCCTTTCACGCTGAATTAGGTTACTGAAACGTCCGAAAGCAAGCCCAAATTTTTGTCGCTCTGCTGTTCAGCCATATCGTAAATGAAGGCGTTTGATGAAGTTTCTACGGCGACTAGCAAAGGCGCCGATTGGTAGATGGATCGGGGTCTTCTTTGCCAGGCAACTCAAGGGCTACGCGCAACTAAGATATTGGAAGAATCGACTGCGCCACGAGGGCGAGCTAGAAAACGCGCACTACAAATATTTCTACACATCCTATTTTGATCTCAATGAGGAGGATTGGGCCGAGGCAGTTGTTCTCGATATAGGATGCGGCCCGCGGGGCAGCCTCGAATGGGCGGACATGACCAAGGAGCGTTACGGACTCGATCCACTGGCGAAGGATTATCTTAATCTGGGTGCCGGCAAGCATAATATGAGATATGTATCGTCAGGTGCCGAGAATATACCTTTCCCTGATCAATATTTCGACATAATCGCGTCATTCAACAACATCGATCAGGTCGATGATCTCCAGCGGTCGCTAACAGAGATAAAGCGGACGCTCAAGCTCGGTGGGCTGTTCCTGATTTTGACGTACGTGGGACACGACTCGTGGCTAGCCGGGCCCTTGGAGCTCGATTTCGAAATCGTGAGGCGTTTTCTACCCGAGTTTGAGTTGCTAACCGAACGGCACTACGAGAAACTTGCTGGTGGCCTTTATGAGAGCATCCTCGAGGGGACTGCCTACGATCACGCGAACCAAACAAAGCGGTACGGAATTCTTGCCGCCAAGTTCCGCAAAATTGGACCGTCATGATTTCTCGAAGTCTCAACACCAGAATCTGCATCGGGTCGAATTTCGCTCTGACCCACGAACTGTACCGCATATCGTATTGAAATTTGAAACGCTGCCGGATTTTCTGTGTTTTGGCGTTCCGCCTTCCGTCGAGCCCGAAATTAGGGACATTTACCAATTTCTCCGGCTTACGGTTAGCCGCCGTGGCGCTGACCTTGATTTCGGCTTTTGTCGTACGTTCGCAAGCCGGACTCGATCGTCGCCCATGGAACAGCAGACCCGGCCCAGCTTTGATATGCCGGGACAACAATGATTGGATCATCCAGCGCTCCGGCCTTTATGTACACAAGATCGGGATGCCGCGGGGACGATGTGTACACCGGCGAACCACAATCAGGGCAGAAATGTCGCGTAAGTTCGTTGCCGCTGTCGGCCCGCTTCGTATAGCCTTTCAGCACGCCCGAAACGACGTCTAAGAATGCTGATTGAAACGCCACACTGACATTGAATGCGCTGCCGGTGCATTTGCGACAGTCTTCGCAGTGGCAGTAGGCGGCTGATCCCAATTCGCCTGAATAAACAAACCTCACAGCTCCGCAGAGGCACGCTCCCGTAAATTTCCTACTCATCTACCGCAGTTCCTACTCAAGTTGGCCGGGCCGCGTAGGGCGCACAGCCGAGATTGCCGTGGTGGCTAATTATTCGAATTTCAGCCCGGCGTACCCGTTCGCCGCCACCGCGTCGCATTTCTCACGGTAGGTCGGGAGACCGGCGCCATAGAGCAGGAATCGGCGCTTCTGCTTGCCGGGAATGTTTTTGTTGATGCCCATGAACCAGGAATCGGTTTTGGTCAGAAGCAAACGCGCTGACGAATCATGGACATGGTCGGTCCATTCTTCTTCGGCCGCGGCACTCGGGACGACGCGGCGCAAATCGTTGGCCCGCATGTGTTTTATCAGCGCCGTCACCCAGTCGACGTTCTGTTCGATGCAGCGCGGGATGTTGCAGAACGTCGCGGCATTATGCGGCCCGACCAAAGTCAGCATGTTCGGAAAGCCTTCGATTTGCAGGCCGAGGTAGGTGAGCGGGCCGTCCGCCCACTTGTCCTTGAGCCGCTGGCCGCCCAAGCCGCGAATATCGATGCGGTCGAAGCCGCCGGTAACGGCGTCAAATCCGGTGGCATAGATTATCGTGTCGAAGTCGTAATCGGCGTCGCTGGTGCGGATACCGGTCGGGGTAACCCGCTCGATCGGCATCTCGCGGACATCGACCAGCAAGACATTGTCCTGGTTGTAGACCTCGTAGTAGTTGGTTTCGAGCGGCACGCGCCGGGTGCCGAAACCGTGATCTCGTGGGATGAGCTTTTCGGCCACGGTCGGATCGTTCACGCGCGCGCGGATTTTCCTGTGGATGAAGGCGGTGAGGGTGTCGTTAGCCTCTTGATCGACCAAGACGTCGCGGAAATTTCCCATCCAGATGCCGAAGCCGGGTTCGCCATAGAGCTTTTCGTAGAGGGCCTCGCGTTCTTCCGGTGAGACGTCGAGCGCCCTGCGGTGGTCCGCATCGTGCATGAAACCGGCATAAGAATTACGGCAAATGTCGAAAATCTCCGGATAGCGCGCCTTGATCTCACGCTGCGTCTCCGGGTCGATCGGGCCGTTGTGCAAGGGCGCGCAGAAATTCGGCGTGCGCTGGAACACGGTTAGATGGCCCGCGGTCTTGGCGACTTCCTGGATGACCTGGACGCCGGTCGCTCCGGTGCCGATCACGGCGACGCGCTTGCCGGCAAAATCGACGGGCTCGTGCGGCCAATCGGCGGTGTGGTGCGATGAGCCCCGAAAGGCGTCGGTTCCGGGGATGTTGGGCATCGTCGGGGCCGCAAACGGGCCGATCGCGGTAATCAGAATAGGCGCCCGGGCGCGGTCGCCACCTTCGATCTCGATCTCCCAGACGGTCTCGGCTTCGTCAAAGACCGCCGACCGGACCCGGCTTTCGAATTGGATGTCTGTGCGGAAGTCGAACTTGTCGGCGACGTAATTGAGGTAACGCAAGGTTTCCGGCTGGGCGGAAAAATGCTCGCTCCATTCCCACTCGTCCAGCAGCTCTTCCGAAAACGAATAACCGTAGCTGTAACTCTCCGAATCGAAACGCGCACCGGGATAGCGGTTCCAATACCAAGTGCCGCCGACATCAGTGCCCGCTTCGAAGACGCGGACCGATAGCCCCAGTTCTCGAAGTCGGTGGAGCTGATACATACCGGAAATTCCAGCGCCGATGATTATGACATCGTAGGATTCCGCCGGCTTGGCGCCGGCCGGTGGTGACGATTGGTGCGTTTCGGACATAGCGGTGCTTCAATTGAAAATGATTGATCTATGGCGATTACTAAGGATACCTAACTGCCGGTCAAGTCCGGCCGGGTCATGAGCCGAATGTTATGAAGTGCTTGAGCGGCCTCGCGTTGCTATTTTTGTTCGTCTCACCGGTTTTGGCAGCCGTGAAGGGATCAACCGTGCGTCTGGAAATCACACTTGCGTCGGATACTCAGCCCGAAAAATTCGCCGAATCGCAGCTCCGGCGTCTCCTTGCAAAATACAATTTGGACGCTTTGGTTTTCACGAAGAAAATTCGAATTGCGAGCCACGTTATCCCGCACAGCCACCCTGTTCTGACGCTCAACACTCGCCACATCGACGACGACGAACAACAGCTTGCGACGTTTATTCACGAGCAGATGCACTGGTATCTCAGCCGGCATGAGAAAGGTACCGCCGCGGCAATTGCCGATCTTCGCAAAGTTTACCCGATTGTGCCGGAGAAGGGCCCCCGCGGTGCCCGCAACGAACACAGCACTTACCTGCACCTGATCATCAACTTGTTGGAGTTCGACGGCTTGGCCAATTATCTGGGGCGGGACCGCGCGCGCGCCGTGATCGGCCGCAGGGACTACTATATCTGGATATACGACACGGTCTTGAGGGATGAAACGAATATCCGCGCTGTGATGACAGGCCACGGGCTTGTCTTGCCATCACGCTGAGCCGACCAACCACGTGATTGGGTCACTTAAAAATAGTTCAGATCGACATTGCAGAAAATCGGTGGCGATAATGCTTCATTCCCAGACGCAGATCGCTATGGTGTGCCGGAATCACGATTCGCCCTTCGTCGAGGGAGCCCTGACATGGCCGATTATCCCGAATTCCGCGACCCTATGCAGCGTCCGCGCTACACCGGTATTCCGACCTTCATGCGCGCGCCGTACGCTGAGCAGTTCGATGGGGTCGATATCGGCCTGGTCGGCGTGCCGTTCGACGGCGGCGTCACCAACCGCACCGGCGCGCGCCATGGGCCGCGGGAGATCCGCAATCAATCGAGTTTGATGCGGCGCATCAACCAGGCCACCGGGATCTGCCCTTACGACCTTTGCCGGGTTGCCGATATCGGCGATGCCTGGGTCGAGAGCCCGTTCAACCTGGAAACCGCAATCGAAGAAATCGCCGCCTTCTATCGCACGGTACACCAAGCCGGGATCGTGCCGGTTTCCGCCGGCGGCGACCATTCCATTACCTTGCCGGTCATGCGCGGCATTGCCGCCCATCGACCGATCGGCATGGTGCATTTCGACGCCCACTGCGATACTGGCGACGACTATCTGGGCTCGCGCTTTCACCATGGCGCGCCGTTCCGCCGGGCGGTCGAGGAAGGCCTGCTGGATCCCAAACGCACCATTCAAATCGGTATTCGCGGCCCTTTGAACGACGCCGATATTTGGGGTTTCAGCCATGAAACCGGCATGCGGGTGATCTATATCGAGGAGTTCTACGAACTCGGCGTCAAGGGCGTCATCGAGGAGATCCGCCGGGTCGCCGGCACCGGGCCGACCTATTTGAGCTTCGATGTCGATGGCTTGGATCCGGTCTATGCGCCGGGCACCGGAACGCCGGAAGTCGGCGGTTTTTCGACCTTGGAAGCGCAAATGATGATCCGCGCCTGCCAGGGCCTCGAACTGGTCGGCGGCGATGTCGTCGAAGTGGCGCCGCCCTTCGACCCGACCGGCAACACAGCACTGGTCGGCGCCACGATCATGTATGAAATCCTCTGCGTCGTCGCCGATGCCTGGGCACGGGCCAACGCTTAACCATTGGTGCTTGCCGATTGTTAAGCTTTACGCTTGAAAATAAACGCCTTTTCAACAGTGGTCGGAGATCGGTCATGGCCATGACAAGGATTGCGGCGTTGCTGCCGACACGGGCGGGCGCCCACATTGGGATGGCGGTCTTGGCCTTGACCGTGGCGGCTGGTGCGGCTCGGGCCGAGATGACCGCGAAACAGCTGGAACAGGTGCAAATCTGCGCCGAACTGGCGGCGGATGGCGATGCGGAAAGGGCTGGGCCGGTTTGCCGGGCGGCGTTGGAAGGCGCCGATCAGGATGCTCGGCATCTGCGACGGGTCGCTGACGGCCTGCTGAGCATCGGCGCCCATGCGGACGCTGAGGCCGCCTATCAGCGGGTCATTGCGCTCGGCGGCGGCGATGACGCGGCGGCGGCCTGGCACGGTGCCGGCAAGGCGGCGGCGGCGCGCGGTGCCTCCGAACGGGCGTTGTCGGCCTTTCGCATGGCGTCGGCCCGCGATGGCGGCGATCCGGTCTATCACAACGCCATTGGCGTGATGCTGGATCTGAAGGGCGATCACGGCGCCGCGCAGGCCGCCTATCGCAAGGGTTTGGCAATGTCGCCGGATCATCCGACCCTGCGCCATAATCTGCAAATTTCTCTGGCCCGGCAGGCCAGCGGGACGCAGCCGGCAGAAAGCCAGCGCCCGAGCCTGGAGCCGGTCGAGCGGCCCGGTGGCTTTGATCGCTTGGTTTCTGAAATTGCGTCGCTTAGCGACACGGAGACTCCGGAATCCCTGGATGCGCCGGCGCCGGCGGCGGCCACGCGGCTTGCGAAAGCCGACCCGGGGCGACGCGCGCCCGGCCAACCGCGGGCCCTGGTGCCGACGTTAGAGGCACCGGCGGGCGCGCTCAGCCCGGGTGACCGAACCATGCGCAGACAGGCGCTGCGGCTCGGGGTCTATGCCAGCCAGTCCTTGGCTTGGCGGGCGCTCAAGCAAGCCAAGAACCGGGGCGGCACGCTGCTTCAAGGGTCGGTGTTGAAGGTCCGGGCAAATCCAACCGGCGACGGTTTCGTACTGCAGGCGGAGATCCGTACCCATACCAGCGCGGCCGAACAAACCTGCAACGCCTTGCAGAGCCGCGGCTTGACCTGCGTGCTGATCACCGGCTTCGCGGCGTCCTGATCGAAATCCTTGCGTTTGTCGCCGGGCTGCGCAAAGTTGCCGCGACTTAAACGGCAGGCGGACAGACGCTCATGTGGCAAGGGCCGATGCGGCTTGGCTTCCTCGCTTCCCACGGCGGCTCGAACATGCGGGCGATCATCGCCGGCTGCCGCGACGGCCGTTTGGGCGCGGAGTCGGCGCTCATCATTTCGAATAACCGCCAAAGCGGCGCGCTGCAATGGGCGGCGGCGGAGTCCCTGCCGTTTGCGCATATAAGCGCGCGGACCCATGCCGACGCCGCCGAGCTCGACCAAGCGATCGCCGACGCCTTGGGTGCCGCCGGAGTCAATTTGGTGGTGCTCGCCGGCTACATGAAGATGCTGGGGCCGGCGACCTTGAACCGCTACCACGCGAGAATTTTGAACATCCACCCCGCCTTGCTGCCGAAACATGGCGGCCGGGGCATGTATGGCCGCCGGGTCCATGAGGCGGTCTTGGCCGCCGGCGAGCGTGTTACCGGCGTCACGGTGCATTTGGTCGACGAGCATTACGATCACGGCCCGATCCTGGCGCAGCAAGAAGTCCCCGTTGCCGCCGGTGATGACGCCGAGAGCCTGGCCAAACGGGTGTTGGCGGTCGAACATGATTTCTATTGGCGCACCATCGAACGGATCAGAAGCGGCGCGATCGACCTCGATGCCGCGATGCCGGTGCCATGAGCCTTGCCGGTGATCAAAGCGTGCTGGCAGTGCTGTTCCCTGGTCTTGAAGGGCTGCTCGGCGAGATCCGCCAACGCCACGATCCGGCCGCCGCCGTTGGCGTGCCGCCACACGTCACCTTGATCTATCCGTTCCTGCCGCCGTCGGCGATCGACCAGCCGGTCCTCTCCGGAATTGCCGAATTGACGGGATCGGTACAGCCGTTCACCGCCACGTTCCGCGGCCTGCGGCGGTTTCCCGGTTGTCTCTGCCTTGACCCCGATCCGGCCGATCCCTTTGTCACCATGATCAAGGCCCTGGCCGGCCGATTCCCGGACGCACCGCCCTATGGCGGTCGCCACGACAGCATCCTGCCCCACCTGACTTTCGCCGCCGCCGAAACCGACGCCGCCTGCGATCGGCTGGCGCGCGATTTTGGCGACGGGCCGGGCCGGGCGCTGCCGGTCGACCACAAAGTCGATGAGATGGCGCTGGTGACCCGCCAGGACGGGCGCTGGCAGACCGCAAGGCTGTTTCCGTTGGGTCGGACGCGGGGGGATTGAGCGGCGATCATTGGCGTCGGCCGCGGGGCGACAAATTGCCGACTTGCTCCGATCAAGCCTATCCGTATGATCGCCGTTTGCTTTAGGAGACCACCATGCAACTCGCCCGATTTGCCCGGCAACGTCTGGTGCATGCGCCGACGCCGTTGGAGCCTATGCCCCGCCTCAGCGACCATTTGGGCGGGCCGGCGCTTTGGGTGAAGCGCGATGATTGCAGCGGCCTCGCCGGCGGCGGCAACAAGACGCGGAAGCTCGAATTTCTGTTGGCCGAGGCCCTTGAGGAAGGCGCCGATCTGGTGATTACCGCGGGTGGCCTGCAGTCGAACCACGCCCGCCAGACCGCCGCCGCGGCCGCCAAGCTCGGGCTCGACTGCGAGTTGGTGCTGCAACGCAATGTCGATTGGCGGCGCGATCAGTATGATGCGACCGGCAATTTGTTTCTTGACCGGCTGTTGAACGCGCGGATCACCACGATCGACGGTGCCGCCAACCGCGATGCGGCGCTCGCCGGTCTGGCCGAGGCCCGGCGTGCCGAGGGCAGGCGGGTCTATGTCATCCCGGTCGGCGGCTCGACGCCGACCGGTGCGCTCGGCTACGTCGCCTGCGCCCTGGAATTGCTCGATCAGGCCAACCGGCAGGACCTCAAGATCGACGCCCTGATCCACGCCACCAGCAGCGGCGGCACCCAGGCCGGATTGTTGGCCGGGCTGATCGGCGCCGGGACCGGCATTCCGGTCATCGGCATCGATGTCGAGGCCGATGCCGAAGCCGCCAAGCAAACCGTCGCCGAACTCGCCGGTGAGACCGCCGAAATGATTGGCGTCGCCGCCGGACCGATCGAGGCCGCGGCCCTGGTTCTGGGCGGCTATGGCGGCGCCGGCTACGGCCGGCCGACCCCGGAAATGGCCGAAGCGGTGCGTCTCGCCGCCCGCTTCGAGGGCCTGTTGCTAGATCCGGTCTATACCGGCAAGGCCATGGCCGGCCTGATCGGCATGATCCGCCAGCGCGATCTGGCGGAAACCAAGAACGTGGTGTTTCTGCACAGCGGCGGCATGCCTGGCCTGTTCGCCTACAGATCCGTATTTGATTGAACGATGATCACAAATATGAACGTTGTTTAAAACAATCACTCACAATGTAAGTCCGCCATCGGCATGGATAACCTGGCCGGTGACGTAGGACGCGTCCGGCGACAACAGGAACGCGATGACCGCGGCGATCTCGTCGGGCAGGCCGAGCCGGCGGAGGGCGACATGGCCGATACCGCGGCGGCGCTTGCTGGCGTTGGCGAGCGGCTGGTCGGCTTCCGAATCCTTGCGCACATAACCCGGTGCGACCGCGTTGACGGTGGTGCCGTTCGGCGCCAAGTCTGCGGCCAAGGACCTGACCAGGGATTCCATGGCCGCCTTCGCCGCACCCGAGGCAACGAAGGTATCGCCCGTATTATGGCGATGGGCGACGAATGAGCTGACGGCGACCACGCGGCCGGCATCGGCGGCTTGCAAGTGGGGCCGGGCCGCGTCGGCCAGTCGGAAAAAGGCACCGGCCATGGTCTCGAAAGAGCGGGTGATGCCGGGGCTATCGAGCTCGCCGAAAGGCCGCCAGTCAGCAAAGCCGGCATTGTTGACGAAGCCGTCGAGGCGCCCGAAGTCGTCGACAGCGGCGGCGATCAAACGGCCCGCGGTTTCCGGTTCGGTCAGGTCGCCGAGCACGGTCCGGCATTGGCCGCCGGCTGCTTCCGCGGCGCTCACCACGGCGCCCAACCCAGCTTGATTGGATCCGCTGTGCAACAGCAGCCCGAGCCCGGGCTCGCTCAGCCGACGTGCCAACGCGGCGCCGATGCCGCTGGCCGCCCCGGTGATCAAAAGTGCGCGTTCGACCATGGTTCTCCCCTCAGTCTGCCTAGCTGTAAACCGCGCCACCGGCGCTGGTCGAGCCTTCGGCGCGCACGGCCGTGATCGCTGTCTGGAGGTCGGCTAGATAATCGTCGACGACGTCCAGATGACGCGGGCTCAGCATGAGATGGATGCCGCGCGGCGGGTCGATGCGGGCGGAAACCCAGCCGGCGGCGGCGAGCCGGTCGGCGACTGCATGGATGTCGCAATCCTTGGCACCGTAGGCGATAAGGCCGAGTTGCGGCGCGCCGAAGACTTCCAGCCCCTCGATCTCTTTGAAGCCGGCGACCAGTCGCTGCCGGGCGGTCACCACGTCTTGGGCTTTTTGCCGGTAGCCGTCGACACCGAGATAATTCATCACCGCCCAGGCCGCGGCGATGGCGCCGCCGGGCCGGGTGCCGGGCAGGGTATGGGTCTGCATCACGCCACAGGGCCAGTCGCCGAACTCGAAGATCTGGCCTTTGCGGCGTTCCTCGTCGCGGTAGAACACGGTCGACGCGCCCTTGGCGGCGTAACCGTACTTGTGCAGGTCGGCCGACATTGAACTAACGCCGGGCAAGGCGAAATCGAACGCTGGCAAATTGACGCCATTCAGCCGGGCGAACGGGGCGAAATAGCCGCCGACGCAGGCGTCGACATGCAGCCAGAGATCATGCTCCAGCGCAATGTCGCTCAAGTCGGCAATTGGGTCGATGACACCGTAGGGAAAGCACGGCATCGATCCGACAATCATCAAGGTATTGGCGTTGACCGCCGCCGCCATCGCCGCGGCATCCGCCGTCAGATCTTCGCTCACCGCAATACGGACGACCTTCAGGCCGAGATATTCGGCCGCCTTGTTGAAGGCTGGATGAACCGATTGCGGCGCCAGAATCTCGCCATCGGTGACATCGCGGCCCCGTGACCGCCAATGCTCCCGGCAAGCCTTGACCGCCAGCATGATGCTCTCGGTGCCGCCTGAGGTCATGTCGCCGACCGCCGCGTCCGGCGCGTTCAACAGCGACAAGCCGAACTGGACGACGTCGCCTTCCATGCGTGCCAGGCTTGGGAAGGCGCGCCGGGCGCCGAGCGCATTTTCGGAGAGAAACATGCGGTAGGCGTCCGCCGCTACGCCCAAGACATCGTCTCCGGCATTGAAGACGTACACGGCGGTGCGCCCGCTTCGCCAATCCGCATCGCCTTCGGCGATCGCTGTCATTTCCGTCTTCAGGTCGGCCCAGCTTGTTCCGGTCGTCGACATGGATTTGCGCATCAGTGTTTCCTCATTGGCAGGGTTGCCTGGGTGGCTGCCGCTACGTCTTGCGCCGTTTGGCGCTCCGCAAGTCGATGATCCCCGGCTGCGCGCGCGGATCGACGCCTGCGGCAAAGATCTCCGTCTTCTGGACTTTCTGCGTGCCGGTCGTGGGCAGGCTGTCGACGAACAGGATCCAGCCGGGCGCCTTGTAATAGGCCAGCTCGCCCATGCAGTAATCGAACAAGGCACGGGCCAAATCGGGGCCCGGCTCGAAGCCCGGCATCGGCACGATACAGGCCATGACTTCCTCGTCGCGCAGGTCGTCCGGCGCGGCGATGACGGCGATCTGGGCGACCGCCTCATGCGCCTGCAAGGCTGCTTCGATCTCCGCCGCGGCAATGTTTTCGCCGGAACGGCGGATGATGTTCTTCTTGCGGTCGACGAAGTAAAGCATACCGTCAGCCGACTGCTGAACCACGTCGCCGGTGTGAAACCAGCCGCCGCGCCAGGCTTCTTCGGTCGCTTCTGGGTTCTTCAGGTAACCGGCGAAAAAGCCGGAGCGTGGGTCCGGGCCATGGGCGCGAACCAACAGCTCGCCTTCCTCACCGTGTGGCACCTCGTTGTCGTCGTCGTCGACCACCCGGGCCTGCATGGCGTCGTTCGGCCGGCCGAAGGCTCGCGTCTCGATCTGCCGCGGCTCGAAGGCATCGGCGAAAATGCGGCCGGTTTCGGTCATGCCCCAGACCTCGACGAACGGAAAATCGAAACGCTCTTCGACTTGGGCGTGAAGCTCCGGTTCGATCCCGGCGCCGAGCCCGAACTTGACGGTGTGACGACTTTCCGCCTCGCAAACCGGTTGGTTGATCAGGACCGGCGGGACGATGCCGAGATAGTGGATGATGGTCGCGCGCGTCGCTGCGATTTCTTCCCACCAGGTTGAAGGATGAAAACGGTCCGGCAGGATCTGGCAGCCGCGTGACAGCAGCATGCAGACAAAGGAAACGATGCCGGCATTCATATGGAACAGCGGCAATGGGTTGTAGAGCCGCTCCCGATCCATTTCGATGCTGAGCCGGCCGCCGAAGTTCTGATACCAGGCGCCGGCGTTGAGGCCGTAGAAATTGGTGATGATGCAGCCCTTGGGCCGGCCCGTGGTGCCGGACGTATAAAGCAACAGCGCTTCGGTATCGCCTGCCGGCGCGCCCGGTTGGGCGGCGCGGGGCGGTGCCGGCAGTGTCTCGGGCAGGGCGTCGAAGGCGAGGACGGTGAGCGGTTTGTCGCGTGCCGCGCCGGCTGCCTCGATGCTGGCGACGCGGTCCGGAATACCGACCACCAGATCGCATTCGGAATGCGCCATCAGATAAACCAGCTCGCCATGGGCGTAGTCGGGATTGACCGGCACGACACTGACGCCCAGCGTGTTCAGGGCCAGCATGTGCAACAAATAGTCCGGTCGGTTTTCCAACAACAAGCCGATACGATGGCCCAGGCCGTAGCCGGAACGCTGGTAGAGATCCGCCAGGTCCACGATCTTCTCGCGGGCGGCGCCATAAGAGATTTCGAAGCCGTCCGCATGGTAGTGCCGGCCGGCGCGCGGCGGCACGGCCAGGAATGGGTTGTCGGGCGCCGCGTCAGCCGCCGCGGCAAAGGCGTCGAAAATGCTACTGTGTTGCGTCTCAGCCATGGCGGTGGATTAGCGCCCCTTGAACACCGGCGCCCGTTTTTCGACGAAGGCCTGGGTTGCCTCGCGATGATCTTCCGTCAAGCCACAGCGCGTGTGGTGCCAGGCCTCGAGATCGAGGCAGTCGCCGAGTGAGCCGCTCTCGGCCGCGTTCATGTTGCGTTTCATGTAGCCAAGCGCAACGCGCGGGCCACCGGCCATTTGGTTTGCCAGCGCGTAGGTGGCGCTCGCCAGATCGTCGTCGCCATGCACCTGGTTGACGATGCCGAGTGCCAGCGCTTCCGGCGCCCTGAGCTTGGCGGCCGTGTAGTAAAGCTCGCGTGCCTTGGCGGTGCCGACCAGCTGGGTCAGGAAATAACTGCCGCCGAAATCGCCGGAGAAGCCGACATTGGCGAAGGCGGTGGTGAAGACCGCGTTCTCTCCGGCGATCCGCAGGTCGCAGGCCAAGGCCATCGACAGACCGGCGCCGGCGGCCGGGCCGCGCACCATGGCGATGGTCGGCTTTTGCATTTCATGCAGCCAGCGCGAGACTTCCATCGATTGGCGGAGCGCGTGGGCGCGCTGTTCCAGGGTTTGATCGCGGCTGCTTGCCGCCATCGCCTTGACGTCGCCGCCGGCACAAAAGCCGCGGCCGGCGCCGGTCAACACGACGACACCGACTTCCGGATCCGCCGCCAACTCCGGCAGCGCCGTTTGCATGCGCGCCATCATGTCGCCGGACATCGCGTTCAAACTGTCCGGCCGGTTCATGGTCAGCGTCGCCACGCCGTCCTCTACCTGGACCAAAAGGTCTTCACTCATCGGGGCCTCCTCGGATTGGCTGAAGTCGTCGCTGTTGTGGAGCCGATTATTGCGGCGCGCGGCAGACTTGGCTAGAGAGGGGATCGGGAAATTGGATGCGCCTTCTGTAGCGGCTTGGGACTGGTCTCCGGAAGGGTTAGCATGGCGCAAGAACAGTCATGAATTTCAGGACCAGCCACCGGTGACCGCCTATACCCATATCGATAGCCCGATTGGCCGCTTGCTGATAGCCGGCGACGCCGATCGCATCTGCGAGGTTGGCTTCACTGAAGGCTACAAGGCGCGGCAGCCGGCCGCCGATTGGCGCCGGGACGCGGCTGCAGTGAAGCCGGCGGTCGAGCAGTTGGCGGCTTATTTCGCCGGCGAGCTGACCCGGTTCGATCTGGTTCTGGACCCGCCGGGCAGTCCGTTTCAACGTCAAGTCTGGTCGGCGCTCGGCGGCATTCCTTATGGCGAGACCCGGACCTACGGGGCGTTGGCCAAAGACATCGGCCGGCCGCGTTCGGCGCGGGCTGTCGGCGCCGCTAACGGCGCCAACCCGCTGGTCGTCCTGGTGCCCTGCCACCGGCTGATCGGTGCCGACGGCAGTTTGACCGGTTTCGGCGGCGGCATTGCCGCCAAAGCCTGGCTGCTGGAGCTGGAACTTAGGCGATCCGCTTGAGCAGCAGCCGTTCCATAGTGGTTAGATAGCCGTCACGCTTGGTCAAATTCTCCGGCGTCAGGTTCAACATGCGCAGCATGCGGCGGTGGATGTCACCATCGATGACGTCGACATCGATAATGTTGAGGCAGCAGGTATCCTGTTCGAAGCATTCCATGCCCTGCAGCCCGCCATGGGTCACCCAGCTTAGGATGGAGCGATTGGTGCCGCCATGGGCAACCAGCAGCAGCCGCGTCCAGTCGCTGGTCGTCAGCAGGTCTTCCAGCTCGGCCACTACCCGGGCGTGGAAATGCGCATAATATTCGCCCTTATTGTAGCGCGCGCCCGGTTCGGCGGCGCTCTGCATGCCGTAGGCGAGGTCCTTGAAGGTCAAGGTCTGGCGTTCGGCGGCGCTCAGACCGCCTTTGATTTCTCGGAAAGCCGGTCGTCCGGCAACCGGCAGACCGCGGTCTGCCACAACCAGGCTGGCGGTTTCCTTGGTTCGACCCATGTCGCTATGGACCACGCCGTCGAACGGGATCTCGGTCAACAATCCGGCCATCGCCACGGCGTCGCGCCGACCCTTGTCGGTCAGCGTCACAGTGTCCGGATCGTCGACCCGTGTGCCGTCGGGTTTGTAGTAAGAAACGTCACCGTGCCGCATCAAATAGAGCCGGCGGCGGCCGCGTGTTTCGGGCAAAGAATTTGGATAGTCTCGGGCTTGCTTGGTCGGTTCAGACATGATCGATTTTTCTCATGGGTAGGGCGTGGCCATGAATATGGTCAAGCTGGCGCGGCCGGGCAAGGGCTGCCGTCGTTAAGCGGATTCTTGGACCGGCTTGAGACGGAAAACCGCCTGGTCGCTGCTGATGCCGCGCAGTTGAAACCGTCCGATCGGGGTGATCGACAGGCTATTGTCATTTTTTGCCGGCTCGGCCGTGGCGGCACTAATCAAGATATTGGCGTCACGGTCCAGATCACCGACTTCCTTGGATAGCGACTGCAGGCGCTGTGCCATGTTCACCGTATCGCCGACGACGGTGTAGTTGACGCGGCCCGGCGCGCCGATATTGCCGACGACCACGTCGCCGGTGTGGATGCCTATTCTGATATGCACGGTCGGCAAGCCGGCATCGCGGCGGCGTACATTGTCGGCGGCGAGGTCGGTTGCCATGCGCGCGGCGGCCCGACAGGCCGCCACGGCATGATCGTCCAGGTGATCGGGCGCGCCCCAAAACGCCATCAGGCTGTCGCCCATATACTTGTCGATGGTGCCGCCCTCCGCTTCCACCGCGCCGGCCAACAGGGTGAAATGGTCGTTGAGAAACCGCGCCACCTGGTCCGCCGGCAAGTTCTCGCTCAGTTGCGTGAAATTGGCGATGTCGGTGAACATCACGGTGAGGGTGCGCCGCTCCGACGATACCACCGCGCCATCTTGGACCAAGCGCTTGACCAGGGACCGGGGTACGTAGTTTTCGAACCATTGCAAGGTGTGGCTCATGGCCTTGAAAGCGTTGGTTGCCTGATTGAGTTCACGGAAGCGGCCGGTTGGCGGCGGAATGGCTGCTTCGGTATTGAGGTCGCGAATGGCCGCGGCGGCCTCCGCCAGGCCCCGGATCGGTTGCGCCAGCCGACGGCCGAACATCAAGGCCAACACCAGGGCCAGGATCAGGATTGCGGCACCGATGCCGCCGGTTTTCAGCAAATTGTCGAGCTGGGCTGCAATGTCCCTGGCATTGTAAACGACGCCATGGATGAGCGGCTCACCGTCGAGGTCCGCCCAAGGGCGCAGCACAACGACATAGGTATTGCCGTTATCGGAATCGATCACATAAGCCTCGAGGTCTTCACGGGTGTTCCGTTCGATCCGATCGCTTTCATCAGGATCCCAAAGCCGTCGCAGCACCGGATCGCGCAACTGCGAAAGCGCCGGCAAGGGATTAAGCGCATTCAGGGTTGGCAGGCCGGCGGCGATTTCAGAATGCGCCAAGACCTGGTCCCGGCCATAGAGAATGAAGTTGCGCGAGGTTTGATCGATATCGACCTCCATCACCGCCTGACTCAATTCGGCGATCGAGATCAAGCCGTAGAGTGCACCTAAAAAGATGCCGTCGCGCCGGACCGGCCGTCGCAGCACATAGAAGGTCTGCGCGCGCCTGGCATTCCATATCGGTGCCATCCAATCCGCCTTTTGCAGTTCCGCGGTTTCGGCGAGCAAATGGTCGGTGATTGCCATGGCGCTGATGTCCATGGTCAGCACCGTCTTGTCGCCGTCGCGCAACACCTGTTGCAGTTGGCCTGCGGCCGAAACGAAGCCGATCGCATCGACACTGCGGGCCGCGGCAAGGGACCCGGTCAGCAAGCGTTGGAACGCTGCGCGATTGGCCGGATCGATATCGCCGACTTCCATCATGGTGCCGACAAAATCGATCTGCTCCTCCAAATCGGCGAATATGTCGCCGGTGCGCGCTTCCAGGCTTGCTAGGGCCAGTGCCGCTTTGTCGCCGATCAATTGCGAGGCGTTGATGTAGGCCGAGCGAAAGCTGAAGCCGAACACGGCCGCGATCAGCAGAAATGAAACCACCGTCGCGGCCATGAATATGTGCACGATCGGCCAGTCTCGGGGCGCGCGTTCGGCCGGCGGTGTTTCGATTGCAGCGCCACCGCCGATGCGGCCATTGTCAATGCGTTCTCTCATGGCGTAATTTCTATCATGGTTTCGACCGATGCGGCGTCGGAGTTGAAGGCCGTTTCTGTGGCGACTTTATGGCGGAAGTACATTCGGCATGCTCAAGGGCGAAGAATTTCGAGACGATCTGCGGCGCCGCGGCCTGGCGCCGACCAAGATCAAGGAATTGACCCGACTGCACCATGGCAAGGCGGCGTGGGCGGTGGTCGAAACCGTGGCCGTCGTCGCCGTATGTGTCGTTGTCAGCCTGACCTATTGGCATGTCCTGGTGGTGGTGCCGGCGATGGTGATCATCGCCAGCCGTCAGCAAGCGTTTTTCGTATTGGCCCATGACGCCGCCCACTATCGCATGTTCCGCCAGCGTTGGCTGAACGATCTGGTCGGCCGGCTTTGCGGCACGGTGGTCGGCATCACCATGTGCACCTATCGGGTGGTCCATCGGCTGCACCACAATCATCTTTACGAAAGTCGGGACCCGGACATTCCGCTGCACGGCGGCTATCCGCGTGGCCGGCTGTATTTGCTGCGCAAGCTGGCCAAGGACCTGGCCGGCTTCACGGCGTGGAAAACCTACGGTTATTTCTTCGGCGCGCCGGCCATCAACAAGGACCGGGATACCGCCTCGCGGCCACTCGATGATACAGCACCCGCGCTACGCCAGGCGGCGCGGCGCGACCGTTGGTTGGTCGCCGCATTCCATGTCGGAGCGCCGGCCGTTGCCTTTGCCGCCGGCTACGGCATCGAATATGTCGTGCTTTGGGCACTGCCGCTGGTCACCATCCTGCAGCCGATCCTGCGATTCCGGGCGATTTGCGAACATGGCGCGGTGACCGACTTTCACTCGCCGCTGACCGCGGCGCGGACCAATTTGTGCCCGCCATGGCTCGCCTGGGCGCTGTTCCCCCATCACGTGAACTATCACATCGAACATCACATGTATCCGTCGATACCCCATTACAACTTGCCGGCGTGCCATCAGGCTCTGATGGCAGAAGGGGCGCTGGACGGGGCGGAGGTCCGGCGGTTCCAGGACACGGTGGGTCTGGTTGTCGCCGAGCCGGGCTCAGCGACTGTGCACCATGCGGGCACCGGGTGAACCAAGGCTAATGAATAAAATAGGGAGACCAAGCATGCGACAGTTGAGTTGGGCGCCGCGCGACATTTTGGCGGGTCTACTGGTGATATTGCTGCAGGTACCGGCGGCGTCGGCCGCGGACTTGAATATTGCCGCTTTCCATGGCCAATGGCGCGGCAGTGCCGTGTCTTCAAGCAACGTCAGCATCTATTTCGAGATCACCGAACGCGACATGGATGTCAAAATTGCGCCCTATCAACAGGGCGGGTTCGAGATTACCTGGTCGACGGTACAACGCCAGAAAGGCGATCCCGACAACCCGACCGAAGTCATGAAATCGACGACCATGGCCTTCCTACCGACCGATAAGCCGGCGCAATGGCGTGCTGTCGGCGCCGGCGATCCGGTCGACACCGGCCAATATGCCTGGGCCGGCATCCAGAAGAAGACGTTGACGATCTATTCCATGGCAATTGGCGAGGGCGGCGCCTACGAGATGCAGATCTACCGCCGCACTTTATCGGGCCGTGGCATGACGCTCGAATTCAATCGCGTGGACGAAGGCAAGCCCAAACGCTCCGCCAAAGGCCAGCTGATCAAATACGCCAAGTAATGCGCGACCACGTTCTTCAACCAAGCTTGCCGTAGGATTCGGTGATCTCTGCGAGATCGATGGTGGTCATGCCGTCGGGCTTGGTGAAAGCGACCGACACGTCTTCGCCGGAGAAGCGATAATCGGTCAAGCCGACGTGCTTCACGCCGATGGTCGGTTGCATGCGCTCCGGCATTACGAAGGCCGTGGACGGGCACCAAACATAACGGATACCGGCGGCATCGATGACCCGGCTTTGATGGACATGGCCGCTGGCAATCACCTTCACGCGGCCGAGCGCGGCCATACCGAGCAGCCGCCGCCGCGCCGCGGTCGTTAGGAAACGCGTCGGCGCCCGATTGACCTCATCCGGGTCGGATTGGAGGGGCGGTTTGTGTAAAAAGATGGCGATCGGTCGGCCGTTCGCGCCGGCGACGGCGTCTTCGGCGAACTGCCATTGGCTGGCCTCCGGATCGAGGCCGGTACCGAACAGCAGGCAATTGAGTCCGATCAGCCGCCACGCCGCCGCGTCACGGCACCAATGATCGGCGCCAAAATAGTCCCGAAACCGGTCGACGCGATCGATTGTCACGTCTTGGCTGGGCAGGGTTCCGCCGTCGCCAGGGTTGTCGCCGATATCGTGATTGCCGGGCACGCTGATCACCTCGACGGCGATGGCGTCATGACAGGTCTCGGCGAAAGCCAAATCGTCCGGCCTGTCCGGGCCGTTGATCGCGACGTCGCCGGTATTGATCACCAGATCCGGCTTCACCGCCGCGATATGGGCGACGGCGCGCTCGAAGTTTTCAACAAAGTGCGGCTGCACCCGGCTCAAATGGGTGTCGGATATCTGCAGCAGACGGAAATCGGTCATGATAAGACCTATCCGGCCGCCTTCACGCCCGCCATTAGCATGACGTTGCCGTGCAGATGCAGCAGTTGCGCGCCGAGGCCCGCGGCGCTGAACCAGGCGAAATAATTGTCGAGCGTGGCCGGCCGATTGTTGTCGGCCAAATCGGCCTGATAGGCCGCGAAATCCGCGGCCTCCCGCATAGCGCGGCCGAATTCGCGTTCGATGCGCCGCCATAGGCTTTGCTGCAACGCGAAGGTACGGGGCTCGGTCAACCGGATACGGTCATAGAGCAGAAACACACCGCCGGGCGCCAGCGCTTCCGCTGCCCGCCCGATAACCGCCTGTTTGGCCTCGTCGCTGAGATCGTGGAACGTCAGGGCCGAGATCGCGCCGTCGAAGCCGGCGTGCGGCAAATCGATCGCGTCCGGCCGGGTCAAATCGCCTTCGACGAACAGCCGCTCACCGCCGGCCGGCAGATTGTCGCGGGCCGCCGCGAGCGATTCGGGCTTGATGTCGACACCAACCAGGCCGAGGTCCGGACGCGTGCTCAATATCAAGTGGGCAACGAAACCCGTGCCGATACCAAGATCGAGGAACCGGCCGCCCTCCGGCAAGGTGTCGGTAATGACGGTGGCCAAAATGTCCAACTGCTCGGCGCGGGTCGGGTGGCTCCGGATCGGGTCTTCCATGACGGCTCCTGGCGGTTTTGCGGTGACGCGTAGGGACTTAAAGTAAGTGTCTTCGGAAACCAAGCAAATCAACGCGGAGTACGGCCACGGCTCAGCAAGACGACGGGATCTTATTGACCATTTTCTTGAAGCATCGGCAATCGATGAATTTCGGCGACATCAATACCAAACTCGACGAAGCCGGGTTTTGGAAAGAGTTTCCGCCGGACGGCATCGACGTCGTGACCTGGTACGTCATGATGTGAATCGGTCAGTCGGTCACGCTCATGCGACTTCGCGAGGCCAATCCAGAACAATCCGCTTGGGGTGGCTCGCCAATTGCCGAGGCCGGTCTCCACCATCGGTGCAGACCGGCCTCAATTGCGTAATCCATGGCGTGGTGTCGGGCTAGCCCGGCTTGGCCACCGCCAACGCGCCGCCGCGGGCAAAGGGCTTCGGATCGCCATAGACCATCGTCAGGCGTTCCTCGGCCGCTGCCGCGGAATCGAAATCTTCAAATCGGTCGAGAACCACCAATTGGCTTTTGTCCTTAACCTTGGCAAACCGACGTTGCTGAACAACCCGGATATCCTGATAGGCGCCCCTATTGTTAATCCGCGCTATCAGATACCAAGGCTTAAACCCTTGATTCAACGTTTCTTGTGGTAGTGTTTCGATTGATCAGTCCTCCCAGTCATACGCACAATCATTATGCCTAGCCTCGGCCGGCGGCGCTGATTGTTTTAGTGCGTCCGCCGCGTGAGTCCCGCTTTGGCGCCCGGAAACAGCACCCACACAACACGACAATGCGTTGAGTTTGAAGCGGTCCTCGATTTCCCCGAAGAGCGCCAACCTACTCTAACAGCTGAGTAAATTCAATGAAATTCGGTACTTGCCGGCAGCGACACCAGGGGCCGGGCCTCCTGTTCGAAGGCGCGTGCCAGCCAAGACATCGTCTGTTGTCGATGCTTGGAATCAGTCAATAAGATATATCTTTGATAGATTTACATCCAAATACTAATGTAAAATATCAATAAAGTTTGTGGCGCTGAAAGCACCCGACGACCCGCGCTCACGCGGCCACCGTTGGTTCAGTTCGGTAGGCGGCGCGTCGCGCAGCGAATGCGATCCCTGCCGACCGTCGACGAACGGATAAACCGGCAAGCGCTGACCTGGTCGCTCCGGCGGTCCACGATCCACAATCGTTTGCCGGCGAAAAGTTTAACGGCTGGCGTTGCTCGGGTTTTCGGCGCCGGCGCCACGCGCCATTCGGTCTGGCCGCGAACCACCTCGACGCCGACCACCCGCGTCACAACAGCGCTCGAAACGCGTTCGGATTTCTTTGATTCCGCCGCCATACCAGGCGACAGCGTGACCGCAAGCGTCGCCATTGCAAGGACAACGCCAAGGGCTTTCGGATTGGCAAAAATAAACATTTTCGTTCACAACCTTCTATTCTTCGGCGCCCAGCAGACTACGCGGTGGAAAGTTCCGCGCAGGTATCAGCAATCATTTTCTTCCAAAAGTACAGTTGAAGCAAGGCGTAGCTAAAGACGTAACTATTGTTAACCATAATGAATATTTATCAAATATTAACCATAAAATTGGGGATTTACTTCAATTTTTACTTAATTTTGATCAATCTATATCTTATAGGTACTGGAAAAATTGACAATTTATTAATCAGGGAAAACCAAACTTTCCGCCGTTGCACAGGTTAAATTGACCCTAAATCAAAATTTGGCGGGACGAGATACGCATGTGGGTGATTACGGTCGCATCATGCAAAGGCGGTAGCGGTAAAACCACCTTGACCGGCCAAATCGGCGTTCAAGCGGAGCGCGCCGGGGCGGGCCCTGTCGCTTTCCTGGACGCCGACGAGCAAGGCAGTCTGGCCGGCTGGTGGCGCGAGCGTGAGGCTGAGACGCCATGGTTTGCGACCGCCACCCATGCCGGCATCAAGGCCGACCTCACCGGCCTGCAGGCGCTCGGCGTTCAAGGCGTGTTTGTCGATACGCCGGCCGGGCGCGACGGCCCGGTTGGCCAGGCGATCCGATGTTCGGATCTGGTGCTGGTCCCGATTCGCCCGAGCCCGCATGACATCCGTGCCGCCGGCCACGTTTTGGAGCTGGCTCAGCGATACCGAAAGCCGTCGCTCTTTGTCCTCAATGCCGCGGTCGCCCGCTCGCGACTGGTCGAGCAGGCGGCGGTGCTGTTGCGGGATCATGTCGACGTCGCGCCGGTCATCCTCCATCACCGCTCGGACTTCGCCGCCAGCATGATCGATGGCCGAACCGTGATGGAATTAAAGCGGCCCGGCAAATCCGCCGCTGAAATCGTCGCGTTGTGGAACCATATCGCGACATTGTTGCCGCCGCGAGAGACCACGCTTTGCGGCGGCAGCCAAAGTCCAAATGTGACCGACATGGCGCACTTTTTGGCGGCGTCGATTTAGGGCGAGCGCCGAAAGTCGCGACGCTACTATCGAACGAGGTGCATGATGAAGCGGATCGACGAGCCCGTGCAGAACGGACAATCCATGCGGCCTCTGGCCAAGCTTACGGTGGTTGGTTTGGCGCCCGGCGCCGACCCGGCCGCCGCCAAGCCCGGTGAACTCACCGCTATTCTGGATTGGGCGCGGCGGGGCGGCGCCCGTCCGGAAGCGCTTGCCGCGGAGCACGCGGCGCCGGCGCTGCGATTGGCGTATTCACAACCCGAGCCACAGGCGACCGATGCCGACGCGGCGCATAGCGACGACATCGTCGCCTATTGGCACGCCGTGCGGGGCATTGATGCCCTGCCATTGTCCAATGACGTCGATCCCATGCACGTCGCCCGGCGCTGGCCGGCCAGCGTCATGCTGTCGGTGGCCGACTGCGGTGAACGGATCACGTTGGACGCCGCTTTCGCCCGGGTCGTGAGGCTGACCCGGGAAACCGCGGCCCGTCCAATCCGGCCCTTTGTCGACTACAGCCCGATGGTGATGGATTGGGTGATCGGCATCGGCCGCATTGCCGCCCGTCTTGGCAAAACCGCCAGTGATGTCGAAGTCTTTCCCGGCGGCCGAAATCAAATGCGCTATCGCGTGATCGGGCTGCCGTTCGTCGATCGCGATGGCGCCGTCGACCGCGTGCTCTGTCATGTCGCGCCGATTTAGAAATTAGCCCGGTTCTCGACTGAATTCGGCCCGTACCCGCATGGCGAACCGTTCGGCCGCGGGCGCCAGCACTTGGCCGCGTCGGGTGGTGATGGAAATGGTGCGCGCCAATTCCGGTTCAACGATGCGCACCGCCCGTGCCGAGCCCTGCTGGCGCCAGTGTGACGGCAGCAAGCTAATCGCCGGCAGTACCGTCGCCCCCAAGCCGGCCTCGACCATGGCGATCAGGGTCAGGTGATGGGCGACCTCGAAAGCCGGTGACAGGACCAAGCCTTGCTCGCGGAACGCCAGTTCCAGGGTCATGCGCAAGGCCGATGCACGCGGCATGCAGATCAGCGGCAGCCGCGCCAAATCCGAAAGCGAGATGGCGTTGCCATCGATTTCCTCGGCCATTGCGTTCTGCGGCAACAGGGCGATGAACGGATCCTCCATGATCGGCTCAAACTGAAAATCACGGGCACCGTCAATCCACGGGCCGATCGCCAGGTCGACCTCGTCGTTGCGAACGCGGTCGAGTACGACGGTCGAAAAATCTTCGACCACGTGAATTTGAATACCCGGATAGGCTTGGGCGAAGTCGGCGATGACGCGCGGCAGTCGCGTCGTCGAGATGGTCGGCGAAGTTGCAACGGTGACCCGACCGCGCTGCAGCGCCACTTCGTCACGCAGTTCGCCGACGATCGATTGCAGGTCGGCGAGGGCTTGTTTGGCGCGGGTCAGCAGCCGCTCGCCTTCACGGGTCAAACTAACCCGCCGGGTCGTGCGGTGGAACAAGGCGACGCCCAGCGCCGTCTCGAGCTGGCGAATGTCAGCACTGACCGCCGATTGCGACTTATAGAGCCGTTCAGCAGCCCGTCGAAAACCGCCGGATTCCGCGACGGCAATGAAGGTCGCGAGCTTTTGCAGCGACAGATTGTTCATATTTCGTGATCAATCATCCTGATATTGCTATTTGTAGTATCAAACGGTCTGTGCTGCAATGGCGCCAATCGTGGGGACGGTTCTATACTGGCGAAACGGACGGAAGGAGACAGCGTGGCTCTCAAAACCCGCCGGGCGGATGGGCCCTTCGGCATGGTCGTCGACGACCTTGATCTGGCCGAGCCGTTGGATGACGGCGATATCGGCGCGCTCAAAGCACTGTGGGCGGAGCACGCGGTGCTGGTGTTCCCGCGTCAATGCCTGACCGAGGCTGAACTGGCCACGTTTTCCGCCCGATTCGGCGCGCTTGACGTGGTCGTGCGGACTGACATGCTGTCGCCCTATATGCCGGAAGTCATCTACATATCAAACATGAAGGACAAAGACGGCCGCAACGTTGGTGGTCTGGCGAGCGGTGAGGTCGACTGGCATGCCGACCAGTCCTATCGCCCGAAACCGGCGACCGGCGCCGTGCTCTATGGCGTCTTGGTGCCGCCGGAAGCCGGCAATACCTATTTCGCCAATCAGTATCTGGCCTATGAAAACTTACCGCAGGCGTTAAAGGACCGCATCGAGGGAAAGCAGGCGATCTTCAGCTATGCCCATCGCATGGCCAAGTTCTATCCGCCGGAGATGCGCGACAATACCAGCATCTCATCGCCGGACATTTCGCATCCCATGGTGTTGCGCCACCCGGTGAGCGGTCGCAAAGCGCTGTACGCGGATCCAACCACATTGCTCCGCATCGAGGGCATGGAGCGCGGTGAAAGCGATGATCTGCTGGCCGAAATTACCGGCTATAGCGTTGATCCTTCGGTGATCTATACGCATTGCTGGCGGCCTGGAGACGTGGTCATGTGGGACAATGGCTGCACGTTGCACCGGCGCGATCCGCTGGATGAGATCGACTTGCGCTTGTTGAAACGGACGACGATGTTTTTATCGCCGGAGCATTACTGCGTGCCGGACTAATTCGGCGCTGCGGCTGCGATTTTCGAGGGAACCATGCACCACGCGACGCAAGTCGACCTGACCAAGCGTATTCTCACGCATATCGACGAAAAGACCACCGACCTGGCGCGCGCGGTGACCCGCAATCCGGTCACGAGCTATACCTGCCCGGATATTCTGGCCCGGGAACAGGCGGTGCTGTTTCGCGACTATCCGCTGTTGATGGGTTTTTCATGCCAGATTCCCGATGCCGGCGATCATCTGACTGACAATAAGACTGGCCTGCCGATCCTAGTGGTGCGCACCGGCGACGGCACGGTCAAGGCCTTCCTCAATGTCTGCCGTCACCGCGGCAACACGGTCGCCGACGGCTGCGGCCGGGTGCGCCGCGGCTTTGTCTGTGCCTATCACGGCTGGATCTACGACCTGGACGGCAAGCTGGTCGGGGTCCCCGACGAACGCAATTTTCCCGGCTTGGATCGCGACAGCCACGGTCTGCGCGAACTGCCGACGGTCGAAAAATACGGTATGATTTGGGTAAGGCCCAATCCGAACGGCAGCCCGGTCGATATCGACACGGATCTTGCCGGTCTCGGCCCGGAATTGGGCAATTATGGTTTCGAGAACTACCATCACTACGAAACCCGGACCCTCCGGCGCCGCATGAATTGGAAGATCGGCATCGATACCTTTCTCGAGCCGTACCATTTCGCGGTTTTGCACAAGGCGACGGTCGGGCCGATCTTTATTCCCAATCTCTGCCTGTTCGAAGGCTTCGGCCTGAACGGCCGTGAAACCCTGCCGCGCCGCAGCATCGAAGCCCTGCGCGATCAGCCGACCGAGAATTGGGATCTGGTTCCGCACACAGCGATCGTCTATCAACTGTTTCCCAACACGGCCTTCGTCATGCAGGCGGACCATGTCGAGACCTGGCGCATGTATCCGGTCGACGGACGCACCGACGAATGCATCATGGATTTGGATTTCTATACGCCGGAGCCTGCGACCAGCGACAGTGCCCGCGGCCATTGGGACCGCAACATGGATCTGGCCATCCGCACCGTCGACGAAGAGGATTTTCCGGTCAGCGAAAACATTCAGTTCGGTCTGCCGTCGGCAGCCCAAGACGTCGTCACCTACGGCAGAAACGAACCGGCATTGGCGCATTTTCAAAATGCCGTCCAGAAGGCTCTCGCTTGACCGACGACCTGACGACCGGCCTGTTGGCACGGATTCGGGAAAATAACTTTCATGATCTGACGCGGTTCCGCCGCTTCGATGTAGCCGGTCAGGCGGTTGGCTGGGTCCGCCACGATCAGGCCGATCGCCTGACGCGTTACACCGACGTGTTCGACGTGCGTGCCGACCGGGTGACACTGGCCGACACGCTTGATACGCCGGAACGGCGGACTTCCGCGGTCGATCGCGTGGTCAGGGATTTGGCGGCCGACGGTGTCGTTACCGGCTGGCGTGAGGAGCGCTATCCGGTGCATGCCGAGTTGGACACGCCACCACTGTTTGAATTGGAGCGCGCCGCGGCGGATCTGTTCGGTGTCACGGGCTATGGCGTTTTTCTGAACGGTTACGTTGAGACCGATCACGGCCAGTCGATGTGGGTCGCGCGGCGCAGTTCGACGAAACCGACGTTCCCCGGCATGTTGGACGTATTGGTCGGTGGCGGCGTGCCGAGCGGCTACGAACTCCGCGATTGCCTGATCAAAGAAGCCGAGGAAGAGGCCGGCATGCCGGCCGAGATCGCCGCCCGGGGCCACGCCGTCGGTGCCGTTCACTATACAATGGAGCGGCCGCTCGGCCTGGTGGTTGGCGTCGAATATTGTTTCGACGTATGTCTGCCGGCCGACTGGCGGCCGCACAACCGGGACGGCGAAGTCGCGGCCTTCCGTGCGCGGCCGGCCGCGGCGATATTGCGCCAGATCGCCACGACCCGCGCCTTCAAGCCGAGCAGCGCGCTCTGTTTCATCGATTTTTTTCAGCGCCACGGCTATCTTGATACGGATCATCCGGCGGACGCCGCGATCCGCGCCGGCCTCGCCGGCCGGCCGGTACCGGCAGCAGGGAATTAAGGAAGCGAACCATGGATTTTGCCTTCAGCGAGGAACAAGACGCCATTCGCGAGACCGCGCGCCGGTTTGCCGAGGATCGCTTGGCGCCGGACTTCATGAGCCGGGAGACGACGGGCCGGCTCGACCGAGATCTGATGAAGGAAATGGGCGGCCTCGGCCTGATCGCGCCGGAAATGCCCGAAGACAGGGGCGGGCTCGGTCTTGATGGCACGGCTGCCGGCATCATCATCGAGGAAATTGCCGCCGCCGATTCCAACGTCGCCTATGTGCCGTTGCTGAACGCGCTCATGGGCACCATGATCGCCGATCACGCCGATCCGGAAATTGCCGCTGAACTCTGCCCGAAGATCGTGTCCGGTGAGGTGCTGATGGCGCTTGGCCTGACCGAACCGCGCGGCGGTTCAGACGCCGCCCACCTGATCGTCAAGGCCGAGCGCCGCGGCGGTGACTACGTGCTGAACGGCGAAAAGACCTCGATCTCGCTCGCCGATCAGGCGGATTGGACGGTGATGCTGGCACGCACCGATCAGGAAAAGGCCGGCGCCGGCGGCGTGTCGGCCTTTGTGCTGAGTATGAAGGAACCCGGTATCTCGACCGGCCGGTTCGACGACCTCGGCGCGCTGGCCGTTGGCCGCGGATCGATATTTTTCGAGGACGTGGTCATACCGGCACACCAGCGCATGGGTGCCGAGGGCATGGGCTTTCGCCAGGTCATGGGCGGCTTCGACTACTCGCGGGCCTTGATCGGTCTACAGGTGTTGGGCGCGGCGCGCAGTTCGCTCGGCGAAACCTGGGACTATGTCACCGAACGCCAAGCCTTCGGACGGCCGATCGCCAAGTACCAGGGGGTGACGGAGCCCCTGGCCGAGGCCGAGACCCTGCTCGCCGCCGCGACCTTGCTTTGTTACAAGACGCTCTGGCTGCGCGACCAGGACCGCCCGCATACGGCCGAGGCAGCAATGGTAAAATGGTGGGCGCCGAAGGTCGCGTTCGACATCATCCACGCCTGTCTCTTGTCGCATGGCCATATGGGCTACAGCCGCGAGATGCCGCATCAGCAACGGCTGCGCGACGTGCTCGGCCTGCAGATCGGCGACGGCACCGCGCAAATTCAAAAAATGATCATCGCCCGCGAACGCATCGGCCGCATCGCGGTGCCCTACGATTGAGTGGGGATTTGGCCTTTGGCCCTCGGCCTCCGGCCGAAGGTTCACGGCCATCCCGCACCACCCACCCGGCCGCCCAAGCGGTATGGCCGAGAACCTACAGCGCAGCGGTTCCAAGCCGGCGCGCTGGGTGGCCGGGTGGGTGGTGCGGGCCGGCTTGGAACGCTCCGCCGAAGGCGGGCGGCCTAAGGCCGAATCCGCTCAGGCAGCGCCGCTCGGGCGTTCTTTCATGCGTCCTAGCCAGCCAGCGATGTTATTGAGTTCGGGATCGAGCGGTTGGCCGACGCGCTCGGCAAACACCGAATAGCAATAAAGCAGAATGTCGGCCAAGGTTAGGCGATCGCCGGCGATGTAGGTCTTGCCGGCCATCAAGCCGTCGAGCCATGCGAGTTTTTCCCGAGCCGCGGCTTTCAGATCGTCGGCGGCCTGGGGAATGCAATGCACCCGATCCTTGAACATCTCCAGCCCCTCGGCATAGCGGAAGCCGTTGAGGCTTGGTTCGTAGATGTTGAGGTCGATGCGCCGTACCCACATCCGCGTTTCCGCTTTCTCTTGCGGCGTGCTGCCGATTAATGCCGGTTCGGGGTGCATGTCCTCGACGTATTCGCAGATTGCGGTGATCTCGGTGATTACCGATCCTTCGTCCAACTGCAGGGCAGGGCATTGTCCGGCCGCATTGACTTCGATGTTATAGGGAGCCCGGCGATTTTCACCACCGCGGATGTCGACTTTCTGCGTGGGGACGTCCAAGCCTTTTTCGGCGAGGAACATGCGCACAACATGCGGGTTCGGTCCGACTGAATCATAGAGCTTCACTTTTCTGATCTCCTTGTCGTATCGGTTTGATTGGTTGCTTGTTCACGTGGGACGCGCGGTCGTGCGGACCGGCGTGGCATAGGATTGGTAACTGACCGCCGGCAACCAACCGGCATCAATGGGCAGCGTCACCCCGGTAATGCGCAGCGCGTCGGAAGAGCACAGGAAGGCAATGGCGCCGGCCACATCCTCCGGCATCACCATTTGGTTGAGCGCCGTCGAGGTTCGCATCGCCCGGGCGTCGCGCTGGCCCGCCTCGACCCTGGCCGCCAGATTTTCGGTCAACGTATAGCCGGGCGCCACGGCGTTCACCCGGACGCCATGGGCGCCGTATTCGACCGCCAGCAACTCCGTCAGGCTCTTGATCGCTGCTTTGCCGGGCGTATAAGCCGGCAACGGCAAGACGCTATAGGAATTGACCGACGCCAAATTGACTATGGCGCCGGTGCCGCGGTCGGCCATGATGCGGCCGAAGGCGCGGCAGCAAACATATGTGCCGCGGTAATTGACCTGCCAGATTGCGTCGTGTTCGGCCATGTCGAGGGCCTGGCTGGTGACCGGATCCTGTAGCAGGCCGGCCGAATTGACCAAGACGTCGGGCGGCCCGTCCGTCGCCGTGACATCTTCCGCTGCCCGGCCGACGGATTTCTCATCGGCGACATCAATGGCAATGGCGCGGGCCTTGCCGCCAGCCTCGACGATGCTATCGGCGATCGCTGCCGCGCCGGCTTCGTTTCGATCGGCGACGATCACCTGATCGCCATCGGCGCCGAAGCGCTGCGCCGCCGCCCGGCCGATGCCACTCGCCCCGCCGGTTACCACCACGATCCGAGATGTTGCCACGACACGCTCCCCCAAAAGCTGAAACCGGTTGCCTACGCTATTCGACCCGCCATGGCGGGTCGGGTCAAGGGCGCTGCGGTGGGGCGTAATTTTCGCGGACGAAGGCCTCCTTGAAGCCCATGCGCATGATGTTCTTGTAGGAGTGTTGCGGGTCGCCTTCGACTTCCTCGCCGGTTTCGGTGACGATGATCCGGCAGCCCAAATCGATGGCGTCGGCGATGCGCCGATTGAGCAGCGCGCTTTGACTGCCACGGCGCCGGAACGCCGGCGCGGTGGCGGCCCAATCGCAAAAGCCGACACCGTCGCGCACGAACAGGCCGCCGGTACCGGCGGGTTCGTCGCCGTCGAAGCTCATATAGATCCGCCATCCCTCGGCACCCACCAAACAGGCCAGCCACTCGGCGGCGTCGGCCCCGAGATCGAAGGCGTCGGTGACGATGCGGCCGAAAGCGGCGGCGTCGGCGGGCTCGGCGGGTCGCACGGTCAGGTCCGTCTGGGCCCGCGGCGGCGCCTCGCGGCCCCTGGTGAATTTCATCCAGCCGCGCGCTTTTTCCAAACCAGCGTCGCTCAACCCGTCGCGCATCGCCGAAGGTTGCGCATCCGGATGCAGATGGACGAAATACCGTGCGACCCCGGCATCGCGATAGAGCTCGACGATGCGGCGGATTGTGTCGGAATCCTCGGCGCCGTCGAGCCCGAGGCCAATGGTACGGTTCGCGACGATGCCGCTCGGCGGCACCGCGCCGGCGATAGAAACCAACGCCCCGCCGACGGTGACGCACTGCAGGCCGAGCCGGGCTTTCAATGCGTCGTCCGCGACCCCATGAAACGCCGCCAACGCGTGGCGCTCGACTTCTTCGACTTCGATAGACATGGTGGATTCCTCAATAAACGAAAGTACGGCGTTCAGCGGGATATCACGCCTTCCCATTACTCTTCTATTGTATGATCAAAACGGTATCAGCAATAAAATTTCGTCAAGCATGACGACCTTGTTCAACGTCAATGATCGGCGCGGCGGCGGCACAAGTCGGAGGTAACGGGAATGAGCGACGATAAGACCAAACAAAATCTCACACTTGAAACGCTGACGGCCCAGGCACTGGGGCGGATTGACAAAGAAACGCGGTCGTTGGTGCCGCCGTTGTATGCGTCCACGACCTATGAACGGGATCCGGACGGTGGCTACAGATCGGGTCGCGGCTATACGCGGCCTCACAATCCAACCTACGACGAGCCCGAAGAACTCCTGGCGACTTTGGAGGGCGGCAGCGATTGTCTGTTGTTTGCTTCCGGTATGGCAGCGGCGAACGCTGTTTTTCAGTCGTTGCTGCCAGGCGATCATGTGGTTGCGTCGCGGGTCATGTATTGGGCTTTGCGGACATGGTTGGTCGATTTTGCCTTGTCGTGGGGCCTCGATGTCGAATTTGTCGACACGACTGACCTGGCTGCATTGAAGGCTGCGATGCGTCCCGGGAAGACCAAGCTTGTCTGGCTCGATACGCCGGCAAACCCGACTTGGGATATCGCCGACATTACTGCCGCCGCGGAGATCGCTCATTCCGCTCACGCACGCCTCGCCGTCGACAGCACCGTCGCGTCGCCGGTTTTGACACGGCCGATCGAGCTAGGTGCCGATTTGGTCGTGCATTCGGCCAGCAAATACTTGAATGGCCATAGCGATGTGTTGGCCGGCGCGGTGGTCTGCGCCAAGTCGGATGCCTATTGGCAGCGAATCCGAGCATGGCGGCGAGACGCCGGTGCTGTTTTGGGCCCATTCGAAGCGTGGTTGCTGTTGCGCGGAATGCGGACGTTGTTCGTCCGGGTTCGACGATGCTGTGAAAACGCGCTCGCCATTGCGCGCCATTTCGATGGCCACCCTCGCATCTTGACGGTGTTGTATCCCGGACTTCCCAGTCATCCGGGACATGCCGTTGCTACGCGTCAAATGTCCGGTGGATTCGGTGGCATGCTGTCTATCCGGCTTAAAGACGGAGAAGCCGCGGCGATCGCCACGGCCGCGAGGGTTGCTGTGTTCAAACGGGCGACATCGCTCGGCGGCGTTGAGAGCCTGATTGAACATCGTGCCAGCATAGAGGGCCCCTCGACACCGGTGCCGTCGGATTTACTTCGCCTTTCAATTGGCCTTGAGAGCCCTCAGGACCTAATTTCGGACCTGGAGCAGGCGCTCGAGTACTCGGCGACAGTCAACCAAGACCAAGACGCAGGAACAACGCCAAAGGCAGATACCCGCGAAGCGAACAATCAGCCGGATGACGAAGGTACGGGCAAGATCCAAGAACTCCTGGATGACCGGATTCGCCCAATTCTGATCGCCAGGGGCGGCGATCTGCTCTTTCAGCGTTTTACGGATGGTATCGTGACACTTCAAATCCTGGGATCGCCGGGCGCCTCGGTTCCCATCAAGAGAAATATTCAAAATATGATAAGCCACTACATCCCTGATGTTTTGGACGTTCAGCTGGTCACGACGCCCACGGAAATCGATCTCGTTGGTCGCGACGAAACCAGCGACCCGGCGGCGGGTATGCAACAGCTTCTTGACGAACAAATTAACCCTGCCGTGCGCGGCCACGACGGTTTCATCAGGCTAATCGACGTCAAGGACAATATCGCCTACGTCCAGTTCGAAGGCCGATGCCAAGGCTGTGCGATGTCTGAAGTGACCCTGCGGCAAGGCGTCGAGGTCATGGCAAAAGAATGGGATCCTAGAATTGTCGGTATCGTGGACGTGACCGACCACAGCGACGGCACGGACCCATACTTTAAGACTCGCAAGGAATGACCTTCTCGCCGACCAGGAAACTGGTGCGCACCTTGCCTTTGCCTTTAACGTCGATTTCGCCGCGGGGCTCGAAGTCGAAGCGCTCGGACAAGGGCGCGGCGAAACTCTCCGGCACTTGGATCTTGCCCGGCTCGCCGGTCGCCTCCATGCGGGCGGCGACGTTGACCGCGTCGCCCCAGAGATCGTAGGCGAATTTCCTTTGGCCGATAACGCCGGCGACGACCCGGCCGCTGTTGATGCCGATGCGCACCTGCACCGGACGATCCGTATCCGGCTCGGTGAAGGTCTCAAGCGTCGACAGAATGTCGAGCGCCAAGCGTGCGATCACGGCTTCGGAGTCGTCGCGTGCGTCCGGTAGGCCGGCGACCACCATGTAGGCGTCGCCGATGGTCTTGATTTTCTCCACGCCATATTTTTCAACCAGCGCGTCGATGGCGTTGAACACGTCGTTGAGCAGGGTCACCACTTGCGCCGGCTGCAGGCGGGTCGACAGCGTGGTAAAACCGACGATGTCCGCGAACAGGATGGCAACGCGTTCGTGGTCGTCGGCGATCATGCCTTGGCTACTTTTTAGGCGAGCGGCGATCTGTTTTGGCAGAATATTGAGCAGCAGGCGTTCGCTCTCGTCATAGGCGGCTTCAAGCGTTTTCTCGGACCGTGTCGCTTCGGCAATGAACGGCAGCACCATCGCCAGCACGCTGGCCGGAAAAATGAACATCGAAACGGCCACGATGTAATAGGTCCAGGTTTCGGAAATCGTGTAAATCGGCGGATGGTTGACCGCGTACAACATAACCGCTGCGCCAAAAGCCAGCGTGCCGCCGGCCAGCACGGCGGATACTCGCCAGCTATAAAACGGTTGGATGAACGACAGGATCACCACCGGGAAGACAAAATTCTGCATGCCGAAGATCGGCCCGATGCAAACGGTCGCCGCCACCCCGTGCGCGATCAGTTCGGCGTTCACGCCCCAGAAAGCAAGGCGATAATAGCCGCGGTGCAGCAGAGCCAAGGCGAGCAGGAAGACGACAACGCTGACTATGTTGAACCATTTCATGAAGTCCACGCCGATTGCGGCAAACATGAAAAACGACGTGCCGTGCGCGAGAAGGGCGGCAAAATAGAAGATTTTCCAATAGAGATAGTATCGCCGAATGCCTTTCGGCACATGGGTGGGAATGGACCTCAGCCATTCCAGGGCGGAGATTTGTTTAATGATGTCGGGCATGCCTCATCTGCCAGAGCCGCTGAGTCTGTATGATCGCAATTTTGGTCGGGATGGAAAACCCCATGTGTTATTGCCGCTGACAGAATGCCGCGCGTGCTCTCATTTCAATTTCCTTGCTGAAACCGTTCGGGATTTGAAAGCTATCCGGTATAGTTGGGCCATGATTATCGGGCTAAGATCATGGGCTGCGGTCCTCACCATCCTGTTGTGGTTTACCGGGCCGGTTGCTGCGCAATCGACCGGCACGGCGCCGGCCGGCGCGGCCGGCGAGGAAGAGGAGGTCAAGCCGGGACCGCTTGAACCGGCCGACACCTCCAGTCCGCGCGACACGTTACGAAGTTTCGTTCAAATCCTTGACACGACCTACGGCCGCACGGCGAAAATGTTGAAATCCTATTCGGCGTCGGGCCGGCTGTTTTTCGATAACGCCGAAATCAAGATATTCCAAGAGAATCGCCGTGACTTGCTGAAGGCCAGCCGCTGTTTGGAGCTCGCGCCGGTCTCGCCAATATTGAAGGACCGCGTCGCTGCCGACCGGACCATCCTGCTCAAGGAAATATTCGACCGCGTCCCATTACCGGACTTCGACACGGTGCCCGATGCCGAACAGATGCGCGAAATGGGGTCGAAGCGCTGGATCGTTCCGAAAACCGAGATCGAGATCATTTTGGTGGAGCAGGGCCCGCGCAGGGGCGAGTACTTGTTTTCCGAGGATAGCGTCGAGCGGCTGTTGGCATTCTATGAACAGGTCAAAACCTTGCCCTATACGCCGGGTCCCGCCAATGCTCTCTACGTTTCATACACCATAATCAGTTCTGATCGGGCAGAGACCATCTATGAAGCCTATTTGAACTCTCCGACCGGGGTTATGGACGTTGTTCCGCCGCGTTGGATGTATCGGTTGCCACGATGGGCGACGATCCGTGCCGCCGGCGTTACCATATGGCAATGGGTCTTGATTGCCGTCGGTTTCGCTATCGGTCTGCTGTTTGTGCTGGCCGTGCACCGTCTCTCGCGGCGTTATCTTGCGCCGCCGGAACTGGAACCCGGTCCGGCCTGGTACCGATTGCTGACGCCATTCGCCATGATTCTCGTTGCCGTATCTCTCATTCCGGGGATGCATTCACTGGTGCGGGTCGGCGGTGGCACCCTGGTTTTTTCGACGACGATCTTGATCGTCGTGGCGTTCGCCGGCGGCGTATGGGCGGCGGTCGTAGCGGGCAAAGTCATCGGCGAAGCTTTGGTCGCATCGGAACGAACCTCGACGAGCACCATTGATAAACAGCTGATCCGGCTGAGCTGCCGTTTTGTCGGGTTTATCGTCGCCGTGGCGCTGATTGTCGAAGGCGCCAATCAGCTCGGTTTTCCGGCCTATTCCGTGGTCACCGGCCTTGGCGTGTCCGGCATCGCCGTCGCGCTGGCGGCGCGCGACAGCCTCGCCAACATGTTCGGCTCGATCGTCATCATGTTCGAAAAGCCGTTTTCCATCGGCGAGTCTATTCAGGTCGGCAACGCTCAAGGCATCGTCGAGGATGTCGGGTTTCGCAGCACGCGTATCCGCACCTTCTACAATTCCGTGATCTCCATCCCCAACAACGACGTGGTCAATGCCACCGTCGACAACATGGGCCGACGGATCAGGCGCCGGCAACGGTTCTTCATCTCCGTTCGCTACGACACGCCGCGCGACAAGCTCGAAACCTTCATGGCCGGCATCCGTGAGCTGCTTGCGGCAAGCCCGATGGTTTTCCAGAATACTTACCACGTCCGCCTGAACCAGTTCGGTGAAAGCGGTCTGCAAATTCTGTTGAATTTCTTCTACGAGGTTCCGGACTACGCCACCGAGATCAGCGAGCGCGAAGCCATAATGTTGGATATCATCGATCTAGCAAGACAAACCGGCGTCGAGTTCGCGTTGCCGATACGGGTGCTTCGAATGGAAAACGACGCCGACGATGGCGGTTTGAATCCTGTCGCGCCGGCTAACTAAGCCGGCTTTCATTGCGTTCCGCCGCCGGAGCGTTGATCCGGTCCTCCAGATCCTCGACACCAAGCGCATCCGCCGTCATCGTTTCGGCATCCGCACGAAGAAGACCAAAGGCAGCACGGCGAAACAGGTGGCTGCATAGAGCCGGAAGGCGTTGAGGTTGCCGATCAAGGTTGCCTGCCGGCCGATCTCGCCGCCGAGTGCCGCCAGATCGCGGGCGCTGCCCGTCGCCCAGCCGCCGATCGCCCAGTTATAGCCAAGGACCTCGTTGTAGACCGATATGTGCTGGGTGAGTTCGGCGTAGGAGATCTGGCCGGCGCGGAAGATCATGATGACGCAGAGCGAGATGAAGATGCTGGAACCGATATTGCGCAACAGGTGGAAGACCGCCGAGGCTTCGGCCAGAAATTTCGGGTTCATGTTGGCGAACGTCGCGACGGTCAGCGGCACCCAGATCAGGCCGATCGCCAGGCCTTGCACCGCGCTGTTGATGGCGACGTCGGTGATGGCGACATTTAGGTTGAAGCTCGCCATGTGCAGGCCCGATAAGCCTTGCAAAATGAAACCGGCGGCAATGCCGACGCGTGGGTCGAGTCTGCTGACGAACATCGCCACAAAAAAGCCGGCGACGGCGCCGACGCCACGCGCGGCCAGCAACATGCCGACAATGGAATCCGGATAGCCGACCAGGCTCTGCAGAAACGGCGGTAGCAATACCATGGGCGTGAAATTCAGCATGCCGTAAACCGTGACTATGATCAGGCCCAAGGCATAATTGCGGTCGAGCAACAGACGCAATTGCAGGAACGGCCGGCGTGATGTCAGGCTGTGGACAAGGAAGACATAGAAGGCGACGGCACCGCACACCGCCTCGATGGTGATTTCGCTCGATTCGAACCAATCCTGGCGTTGGCCGCGGTCGAGCAACAATTGCAGGCCGACGACGGCTGTCGATATCGCCAGAAATCCGATCCAAGACAGCCTGACACCGGCTTCCTTGCCGCGGTCGGTCAAGAACACCCAGAGGCCGATGAAGGACACCATGCCGAACGGCACGATCATGAAAAACGCCCAGCGCCAATTATAAAGTTCCGCCAAATAACCGCCGATGGTTGGGCCAATGACCGGCCCGACCACGACGCCCATGCCGAAGATCGCCGTCGCCGTGCCATGCTGGCGTTTCGGGAAGGTGTCGAGCACGATGGCTTGGGCCATGGGCACCAAAGGTGCGCCGCTGGCACCTTGCAGGATGCGAAACAAGATCACGGTTTCCAACGAGCCGGCGAGACCGCAGCCAATCGTTGCCAGCACGAAGCCGCTGACGCCAAACAGCATGAGCTTGCGGCGGCCGAATTTGGCGGCAAGCCAGCCGGTCATCGGCGTGACCACGGCAGTCGCCAAGATATTGAAGGTCATGACCCAGGCGATCTGGTCTTGGGTTGCCGACAGGCTGCCCTGCATTTGCGGCAACAACACGCTGACCACCATGATCGTCATGCCGTAAAGCGTCGTGGCAAGAACGACGGTGGTCAGGATCATCGCGCGATGAAAAGCCGTCGTTTCGGTGTCGGCGACGGAGACGGTGGTCATGATCGGCAGCATAGTCCGGCCGCACGTGCGATACAAAACCGCGGAACCGTATTCGGGGAAGAATGTAAGCGTTTGCTCTGGTATGTTGGCAACCGTCGGCATCGACCGACGCCAAAGGAGGCATCCAAACCATGACCGAACCTAAGGATCTGCCATACACAATCGTCGGACGGGAACTGGTCATGCAGATTCCCGATCTGCGCGTCCAAATCCTGACGCTCGGTGAAGGCGAAGTGATTCCCTGGCATCATCACTCGACGGTGTCCGATGCCTTCGTTTGCCTCGACGGCGTCACCGTGGTCGATATCAGTGCGCCGCGGACGCGCCACGAACTGAAACCGGGAGAGCATTGCTACGTGCCGGCCAAGACGCCACATGAGGTGAGCAGCAAGGACGGCAAGGGCTGCCGGTTCACCATCGTTCAAGGGGTCGGCGCCCACGACTTCATTGTCGACTGACGAAAGCGTAGGAGCGATGCGATGATACGGCGTGAATCCGATGGCGCAGTGACACGGTTGGTGCTTGATCGGCCGGAGCGCCGCAATGCTTTGAATGGCGCCATGACGGAAGCCATTCACGACGGCGTCTGCCAGGCCGCGGACGATCCGGCTTGCCGCGTCGTCGTCATCGAAGGCAGCGCCGGCCATTTCTGCGCCGGCCGGGATTTGAGCGGCGACATGGCGCCGAATGACCTGGCCGAGACCATGGCGGCGGACCGGCTCTGGGCCGATATCTTTCGCCGGCTCGACCGCATGGCGCAAATATCGATCGCCGCGGTCGACGGCTTCGCCGTTGCCGGCGGTTTCACCCTGGCCATGGGCTGCGACTTCGTGCTGGCGACCAGGGCAGCGCGCTTCGGTGCGGCGGAGATGAAGATCGGCTTTCCGGCGGCGGTCAATACGCCTATCCTGACGCATCTGGTCGGCCCGAGGCTGGCGCTGGAACTGATCATCTTCGGCGAACAGGTGGGCGCCGAGCGCCTCTACGAGATGGGCCTGGTCAACCAACTGGCCGAGGACGCCGCGGCGCTTGAGACACTGCTAGCGGAATGGCTTGAACGGTTGCTTGCCCTTGATCAGGAAGCCGTCGCCTTGACCAAGGAAAGCCACCGCGCGGCGCGCGCGATGCCGTTGGCGGACGCCCTGACCATGGGTGCCCAGCAAAATGCCTTGCTCAAAGCGGCCGGCGCCTTCGAGGCCGGCGCGGCGCGCTATGCGAAACGCAAGTCGACCGACGCCGATTGAGGGCTGAACAGAGGGACCATGAAACGGATTTGCATTCTCGGCTGCAGCGGCGGCGGCAAATCGACTTTTTCCTACCGGCTCGCCCAAGCAACCGGCTTGCCGCTGATTCATTTGGATCGGGAACACTGGCAACCCGGCTGGCGGCAACCGTCGAGTGCCGAATGGCAAGCGCAACACCGCGCCTTGATCGCCAAGACGGCCTGGATCATCGACGGCAATTATTCGTCGACGGCGGAAGAACGCATGGCGCGCGCCGACGCGATCGTGCTGTTCGATCGGCCGCGTTGGCTCTGTTTCCTGCGTATCGCTAAACGCGTCGCCACCAGCTACGGCAAGGTCCGCGCGGACATGGCGCCGGATTGCCCCGAACAATTCGATTGGGAGTTCTTGGTCTATGTCTGGCAATTCAAGACCAAGCATCAGCCGCGGCTGGAAAGCGCGATGGCACGTTTCCGCAACGATCGGCGGATCGTGATTGCCCGTTCAGACCGTGATTTGGATGCCTTTTTGGCCGAAGCGCGATCCCTGCAGAGCAGCCAACAAAGCGTGAGCCATGCTTAAGTCCGACAAAGCGGCAGCCGTCGTTCGGTTGCGTCGCCTGAGGAGCGGACATATGGTGCCGGCGCACGCCGATCCGCGTGATCGAGGCATCGTATGGCCGCGGTTCTCTTTGTTCGGCGGTGGTGCTACGGTTTTGCGGAATTCAGGCATTGTCTTTCAATTGTCGGCCTGATCCGCCGAGAGATATTAAAACCCACGGTTTCAACTGGTTAGAAAATCCCAATATTGAGGTCGACGATGACTGAAATTACCGGCCCTTTGCACGGCATCAAAGTTCTGGACTTAACCAGAATTTTGGCGGGCCCGTTCTGTACGCAGATGCTCGGCGACCTTGGCGCCGAAGTGATAAAGATCGAGCGTCCCGGAAAGGGTGATGACACGCGCGGCTTTGCGCCGCCGTTTGTCGTAGATGAACAGGGTGCGGAAACCGCCGAGAGTGCATACTTCCTGTCGGCAAACCGGAACAAGAAGTCCGTGGCGGTCGATTTCACGAATCCCGCCGGCCAAAGTCTCTTGCGGCGCTTGATGGCACAGTCGGACGTTGTCGTCGAAAACTTCAAGACCGGCACGCTGAACAGATATGGCCTGTCCTATGATGACGTGAAGGACGACAATCCCGGATTGGTCTATTGTTCGATTACGGGTTTCGGTCAATCCGGACCTTATGCCAACCGGCCAGGCTACGATTTCTTGATCCAGGGCATGGGCGGCATCATGAGCCTGACCGGCGAGCTGGACGGGAGTCCGCAAAAAGTTGGCGTGCCGATTGCCGATTTGATGACTGGGATGTATGCCGCGGTCGCCATCAACGCGGCAATCCACTGCGCCAAAAGTACCGGCGTCGGGCAGTTCATAGACATTGGAATGTTGGATACGCATGTCGCCTGGCTCGCCAATGTCGGCATGAATTACCTCCACGCGGGTCATTTGGGACGTCTCGGCAATGATCATCCGAATATCGTTCCCTATCGGCCGTTTAAGACAGCGGACGGCGAGATCATCATCGTCGTCGGCAACGACGGACAGTTCAAACGCTTCTGCAATATCGCCGGCTGTGATGAGCTGGTCGAGGATGCGCGCTTCCGGACGAACGAACTGCGGGTTCGAAATCGTGAGAAACTCGCGGTGATCCTTGACCCGATCGTCGCCGAGCGCTCTTCGGCGTTTTGGTTGAAAGAGCTCGAGGCCTTGAACATCGGGTGTGGTCCGATCAATAACCTCGATCAGGTGTTCGAAGACCCGCAGGTCGTCGCCCGTGAAATGGTTCACGAGATGAAACATTCGGTAAACGGCGGCACAAACGTACGGCTATTGTCCAGCCCGATGAAGCTCTCCGAAACGCCGGTGACGTACCGCCATGCGCCGCCGCTTTTGGGCGAACATACGGTGGCGGTCATGGCTGACATGCTCGGTTTGGACGATGCGGAATTATCGGACCTGAGCGAACAAGGCGTTATCGGCTAGATCAAACTGCATAAAAATGGAAACATTTTGATGCAGATAATTTGATCTATTTTGAAGTTTTAGAGCAACTTGTCTGCGTTCGAGTGAACACAGGTTGCTCTAGGCAGCGGCGCCTGAAGCAGACACAACTCATAAGGCTTTCTGGTTGCGAATAACGGAATGGAGGATGTGGTCATGATTGCCGTGATCTTCGAAGTCCGGCCTGCCGAGGGCAAGCGCGAGGCTTATCTGGACTTGGCCGCGACGCTCCGCCCGGAACTCGAAAAAGCCGATGGATTCTTGTCGATCGAGCGCTTTGAAAGCCTGGTCGAGCCGGGCAAGATGCTGTCGCTGTCCTTCTGGCGCGACGAGGCCGCCGTTCAGGCTTGGCGCAATCATAGCGGCCACCGGGCCACGCAGGCCAAGGGCAGGGCGGGCATTTTCGACAGCTACCGTCTCCGCGTCGCCGAGGTGCAACGTGACTATGGCATGGCCGAACGCGCGGAGGCGCCGACGGATTCGCAAGCGGAATTCGGTGCTTGAAGCGCGCCTTCTGTGCAGTTTTCGGTCAACACCGCGATGGATCGATGAGAGCCGCGTCAGGTGTTCGATGACGGCGTCCGTCAGGTGCAGCTCGATCTGTCATTGATCACTTACCCTTCGGTTATTGCGCGGGTTTACAACGACAAAGCCTATGTATTGGGGCGCTGGTGCGACCGCCAGGCAGTTAAAGAAATATACAGGGAGGAATTGGGGCTTTGGTGAATCTCGTTTCCGTCGCGGATACCGCCGCCATGCTTGCCGATGGCAGCGAGTACGCCTTCATCGACGTGCGCGAAATCGTCCCCTTCGGCGCCGGCCATCCGTTGTTGGCCGCGAACGTACCGTTGTCCCGGCTGGAGTTGTCCGTCGGCGCGCTGATCCCAAGGTTCGACACCCGCATTGTTTTGACCGATGGCGGCGGCGGCCATTCGGAGCTGGCCGCCGCTCGCCTCGGACAAATGGGATATTCCGGCATAGTAGTGATGGAGGGGGGCGCCCCGGCGTGGGCGGCGGCGGGAGAGGCCCTGTTTCCGGAAATCGAGGTATTGGCGAAAGGGTTCGGCGGCTTCGCCAAACGTCATGGCAAGCCAAATTACATGTCTCCGGTAGACTTGGACCGTGTGCTAAAGTCGGGCGAGGACTGGGTCGTGCTGGATAGCAGACCTCGCGCCGAGTACCAATCGGGCAATATACCCGGAAGCATTGATGCGCCTGGTGCCGACCTCGTCCATTGTTTCGATGACCTCGTTCCAAACCCCGAAACAAAAGTCCTTGTTAATTGCATGAGCGCCACGCGCGGCACGCTTGGGGGCCTGAGCTTGATGGCTGCCGGTGTTCCCAATGAAGTTCATGTTCTGCATCACGGCACGAGAGGTTGGCTCCTTGACGGATTGGCGTTGGAGAAGAACGCTGACCGGTTCGCCGCGCCGCCGTCGGACAAGGCGCGGGCGTCCGCCGTCGCGCGGGCGGACCGTATCGCCAAAAGCGCCGATATTGCACGGATTGATGCCACGACCTTGGCCCAATGGCGAGGTGACGAATCCCGGACGACCTATATTTTCGATGTTCGAACGCCCGAGGAGTACGCGTCGGGTCATGTGCAAGGAGCCCGATGCGCGCCGGTCGGTTCGTTGCCGATGAATCCGGAGAATTTTTTTGCCACCAAGAACGCACGAATCGTGGTGACTGACGACGATACGGTGCGGGCGACGATCAACGCGTTGTGGTTGGCGCAAATGGGACTGGGCGAAGTCGCGATGCTGACGGAGGCTTTGGACTCCGCCATTTTGGAAACTGGACCGGAATTGGCGCCCAACTTCGGGGTTGCTGATGGTTCCTGTCCCGAGGTGAATGCGCGCGATCTTGAGGCCATGCGTAAATCGCGACGGGTTCGGGTCATAGATGTCGGCCATTCGGACGCCTATGAATCGAGCCATATTCCGAGCGCGGAATGGTGTTCGCGCGTGGCGTTAGGCGCGCTGTTGGAAAAGGAACTCCAGAAAGAGAAACCCAAGGATGGCGCGATCGTACTAACATCCGAGGACGGGGCCGTCGCGAAACTCGCGGCGGGTGACCTTGGACCGATTGCCGGTGTGTCTGTCCTTGCTGGTGGAAACACTGCGTGGCGCGATGCGGATATGCCGTTGTCGAGTGGCGCGGAAAAACTGTCGTCGCCGCGCGACGACCACTGGCTGGCGTCTTCCGAACGTCCTGGCGATACCCGCCAAAACGTGGTGGATTATCTAGAATGGGAAGTGACCCTGCCTGACGACATTGAACGGGGCGGGCGAGCGCCATACCGGAATCTGCTCTGGAACTAGCGCCCGAATTTACACAAAACCATATAACGATGTCGCGGTCGCGCAGAACGCTTAACGTACCGGATCGATCGGCGTCGTCATGGGATAGGCGCGTTCGACGGCTTCGGCGGCATCCAGGCAAAGGTCCTCGCGATAGCGCGGCCCGATGATCTGTACGCCGATCGGCACACCGTCGTGGTCGCCGGTCGGCACCGCCACGGCGGGCAGGCCGGTCACGTTGACCGCGACCAGCAGCCGTTGGGCGTTGACGATCGCCGCCACCCGATTGTCGCCGGTCAGGTCGTCGCCGGCGGCAAACGGCGGCTCGGTCGAGACCGGGCCGAGCACCAGGGGATAGTCTTCCATGAACACCATCCATTCCCGCAGCAGGCGGGTGCGGTCGTTGAAGGCTTCGAGATAGCCGGTCAAATCGACCCGCGTCCAAGCGGCCTTGTAGGCTTCCAAGACTTGGACGATATCCGGGCTGCCGACCGTGCGCATGGTCTCCTCCATGAGCTGTTCGGTATCCGACAACAGCATGGTCGACCAGGTCTCGGCCAGTTTGTCTATGGCCGGCGGCTCGCGCTCCTCGATCGCGTACCCGGCCTTTTCGAGCGCCTCGGCGGCCCGTTTCACGGCATCGACGATGGCGGGATCGATGCCACCGCCTGCCGGATTCAGGCTGACGGCGACCTTGATCGGCCGCGCCACCGGCGGCCCTTGCAATGGTGCCGGCACCCACCAGGGATCGCGCGGATCGCCGGCTGCCATGGCGGCCAGGCCGAGGCGCAAGTCACGAATTTCGCGGGCCATCGGGCCTTGCACCGACATCAGCTGAAATATCGGCGGGCGTTCGGTCGTCGCCGTGGTGCTGGCCGCCGGAACCCGGCCCAGCGTCGGGCGGATCGCGGTGACGCCGCAGCAATAGGCCGGATAGCGAAGCGAGCCGCCGAGATCATTGCCGTGGGCGATCGGGCCGAGACCGGCGGCCAGCGCCGCGCCGGCGCCGCCGGAAGACCCGCCCGGTGTTACGGTCCGGTCCCAGGGATTGAGGGTCTCGCCGCGCAACGGATTATTGGTGAACCAGCGCAGGCTGAATTCCGGCGTATTGGTGCGGCCGATGATGATGGCGCCGGCGCGGCGCATGTTAGCAACGACTGGCGAATCGGCGTCGGCAATGACGGATTCGAAAGCCGGTATGCCGTTTGTCGTCGCGCAGCCGGCTTGGTCGACATTTTCCTTGATGGTAATCGGCACGCCGTGCAGGGGCCTAAGCGGCAAATCGCGGGCCTGGGCTTGATCGGCGAATTCGGCCGCCGCCAGCGCCGATTCATGCAGCGGCACGGTCACCGCGTTGATCGACCCGTTGACCGCATCGAGGCGAGCCAAATGGGCCTCGGTCGTCTCGCGGGCGCTGACATCGCGCCGGCGTATCGCCGCCGCCAACTCCGTGGCGCTCCAGCGCCACAATTCCTTGGCCATGGCCGACCTCTTCTGATTGCTTTAGGTGACGGCCATCATGACATGTTGGCGAGCAGATCGTCGAGCGCGCGGATTTTTTGGCCGTCGGCCGGCGCTTTTGAACGGGCCCTGTAACGGTCTTGCGGCGGGGCCGTCGTGCGGATCCGCCGCATTTGCCGTGCCAGTGCCGCACAAAGGGGCCTGGCTTGAATGGGCTTGGCCACATAGTCGTCCATGCCTTGTCTGAGATAGCGTTCGCGGTCGCCGGACATGGCATTGGCAGTGACGGCGATGATTGGAATTGCCGCCCCTTTGGCACCCATTTCGCGAATCCACTTGGTCGCCGTCGGGCCATCGATCCGTGGCATTTGCACATCCATCAATATGATGTCGAAATCATGCTCGCGCACGGCGACGATGGCATCGCCGCCGTCGCGCGCGATCGCCACTTCATGTCCGGCCTGCAGTAGAATTGACTGGACGACGGTTTGGTTGATTTCGTTGTCCTCGGCGACCAGGATCTTGAGCGGCCGGTCGGCGACGACGATGTCCTGCGCGTTGAAAGCCACGGTCGGTTCCTTCGGCAGGCGGTCTTGGTCGCCGATGGCGCAGGGCACGACCATCCAAAACATCGAGCCCTGACCGTCCAGATCTTCGCAGCCGATCTCGCCGCCCATCATGGTGCAGAGCTTCTTGCAGATGGAGAGGCCGAGGCCGCTGCCGCCGTATTTTCGCGTGGTGCTGGCGTCTGCTTGAGTGAAAGGCTCGAACAACAGCTTCTTGACCGCCGGGTCGACACCGATGCCGGTGTCGCGGACGGCGACCCGCAACGCAAACCGGCCGTCGTCCATCATCTGCCCGCCGGCCGTCAGGCTGATGCCGCCAGTTTCGGTGAATTTGATCGCATTGCTGACGAAATTGAACAGGATTTGGCGCAGCCGGGTCGGGTCGCCGACCAGTACCTCCGGCAGTCCGACCGCGAACTCGGTGCGGAAATAAAGCCCTTTGTCATCGGCGTTGGCGGCCCACAGCATTGAAATGCTGCTGATAATGCCGACCGGGGTGAAATCAATCCGCTCCATCTCCAACTTGTCGGCCTCGATTTTCGACAGGTCGAGGATGTCGTTTAGCAAGGTCAACAGGACGTCGCCGGAATGCTTGATGGTTTCCGCATGGCGAAGCTGGTCCGGGTCGAGCGGGGTTTCCAGAAGCAAATCGACCATACCCATGATGCCGTTCATCGGCGTGCGGATTTCATGGCTCATGGTGGCGAGGAATTCCGACTTCACGCGATTGGCCAGTTCCGCTTCCTGGCGGGCGTTCTTGACCGCATCTTCCGCTTGGCGCCGTTCGTGAACTTCCGCCCGCAGCGCGGCGTTGGCCAATTGCAGCTCGGTGGTGCGCCGGGCTACCCGGTCTTCCAACTGATCGCGCGCTTGCCGCAGGTTGTCGTCGCTCGCCTGCACCAGGCGACGTTGCCTGACGAAAATTGCCGTCATTAAAAACAACAAGACGATCGATTGGCCGGCAAATAGGGCGATAACCAGTCCCGACTCGAACCAAGCGTAGGCACCGAGGGAAACAGCAACCAGCAGCAGGCTGGCCAATACCGGCCAGAGCCAGATTTTCGTCACCGCTGTGCTGAAGCCAGACACCATTCGCCCAAAGAAGCCTTGTTTCATGCGTCGCAGCCTTAAAGTCACGACGCTATCGGAGGTCAGTATAGCCAATAAAGGGTTAAGACGGGAGCATCCGTAATTCTTAGCCCAGGCCTTGCCGATCGCCCGGTGCCCGGCCATCATGCCGCGCTCAGATTTGTCCGTTGATCAAAAGGTTCCCTTCATGCTTGAGTTGCCGTCGCCACTCCGCGTCGTTGAAGTTGAAATGGCCGACGGTGCCCGAATTTTCTTGCGCCAGTACGGCAATACTGCCGGACCGCGCTTGATCATGAGCCACGGCAACGGGCTCGCCATGGACGTCTATTATCCGTTTTGGGGCCCGTTACTGGACCGTTTCGAGCTGCTGCTCTACGACTTTCGCAATCATGGTTGGAACCCGCCGGGGCCGCCCGACCACCATGGCTTTGCCACCTTCGTATTTGACAACGAACGCATTCTTGCTGCCATTCGCGATGATTTCGAGCCCAAGCCCATGCTCGGCGCCTTCCATTCGATGGCGGCGGTGACCAGCGTGCTGCAGACGCTGCGCGCCGGGCCGCGGTTCGATGCACTGGTTCTATTCGATCCGCCGCTGTCGCCGCCGAGCGGCCATCCCCTGGAAACCGAGAACTATAAGCATCAACGCATGATGTCGGGCCGGGCCGCCCGGCGCGCTGAACGCTACGAGACTTTCGAGCAATTTACCGAGTTGCTGAAACAGGCACCGCAATTCCGGCTTTTGGTCGACGGCGCGCACGCCTTGTTGGCCCATGCGACCATGCGCAACGACCGGCAAGCCGGCGGTGTCGTCCTGCGCTGCCCTCGAGAGTTGGAATCGCGGGTATTCGGCTCCAACCTCGACGCGACGATCGCCTTGGCCATGCCCACTTTCCCGACGCCGCTTCGCATGGTGGCGAGCGATCCCAACCATGCTGGTGCCATGATCACCAGTCTGTTGTGCCAAGACTTGGCCAGCCAGTGGGGCGTCGATTATGTGGCGATACCGGGCACCACGCATTTCCTGCAAGTCGAGCAGCCGGAACTGACCGCGGCGGCGATGATCGACTTCTTCGATGGGCTGGGCTTTCTCGACTAATCGCGAGCCCGGCCAAATTCGGCACCCGGCCATGATGCCGCATGGACTCGACCGCCCGGCGGCGCCTACATTGGCAAAATGCGGCGGCTCGCCGGCGCCAACTCATTCACCACGAAACGCCTAAATCAGGGGACATTGCCATGACGGACCGTTACGAAAAATATACCAGCTTTGAGTTCGACCGGCCGGCCGAGCGGGTCTTGCGCATCACCATGAACAAGCCGGAGACCTACAATTCCTTGGACGCAACCGGCCACAACCACCTGACCTATATCTGGCGCGACATCGACGACGATCCGGACGTCAACGTGGTCATCCTGACCGGCAAGGGCAAGGCATTCTCGTCGGGCGGCGATTTCAGCATGATCGAGCAGAACGCCACCGACTGGAACGCCCGGCTGCAGGCGTGGAAAGAGGCCAAGGACCTGGTCTACAACATCGTCAACTGCTCCAAGCCCTTGGTTTCGGCCATGAACGGCGTGGCCGTCGGTGCCGGGCTGGTTGCCGGCCTGCTCGCCGACGTTTCGATCATGGCGAAATCGGCGCGCGTGCTGGACGGCCACACCCGGCTCGGCGTTGCCGCCGGCGACGTCGCCGTCATCAACTGGGTCATCCTCTGCGGCATGGCCAAGGCCAAGTACCATTTGCTGACTTGTGAGCCGGTCTATGGCGAGGAAGCCGAACGCATGGGGCTGGTCTCGCTCTGCGTCGAAGACGAAGAACTGCAGGAGCGGGCGCTGAAAATCGCCACCGACCTCGCTGCCGGCGCCCAAAGCGCCATCCGCTTCACCAAATATTCCTTGAACAACTGGTACCGCATGGCCGGTCCGTCGTTCGATACCTCGTTGGCGCTTGAAATGCTCGGCTTCGCCGGACCGGAAGTCCACGAAGGCCTGGCCGCGCACCTCGAAAAACGGGCGCCCAAATTCGACCCGTTCTCGCCACTTTGAGCATCGCGAGGGTCGGCCGGATGCTGCGGCCGATCCTCGAATTTTCTAAATTTTTCGATAAATTTTGTTTTAATCGCAACGAGTTAGACACTGTTTTTTAGCGTCTACCAGGATATTGTGTGGGTTCGAATTTCCCCCATTGAATGGTGAGACACGCCATGCATGTCGATAATGTCGCCGGTCAGGCGGCTGCGTTCCAACATCAACAGTCCCAAGCCGCCAACCGGGCGCAAAAGGCCGAGGACGACAATAAGGTCGATGAAGCCCGCTCGGCACGTGCCGAGGAAACCGCCCAATCCGATGAACCCTCGCGCGCCCGCCAAGCCGCGGCCAGCGAAAACACCGATGCCGATCGGCCCGAGGCCGATCAGCCTAAGGACGGCGGCGTCGATATCCGCGTCTAGACCGCGTTCGATTTTGAGAACGCGGTCAGGGCCGCGACTGCGGCCTCGGCGCGGCTAGCGCCGCCCCCGCGGAGCCATGCGCCGCAGGGGCATTGGCGTGAGCGCAACAAAAGCCCTGCTTCGATGAATTCGAAACAGGGCTACGCGCAAGCCACCGAATAGACATCTGCGACGCCGGCCGGCAACGACAGGTCGCGCCAATTTTGGCCGCCGTCCTCGCTGCCGAGCACCTGGCCTTTGCGCGCGGCGCAAGCTAAGCGGTCCGGGTTGTCGCGGCTGACGGCGACCTTCATCAAGGTGCTGGTGAGCGCGATGCCGTGGTCCAGGCGCTGCCAGGTCTCGCCGAAATCCGCACTCCGGTAAAGCGATCCGGCCCGGCCCGAGGCCGTGTCGCTGAGCGCCGCGTAAAGCGTTTTCGGATCATGCGGCGACAGCACGATGTCGCGGGCATAGGTCAATGGTGAGAACTCTCCGATCGGCAGTTCCGCCCAGTTCATGGCGCGGTCGCCGCTCCGGAACAACCCCATGCGGGTCGCCAGCAACACGCTTTCCGGGCTGTGGCCGCTGACAGCCAAGGCATGGGAATCCATCATGCCTTCGGTATCGGTGTCGCTTAGGATGCTGCTCTTGAGGTGTTCTTGATCGGCCAACCGCAACAGGTCGCCGGAACAATCCTGCCAGCTGTCGCCGCCGTCCAGGCTGCGGATCACACCGCCGACCTCGATGCCGGCATAGAGTTCGGACGCATTGTCCGGATTGGCGGTCATGCGAATGATCCGGCAAGGAAACCCCATATCGATCAGCCCGCGCGGCTCGACGATATCGAGCCGCTGCCACGACGCACCACGGTCGCGGCTGCGATAAATCCGATGCGGCGCGGTGCCGACAAAAAGCGTGGCCGGATCCGCCGGGTCCTGCAAGATCGACCACAGCACGACGTCATCGTCGGGCAGCGCCAGCTTCTCCCAGCGCGCGCCGTCATCGGTGCCGCGGTAGAGCCCATATTGCGTGCCGACGAACAAGGCACCGGGCTCAGCCCGGTCGATCTCGATGCAGCGCACCTCGACATCGTCCGGCAGGCCGCCACCGAGTTTTTCCCACACGTCGCCCTCGACATCCCGCCGGTACAGGCCGCCAACGTTGGTCGTGCCCCGGTCACCAACAAACGGCGCCGCGCCCGCATATAGAAAAGCCATGATCGTTGCCTCCGTCTTCGGAACGTTGGTCGTGTATGCCTAAACAATGAACCGGCCCGCCAGCGGCGGCAAGGGCCGGGTTGCCGGCAGAACGGACTTTCCGTTGGCCGTTGATTGTGGCATAGGCGGGGCATGAATGCGCCCGAACCTGCCGAGCGGCGGATTGCCGGCCTGTTGGCCGAATTGCGGGCCGGTGCGCCGGCCGCGCTCGCCAAGGCGATTACCTTGGTTGAGAACGACGGGCCGTGGACCGCTGCTATCCTGCAGGCGATCGCGGCGGATGTTGGCGGTGCCCAGGTGATCGGCGTGACCGGGCCGCCCGGTGCCGGCAAGTCAACCTTGATCAACGCCTTCATCCATGAGCTGCGCCGCCGCGGCAAGACCGTTGCCGTCGCCGCGGTCGATCCGTCGAGCCCGTTGAGCGGCGGCGCCATCCTCGGCGACCGCATCCGTATGACAGAGCATCTGGGCGATGCTGGCGTCTTTGTCCGCTCGTTGTCCTCGCGGGGCCATTTGGGCGGCCTGTCGGCGGCGACCGCACAGGTGGTCGACGTCATGGAGGCGTCGGGCCGCGACGTGGTGATCGTCGAGACTGTCGGCGCCGGCCAATCCGAGGTCGAAGTGGCCGACATCGCCGACACCAAGATCGTCATCGGCGCGCCGGGTCAGGGCGATGCCATCCAAGCCATCAAGTCGGGCATCTTGGAGATCGCCGATATTCTGGTGGTGAATAAAGGCGACCTGCCGTTGGCGGAGCAGACCGCGTCGGAACTCCGATCCATGCTCGCGCTTCGGGTCGCTGCCGATTGGGCGGTGCCGGTGTTGATCACCGAGGCGACCACGCCCCGGGGCATCGAGGCGCTCGCCGACGCCGTCGACCGCCACCGCCTGGATCATGTCGCCGACGCGGTTGGCCGCCGGCGTGATCCGCTCGGCCGGGCCCGGCGGCTCATCGCCGAAGCCGTGGCGCGCGAGATCCGGACGCGGTTGCGCCAAGGCGACGATGCACGGCTTTCGGCACTCTGTGATCAGGTGCGCCGAGGCGAAATCTCTGTCGACGCCGCAGCGCGGCGTTGGTTGGACGGTGGCAATAATTCATCTGATACATGAGAAAAAAATCGTAAACAATTGATAAAAATAAATTTTTCTGTTCATCGACTCACGATCTCCGGTAACGCGCAAACGTTTGACACCGGTCGTTGATGAAATCATCAACGACGGTAAATCGAAGCCCGGCCACGGCAGATTACCGACCACGTCCGCGCCGTCGATCAGCACGTCTCATAGCCCGATATTGAACCATTGCTGACACCACGTTGTCAGCAGGGTGGCACTATGCTTGCGCGCGCATGAGACGGAAAGGGACGACGATGCCAAACAAACTGACGTCCAGTGATCGTGATTTCGTCGCCGCGCAAAAAATGTTCTTCGTTGCGACGGCGGCGCCGGATGGCCGGGTCAATCTGTCACCGAAAGGTCTCGATAGCCTGCGCATTTTGACCGATCAGCGCATTGTCTGGCTCAGCCTTTCGGGCAGCGGTAACGAGACCGCGGCGCATCTCAAAGAGCACGACCGCATGACCCTGATGTTTTGCGCCTTTGCCGGCCCGGCCCGCATTCTTCGAGCGTACGGCCACGCCAAGGTCTACCATCCACGCGATCGGGGTTGGCTGGACCTCAGTCCGTTGTTTCCGCCGCTGGCGGGCGCCCGCCAAATCTTCGACCTCGCCATCGATTTGGTGCTGTCTTCGTGCGGCACCGGCGTGCCGATCTATGATTTCCAGCACGATAGAGGGCCAACGGAACTCTTGCCGTTCTACGCCGACATGGGCGAAGCCGGCGTTCGCAGCTATTGGGCGAAAAAGAACCAAACCAGCCTCGACGGCAAACCGACCGGGATCATTGACGAGGATTGATCTTGGAGCAATAAACAAGGCCCGCCGCGTTCACCGCGGCGGGCCTTGGTCGTTTGCGATTTATTCCGCCGCGACAGCGTCGAACAAGGTGCCGACGTAGAAGCCGCGTCGCTTCAGGCTGGTCACAAATTCGTCCTCGAAGTGGTCGACGACCGAGCCGATGACCCGATCGCTGGCCAACAGCGCGTCGGACCAGGCTTTGACCAACGGGAACTGATCCATCAGGCCGGTTTGCAGTTTCTCGTCGACGAAGGCGAAGCGCTGCAGGAACGGCGCATAGGCCGCGTCCACCAGGCACAAGGTGTCGCCGTTGAAATAGGGGCCGTCATTGCCGCGTTCTTTGGCGATGGCCTCTTCCAATTTGGCGATCCGCGCCGGTGCGGCTTCCAAGCCGGCCTCCAGGTCCGCGCGGGTCTTGGTGTAATAGATTCCGCTCAATGATTTGGCGAAATCCGGTACGAAATCGGTCCAGGCCCGGTTGCGCGCCCGTTTGATCGGGTCTTCGGGATGCAGCGACGGGGCGACCATTTCGTCGAGATATTCGGCGATGGCGTTCGATTCGAACAACGGCTGTTCGTCGACCACCAGGACCGGCACCTTGCCATGCGGCGAGATCTTCAGGAACCAATCCGGTTTGTCGCGAAGATCGATGTAGGTGACTTCAAATTCCACGTCCTTGGCACGCATAAGAATCACGGCGCGCTGGACCCAGGGTCAGGTGTAGGAACTGATCAGATGATATTTATGTGCCATTGACGGCCTCTCCTTGGATGACGGCCTGCCCAAACGCCGGGCAAGTGTTATCGACTAGCTTATTATACGCGAACGGCGGGTAAATGGAACGCCCCCCGCGCCGGATCGAATCATGCTAGACCGAAACCATGGCGACGACGGCCGAAACCGACCTCTATCCACCGATCAAACGCTTCCTGGAGGCCCAAGGCTACGCGGTCAAGGGCGAGGTCGGCGATTGCGACCTGATGGCGCGGCGCGATGGTGAAGACCCGGTGATTGTCGAGCTGAAGACGCGCTTCACCCTGCCGCTGGTCCTGCAGGGTATTCGCCGGCAAACGATGACCGACCATGTTTACCTCGCGTTTGCGGCACCCTCCGGCGGCAACGGCACCAGCACCTGGCGCCGCTACCACCGCGACATCAAGAAGCTTTGCCGCATGCTCGGCCTCGGCCTGATCGCCGTGCGTGGCGACCTTGCCGCCGATAGTGCCGTCGTCGAAGTGCATCTCGATCCAGGACCGTACCGGCCGCAAAAAAACAAACGCCGGCGCAGCCGGCTGTTGCGGGAATTCCAACACCGGGTCGGCGACCCGAACCCGGGTGGTGCCGCCAAGCGCCGGCCGCTGGTCACCGCCTATCGCCAGGACGCCTTGCGCTGCGCCGCGCTGCTCGGCCGGGGCGGTGCCACGAAAGTCGCCGCGATCCGCGTCGATACCGGGGTCGCGCGGGCCGCCGGCATTCTCCAACGCGACGTCTATGGCTGGTTCGAGCGCAGCGCCCGCGGCGTCTATGAGCTATCCCCGGCCGGCCAGGCCGCACTGGAGACTTATGCCGACGTGATTGCTACCTTAAGCGAGACCGATCACATCCCGGCATTGCCGAAGGAGCAAGCATCATGAGCGATAAAAAACTGGCCGGCAAAGTCGCCCTGGTCACCGGCGGTGCCCGCGGCCTCGGCCGCGGCTACGCGCTCCGGCTGGCGGGACTGGGTGCCGACATCATCCTTATCGACCGCAACCTGCAGGGCGCGGAGGTCTACGAAATGGAGCGTGCGCAGCTGACCGCGCCGACGGTGATGGCGGAATGCGAGGCGCTGGGTGTCCGGGCCATGGGGCTGGAGGTCGATCTGACCGACCGGGCCGCCGCCGAACAGGCCGTCGCCGACGGTGTTGACCGGTTCGGCCGCCTCGACATCGCCGTCTGCAATGCCGGCGGTGGCATCGTCACCTTCGCCGACGAGCGCGATGCAGATGCCAACGACACCGCCGACCTGATGACCACGGGCACGGCGGACGACTGCCCCGAGGACATGCTGACGCGGGTGCTCGACCTCAACATTAAGACCTGCATGTACACCTGCATGGCCGTGGCGCCCCACATGAAGCGCCAGGGTGCCGGCAAGATCGTGACGGTGTCGTCGACCGCCGGCGTCCACGCCCAGGGCGGCTATTTTCCCTACGGCACCGCCAAGGCGACGATCATCCACTACACGCGCGCCTTGGCCCAGGAACTCGGTCCCTTCAACATCAACGTGAACGCCATCGCGCCCGGCATCATCCGCACCGGCCGGTTCGGCGACCGCAGCCATCTGGCCGACACGATCGCACTCCGACGGGAAGGCACGGTCGAGGACTGTGCCAAAGTCGTCGAGTTTCTGACAACGGATCTCTCCGATTTCGTCACCGGCCGCACCATCGTCATCGACGGTGGCATGCTGCCTTAGGGCTGGTTTGTTGCGCTCACGCCAATGGCGCCTGCGGCGCATGGCTCCACGGGGGCGTCGCTGACCGCGACGGGGCCGCGGTCGCGGCCCTGACTGCGTATTTCAACTAGGATTGCGTGAGCGGCGAGGTGACGTCGCGGAACGATGGCTCGAAGGAGGTGACCACGTCGACGACCGTCGGCCGGTCGCCGGCAAGCGCCTCCTGCAACGCGCCGGCCAGGTTCTGCGGCTGTTCGACACGCAGGCCGCGGCAGCCCATGGCCTCGGCGATCTTGGCGAAATTCATTTCCTTGAAAGTGCTGGCGATGGTGCGGTTGCCTTGGCCGTGCTTGACCCAGCCGAGCGCGCTGTTGTTCAGGATCACCACGGTGATCGGGATGTCCTCGTCGAGTGCCGTCATCAGGCCGTTCTGGGCCATGCCGAAGCCGCCGTCGCCGGTGACGGCGATCACTTGGCGATCGGGATAGACCAGTTTGCCGGCCAGTGCCGCCGGCACCGCATAACCCATGGCGCCGATGCCGGGCATGAGCAAGGAGTCGGGGCTTTTGGTTTGGAAATAGTGCGTCATGAACAAACGGTTTTCGCCGGCGTCGCAAGTCACCAACGCATCGTCGGCCATGACCTCGTGCAACGCGGCAAACAGCCGCTGGGGCATGATCGGCACGTCGTCGGCGCCGTAGCCCGGATCTTGGAAAAAGCCGTGCTGCGCGCGGTGTGTCTCAAGCGCGGCTTTGCGGGCGGTCACCGTCTCGGCGGATACCGGGCCGATGGCATCGGCAAGCTGGGCCAGCGCCAGGGCGGCATCGCCGACGACCACCGTGTCGCAGGGGAACGACCAGCTGACGTTTTTCGGCTCCACGTCGATCTGGATCAGTGTTTGGCGCGTCGGGTCGATCAGCGCCGGATTCTCGTTCGCCGTATCAGCCGGCCCGAGCCGGGTGCCGACGGCCAGCACCAGATCGGCGTCGCCGATACAGGCGTTGGCGGTCGCCTGGCCGAAATTGCCGCAGACGCCCAATGCCAACGGGTGGGTCTCGGCAAAGACGCCCTTGCCCGAGGCGGTGGTGGCGACGGCGACGCCGTTGGCTTCGGCGAGCGACTGGAGTTCTTGGTAGGCCTGGGCGATACGCACGCCGTTGCCGGCGATGATCACCGGCCGATCGGCGGCACTAATGGCGTTGGCCGCCGCGGCGATACTGGCGGCATCAGCCGGCAGCTTGGCCGGTAAGTAATGTCCTGTCGGGTAGAGGTGGGGACGCCGCTCCGGATCGATGGTACCGGCGAAACAGCCACTATGATAGATCACGCCGACCGGCCCGCGATCGCCGCTCAGCGCATGCTTGATGGCCAATTGCGTGGCGTGCACGGCCTCGGCCGGCGTGTGCGCGGTGCTGGTGTGTTTGGTCACCCCGGCCAGCGTCTGCTTGGTGTCGGCGGCGCCGTAATCGCCGGTGCCGCTCTGGTAAGGCGCATGCTGGGTAAACGGCGCCACGTCTGAGAAGTCGGTCAGCACCAGCATCGGCGAACTGCCGAAATGCGCTTCCAAGGCGCCGAGCAGGCCGTTCGCCAACATGAAGATGCCTTGGCCTGTGGCGACACCGGGCTTGCCGGTCAGTCGGCCATAGACTTCCGCCATGACGCTGGCGAGCTGCTCGTGGCGGACCAGCACGGCGCGGATTGTGTCCTTGTGATCATAGAGCGCGTCGTAAAGCCGCCCCATGTTGCCGCCGGCAATGCCGAATACCATGTCGATGCCGGCATCCTCCAGCACCCGGACGATGCCTTCCGCCGCCCGGATCTCTTCGTCCAGCATTTTCTCCGTGGCCGCCATGTCCCCTCCCGCCGGTGTGTTCCCATCCGCCCGGACCCGACCGCCCGGTGGCATGAGACTAGCGTAGGGCGCCGGCCGAAGTGCCGCAACCGCATCGAACCTTGGGTGCATGCCTGCTCGGAAAACAAAGTAAATTCTCGGCAATATTAATGGCTAAATACTTTATAGAAAAATTGGCGTTCTATTAAATCAAAGATATAGATATCTGAAATATAAATAAGAATCACTTATATTACTTAAATAGTACTTCACATAAACTGTGTCTATAATCACATTATTGATTTTCATACCAATTATTACTGTACTATGTGCGTGACCAATATTCTCGTGGCCGAGCACCAGCCCGATCCCGCCATTCCGCTGACACTCGGCGTTCGCGACACCGGCCAGTACGGCCAAAACTTCAACGGTCAAACCGATGCCGACGGTTTGGTGCAGGCAAGCTTCTCCGGCACCTGCCAGGACCTGCTGTTGACGTTCGATGGCTTCGACATCGACACCAACACGGCTCCGTCGAGCGGCGGCTTTTTGCTCAATCTGGGCATCAAGACCACCGATCTGATGGGCGCGGCCGGCTATAACGAGGGCGACTACACCAGAACTGACGCGTTTACCGGGTTTGGCGGAACCTCGTCGGCGGCGCCGGTCGTGAGCGGTGTCACCGCGCTGATGCTCGACGCCAATCCGAACTTCGGCTGGCGTGACGTCCAGAAGATCTTGGCCTAATCCGCGACCCATGTGGGAACCGCCATCAGTGCCGCGCCGGTTGCCTTCGGCGATGAGGATCACGTTTGGCGCTTCAACGGCGCCGGCACGTCGTCGGGTGCCTATTTCCTGACGGTTGCGGCAGGCGCCGACATCGAGAATGCCGTTGCCGGCGACGGCCATGACAGCCTATCCGGCAATGCCTTGGATAACATCCTGATGGGTATGCGCGGCAGCGACCAAATCTTCGGCTTCGGCGGGGGTCGGATCAGCTCTCGGGCGGCGCCGGTGACGATGGCCTTTTGGGGTGGTGTCGGCGCGGACTTCTTCGTCTTCGAGGCCGACTTCGGCCAAGACGTCATTTACGACTTCGACGCAAGCCTCGCCAGTACGGGCAGTGCCGACGCCATCGATTTCCGTGGCTTGAGCGAGATTGCAAATTTCCCTGAAGTCATGGATGCCCTGACCCAGACGGCACAAGGCGCCGTCTACGATTATGGCGCGGACGGCCAAGACGTTCTGATCGTTTGAGCGGCATTTAAGGGTGCGGCCCCCAGGGCGCTTGCAGTAGTAGCTGATTTTCCTGCGACATGATCAGGGGTCGTAGTTTTCCGGCGAAGGCCATGAAGCCGTCGTCTTGGAACAGAGTCTGCCAATGCGAGCGCCGGTCCGCATCGTCGTCGAATTTCCACAGATGGACCAGTTGGTTGAGGGTGCCGACATCCGACGTGAAGTAGCCAACCACTTTCTCGTCGAAACCGCCCTCTTGCAGGGCCGGCCAGCCCATCTCTCGGTACAGCTTCATCGCTTCCCCTAGTTTTCCAACGTAAAGCGTATATGTCCGCATTTCATATAGTGCCACAATGCCCTCTCCGTTCTTATCGATCGGCTAACTGATTTTGAAGGGTTCAGTCCACGGCCATGTACCAGTCTGAATCCTTGCCGGCGCCGGTATTGGTGATGTGGACGTCGAGCAGATAGGGCTCGCCGGCGGCCTGCGCGTCCCGGCCGCGCTGCAATGCCGCGTCCAACTCGCTTGGCTCGTGCACATGGGTGCCATCGATGCCCTGGGCCTTGGCCAGCATGACGAAGTCGATGGCCGGATCGCCCAGGAAGGTCTCCGGATATTTGTTCTGCGCTTTCATGTTGCCGCCCCAGGCGGCGAAATTGGTGCGCACGGTTTGATAGTTCATATTGTTCCAAACGACTGTGAGGATCGGCAGGCTGTAGCGTGCCATGGTCCAGAAACCGGCCGAGCTGTACATCACCCCGCCGTCGCCGATGCTCAAGACGACCGGCCGGCTCGGATCGCCGAGTTGGGCGCCGACAGCACCGCCCAGACCATAACCGAGGCTGCCGCCGGCAGTGCGCACCAAGCGCCAATCCTTTTCGCCATACCCCAATGGCATCAGATGATCGTAAGCACGGAAATTCTCTGACACCAACAATGTGTTTTCGGCAAGGTTCCGGGCCATGGCATCGCCGAGGCTGAGCGGATGCAGTGGCGTGTTGTCGGCATATTTCACGGCGTCATCGGCCTGTTTCGCCGCGCGGGCTTCGCTTTGCGCCGCCAGGCTCATCTTGCGTTTTTGGATATGGGCCAAATTTGCGTGATCCGGCTTCCACAACGCATTCAACGCTCGCAACGTGTGTTTGACGTCACCCCAAATATCGAGATCCAAAGGATAGGTATTGCCCATCAGCGCGGGATCCTGGCCGACACCGATGATGGTGTCGGCATCGCTGAACCGATGGTCATCCGGATTGGCGCGTGTATTCTGCCGATAGCCGACGCAGCAGACCACGTCATAACCTTTATCGGACATGGCATCGATCATGCCGATATAATTCGGGTGGCGAAGCGGAAAACCGCCATATTCGAAAAATGCCACGGCGACAGGCAGAGCGTAGTTCTCGGCCAACTCCAGCATTTCGGCTTCGGCGCCGGCGGCGCGGATTTCGGTGCCGGCGATAACCAGCGGATTTTCGGCGTTGAGCAGGGCGTCGTGTATATTCTCAAGTGTGGCGCTGTTCGGTACTTCGGCGAATTCCAATCCTCGCGCCGGCTGGATCGTGCCCTCGACTTCGGTGGCGTCGAGCGCTTGACTGGAAAACGCGACGTAGACCGGACCGGTCGGCATGGTCATGGCTTCCTTGAAGGCGCGACGCGTCGCCATCGGGATGCCGCGGGCGTCGGTCACCTCCCAACGTTTCTTGGTGATGTCGTCGACCGCCCCCATTTGAGAATAGCCGCTGCTGGCGCCGAGCGTGTTGTGATCGCCGAACGAGCCGTTGTCGCGGAGCGCCGCCGTCACCACCATCGGCGAGCCGTCGAAATAGGCGTTCTGTAACTGACCCGACCCCTGGCGCGTTCCGGCCGCCAAATGCACGTTCACGAAGGCCGGTTTCTTCGCCGCCTTGGCGTAGCCGTCGGCGGCGGACAAGACCAACGATTCAGCCAGCAGCAGGATCGGCTGAACGCCGGGGACGGTGAGAAAGGCGTCGAAGAAACCGGCCTCGGCACTACCGGTGTTGGTGAAGGCGTAGTCGACGCCCTGCGCCACCAACTGATGCATGAGCAGCTCGCCGCCCGTGCCTACGACCTTGTTCTTGCTCATGAACGCCATCCCCAATGAAGCGCACTTGGTGCGGTTGTTTCGGTCAAATACGTTGAACCTAACTGACTTGAGGGTAGACAGCACCGCTGGGTCAAGCAAGGTAGCGAAGTGCTAAAAGTTCTTCTGATCTGGCCGCGTGCCTTGGTGATTTGTGGATTTGGTATTGATAAATTCGACTAATGGACCTAGTTCCAGGATCATGAAAGCCTTTCCGCCCGCCCTTCTCGAGGGCTACCGCGAGTTCAAGAAATTCAGGTTCGCCCGTGAAAGCGAGCGCTATGGCGCGCTCGCCGAGCGAGGTCAGACGCCTGAGACCATGGTGATTGCCTGCTGCGATTCCCGTGCCGCGCCGGAGATCATATTCAACACGCTACCGGGTGAAATTTTTGTTGTACGCAATGTGGCGAATCTGGTGCCATGCTATGAACCGGACGGCGAATATCACGGCACCTCCGCGGCCCTCGAATTCGCCGTTCAAAGCCTCAAGGTAGAACATATCGTGGTGCTGGGTCATGGCCGCTGCGGCGGTATCATGGCGGCGTTGGATCCTGCCGCCGAGCCGCTATCGCCGGGCGATTTCATCGGCAAGTGGCTAGGGCTGCTGACACCCGCGGCCGAGTCGATTGCCGCCCGCCAAGGCCTGACGCCGGCGGAGCGGCAAACCGCTCTCGAGCACCAATCCATTGCTTACTCAATCGCCAATCTTCGGACATTTCCTTGTATTTCCATTCTCGAGGACAAAGGGCGGCTGAACCTGCATGGCGCGTGGTTCGATATTTCGAACGGCGAATTGCTGGTAATGGATCCGGAATCCGGCAGCTTTATCGGTTCGGAGGAAGAGCCGGGGTAGTTCAGTCGCGTACTTTGGCGTACATCCGACAATCGCGCGGTTCGCTTGAAATGTTCGGGTGAACGAAGTAACGCCGCAGGATACCTTCAAAGGACATCCCAGCCTTTTCCATAACACGGCCCGACGCGCCGTTGTCGACGTCACAGAAGGCCGAGGCCCGCCAGATCTCCGGTTGATCGAGCGACCAATCCACGGCGGCGGCTAGCGCTTCGGTCATCAAGCCTTGCCCCCAGTGGGAGCGGGCGAGGACGTAGCCGAAATCCATGGCCTGGGACCGTTTGCGGAGATCGATCATGCCGATCGGACCCGACAAGCCATCACGGGTTTCCATGACGTAAGGGAAACTGCTGCCTTTCGACCATTCGCCCAGACAATGCTCAAGATAGTCGTGCGTTTCGGTCTCTGAACCATGGGGGGTCCAAACCAGAAAACGTGTGACGTGCTTGTCGGTCGTATAGGCGCGAAACAGCGGGCCAGCGTCCGCCAGCGTTGGCTTTCGCAAACGCAACCGGGCGGTCATGAGTTCAGCGGGGGCCACGAGGCTAGGGCTCATCGTGCAGGCCTATTTCAGCTCGGTAATGGCGCGAATGATGCGCAGTGCCGCCGGATCGCTGGAGTTCAGCGCCAGCAGTTTGTTGGCGTAGCGGCCGGCGCCCTGCCAATCCTTGGTCTCCGCCAATATTTCGGCCATGGCGACCAGGCCCGGCCGATGCCAGGGATACGCCGCCAATAGGCGGTCGAGCTCGGCGATCGCTTCGCCGTGTCGGTCTTGGGAGCGCAGCGCCAGCGCATGCGCGTGGGCATAACGCGGACTGTCGGGACCGAGCTCTGCCGCTCTGGCGATGGCAGCCAGTCCGGCGGCTCCATCGCGGCGCCGGATTTGGAACAAGCCCATGGCGAAATGCGCCGCGGCATCCTCAGGCGCCACCTTCAGGGCTTTCGCCAACAGATCCGCCTCCGCCGCTCGGTCGCCGGCCGCGCGCTTCAATTCGGCAAGGTTGAGGTAGCCCGGCACGAAGTTCGGATCCAAGCGGATGGCTTGGTCGTAGGCAACCGTGGCGTTTTTGGGCCGGTCGATGTTTTGGAAAAACACGCCGATATTGAGATGGGCTTCGGGACGTTCGGCGGCGCTCGATTCGGCCTTCAGATAGTCGTTGGCGGCGGCAAGAAACGGCTTTCCGAGCGCCGGCGGCAATTGCCGGGCGGCGATATCGGCGATGGCCCGCGCTGCTTCGATCCGAACTGCCCGCATCGGATCGCTCAATAACGGACCGATCAAGGGTATGCGGGCGTTCGCCGGCAGGCCGGCGGCGGCGCGGAGCGCCTGAATGCGCATCAGCGGCTCTGCGTGCTCAAGCCCCGCGACAACGGCCTCTATGCTTTTTCTGTCCCGATAGCCGCTCAGCATTGACAGCGCCGTCGCCCGCGCGATCATCGGCGCTGCCGGATCTTGGGCCAAAGCGGCGAGCTTGACCGCCGCGCCCGGTTCGCCGCGCCGCCCGGCGGCGAGTGCGGTGCCGAATTGCGGCTCCCGGCGCCGCGCCGGGCCATACCATTCCGCAATCCGTGCTGCCGCCCATTGCCTGTCGCGGTTGTCGTGACAGGCAACACAGGCGCTGGGCGTCTCAAGCGCGTGCTCCAGATCCGGCCGCGGCACCCGGAAGGAATGGTCGCGTCGCGGGTCGACGCCCATATAGGTCCGGGCCGGCATGTGACAGTCCACGCATTGGCTGCCGGGGCCGTCGGCCTGATGGAAATGGTGCGCCGGCGCGTCGTAGGTGAGTGGCCGGATCGTGGCAAAGGCCTGTGGCGGCGTCGGGTTGTGGCATTGCGTACAAACATCATTGCCCTGGCCGCGTAATGCGCCGCTGTGGGGCTCGTGGCAATTGGAACAGGTGACGCCGGCGGCGAACATGCGGCTTTGCTGGAAGGAGCCCCAAACATAGACCTCATCCAATATCTGGCCATCGGCGAAATAGAGATCCTGGCGCAGCGTCGCCGGTAGAAAATGATCATAGAACGGCGCGCCCGGTTGGTAGTCGCTCGACAGTTCCCGCCGCCTGGCGTGGCAGGTCGCGCATACCGCCAATTCCGTGGCGTTACCGTCGGCCGTGAAATCGACCGCCAGCCCGTTCGGTTTGCGTTCGTCGGCGCCGCGCTCGGCCCAGGTCACGTGATTCTGTGCTGGCCCGTGGCACGCCTGGCAGCCGACGGTCAGGTCGGCCCACGTGGTCTCGAAGCGATTGGCCTGCAGGTCGAAGCCCTTCTTGAGGCCGGTCGAATGGCAGAATCCACAGGTCGAGTTCCAATTGTAGAAGCCGCCGGCCCAATGCAAACGGTCGCCGGGCGGCGGATTGGGTCGGTCGCCGGGTTGCAGGGAAAACCAGCGACCCTGTTCGGTGTCCCAGGCAATGTCGAAGGCCTGCAAACGGCCGTCGGGCAGGGCCAGCAGATACTGCTGCAGCGGCTCATGACCAAATGTGTAGCGTACTTCATAGGCCGCGATCTTGCCGTCGGCGCCGCGTGCCTCGATGAAATAGCGGTCGTCTTTTGTAAGGAATCGGACCCGCCGGCCGGCTTCGTCGAACAGCGCCTCGGCGAAATCGCCCTTGACATTGGTCGCTTCCGCTTCAGCCATGGCGTGGCGATGATCCGACCGCCGCCAAGCCTGGTATTCGCTTTCATGGCAGGCGCGGCAGCTTTCGGGGGCGGCAAATTCTTGACCGCCGGCCGCTGTCAGCGGCGCAAGCGGCATGGCAAGGATACACACCGCCCAGGACCGAATCCACGCTACGCGTTTGTGCATCAACAACTTAATCCTTCTTAAGCGCAGGCGATTGCAGCAAGATTTTCATCGTAGGAGAAGGCCGCGCGAACGCAAGCATGAACTCTGGAAATAACAACCGGCTTGACAGGGCCCGCCGTTCGACCATCCTGGCCGGCTTTTTCTTTGGCAAAGGAAGCCTTCATGCAGAACGAAATGGACGTCAATCGGCTTTATTGGGAAGAGGCCGTCGATATCCATATGCGCTCGGCGTTCTATGACGTCGACGGCTTCCGCGCCGGCCGGTGCACGCTCGATCCGATCGTGGAATCGGAACTGGGCGACGTCTCGGGCCGGCATGTACTGCACTTGCAATGCCATTTCGGCATGGACAGCCTGTCTTTGGCGCGCCGCGGCGCGGTGGTGACGGGTCTCGATTATTCTGGTGCCGCGGTTGCAGTGGCACGAACGCTGGCGGAGGAGATCGACGTGCCCGCGCGCTTCGTCGAAAGCAATCTCTATGACGCCAGGGCGGCGATCGACGATCGCTTCGATCTGGTATTCACGTCGTGGGGGGTGATCGGCTGGCTGCCGGATCTTGGCGAATGGGCACGGATCATCGCGCATTTCCTCAAACCCGGCGGCCGCTTTTATATTGCCGAGGGGCATCCGGCCATCCACTGGTTCGACGACCGCCCCGAGGCAGCCGAGGCGCCACTCACCGCCGTCTATCCCTATCGCGGAGACGGTCAGCCCGAGTTCTATGACGAGCCCGGTACTTACGCCGATCCCGGCGCATATCTGGTCAACACCAAGGAATATTTTTGGCGCCACGGATTGGGCGACATCGTGTCGGCGATCGCCGCCGCCGGACTGCGCATCGACAGCCTGCACGAACATCCCGTCGTGGCTTGGCAGGCGCTGCCGGCGCTGGTGCAAGGCGATGATGGTTATTGGCGGACCCGGCCCGATTGTCCGGACCTGCCGCTTAGTTTTTCACTTGGCGCCCATCGTTAGACGGCGCGGGCGTGGCGCGCTTCCGCCGGCGCCAGGTAGCGGTCGAAATGGGCGGCGACCGTCCGCACCAGAACCCGCATGTCTTCGGCGACGGTGATGCGGTGACCGTCGATGGCGACGATACCATCGCGGGCAAAGGGCTGCAGCGCTGCGATCACCGGCTCGAACTGTGCGGGGGCGGCCTGGTAGCGTCGGCAGATCGCGTCCAAATCGACGGTGAAGTCGCACATCAGGCGTTCGATGATGGTCCGGCGCAGGCGGTCGTTGTCATCGAGCCGGCGGCCCTTTTGGGTGGCAAAACGGCCGGTTTCGAGCGCCTGTTGCCAGAGGTGAACCGGCGTCGCGTTCTGGACGTAGCCCTCGGCCAATGAGCCGATGGCCGAGGCGCCGAGACCGATCAAGGTGGTTGCCTGATCGGTCGTATAGCCCTGGAAGTTGCGGTTCAGGCGGCCGGCGCGCGCCGCCTGCGCCAGCGCGTCGTCGGCGCGGGCGAAATGATCGAGGCCGATCCGGACATAGTCGTTCTCGGTCAGCAACCGCCCGGCCAGCTCGACTTGTTCGGCGCGGGCGCGCGTGCCCGGCAGGTGCTCGGTGGCGATCAATCGTTGATGCTTTTTCAGCCACGGCACATGGGCATAGCCGAATAGCGACAACCGGTTCGGTTGCAGGGCCAGCACCGCTTCGATCGTCCGGCGGATGCCGTCGAGGGTCTGATGGGGCAGGCCGTACATGAGATCGATGTTCAAGGCGTCGATGCCATGATCGCGTAGGTCACGGACCACGGCTTGCGTCGTCGCCAATGGCTGCAGGCGGTTGATCGCCTGCTGGACGTCCGCGTTGACGTCCTGCACCCCCAGGCTGGCGCGGGTCACCCCGGCCCCGGCCAAGGCTGCGATTGTATCGCTGGCGACGTCGCGCGGGTCGATTTCGACAGCGAATTCGGCCTCGGCGGTAATGTCGAAACGATCCCGCAACAGGTCCGTGAGCCGGGCGATGTCCGCCGGCGTCAGAATGGTCGGCGTGCCGCCGCCCCAATGGACATGACCGACCGGCCGGCGCGGTCCCAAGGCCGTCGCGACCCTGTCGATTTCCAGAGCCAGGGTATCGAGATAGGCGGCGACCGGCTCATAGCGCGCGACCAGCTTGGTGTTGCAGCCGCAGAACCAGCAGAGTGTATCGCAGAACGGAATGTGCAAGTAGAGCGACAAGACTTGATCCGGTGCCACTCGGTCAAGCCACTCGGCATAGACATCGCCATCGATTGCGGAATCGAAATGCGGTGCCGTCGGGTAGCTGGTGTAGCGTGGCACCTGACGGTCGTATTGTTCGAGGAGATCGTAGCGCATCGCCATTGGTGTAGTGGAATTGGCGATTGGCGCCTTGATTCACATCAACCGGCGGTCGCCAAGTAGCGGTCGATATAGTCCAGCCGATCGTGGCCCCAGAAGGTCTCGCCGTCGACGACGATCCAAGGCATGCCGAAGCAGCCGCTTTCGATCGCCGCGTTTGTGTGTTGGATCATCGCCGCTTTTGCCTCGGCATCGTCGGCCGCCGCCTCGATTTCCTCGGCGTCGATGCGCAAGCCTGCACCGAGCCCGACCAGGGTTTCCGGTTCGCAAATGTCGTGGCCTTCGCCCCAGAATTTGTAGAACACGCCGAAGGCGAAGCGCCGCGCCAGGTCCGGGTCGCGCCGGTCCAGACGATAAAACACCAGGCGGGCAAGCTTGGCGTCGACGGGAAAGCTTTCCGGCCGCACGAACGGCACGTCGCTGAGCCGGGCGCAGCGGGCGACGTCGACCCGGCTATGCTCGCGCTTGACCTTTGGCACCATGTCCGCCGTATAGCCGATCGCCTGAAAGATATGGCCGAGCGAGACCGGCCGCCACAGCACTTCCCGGCCATGGCGGGCGGCCATTTCATCGATTGTCTGGGCCGCCAGATACGCATAGGGCGACGAAAACTCGGTATAGAACGTCAAGGGCTGAGCCATGGCGGGAACATCCTGAATTGGCGGGCGGCAGGGCTCAGAATATATCGGGCCGCTTGAGTTTGGCCAGCAGGTAGGCGGCCAGCGAGGCATTGTCGGTGATATCGCCGGCGCGGATCGCGGCCTCGAAGGCGTCGATCGTCATGTCGAGGGCGATCATGTCTTGCTCTTCAGGGGCACGCTCGGTCGGGCCTGGTGTCAGCCCGGTGGCAAGGAACACATGCATGCCTTGGTTGGCGAGGCCATACGCCACGTGCAGGCGTCCGAGATAGTCCATGGCGTCGGCGGTCAAGCCGGTCTCTTCGCGGAGTTCGCCGGCCGCCAGGGCCGCCGGATCGACCGCGTCTTGTTCTTCCCACGTGCCTTGGGGAAATTCTCGCCGCCGCTCACCGATGGGGTAGCGGTACTGCTCCACCAAATGCAGCCGGCGCCGGTCGGTGTCGACAGGAATGATGATGGCGAAGTCCGGCTTTTCGACGACGCTGTAGATGCCGGCGGCGCCGTCTTCGTATTCGATGCGGTCTTCCCGGAGGCGCAACCACCTGTTGCGATAGATCTCTTTGCTGGCGACCGTCTTGATGCTCATGAAATGCGGCTCCGGTTACGGCGTACTAGGCTCTGCTGCGCGTGGCAAACCAGGTCAGGCCGAATGCGATGAGAAACACCAGCGCCAATCCAGCCAGCAGCACCCAGGCCGGCCACAACAGCGTTGGGAACAAGGCTTCGTCCCAGAGTGCTTGCGACACGTAGCGTTCGGTCACGGCCTGAATGAGGTTGAGGCTGCCGGCGTGGGTTTGATACCAGACTTGTCCGGCGGCTGCCGTCAAATCGTGGCTCTGTGTCGCCAGCCAGCCGCCGAAGCCGGCGATGGCGAGAAACCCGAAGAGAAAAATACCGCTGAAGATTTGACCGATTTTCATCACTGTCACCATTGTGAATGCGGAGCAGACATGGGGGCGCTTGGCGCTCGCATCCACCCGCGCGCGGTAGAATAATCGTGATCACCGACAAGTGCCAGGTCAGAGCGCCACGCAACAAGGACAGCCCGACGCCATGGGTACCGGATTGAACGCCTGCGCGACGACATCTTCGGTTACGACTTGTTTGGGTCTGTCGATCCTTGGCGTGCCCGTTGCCGCGTCGCGTTTCGATTGAACCCGTTCGGCGCGATAGCCGGCGAATATCTGGAACCGGTGCCGGCCGACGTCTGTCTCAAGACGGATCGTGTCGGAGCCGGTCACTGAAAATCGTTCGAACTTTTGCCCATCACACAACACTGCTACCTGGTCCGTATTCGACAGGTTGGCAACGTCGAAGCTGGTTTCGCGCCCGCTCATGCTGGCCGTCGCGGCGTATGTTCCGATATGCAGCACGCCTGAGGCCACGTCATTCCATGCCTGATCGATGCCGAATGTCGGGAAATCGACACCGCTCACGGTCGGCTCGTGGAACTTGTTCAGGTTTGGCGCACTGAACGGCCGGCTCCAGGCGCCGGCGTCGCCGACTTCGTTCATCATCATCAGCGCGCTCAATTGGCCGCGCGGCCAGTCCTCGCCGAGACCGAACCACCAGCCGAAGCGTTCCTCGTCCGTGCCGAAAAACAGCGGCTCGAACGACTTTTCGGCATAGGTGCCGAGGCGGCTGGCCGTGGTGTGATCGCCGAGCTCTCGCGCCATGGCGAGCCCGATCAACATGATCCGCGGGTCCGGCGCAACAGCAATCGGCGCCCGCGGATTGTTCCAACCAAGCCTATTGATGGCGGCTTCGTAGAGGAAACTGGCGAATTCGCGGTTCTGTGGCAGCATGTAGAACGACACACTGAGGCCCGACGCAGCGCCACGGGTGTGGTGGTGGCCGAGGATCGGGTCGTAGTAAATGGTGAACCACTCCAATGCCCCCTTGTCGGACACGGCCATGTAATTGTCGCGGGCGTATTCCAACCAATTGTCATAGACATTGTGCGTGCGTTTTCCGGAAACGGCGTCGTAAAGCTGAAGGCCGAGGCCGGCGGCGCTCAGGCAATAGGGCCAGATCTTGGTGTTTTCGCAATGCGGCCCTTCGGGCCGTTCTGCCCATTGATCGTGCATGAACTCGGCGATGCGGTGGTGCGACCAGTCGAACAATTGGTCGTTATAGCCGGCGACCTTGAACGGCTGTTCCCAACGATTGTCTCCAGAGACGTATTTGTGGATCGACAGCACAAGGTTGAAGAAGCCACGGAAGAACAGGTTGCCATCCGAGCCGATAGGATCCGGTTGTAGGCCCCAGGGCGCAATCCCGTTGGCGGTCCATCCGGGTACGTCATATTCACCGCGAACATGCTCCGGGATCAGCATCTCGTACCACGCCTCCGGATACCGGGCTCGATCCGGGTCGGTGCCGATTTGGGTCAACCAGTCTATGGCCGCCCAGTGTGTCGTGTGGCGCTGGCAGAGTTCGTCGGTGATGCGCCCATAAACCTCGCGCCAGGCCGGCGTTTGGTCGGCCATCATCAGCAAGGCATAAGTCGATTCCGACAGATCGAATCGGGGAAACGCGCACATCGGCGCTGTGCTCGAGCGATCCCACCAGGCCCGCGGTTCACCCGTTGCCGACCAATCGTCCGGCGTCGTCGCTTTGTCCCACAGGAAGCGTAACCAGCCGCGCGCGCGATCGTTCAAAACCGGATGAGGGGACTGCATGTCTTCGCTCCGTCTCGTTGCAAGTGTCGGGCGATGATAGTCGGATCCCGCCGCCGTTCGAAATAGACCTGTTGCCGCTACTGTCCGGGAGCCACGTGCTGTGCCTGATTTGCAGGTCTCGAGATCACGGGATAAAATCGCCGGGCAATGCGGAAAAGAATAAATCGATTGAGGAGAGTCGAAAATGAGTGAGCTGACCGGTAAAGGCGCGATCACCGGCATCGGTGAGACCGACTATTCCAAGCGATCGGGCAAAAGCGTGATTGCCTTGCAAATGGAGGCCTCGCTCAAAGCGATCGAGGATGCGGGGCTCTCGCCCAAGGACATCGACGGGGTGCTGCCCTACGCGACGGCCGGCGGTGTCGCCGAGGATTTCATCACCAATTTCGGCATCGAGGATCTGCGCTTTTCGGCGACCACGCCGCTTGGCGGCGCCAGCTGCGTCGCCGGCATTCAGTCCGCCGTGATGGCGGTCGCCACCGGCGTTGCCAACCATGTACTGATCGCCATCGGCCGCAACGGCGCTTCCGGGGCGCGGGTCGGCGCCCGGGTGCAGCAGATGCCGCAATTCCGCACCATCGGCGAGTTCGAAATGCCGCTCGGTGCGATCGCGCCGCCGCAGCTCTATGCGCCGATGGCGCGCCGCCACATGGAACTCTACGGCACTACCTCCCGCCAGCTCGGCGAAATTGCAGTCACCGTGCGCAATCACGCCAGGCTGAACGAGAAATCGCTGATGACCAAACCAATGACCATCGACGATCATCAAGCCTCGCGCATGATCTCCGATCCGTTGCGGCTGTTCGATTGCTGCCTGGAAAGCGACGGTGGCGCTGCTTTCGTGATCTCCAGCACCGAACGCGCCAAGGACATGCCCCGACCGCCGATCCGCGTGCTCGGCGTCGCCGAGGGCCACCCGGATTCGCCGAGCGCCATCACCCAGCGCGACGATATGACGACATTGGGCACCGCCAAAGCCGCGCCGAAGGCCTTCCAGATGGCCGGCGTCGGCCCGGCCGACATCGACGTCGCCGAGATCTATGATTGCTTCACCTACATTGTGATGTGCCAGCTCGAGGATCTCGGTTTCTGCAAGAAGGGCGAGGGCGGTTCCTTCGTCGAAGGCGGCCGCATCGGCCTCGGTGGCGACCTGCCGATCAACACCCACGGCGGTTTGCTGTCTCAAGCGCATATCGTCGGCCTCAATCATGTGGTCGAATTGACTAAGCAATTGCGCGGTGACGGCGGCAAGGCCCAGGTCGAAGGCGCTGAAGTCGGCCTGGTCACTGGCTACGGCGATATGGGTGACGGCGCCGTCGCCATTCTTGCGAGGTAGAACGATGGATGCTCAAGCCTACGATAAGCCGTTGCCGGAACCGGATTTGGATTCCAAACCGTTTTGGGACGGGCTCAACAATCACAAGCTGATGCTGCAGCACTGTGGCGGCTGCGGCCGGATCCGTCATTATCCGCGGCCGGTCTGCGACAGCTGCTATTCCATGGACGTGGACTGGGTCGAGGCAAGCGGCGAGGGCGCGCTGCATTCCTGGACGATTACCCATCACGCCTTTCTGCATGGCTTCAAGAAGGACCTGCCGCTGTTGCTGGCGACCGTCGATCTGGCCGAGGGCGTGCGCATGAATTGCCAGCTGAAAGGCGTCGACCCGGCCGATCTGAATATCGGCTTGGCGGTTCGTGTGGCTTACGAGGCGGCGACCGAAGAGGTGACCTTGCCGGTCTTCGTCGCGGCGCAATGAGGCTCGCCAACCAGCGGCATTTGTTTGATATCCCGGACGGTGTCACCTACTTGAACTGCGCCGCCCAGTCGCCGTCGCTGCGTGCCAGTGATGAAGCGGGTCGCACAGGATTGGCCCGCAAACTTCATCCCTGGGATCCGGAACGGGCCAATCTTTATGACGAGATCGGGGAGGCGCGGCGGCTGTTCGGCGGCTTGATCGGGGCAACCGCCGAAACCATCGCGTTGATGACATCGACCAGTTACGGCGCCGCCATCGGTGCCGCCAATCTCGGCATTCGGTCCGGTCAACGGATCGTCGTCCTGCAGAATCAATTCCCGTCGAATTATTACGCTTGGGCTAAGGTCGCCGAACGGGACGGCGGCACCGTCACCGTCGTCGCCCGACCCCAAGACGGCGATTGGACCCGGGCCGTGCTCGATCAGATCGATGCCGATACCGGCCTGTTGGCCTTGCCGAATTGCCATTGGATGGACGGCGGCGTGATCGACTTGGGGCCGGTCGCCGATCGGGTTCATGAAGTCGGCGCCGGTTTCTTCATCGACGCCACCCAGTCGATCGGCGTCAAGCCGTTCGATGTCGCCCAATTGGATCCGGATTTCGTCGCCTGCTCCGCCTACAAATGGCTGCTGTCGCCGGACGGCGTCGGCTTCCTCTACGTCGCGCCGCGCCATCTCGACGGCCGACCGATCGAAAACAACCATGCAAGCCGCATCGCCGACTCCACCATGGAGCTGGCTTCCGGCTACGGTGATCGCTACCTCGCGGACGCTGCGCGCTTCGATCAGGGTGCCGCCGATTCCATGGTCCATATGCCGATGACCGTCGCCGCCCTGCGACAAATATCATCGTGGGGCGCGGCGGCGATCGAAGCGACGCTGGCACCGTTGGTGGAGCGCATCGCCGCCGCCGCGGAGGCGCGCGGTTGGCGCGTGCCACCAGAGCCGCATCGGGCACGGCACATGATCGGGATCGATGCCGGCAGCGTGCCGGACGACTTGATCGTGCGGCTCAAGGCGGAAGACGTGTATGTCAGCCTACGCGGCGGCGCCATTCGGGTCAGCCCCTATCTGTTCAACGACGAAACCGACGTCGACCGGCTTTTCGAGGCGCTCGATCGCCTTGTATAATCATTGAATGACCGAAACCGAGTTAGGAGAGCGTCATGTATGTCGGCTATTCCGGCATGCCCTTCGAAGAAGCCGAACGCAACATGCGGCTGTTCGCCGGCGCCGTCATGCCGGAACTAAAGAAGCTCGACGTCGCGCCGCCGGACTTTGCGATGTCGGCTTAGGCGGTCAGACTTCCCAACCAAACAGGCCGAGGCATTCACCGGCTTGAATATGTCCGACCGCTGTTTTGGCGTAGGCGATAGTGTTGGCGGGCAGGGTGTCCAGCGGCAGCCAGTGCCAGCCGGCGCATTTCTCCGGTTCGGGGTTTTCAATTTCGCCGGTCCAGTGGCGGGCGGTGAAGAACAGCGACAGCCGGTCTGATGACCCATGAAAATGCATGACGTGGGCGAGCTCCAGGTCTTCGGCGCGTATCGAAATGCCGGTTTCCTCGCGGGCTTCGCGGATGATGCCGTCGATGATGGTTTCATCCGGCTCCAAATGCCCGGCCGGGACGTGGTATTGGCCGGCGCCGAAGCCGTTGTTGCGGCGCTCGCCCATCAGGATCTTACCGTCGCGGATCAGCACCAGATGTAGGTCGATAAAGACCTCTGGTTTAGGCGCCATTGCTTATTGGCGGGTAGCCGAGGGCGCCCCGAATTGAACGGTGGAAGTGATGTAGCGAGGGCTCGTTGCGGCCGAAGGTGATGCAATCCTGGGCGCGGGAATGGAAGCCCAGTTGGACCCGTTCGCCCAACGGAAAATCCTCCTTGTCGACCACGTCCATCAGCAGGTCGAAATTTCGGTCCCAGTGGCCGCGGGCGCTGTCGCTGGTTGCCGGCTCCGGCGTATAGAGCGAGATCAGCATTTGTGACGCGTTGACGTCATCGCCGTCGGGATAGACGTGCCAGGTCTCCAGATGATCGCCTTGCATGAGGAAAACGACGTTGGGAAACAGCACGTAGATGGTCGCCGCGTGCGGGGTGAGCTGCCATTGCTCCTCGGGTAGGGCCGTGATCTCGGTGATCGATGGCCGCGCCACCACCTGTTGCAGGTTAGGGCCCAACGCCTCGAAGGTCGTCAGGTCGCCGAGAACGATGCCGTTAAGCGTTCGGGCGTGCAGCACCCGGACGTGGTAGGTCTCTAGGAAGGTGTCGATCACCAGTTTCCAGTTCATCTGCCGATGCATTACCCGCGATTCGTAGTGGTGATAGCCGGCCAGGCCATAGGCCTCGAGATGCGGTGCCGCGCCGCCCAGGACTTTTTCCAGATCAACGCTGCCGTCCGCCGATGGCGACACCCAGATCATGCCGTATTTTTCTTCCACCGGCAGCCGGACTAAGCCGTGCGCCGCTTTGTCCATGTCGGTGAAGGCGTCTTCGGCGGGACGCGACAGCAGGCGGCCGTCCAGGCCATAATTCCAGGCATGATACGGGCAGGTGAACGCCCGCCGGGTGTTGCCGCAACCGGAAGCGACTTGCGCGCCGCGATGGCGGCAGACGTTCAAGAACGCGCTGACCTGGCCGTCGCGATCGCGAACCAGCAGGATCGGGATGCCGCTGAAATCATCGGAGAGGTAATCGCCTGGATTGGGCAGCCGGCAGCTCAAGGTCAAGGCCAACGGGTATTGGCTGAACAACAGGCGACGTTCGTCGGCGGCCTGGCCGGCGGAAATATAGTCGCTGACCGGATTGGGGTAGACGCTGTCGGCCATCGCTGTCGTCTTATCGGCGATGTGTTGCAACAGCAGCTTGGTCTGGCGCACTTGTTCGGCATGAATCATCGGATCGTTCTTCTTTCCACCTGCTGACAAGACGGATCTTCCAATCGACGGCAAAAAGCCTACCATTGCGTGGTGACAAAAAAAACTAATTTCCGTTAGAAAATATCTGTGATGATCAGCAAAGGTCGGTGAAGCATGAATTTCGATGGCAAACGCGTGGCCGTAACCGGCGCCGCGGGAAACCTTGGCCGAGCGGTGGCGGCCGGATTCGAGCAAGCTGGAGCGCGGCTGGTGTTGATCGATATCGCCGAGGCATCAATGGCCGGGGCCGAATCACAAATTGTCGATTTGACCGACGGGGCCGCCACCCAGACGGCCTTCGCGGCGATCGGCGCAGTCGACGTGCTGTGCAACATCGCCGGCGGCTTCGACATGGGTGTTGCCGTACATGAAACTTCGGATGCGATGTGGGACAAATTGTTCGATCTCAATACCCGAACCCTGCGCCATGCCGTTTGCGCGGCGGTACCGGCCATGGTGGCGGCGGGCGGCGGCGCCATCATCAATGTCGGGGCCGGCGCTGCCCTCGCCGGGATGGCCGACATGGGCGCCTATTGCGCCGCCAAAAGCGTTGTCGTGCGCCTGACCGAAAGCATGGCCGCCGAACTCAAGGAAAAGAACATCAACGTCAATTGCGTGCTGCCGAGCATCATCGACACGCCGGAAAACCGTGCCGCCATGCCGACCGCCGAATTCGACAAATGGGTCGCGCCGGACGCCTTGGCGGACGTCATCCGGTTCCTCGCTTCCGACGCCGCTCGCGCCATTCACGGCGCGGCATTGCCGGTATCGGGCTTAGTGTAAGCGGACCGTCAGAACCGCTGGCGAAAATCGACCAGCGCCACGGCTTCGGGGTCGGCGCCGGCGACGTGGTCGGGTTCGTGGCGCAGCATCAGGCTGGCATTGACCCGGCCGCTGCCGATCCGTCGGCCGTAGAACACTTCCAGGTCGAGTTCGCGGCCGGTTGGTTCCAAATCGGCGGTGACGGTTTCAATGATCAGGCTGCCGTCCTGTTGCCGGCCGGTGGCGATGCCGAGGCGGGCTTCGCCTTGCATAACCCGAAGCGGCTGGTTGAGCAGGATACCGAACCGGTCGGAGCGATCCTCCGCCAGGCCATGGCCGATCAGGCCGACGCTGAAGGCGTTGCTGATGATCGGCGAAAAGCCGGTGAACAAGCTGCTGTCGCCGGCCTCGGGCTCGGACCGGCCCATATAGGCGCTGCCGACCAAATCGACATTCCGGCCTAGCGGTGCCGCCAGGCTGACGCCGCCGAACAAGGTTTCGGTGTCGCTGCCGAGGTCGAAGGCGCCTTCGCCGGCGGTGCCGAGGAAACGGTCGTCTTCGACGGCCTGGCCGACGGTCAAGCCGAGATGGCCGCCGTTCGCCACCGGGATGACAAGCTCAGCCAACGCGCCATAGCCGTCGGAGCGATCGGCATTGCCGGTGTCCGCGGTCTCGCCGCGAAAGGCACCGACACGCAGCAAGGTTCCGCCGATGCCGGTCGGGATCGTGCCGGCGGCGGTGTAATGGTCATTGTCGACCAGACCGAGATAAGGCGCGGCGAAGGCGTCCGGGGCGCCGGTTTCCGCCGCCGACACGCGGCCGTCCGCTTCAAGGCCGAAATGACCGGCCGGTGTCTCGTTGTAGGACGCCGTTACCAGGCCGCCGTCGCCAAAACGGCGCGCGTAGCGCGCCCGGTCCAATGCCCTATCTTGGGCAAGCGGATCGTCATCGCTTTGTTTATAGGCCAGTCCAAGCCGCCCGAACTGGCCGAGATCGGTCTGGGCCAGCACGGCGCCGCCGAAACCGCGCCGCAGATCGGCGAGCGACGCCACCGGCTCCGATGCGCCGACCAACGTGCCCAGTTCGATCTTGAAGGCTGCGTTCAGGCTGTCGAAGACCGCAAGATCCACGCCTTCGAGCCCGGCGCGGAGGCCATCGCCCATGGCGCCGCCGGCGGACAGGGTCGTCTGCTCGATGTCGAACGAACCGCCGGTCACCTCGCTGCCCGCGCGGATTCCGACCGCCTCGACCGGTTCGCTCGCCGCCTTCAGATCCAGCATACCGTTGCCGAAGATGGCTGGATCGCTGAAGACGCCGCTCTTGTCGGCGGTCACGAACATGCGGTTGAGGATCTCCGCCGACGTCGAACCGGGGAAAAGATCCTGCAACACGGCAATGGCGCCGGCGACATGGGGGGCCGCCATCGACGTGCCGCTTCTACGGGTGACGCCGCCGCCGGTTTGTGTCGATAGGATGCCGGAGCCGAAGCTGTCGCCACCACCGGGCGCAGCGATGCACCAGGCAGCGGCGACCCCGCACAGGTTTGTGTAGGCGGGCAGGTCGCCGGACGTGTCGACGCTGACCACGGCTACCCAATGATCGCCAAGCTCCGGGAACAGCAAAGGCAGACCGGGCCGCAGCGAGACCTGAGTAGCCCTGTTGTTGCCGGCGGCGAACACCGTGACGACACCAGCGGCAGCGTTGCGTCGATAGGCGCCCAGGCTGGACGGCAACTGCGTTTCGGCGCTTGCCACGGTAAACGAGGTGACCGGCGTCGAACTGCCCCAGGAATTGTTGTGGACGGCGGCTCCCTGCGCCCGCGCGTAGTCGATCGCCGTCGCGACTTGGGCGTCGCTGAGCAGTAGAAACCCGCTTTCGTTAAAAATGCGGATGGGCAGGATCTTGGCATTGAAGGCGACGCCATGGGTCAAGGCGCCGTTGCGCTCGGCGGCAACGATGCCGCCGACATGCGTGCCATGACCGTTCGGGTCGGTAATCGTCGTCGTGCTATCGACAAAGTCGAAGCCGCCGGGAGCAATATTGCCTGCCAGGTCGGCGTGATCGACATCGATGCCGGTATCCACGATGGCGACGATCTGACCGGATCCGGCCGTCGCCACCGCAGCCAAACTGGCCTGTGCGTAGGCATGCGAGGCGTTGATCAACCCGAGGCCGGCCTGGTTGTTGTACTCACTGGATTCAAAAGCCGCGGCCAATTGGTCGATGGTGCTGCCGCCGCTCGATGCTTCACCGCCGCCGCCACCGCCACAAGCGCTCAAGACGCCGGTAGCGCACAGGAAAAAACTTGCAAAAACAATGTGTTTCATTCGATACTCATGATCCGGCCCTACCGAACTCAAGGACTCTAGCAGCTGTCTTTATGAGTGTAAAATTGCGGCATAATCACTACTACTGATAGATTTGATAGCTGTCGTTCCGCGCCAAATATCCGGCATTTTTCGATACATCAATTCAAGGATGGCTCAATGACCACGTTAGACGTTTACGGTGTCGCCCAGTCCCGGGCGGCGCGGGTGCTTTGGATGGTGCGGGAATTGGGGCTCGATTTCCAGCACCATGACATCGGTTTTCGCACCGGTGAAACCACGACGCCTGAATTTCTCGCGATCAACCCGAACGCGCGCATTCCGGCGATCGTCGATGGCGACCTCAAGCTGTGGGAATCGATGGCGATCAATTTGTATTTGGCGCGCAAGCACGGCGGGCCGCTGCAGCCGGCGACGCTGGAGGATGAGGCCCGCGCCATGCAATGGAGTTTCTGGGTCATGACGGAAGTGGAAAAGCCGCTGTTGGCCATGCTGTTCAACCGCGCCATCTTGCCCGAGGATCAGCGCCAGGCAGACGTCGCCGACTGCTCGGAGCAAGACCTGCAGCGGCCGCTCAAGGTATTAGACGGCGAAGTGTCAAAACGCCCCTATTTGCTTGGGCAAGATTTTACGGTCGCCGACTTGAACGTCGCGTCGGTGCTCACTTGGGCCAAGGTCGCGAAGCTGGACTTGTCGTATTATCCCGCGATCGCGGACTGGCTGGAACGGTGTACGGCGCGGTCGGCGGCAAAATAGCGCCGTCAGCCGTCCGATCACGTCGCGAAACGAGCCTGCAGGACGCGCAATCGCAATCCCAAGGCGACTGCGATGAGCGGCGGCACAACACAGAACCCGTAGATCCAGCGGGCCGCCTCGGCAACCGTCAGCCGATCGAGCCCGGCGTCAAGGCCGGCGGCGTTGGCGATCAGGCCGCCGGCCGCGGCACCGAAGGCGATGCCGAGCGATTGCACCATCGGGATCGACGCGGCCGTCAGATTGCCTTCGTCCGCGCGGCTCAATGTCATCGCCCAATTGCTGATATGCGCGTGACTAAGGCCGACGCCGGCGCCGGTCAGGAAGATAAAAACGACAAGCAGGGCGAGGGGGCCGGTGCTGATGGTTTGCGATTGCCCAATGATGGCAATGAGCAAAATCACCGGGCCGACGACCACCAATGCCCTTTGCCAGCCGAGGCCCGCGCCGGCGATGATGATCGCCGTCAGCGACCAGCCGATGGCCATGGTCGCTTGCACATAGCCGGCGGCGAAAGGCGACAGGCCCTGCAACTGCTGCGCCAGCAACGGCATGAAGACACCGATCGGGCTGTAGGTCAGGCCGAACAGGAAAAATATCCAGTACGCGGTGCCGACGGGATGCATCAGGGATACCGGCTTGGTCGGCAACAACCGGTTTTCGGCCCGGCCGTCGCGATTGAGAAACAGCGCGACCAGACCAACTGCCAGGACAACCAGGGCGATGCGGCCGATCGCCGCGTCGATCTGGCCGCTGTAGGCGACCGCTAGCACCCCGGCGCCGAGCAACGCCAGCCGGCGCCATGGCAAGGCCGGGGCGACGCCCGCCGTCGCCGTCGCACGCGGCAAAGTCCGCCATGCCAATAGGGCAAGTAGGCACAACACCGGCGTGAAGATCAGAAAAGCGCCGCGCCAATAGCCCAACTGCGCGAAGCCGCCGCCGATCAGGGGGCCGATAAGCGCCGCGACGCCCCAAACCACGGACACCAGGGCGAGCACCCGCGGCCGCAATTCGGCGGCGAACAATTGGTTGATCATAGTGTAGGACAAGGCCACCAGCATGCCGCCGCCGAGGCCTTGAATGGCGCGTCCGACCAGCAGCACTTCGATGCGCGGCGCGGCGGCCGCGGTCAGGGCGCCAAGCAAATAGATCGCCGCCGCCAATACCGGTGCGGCGCGCATGCCGAAACGTACCCGGATCAAGCCGCCGGACGAGGCGCCGACGATCGAGGCCACCATGTAGAGCATCGTCGGCCAAGTGTAGAACGCGGCGCCGCCGATATCGGCGACCAACGTCGGCAGGATCGTCGCGATGACGAAGACGTCCATGGCGTGCAGGCTGATCGCCAGCATCAAGATGACGACATGGCCAGCATGCCCGCCTTGCACCAAGTCAAGCCAGCCCCTACCGGCTGTCGCATCGATGGCGGTTTCTTCAGGTGACGATGACAAAATCTACGCTTTCCATTTGGCGCTGTTTCAAGGATAAAAACTACACTGAGGCGGAGACGAAAGACTTTTTAGCGATGAACTATCAAGTGCGCATCCGCGACTTGTTGCTATCGGTCCGGATCGGCATTCACGGCCACGAGAAAACGGCGCCTCAGCGGGTTCTGGTCAACGTCGATCTGGACGTTGCCTATCCCGAGGACGGGTTCGCCGACGACTTCGAACAGGTCTATTGCTATGAGACCCTGGTCGAAGCGATTCGAAGCCTGTGTGCGGAAGGTCATATCAATCTCGTCGAAAGCCTGGCCGAGTGCATCCTTGACGCGGCGCTGGCCGATGACCGCAGTCTGCGCGCCGCCGTGACCGTGGAAAAACTAGACGTGTTGGGCGACGTGAAATCCGTCGGCGTGACCTTGGAGCGGGCCAAACCGCACTAACCCTCTCGGGCCACGAAATCGAGTGACTGGCGGGCGACGCGAAGCGCGTGGCGTCGTTTCAGCGGCGCATTCAAAAACCGGTTGAGGCTCGCCAGCAAAGCGGATTTGGTGGAGGGCGTCGGGCCGTCGGCGATTTCGTCGGCCACCGCCATGACTAGCTTGACCAGATGACAGGCGACGATCGGTTCGTTGCGGCCATGGTCGAATAGACCGCGCTTGCATTGATCCAGGAAACCCGCGGCCTGGTCGTCGGCGATCTGCCAAGCTGCAGTATCTACATACCTGTCGACATAAGCCGTGTTGCGGCCGACGAAGCAGGCGATTTGTAACAGCCCGGCCGGCCATAGATCGGGGACGGCACGGCAGAGATTGCGGACCGCGTTGGCGAAGGTCAGCGCATGGGTGAAATCGAGCCAGCCTTTGTTGTCGGAAACCGGCCCCGCCGTGCGGTCTTGATGGGCCATGTCGTAATGCAGGAAGTTCCACGCCGCCGCACCCAGTAGGGCGTCGTAGAGTGGCCCCGGGTCGGCCGACGCGGTAAGCGCCAAGGCTAGGCAATCGCGCACGCCGAGACCGATGAAATCCGTCGCCGTGACGGTGTCACTGCCGCGGCCGTCCCAAGCCTCGAGGCTCGGTTCGTAATTCCGGAATTCGGGGATCTTGTCTTCCCGAAACGCGTTGATCGATTGCCGGACCAGCGCCAGTACCAAGGGCTCCAGCGACGCCTGGCCGAGGGTCGCCGCCAGTTGCGCCGTTTTGTGGACGTAAATGGCCGAATGACCGAAATCGGCGTAGTGGGCGAGGGCGGCCCGCGCCAATGGTTCCTGGAACGGTGCGAAGCCTTGGCCGAGGGCGATACCGCCGCGGGCGATGGCGATGGCGGTGGCTTCATCCTCGGCCTCGATCGCCGCGGTCAGGCCGGGACCGTCGAACCCGGCGGCCGTGTCGGTAAACGGATAGGCACGTTCACGCAGGCTATCCCAGGCCAGGTGCGACACGATTTCGACCAGCGGCACCAGATCGTGGGCGCCGTCGTCTGCGCCATACTGCGCGCGCAAGGCGAGCCAGTCGGCGGCGGCGGCCTGGGCATGGGTCGCGCCATATTCGAAATGGTCATAGGTCCAGGCAAAGGCGTGGCGCACCGCCTCCAAGGGATCCTCGCCGACGGTGGCGAGGCGGGCGATTTCACGCGCCATGCGGTCATACTCGAAGCGGCGAAAACTGTCCTGCAGGCCGGCCAAGGCCTTTTTGATCCGCGCTTCGGCCGGCGGATCGGTGACCTCGATCTGGATTTCACCGTCCTCGACGCGGATCGGATAGCAGCGCAAGGCGTCGCCGCCCGTTAGGTTGGCGCCATTGGTAAGGTCGAATTTCCAGTTATGCCAGTTGCAGGTCAGCACGCAGCCGTCGCTGAGCGTGCCTTCCTTCAACGGATAGCCCTCGTGCGGGCAGCGGTTGTTGCAGGCGAACAGGCCCTTGTCGGTATGGCTCAAAAGGATCTGCTTGGGCCCGACCCGGACAATCCGCGACCGACCAAGCGGCAGCGTCTCGAGCGTGGCGACGGCAACATAGTCTCCGTCGTTCGAAGCGTCGATCCGGGTGTTCGAAGGCGCGCTCATGGCGATCTCCTAATGAAACAAGTGTCTTTCGAAAATACTAAACATAGTGACTTGCCTTTTTCAACAAAAAAATTTAGAAAGTTGCCATGACCGATTCCAACTACACACCGACCGAGGCCGGACCGCGCCGAACCCGGCATGCCATCCTCGAGATCCTGAAATGGCGCGGCGCGTCGGAAGCCGCCCAGCTCGGCGAAGAGCTCGGGCTGACGGCGATGGCCGTGCGCCAGCATCTCTACCGGCTGCGCGCCGAGGGCGTGGTGGTTAGCCGCGAAGAACCGCGCCCGCTCGGTCGGCCGGCGCTGTCGTGGTCACTGACCGCTGAGGCCGACGGCTATTTTCCGAATGGCCATGCCGAACTGGCGGTCGGCTTGATCGATGCGGTGCGCGAAACCTTTGGCGAAGCCGGCATGACAGCGCTGCTGGAAAGGCGCGCCGAGGCGCAAATCGCCGATTACCGCCAAAGCGTCGCCGGTGCGGCCAAGCTAGAGACCCGCCTGCGGCGCTTGGCGGAACGGCGCACGGAAGAGGGCTATCTCGCCGAAGTGAAACGCGCCGAAGACGGCGGCTTCCTGCTGATCGAAAACCATTGCCCGGTCTGCGCCGCGGCCAGCGTCTGCAAGGGCATTTGTGCCATGGAACTCGACGTGTTTCGAGCGACGCTTGGCCCTGAATTCGAGGTCGAGCGCACGGACCATATCCTGGCCGGCGCCCGGCGCTGCGCCTATCATGTTACGCCGCGTGACGTAAGGCACGCTCCAGCTTAGGAGGGAATCATGGCACCGCCGTTTCGGGCAGAACACGTCGGCAGTTTGTTGCGGCCGGCGTCACTGGCGCGGGCATTTCGCGACCACAACGCGGCCAAAATCGACGACAAGGCGTTCGTGGAAGCGCAAGACGCCGCCATTCGCGACGTCGTTGCCTTGCAGGAAGCGGCCGGCCTTAAACTGGTGACCGACGGTGAGTTCCGCCGCGGCTCCTATTGGGGACATTTCATCGGCCCGGTCGAAGGCCTCACGGTCAAGCCCGCCGCCTTTAGTTTCCACGACGAGGCCGGCGCGGAGCAAGCCTTCATCGCCCCCCATGTCGCCGGTCCTGTCAGCCGGACCCAAGGCATCTCAACCGGCGAGTTTCAGTTTCTGAAGTCGGTCGCCAAGGCGACACCGAAGGTCACCTTGCCGTCGCCGCCGACGTTTCATTTCTGGCGCGGCAAACAAGGTATCGAGGCGTCCGCCTACGCCGACGCGGAAGCGTTTTTCGACGATTTTGCCGCCGTCTATCGCCAGGAAATTGCCGCCTTGGCGGCGCTCGGCGCGACCTACATGACCCTGGACGAAGTGCCGTTGGTCATGCTCTGCGACGAGGCCATTCGGGCTCAAGTATCGGACTGGGGCGAAGACAGCGACCGGCTGATCGATCTCTATATCACGGCGATCAACAAGGCCGTCGCCGAGCGCCCGGCCGGCGTCACCATCGGCATGCATCTCTGCCGCGGCAATTTCAAGGGCAAGTTCCTGTCGGAAGGCGGCTATGAGCCGGTCGCCGACCGCCTGTTCAACGAGATCGACGTCGACGCCTTCTTCCTGGAATACGACACAACGCGCGCCGGCGATTTCGCGCCGCTCCGTTTCGTGCCCGAGGCCAAGCATGTGGTGCTGGGCCTGGTTAGCTCGAAGAATCCGGTGCTCGAAGATATCGACGCGCTCTGCCGGCGCATTGATGAGGCCGCCTCGGTGATGGCACTCGACCGCCTCGCCGTCAGCCCGCAATGCGGTTTCGCCAGCGCGGTCTCCGGCAACCCGATTACCGTCGACGACGAGAAACGCAAACTGGCGCTTGTCGTGGAAACCGCGATCCGGATGTGGGGCGAGGCTTGAACTTGTCTTCTAAAAGTCCCTCGGCTTCGCCTCAGTGTACTTTTAGCCGGAAAAATTAGGACAAATCAGTCCTTGGGGCGGCCCGGCGGACTGATTTGATCATATTTGTTTTGGATCATGACCTTGGTCATGACCAGAATCCGCAACACTTTGAGCCATTCAGGCTCAAAGTGTTGCCAATCGAAAACCCGTTGGCACATCGCTGAGCCGCCTCAAGATGTGCTAACGCACTAATTTTACTGAAGAAAAGTACACTGAGCGTAGCGAAGGACTTTTCTTCACGGCCAACGCTCCCCTACCGCAAGTGGCAGGACACCCAGTGATCCGGCGCCACCTGCTTCAGTTCGGGCACGTCCATGGAACAGCGCGCTTCGGCGTAGGGGCAGCGCGTGTGGAAATGGCAGCCCGAGGGCGGCTTGATCGGGCTCGGCACGTCGCCTTGCAGGATTGTCTTTTTGCGTTTGATCGACGGGTCGGGGATCGGCACCGCGGACAATAGCGCTTCGGTATAGGGATGCTGCGGATCGGCGAACAGGGTATTCTTATCCGTATGTTCGACGATCTTGCCCAAATACATGACTGCGATGCGGTGGCTGATATGTTCGACGACGGCCAAGTCGTGGGCAATGAAAAGGTAGGAGAGATTGTACTCTTCCTGTAGGTCTTTCAGCAGGTTGATCACCTGCGCCTGAATGGATACGTCAAGTGCCGAGACCGGTTCGTCGCCGATGATCAGCTTGGGGTCGAAGGCGAGCGCCCGGGCGATGCCGATGCGCTGGCGCTGGCCGCCGGAGAATTCGTGCGGGTAGCTTTTCATCTGTGCCGGGCGCAGGCCGACCCGGTCGAACAACTGGGCGACCCGGTCGGTCCGTGCTTGGCCTTCGGCGATCTTGTGGACATGCAAGGATTCGCCGACGATATCACCGGCGGTCATGCGCGGATTGAGCGAGGAAAAGGGATCTTGGAAAATGATCTGCATTTCCCGCCGGTAGGGCCGCAATTCGGATTTGTTGAAGTCGGTGATGTCGGTGCCGTTGATTTTGATGGATCCCGCCGTCGGTTCGATCAGTCGCAGCACGGTGCGGCCGACGGTCGATTTGCCGCAGCCGCTTTCGCCGACCAGGCCGAGCGTTTCGCCGTTGCCGATCGAAAAACTGACGCCGTCAACGGCGTAGACATAGCCCTGCTTGCGCGACAGCAGTCCTTTCTTTACCGGAAAATGTTTCTTCAACCCGGTAACTTCCAGGACCGGCGTGCCGGTGCGCCCCGGCGTCATGTCTTGGCTCGCCGCCTCTGTCATGCTTCCGTTCCTTGCAATCCCAAGGCATGCCAGCAGGCGACCCAGTGACCCGGCTTTTTCTCTTCATAGGGCGGATAGTGCGCTCTGCATTGGTCGGTCGCGTAGTCACATCGCGGCGCGAAGGCGCAGCCGTCGGGCAGGTCGTTTAAGGGCGGCACGATACCGGGGATTTCCGTCAGCCGCTCGGTCGGCGTCGCGGCCGCGCCGCGCATCGCGTCCAGATGCGGGACTGAGGACAGCAAGCCGTGGGTATAAGGGTGCATCGGATCCGCAAACAACGGTTCGACATCGGCTTCCTCGACCTTCCTGCCGGCATACATGACGACGACCCGTTGCGCGGTCTCGGCGATCACGCCGAGGTCGTGGGTGATCAAAATGACCGCGGTACCGAGCTGCTGTTGCAGGTTCAAGATCAGGTCCAAAATCTGGGCCTGGATGGTCACGTCCAGCGCCGTGGTCGGTTCGTCGGCGATCAGCACCTTCGGATTGCAGGCCAGCGCCATGGCGATCATCGCCCGCTGGCGCATACCGCCCGAGAGCTGGTGCGGATATTCCCGCACGCGGCGCGCGGGCTCCGGAATTTTCACCAGGTCCAGCATTTCGGTTGCCCGGGCGAGGGCTTGGGCCTTCGACATGCCCTGGTGCAGGATCAAGGCCTCGCTGATTTGGTAGCCGATCGTGAAAACCGGGTTGAGCGAGGTCATCGGTTCCTGGAAGATCATCGAAATCTCGTTGCCGCGAATGTCGCGCATCTCGGCGTCGCTGAGCGGCAGGAGGTCGCGGCCGTCCAGCGTGATCCGGCCGGCGATGATCTTGCCCGGCGGATCCGGGACCAGGCGCATGACCGACAGCGCGGTGATGCTTTTGCCGCAACCCGATTCCCCGACGATGCCGAGGGTTTCGCCTTTGCGCAGATAGAAGGAGACGCCATCGACCGCCTTAACGATGCCTTGGCGGGTAAAGAAGAACGTCTGGATCCCCTCGACTTCCAACGCAAGGTCGCCCGTTTCGGCGTCCAGCTGCTTCGTCGCTTCGTTCATGAGCCCTGCCACCCGATCAGCTGCGTTGCCTGGGGTCCAGGATGTCGCGCAAGGCATCGCCCAGCAGGTTGGTCCCGAACACCGCGGCGCTGATCGCGAGGCCTGGGAAAATCACCAGCCAAGGCGCCACGCGGACATATTCGGCGGCCGATTCCGACAACATCCGGCCCCAAGAGGGATGCGGTTCCGGCACGCCGAGGCCGAGAAACGACAGTGACGCCTCGACCAATATGGCGGAGCCAAGCTGCGCCGTGCCAAGGACGATCAACGGCGCCAGGGTATTGGGCAGAACGTGACGCACGGCGACGCGGATTTCGCTCATGCCGGCCGCGCGCGCGGCTTCGACAAACGGCATTTCGCGGAGCGACAACGTACTGGAGCGAACGACCCGCGCAATGTTGGGCACCAAGGGTATGGAAATCGCGATTATGGTGTTCTCCAAGGACGGGCCCAGCGACGCCGCCATGACCAACGCCAGCACCAACAGCGGCAGCGCCTGCATGATATCGATGATGCGCTGCATGAGCAGGTCGAACCACCCGAGCAAGTAGCCGGACATCAAACCGATGATGACGCCGATGATGCCGCCCAACAGGGTTGATGCCACGCCGACTGCGAGCGAGATGCGGGCGCCGTGAATGATGCGGCTCATCACGTCGCGGCCCATCATGTCGGCGCCCATGACGTAGTCCGGGCTGGGCGCCAAGAGCGACGTTGCCGCATTGGTCTGCAACGGGTCGTGCGGCGAGATCACATCGGCGAAGACGGCAACGAACACGAAAATGAGAACCAGGACAGCGCCGAAGGCGCCGAGCGGATAGCGCCGGGCAAAATGGGCAATGGCGTCCCATCGTCCTTCGACGTGGGCGCCAGCCCGTGTCAACTCCGCTTGATGATCGATATCTGCCACAATGTCGTTTCCCGAATGTCTATGGCTCTGCCTCAGTCGGCGTATTTGATGCGCGGATCGAGCGTCGCATAAAGCATATCAACGGCGAAGTTGATCACCACGACGACGACGGCGATCAACATCGCCAGGCTCTGTACGATCGGATAATCGCGCATCAGGATGGCCTCCACCAGGAAGTGCGCGACGCCGGGGATGTTGAACACGGTTTCCGTGATGATCAGGCCGCCAATCAAAAACGCCGCCTCGATGCCGATGATCGTGGTTACTGGCAAAACCGCGTTCTTTAGCGCGTGACTGTAGTTGACGGCGTTTTCCGAGGCGCCTTTGCTGCGCGCGGTACGGATATAGTCCTGGCTTAGGACTTCAAGCATGGAGGATCGCGTGAGCCGCATGATCAGCGCCGAGCTTCGGAAGCCGACGGCCGCGGCCGGTATGCTGTAGAGCAGCAACTCATCCCACAAGGTCTCCGGCGGGTCGGTGTAGATCGGTATGGTGCCAAGGAAGGAGACGAAGCCCATCAGGATCAGCAATCCAAGCCAGAAAGACGGCAACGACAGACCGCTCAAACTGATGATCCGCAAGATGTAATCAAGCGCGGTATCCTGTTTGACCGCGCTGATGACGCCGAGCGGCAGGCCGAACAAAATGGAAAACCCAAGCGCCAGAACGGCGAGTTTTGCAGTTATCGGTACGCGCGGACCGATTTCGTCAATGGCCGGCATTTCGGAGACATAGGAAAAGCCGAGATCCCACTGGATCAGGCCGATGATCCAATTCGCGTACTGCACGGGTATGGGTTGGTCGAGCCCGAGTTCTTTTTCGATATTCGCCTTTTCCGCGGGATCGACGAAGCCTGCGGAATCGAACATGATGTCGACGATGTTGCCCGGCATCAGCCGCAACAACAGGAAGATGATGATCGACATGCCGATCAGCGTCAGCAGCATCAAGAGCAGACGCTTTACCAGATAAGATCCCAACGCTCACCCCCGTTCGCTTGGTCGGGCATCGGTTTGCCGTGACCGGGGCGCCGCGCGGCGCCCCGGTCATCCGCTGCATTCGATCACGGCATGCAAACGCTGACTATTACTGCATGCCTGCCGGCGATTACTGGTCGAGCCAGACGTCTTCCATACGCCAGCCGTTGTAAAGGCTGTTCATATGCGTCACCAGGCCCTTCACCTTGGGTTGCCAACATGTGGCTGCCTTGCCATGGAAGATAATCGGCCGGGCCGCGTCTTCCTGCAGCCTCTTGTCGATTTCCCACACCAACTTCTTGCGCGCCTCTTGGTCATCCATCATCGATTGCTGCTCAAACAGTTTCTCGATTTCCGGTTTGCAATAGCCGGTGTAATTACGCTGGGAACCGCAAGAATAGTTCTCGTAGAAATTGGCATCGGGGTCGTCGACGCCAATGCCGGTCAGGTTGAGGCCGACCATGTAATCCTTGCGGGCGACCTTGGCATGCCAGTTGCTGGTCTCGACGGTGTCGAGCACGGCATCAATGTAGATTTCCTTCATGTGGTCGATCAGGATCACTGCCGGATCCCGGTACACCGCGATGTTGCGCGTCGACACCTTGACCTTGAGCTTGTTATCCGGCCCATAGCCGAGCTTTTTCATGATGGCGCGGGCCTGTTCGCGATTGGCTTCGACGTCGGGCGCATAGCCGGCCACGGTTTTCAGGAACTCCGGCGGCATGCCCCACACGCCTTCCGATGGCGGCATCATCGCGCCGCCCTGGGTGTTTTGGCCGTTGCTCAAAATGTCGATGAAGGCTTTGCGGTCAAGCGCCAGCACCATGGCCTTGCGAACGTCGGGATTGTCAAACGGCGGGCTCGACTGATTGACAATCAAGTTGGTGCTGACATTCGTGGTCCGAAGCTCACAGATGGCGTCAGGCGCCTGGGATTTGACGTCTTTCAAAAGCGGTACCGTGACATCGGCGCTAAACGTCAGATCGAATTTGCCGGCGACGAAGGCCAGCACCCGCGTCGACCGACTTTTGATGATGGTCCATTCGATACCGTCCAGGAACGGCCGGTCTTTTTTCCAGTATTTTTCGTTCTTGGTGAATTTCACATGCTCGTTCTGCTTCAGCGAAACGAACTTGAAAGGACCGGTGCCGACCGGATGGGTCCGCATTTTTTTCGGCGCTACGTGGCACGGATAGACCGGCGAGTAGCCGGAGGCCAGCAGCGCAATGAAGGCCGGCTGGCGGCGCTTCAGATGAAAGGTTGCTTCATTGTCACCATTGACGGTGACTTCCTCCAGGTTCTTGTACCACGCCTTGCGCGGGTTCTTGCGCATCTTGGCTTTGCGTTTTCCCTGCAGCATGTCCCACGTGCATTTGACGTCGTTGGCGGTGAACGGCTTGCCGTCATGCCAGCTCACGCCTTGGCGCAGCTTGAATGTCAGCTTGGTGCCGTCGTCGCTCCATGACCATTCCGTCGCCAGGTCCGGCACGATCGTGTCAAGGCTGTTCTGCGCCTGGTCCTGTTTGTACATGATCAGATTGTTGAAAACGCCCATATAGGGCGTCAGCGTCGAGTTGGTCGCTTCCTCGTGAATTGAGCCGCTCGGCGGAGTCCCGCGGTGATAGGCCTTCAGAATGCCACCGCTTTTCTCCGCAAAAGCCGCGTTCGTGGCGGCGGAGATCGCCAGCAGTGGCACGATCACGGCCAACGTGTTGATTGATCGTTTCATGATACTTTCGCTCCCCAAATTTATTTTGTTTAGGAATTCTGACCCACAACGCGGCGCTTGGGAAGTTGTAATCTGGATTCGTGATGGTGATGACCGGCTGTGTGCAGTTGTTCGTCTGTCGAGGATCGGGCAAAGTGGCCGCACGAAATCAAGCCCAAGGGGATCACTATGTTAAATCGGATCGACCGCGTTCAATTGGCGGTCCCCGATCGTGCGGCCACGGCTGCGCGGTGGACGGCGTTGCTTGGTGCGGAACCGGCCGAGGAGGGACGGGTCGCCGGCTTGGCCGCGCGCCGGACGCGGCTTCGCTTAGGCCGCGGCTGGATCGAGCTACTGGAACCGGATGGCGCCGGGCCCGTCGCCGACGGCTTGGCCAGGCGCGGGCCGCACCTGTTTGCCGCCGGTGCCGCGACCTCGGACATGGACGGCCTGATTGCCCACTTGGAAGCGCAAGGCCTCGACGCCGACCGCGAAGACGGCCAGCTTCATCTCGGCCCGGCGGCGACCGGCGGCGCCGGCATCCGCGTGGTGGTCAGCGCCGACCGCGAGCTCGCAGCCGTCGGCGACATTGATTACCTCTACGAAGTGACCTGGCTGGCCGGCGACGCGGCGGCGGCAACAGATGGCGCCGCCACCTTGTTCGGCCTGGCCGCCGATGCTTTCGTGCCCATCAAATCCGCGCCCTACGGCTATGCCGGGTCACTGACCCTGTTCCGGCCAGGGCATCTGCATCGTTTCGAAATCATCACGCCGTCGATGCCGGCGAACACCATGGGCCGGTTCTTTGGCAAGTTTAGCGACTCGCTCTATATGGCATTCGCTGAAACGCCGGCCTTGTCGCTGATTGCCGAGCGGGCCCGGACCCGCGGCGACGGGCATACGCCGGTGCCAACGCCGGCCCCAGCGCCCGAAGGGTCGGTGGACACCGTCTTTCTGCATCCCTCGACGCTCGGCGGCATGATGTTGGGCCTGTCGCGGCCGTCTGTCGCCTGGCGCTGGTCCGGCAGTCCCGAACGGGTGGAGATGCCGGCATGACTTCCGAGATATCCAAGGCGGTAGCGGCCGGCGGCCTCATCCTGGAAGACCGCGACCGTGTCCGCATCCTGACCTTGGACCGTGAGGATGCGCTCAACGCCTTCAACGACACGCTCTACGACGCCATGGCCTTGGCGCTTGGCGACGCCGCCGAACGCGACGATATCGCCGTCGTTGTGGTGACCGGCGCCGGCCGCGCCTTCAGTGCCGGCCAGGATCTCGGCGAATTGGCCGATCCGCCGCGGCACCAAGACGGCGAGCGGCACGGCTTCCGGCCGTTTATCGAAAGCATCGAAGCCTTTCCGAAGCCGTTGATCGCAGCGGTCAACGGCATGGGGGTCGGCATCGGCCTCACCATGCTGCCCCATTGCGACTTGGTGCTGATCGCCGAAGATGCCCGGCTCAGGGCGCCGTTCGCGAGCCTCGGCGTCACCGCCGAAGCGGGCAGCAGTTTCCTGTTGCCGGCGACCATCGGCTGGGGCGCCGCCGCCCATGTGTTGTTCACGGCGCGCTGGATCGATGCCGATCAGGCGGTCGAGATGGGCCTGGCCTATCGCCAGGTGGCGCCCGACAAACTGCTCGACGAGGCGCTCGCCCTGGCCGAGGAAATCGCTGCGATGCCGGTGAGTTCCTTGGTGGCGACCAAGAAATTGATGCTGGACGCCCGTCTCGATGCGGTTCGGCTGGCCCGCGGCCGCGAAAACGCCGCTTTTGCCAAACTCGTGAACGGCCCGGCCAATCGCGAGGCCATCGCCGCCTTTCGCGAACGCCGGCCGCCCGATTTTTCAAATTTGCCGGCGGATGCCGATGGTGGGGAATGAGGTTCGATGAGTCTATCCGATGACATGGCCACTCTGGACGCCACGGACCAGGCCGGGTTGGTGCGGGACGGCGCGGTGTCGCCGTTGGAATTGGTCGAGGCGGCAATCGCCCGGATCGAACGCTTGAATCCAACCTTGAACGCCGTGATATTGCCGCTGTTCGACCAAGCGCGGGCCGCCGCCGCCGGGCCGTTGCCCGCCGGCCCGTTCAAAGGCGTGCCGTTCCTGTTGAAGGATTTGTTTGCGGAAATGGCCGACACGCCGCTCTCTGAAGGCTCGGCGTTTTTGCAGAACCATTATGTGTCGGCGGTCGACAGCGAAATCGTGCGTCGTTTCAAGGCGGCAGGCCTGATTGTCCTCGGCAAGACCAACACGCCGGAATTCGGCAGCCTGCCGACGACGGAACCGGCGGCGTTCGGCGCCACCCGCAATCCTTGGGACCTTAAGCGCTCGCCCGGCGGTTCGAGCGGCGGTTCGGCGGCGGCAGTCGCGTCAGGCATGGTGGCGATGGGCCACGCCAATGACGGCGGCGGCTCGATCCGTGTGCCGGCCTCTTGTTGTGGCCTGGTCGGTCTGAAACCGACCCGCGGCCGGATTTCTCTCGGGCCCCATTACGGCGACGCCGGGAGTGGCATCGTTTCCGAATTCGTCGTGACCCGCAGCGTCCGTGACAGCGTGGCCATGCTCGACGCGATTGCCGGGCCGGCACTCGGTGATCCCTATTTCGCGACGCCGCCGGCGCGGTCCTATGCGCAGGAAATCGCCGACGAGCCGTCACCGTTGCGCATTGCGCTCTGTACCACGCCGTTGTCCGGCCAGCCGGCCGACCCGGATTGTGTGGCGGCGACGACGGCGGCAGCGGCGCTTTGCCAATCCTTGGGCCATAACGTTGAAGAGGCGATGCCCGACCTCGACGGTGCCGCCATCATGCGCGATTTCGCCGCGGTTTGGATCGGTTTCCAAGGCTGGGCGATCGACGATTGGGCGCAGCGCATGGGCCGGCCGCCGGTCCGCGACGCGTTCGAGCCGGGGACGTGGGCGACCTATCAGGCTTCGCGCCGGCAGACCGCTGCCGATTATCTATGCGCGGTACAAAACCTGCAGGCCGTCAGCCGAACAGTCGCGGCGTTTATGACCGGCTACGACGTCTGGTTGACGCCGACCTTAGCAGTGCCGCCATTGCCACTCGGCGCATTCGACTATGCGCCCGAGACCCGGACGGCGTTCCTGGAGAACATCGCCGCGTCGGTCGGTTTCACGGAAATCTGCAACATCACCGGCCAGCCGGCGCTGTCTTTGCCGCTGCATGTGAGCGCGGCCGGCCTGCCGATCGGCGTTCAATTGATTGGCCGCTATGGCGATGAGGCGACGCTGTTGCGGCTGGCGGTAGCACTCGAAGCGGCCGAACCCTGGGCCGTGCGTCGGCCGGCCGATTGCGCCTGACGGGAACGGTCGGTTTGCCATGACATTGCCGCGCGCGCTGTTCATTGACCTCGACGACACGCTGCTGTCGGCCTATGGCAATCGACGTGACGATTGGACGGCGATCCTGCGCGATCACGCCGCCGGGTTGGCCGGCATCCGTCCGGAGGATGCCTGCGATGCCATCTTGCAGGCAGCGGAAGATTTCTGGGCGGATGCCGAGCAGCATCGGGTTTGGCGTCAAAAATTGCGGGAAGCCCGCCGCCGGGTTGCCGAACTCGGCCTTGAAAAGTTGGGCATCACCAATGCCGCCGCGCTCGCCGCCGACATTGGCGATGCGGTGACCGAATTCCAGCATCGCAACATGTTCCTGTTTCCCGGCGTAGCGGAGGCGCTCCGCGGGTTTCGAGAGCACGGCGTCGGCCTTGCCCTGGTCACCAATGGCGCCGCCGACACGCAGCGCGCCAAAATCGACCGCTTCGGGCTGGCGCCGTTGTTCGATCACATCCAGATCGAAGGCGAATTTGGCGCCGGCAAGCCGGAGCCCGCAGTCTATGAGAATTTGCTGGCGGTATTTGCGGTTGCGCCGGCGGATGCCTGGATGGTCGGCGACAATCTTGAATGGGAGGTCGCGGCACCGCAGCGCCATGGCATTCGTGGCATCTGGTGCGATCCCAGGCGGCGGGGATTGCCTGCCGACAGCGCGATCCGGCCGGATCATATCATCCACCATATTGAGGAACTTTTGCCGGTCAGCACAGCGGATCCCGTTTCGCGATAGGTGATTGATAGAACACACAAAAATGTCAACCGCCGTTATTTGACAATGATCGGCGGTTCTCCCAAATTTAGCCTCGTTGAGAGCGACCGCTCTGCGACCCCACGGCTAGGACGCGTATTTTCATATGGAGACTAGAGAAATGATCAAAAAGACCCTGACGGCGGCGGCAATTGCGACGATGGCAGCGACGGCATCTTTGGCGCCGGCTATCGCGGCTTGCACGCCGGCTAAGAAGGCTTGTAACCCCTGTTCGGCCAAGAAGGCTTGCAACCCCTGCGCCGCGAAGAAAGCTTGCAACCCCTGCGCTGCCAAGAATCCTTGCGCCGCGAAAAAAGGCTGCAATCCTTGCGCCGCTAAGAAGAAGAACTAAAGCTATCGTCACATAGACGAGTTCAACGGCGGCCCGGGCTAACCGGGCCGCCGTTTTGATTCCGCTTCACATCCGAAACATGACACGGCCCGGACGACGTTCGGTGAGTTCGGCGAGTTGGGCGAGGGCGGTGCGCAGTGCCTCGTCGCCGGCATGACCGAGACCGACACGAACGCCCGCTGGTGCCAAAGCCGGATCAATGGCAAACCATTCGCCCGGTGCCACCCGAATCCGTTGCCCCAATGCCTCGGCGGCGAAATCGAGTCCGGTCCAGCCGGCCGGCAGCGGCAGCCATATAAACGCCCCATCGATATCGCGGGAATACGGCAAGCCCTCGAGCGCCGTTTGGGCGATATCGTGGCGATGGCGCAGCGTCGCCTTGCGATCGGCGACGATCGCCTTGGCCGTGCCATCCTCGATCCAGCGACAGGCGATTTCCGTGGTCAATGGCGGTGCCATCCAGTTGGTGGATTGCGCGGCATTCAACAATGCTTCGAAGTGCCCGGCAGGCGAAGACAGGGTGCCGATACGCAGGCCCGGCGCCACGGTCTTGGACAGGCTGGTGATATAGATCGTGCCCTCGGGCCACAATTCGGCGATGGTTGGCGGCCGTCGTTCGGGTAGGCCTGGATAGAGATCGTCTTCGATGATCAATACGCCGTGGCGATCGGCAATTTCACCAATCAAAGCCCGGCGTTCCGCGGTCATGATCCCGGTCGTTGGGTTGTGCAGGTTGGGCATGCAGTAGAGGATTTTGTTGCCATCGCGGCGACAGGCGGCGGCAAAGGCATCGGCGTCGAGGCCTTCGTCGTCGATCGCGACCGGTGCCAGGCGCAAATCGAACAACCCGGCGAGGTTCCTGACGCCGGGATAGGTCAAGGCCTCGACCAGCAAGGTATCGCCAGAGCGGGCGACCGCGCTCAATGCGATGGTCAAGGCCTGTTGCGCGCCGCCGGTTACGATCATGCGTTCCGGTGTCGCCGGGAAGCTGCGATGACCGGTCCAGTCGGCGAGGATGCGGCGATGGCGCGGCTGGCCCTGGCTGTTGCCGTAGCCGACCAGATGCTCGACATCTGCCTCGCGGCTCAAATTGCGCAAGGCACGGCGCAAATAGTCGCCGAGGCGGGCGTGGACCGGTTCGTTTAGGCTCAGGTCGATGACGTCGCGGTCGGCACCAAGGGCGGCGGTCTCACGCTCGGCGACAAAGCTGCCGCGGCCGAGTTGGCGGGTGACCAGGCCGCGGCGTTCGGCCAAGGCGTAGGCCCTGAGCACGGTGCCAACGGTGACACCGAGATCCTCTGCCAGCGCCCGCATCGTCGGCAGCTTCTGACCGGGATTGAGCAGCCCGCCGTCGATGTCGTGCGCCAACGCCTCGGCGATCGCCTGGTAACGCGGTCCGGCAAAGGCAGAAACATCGGGATGCCATATTGTTTGCATAACAATATATCTATTGACCTATCGTTCGGTTGATTATACCCCTTATTTAAGACATTACAACAAATTGTTATAGTAACAATTTTGCGAACAGTGGACCTCGACCATGACCAATCTGAGTGTAAATCTGAACAAAGTGGCGTTGCTGCGCAATCAGCGCACAATGAGCTATCCGAGTGTTGTCGAGATGGCGAAGATCGTGCTGGCCGCCGGCGCGCACGGCATTACAGTGCATCCGCGGCCCGACGCCCGTCATATTCGCACCAGCGACGTTCGCGACGTCGCCGCCATGATGCAGTCGCAATACGGCCCGGAGATCGAGTTCAATGTCGAGGGCAATCCGACCGACGAATTCCTCGAACTGGTGGCTGAAGTGCGGCCGAACCAAGTCACCTTGGTGCCCGACGATCCGAACCAATCGACGTCGGACCATGGCTGGCAGATCCCTGAGCATGCCGAGCGCCTCAACAGGGTGGTGCCGGTGTTGAAATCGATCAATGCCCGGGTCGTGCTATTCCTCGATGCCGATCCGGCAATGGTTCCGGCCGCCAAGGCGGTCGGTGCCGACCGTATAGAGCTCTATACCGGACCCTATGGCATGGCCTTTGGTGGTACCGATCAGGCGGCCGAGCTGGAGAAATGCCGGCTGACGGCCGAAGCGGTCGCCGCGGTCGGGCTCGGCATGAATGCCGGCCACGACCTCAACCTCGACAACCTACCGACACTGATCGCGGCCGCGCCGGCGATCGCCGAAGTCTCCATCGGCCACGCGATCACCGCCGACGCCTTAATCCACGGCTTCGCCGTCGCTGTCGCCAAGTATCTCGACGCCTTGCAGGCCATGCCGCACGCCGCGTGACGTTTGTTAGCCGCGAATGAGTCCACCGGGACGGGCGCCGGTTAGGTCGCCGTTTTGGCTGACTTCGGTGCCGGCAACGAAAGTATGGCGATAGCCGCGGGCGCGTTGGATGATGCGGCGGCCGCCGGCCGGCAGGTCGTGGACGACTTCGGGCCGCTCCAAACCAAGGTCGGCGAAATCGATGACATTGAGATCGGCCCGGTAACCCGGCGCCAACACGCCGCGGTCGCCGAGGCCATAGACCCGCGCCGTCGCTTGGGTTTGTTTGTGCACCAGATGCTCGATTGGGATCTTCGGCCCGCGCTTGCGGTCGCGGGCCCAGTGGGTTAGCAGGCTGGTCGGCGAACTGGCGTCGCAGATCAGGCCGACATGGGCGCCGGCGTCGGCGACACCGCAGACCGCGTTCGGATTGACCAGCATGTCGTGCACCACGCGTAGGTCGCCGGAGCAGTAGTTTTCGAACGGATGCAACAACAGCGTGCGGCCGTGGTCTTTCAGCAATAGTTCGAGTGCCAAATCGAAGACGTCGCGCCCGGCGGCGCGGGCGCGGGCGGCGATGCTGTCGGCCGGATCGGGTTCATAATCGACGGTCTCACCGAACGCGAACGTCCGCTCAAGCGCCGTTGCCATCCACTTGCCGTGGTCGTCGTTGGGCCGCTCCGCCACCAACCGCCGGCGCAGATCGGCGTCGCTCCGGATCGCCGTGACGCGGGCGCTGTGTTCCCGGTTCTGTAATTCCTGCCACAACGGATGGGTGATGAAGGGGTGAATGCTGGCCTCGAGCCCGATCAGCAGGCCGATTGGCCGGGAGCCGACTTGCGCGGTGAAATCGAGGCCGTCGGCGACGGCCCGGTCGACGCCGGCCAAGGTCTCCGCCCACAGATCGGGCGCGTCGTCGACCTGCACCAGCAAGACCGACAACGGTCGGTCGGCCAGCTCGGCGGCGGCGCGCATGCGTTCGAACTCGCCCGGACCAAAGTCGGAATTGACTTCGATCACGCCTTTGCCGGCGCGTTTCATCGCCAGGGCGAGGCCGGCCAATTCCGGTTCGTCTGCCGACAGGCTCGGTGTCGGGCGGCCGTCGGCGGCGCGGTGCTTGGTGGTTCGCGACGTGGTGAAGCCGAGCGCGCCGTCGTGCAGCGCTTCTTCCAGCAAGTGACCCATGCGCTCGATCTCATTGGCGTTTGGTGTCGCCTTGTGGTCGGCGCCACGCTCGCCCATGACGTAGAAGCGGAGTGCCGCGTGCGGTACCTGGGCGCCGACATCCATGACCCGCGGCGATTCCTCCAGCACGTTCAGATAATCGCCGAATGATTCCCAGCGGAATTCGAGGCCTTCCGACAACACGGATTCTGGAATGTCCTCGACGCCTTCCATGAGATTGATGAGATAGGGTTCACTGCCCGGCCGCACCGGTGCGAAGCCGACCCCGCAATTACCGAAGATCGCGGTCGTGACGCCATGCCATGACGACGGCGTCATATCCGGGTCCCAGACCGCCTGGCCGTCATAGTGGGTATGAATATCGACCCAGCCCGGCGTAACCAGCAGCCCGTCGGCAGCAATGTCGCGGCGCGACGGCCCGACGTCCGGTTCGATCGCGGTGATGCGGCCATCATCGACGGCAACATCGGCGCGCCGTGCCGCGGCGCCGGTACCGTCGATAATGGTGCCATTGCGGATGACAGTGTCATGCATCGTCTAAGTTCTCCGTTCGCGGCCTGGTCACATGGCCCGCGCCGACAACAGAGTAAGAATTGTGGCAGCTAGAGCAAGTTTCGACCATACGGAATCATTTGATGGGTGCAAATCAAAGGTCGCGGCCAACAATTCGTAGTAATTAGGGACGGTTACTAATTACTCCAGTGCCGCGCAGGCGCGTTGTATCCGCGTGCAGGATTCCTGCAGGTCTGCCGTCGATGCCGCGTAGGAGATCCGGAAATTCGGGCTGACGCCGAAGGCCGCGCCATGCACGCAGGCGACGCCGACTTCCGCCAGGACATAACGTACGAAATCGAGATCGCTGTCGATGCGCTCGCCGTCCGGCGTGGTCTTGCCGATGACACCGGCGCAAGAGGGATAGACGTAGAATGCGCCCTGCGGTGTCGGACAGGAGAGCCCGGGCGTATCGTTCAGCATGGCGACCACCAGGTCGCGGCGTTGCTTGAAAATGCCGGCGCGCTCGGCCAGAAAATCCTGCGGCCCGGTCAAGGCGGCGAGGGCTGCTTCCTGACTGATCGAGCAAGGATTGGACGTCGATTGCGACTGCACCTTGACCATCGCCTTGATCAGATCCTTGGGGCCGCCGGCGTAGCCGATGCGCCAGCCGGTCATGGCGTAGGCCTTGGAAACGCCGTTGACCGTCAGGGTGCGATGCCTGAGCGCCGGTTCGACGGCCGCCACGGTGGTGAACTCAAAATCGCCATAGACCAAGTGTTCATACATATCATCAGCCAACACCCAGACATCGGGGTAGTCTTTCAGGACGTCGGTCAGGCCGCGCAACTCGTCCCGGCTGTAGGCGGCACCGGATGGGTTGCAGGGCGAGTTCAGGATGACCCATTTGGTGTCGGGTGTGATCGCCCGATCGAGTACTTCCGGCCTTAGTTTGAAGGCGTCATCGACGCTGGTCTCGAGGATGACCGGGTCGCCGCCGCCCAGCGCCACCATGGCCTGGTAGGACACCCAGCACGGCGCCGGGATAATGACCTGATCGCCGGCATTCAAGGTCGAGACCATGGCGTTGAACAGGACTTGCTTGCCGCCGGTGCTGACGATGATTTCACTGGTGTCGAAAGATAGTCCGTTATCGCGTTGAAATTTATCGATTATCGCTTGCTTCAACGGTGGGATGCCGTCGACGGCGGTGTACTTCGTCTTGCCGTCGCGGATCGCCTGGATGGCGGCTTCCTTAATGTGGTCCGGGGTTTCGAAATCCGGTTCGCCTTGACCCAGGCTGATTACGTCGCGGCCGGCCGCGCGCATCTCACGGGCCATGGTGGCGACCGCGCCGGTCGGCGATTGCACGACACGGCCGAGCGATGCGGCGATGAAAGACATGGCTTCTTTCTTCTTTAGTGTGGGTTCAACAGACCGAGACGGACGCCGGCGCGATGCCGTTGAACGTCTGGTTGAACGAAATGCAGTAGCCGGTCAGTCCGCCCAATTCGATGCGCGCGCCTTTCTCGCAAAACGCGGGATCGAGCTGATGGACGCCGAACTGATCGGCTTCGAAACATGTCGGGCCGGAGAGTTTGGCGGTCTGCGCGCCGTGATGGGCAGGCAGCGGATGGATTTCGTCGGCCCAACGGCAGTGGATTTCGTTCGACAGGTCGAGCACCAGATCGACGTAATCGGCCCGCTTTTCCGCGCGGATGATTTCCGTGTCGGCAGACACGCAGCCTTGGCTGATCCAGCGGCCCGGTTCGATGTAGATTTCAGCCTTTGGAAAGCGTTCCTTGGCATAGGCAATGATTTCGTCCAAGTCGTCGATGCGGTGCTGGCCGCCGCCGATGTCGATGATCGGAATATCGCTGCCGAACCGATTATGGAGCTTGTCCAGGAAACGCCGATGGATGTTCTTGCTGTGATCGATAAAGCGGCCGAAGTGAAAATGAATACCGCGAAATTGCGCGCCGTCGATCATGGCGGTGTCGACGTCATCCTCGTCCAGGCCAAAGCGGCTGCCTTTGAGGTCGGCTTGGCGGAGGATGTCCGGTCCAAGCCAGCCGGTCGAATTGAGGCGCAACAAATAGGGTGCATAGCGAAAGCCGTCGTACATGTTTCGGTTTTCTACCGAAATCAAATAGGACTCATCGAGCGGCAGCCGGTCGATTTCCTTCTCGTCGAGGGTGTTGACGACCTTCAACGGTGCCGACCGATCAAACAGCTCACGGTCGTTGCTGATTTCGATGCCGTCGAACACGCTGCTCACTAAGCCATAAGTTTCAGCGTGCGACAGGCTCTTCACGCAAAACAAGATCTTGAGGCCGTATCGCCGTTTCAAGCCATCGAGCGTCTTTACCCGGTCGATGATTTTTTGCGGATAAACCTTTAGCTGGGCCATACTTCCAACAAGTCCTTTACGTCACAGACAACGTCCGGGCTCCAAGCGACCAGCGGATCATTTTCGATTTCTTCGAGAAACTGTAGCGTCGCTTTATGCTGCACCCGCGTCAGTTGGTTGGCCATGATCAAATAGTCGACCATATTCCGCGATTTGATGGGGCGATAGGTCGTTGGGCAAATGACCACCTCAACCGAACGATCAATTTGCTCGAGCACTTCGATGACTTTCGCTTCGTCGCTGTCCTTGGCATGTACGAATACCATATCGGCACCGCACTCAATATAAGTGTTGACGCGTTCAGCGGCCTGTGCCGGCGTTTGGCCCAATATCAAAGACTCGCACCGGCTGATCAGTTTCACCGTTTGTGCGGTGTCCTTGAAGCATTTGATCTTGTCAATGTAGCCGTTCACGTCAATCTGCGTCTGGCATTGGTCGCTGAAGCTGTTGACCTTGGGGCCGGATTTATCCTCTAGGGCGATCGCGTCCATGTGCCTGCGCTCGCAATAATCGACCAAGCCGGCGACATCGCCATAGCCGTCGTCGCCGTCGAGGAAAACCGTCGCCTCGTCGAACCGATCTTTGATATCGCCACACAGATCGGCGAGCAGCTGGTAGCCCAAGGAGCCGTTGTCGGGAAAGCCGCGATGCACCGAATTGGTCAGTCCACTCAACCAAAAATTGGCGTAACCGCGATTGATCAACTGATGGGCGGACAGCAGATCATAACACTCGAATACAATTTTCATCGCACGTAGGGACCTCGCAATTCGGGAGCCGTGTTTGGGCTTGGTATTGATTTCGCCGATGAATATCATCGCTAATTCCTATACAAAGGTTAAGAATTCGGCGCTCACGGTAAAATGTGATTGAGAAGCCGCAATATCCCCGGAAACACGCCACTGTTGCGAATATTTCAAATCTTGCTTGTCGAGAATTGCAACGATCTTTCGAAACCAATGGGCGAAAGCCCGTAGTGTGACGGTTCCGAGTTATAGATCCCAATTCCTATCGTATCGGTCGGTTTCGCGAGCACCGGCGATGTGACACAGTCCCTCGAGAATCAAGGTAGGATTCCAAAAATTCTGGAGATTCTGAAACATGACTGACTTGCCAACTCTGGACGCGATCGTGTCGGCCCGCACGGAGCTCGACCCATACTTGATCCAAACGCCGATCCATCGTTGGCGGGGCAGCGAAATCGACTCGTTGTCGTCGGATACGGAAGTCATTTTGAAACTGGAACTCTGGCAATATACCGGGACCTTCAAGCCGCGCGGCGCGCTGTTGGTAATGCTGGCGCTGGACGAATCAGCCCGCGCCGCCGGGGTCACCGCGGTGAGCGCCGGCAACCATGCGATCGCCGTCGCCTTCGCTGCGAAACAGTTAAATGTCTCCGCCAAAGTCGTAATGCCGAAAAATGCCAACAATTACCGTATCGAGCGCTCCCGCGCCTACGGCGCCGAAGTCGTGCTGGCTGACGACGTCGATCATGCCTTTGCCCTGGCGCATGAGATCGAAGCCAACGAAGGCAGATATTTCGTCCATCCTTATGAGGGGCCGCGGACGATTTTGGGCACGGCCACGGTCGGTCTCGAATTCTGCCGCCAGGCACCCGACCTGGATGCCTACGTTATCCCCATTGGCGGCGGCGGGCTTTGTGCCGGTATGTCCTCGGCAATTCGGCAGTTGGCACCGGCGGCCGACATCATTGGCGTTGAGCCAGTGGGCGCGCCGCTGATCCGCAAGAGCTTGGACGCCGGCAAACCGATCCGTCTCGACGCCATCGATACCATCGCCGACAGTCTTGGCGCGCCCCACGCGACGCCGGGTACATTCGCGTTGTTGCAGGAAAACCTGACTGATCTGGTGCTGATCCGCGACGCGGCCATACGCTCGGCCATGTCGCTGATGTTTCGCGAGCTCAAATTCGCCGTGGAACCGGCCGCAGCGGCGGCGACCGCGGCGCTGCTCGGGCCGTTGAAGGATCGGATGCGCGGCCGCCGGGTCGGTGTTTTGGTCTGCGGCAGCAACACCGATATCCCCAGCTTTGCCCGCGATGCCAAATAGGCTACTTTGGCGCGGTTGACCACCAAGAGCAAATTTCGATCAAACGTTTCCGTATGATCGAAACTTGCTCTAGAAACCGAGACCTGCAGCCATGAAAATCGGCGTGTTGGAAGCCGGCCCCAATGTCGCCAGCCTGGCGGATCGCTATGGCAGTTTCACCGATATGTTCCAGGCTTGGCTCGAACCCGTCGCCGATGATGCGACATTTGTCGGCTTCCGCGCCTATGAAAATGGCTTGCCGGAATCCGTTGCCGCCTGCGACGCCTACATGGTGACGGGAAGTGCCGCCAGCGTTTTCGATTCCACGCCGTGGATCGCGTCGCTCAGCGATTTCATTGTCGCGGCGGCGAGCGACCGAAAGATCGCCGGCATCTGTTTTGGCCATCAATTGGTCGCCCAAGCCTTCGGCGGTACGGTCGAGCGTTCAGAGAAAGGCTGGGGCGCCGGCGTTCAACACTATGACGTCGCCGCCGACGGCGCGCCGGACTGGATGACGCCATGCCGGAAGCGGGTGATCCTCGGTGCCTCGCATCAGGATCAGGTGACAAGCCTGCCACCAAACGCCCAGCCCCTGGCCGGCAACAGCTTCTGCCCGAACGCCATGATGCTGATCGGCGACAATGTCTTGGCGGTTCAGCCGCATCCGGAGTTTCCCCCGCTGTTCATGGCCGGATTGATAGAAGCGGTCGCCCATCGCTATGACGATGAACTGGAAGCCGCCGCCCGCGCCAGTTTGGCGCTGCCCATCGACAGCGCCGTTGTCGCGGCCTGGGTCTGGCAATTCTTAAGCGGTTAGAGCAAATTTCGACCATACGGAATCGTTTGATGGGAGCAAATCGGCTTTTCGGGCAGGCGCGGTGCGCAGCGCGATGAGGGACATCGGGCAAGCATCGCAACGCACCCGAAAAGCCGGCTTGCCCCACCGAAGGCCGGGTTCTTTTGCGCTGTGGCCGCTTCGCACTTCTTATGAGATGTCCCACATCGCATGGCGAAGCGCTCATTGCCACAGCGAAAAATAATCCCGGTCAAACGGTCCCGTATGGTCGAAACTTGCTCTGGAGCTGCCGCGGCAAAAAATAGTCTTTGAGCCGCTCCATGCGGACGCGAAGGCCCACGACGGCGCCGGTGTCGTCGCGCTGAACGCAGAACAGATGCTTATAGTCGATACCGGGTGCCCGGGGTCGTGCCAGCAATACGTCGTGAGCCAATACTTCGAGCGGAAAAACGTTGTCGCTGTCGGTCAACCGGTCGTATAGGGCGGCCAAGCCGCCGTCGGCCGCGGCAACGATACGAAGTGCCTCACCGGTTGCCGGGATCCGATAGTCTCCGATTATCTGCCGGCACTCATTTGGTGTCAGGGTGCAGGCGGCGGCCGGGCGGTATTGGTCGCGATGGCCGGCGAAGTCGGCAACGAAGCCGTCGCCGCCGGCCGTTGGAATCAATTCGACGGGCTGGGTCGCACTGTATTCCTCGGTCGCACGCCAGCCCGTGCCGTGGCCGGCGGGCGCCAGCGTCACCGGATCGCCCAGGCTTTCGACGCGCAGGCCCGTCTTGTTATCGCCGGTCAGCCACAACGGTTCGCGGTTCCGGTCGCCCAGATAAAGCCCCGGCGGCGGTAATGCGGCCGAGGCCGTGACGCTGCTCTTCGTGGCGCCGACCGCATCCTGCAGCAGCCGCGTGAAACGTGGCGCCGGCGCGGCGTGTTCGTTGTTCGACAGCATGACAAAGCCGATGTCCTTGTCCGGACAATAGGCAATATGGGTCTTATAGCCGGGTTGGCTGCCGCTGTGACAAAACACGGTGTGGCCATGCCAGCGCCGAACCGCCAGGCCGAGACCGTAATAGGCGGCGCCACCCGCCGCGAGAGTCGCCCGTCGGCGCATGAGGTCGGTCAATGCCACTGTGCCGAGACGGCCAATGCGCAGGCGCTTTAGCCAAACCACCATATCGGCCAGGGAACTGACGAACACGTCGCCGGCGATACCCAGCAAATGGGCGCCGGGCACCCAGCCGTCGCCGTCGGCGACGTAACCGGTCGCCAAGTTGGCGGTCGCCGTTTCTTCGTCGGCGCGGACCATGGTATCGACCAGACCGGCCGGCCCGAACAGCCGCTCTTGGTAGAACTGGTCGCGAGCCATGCCCGAGGCGCGGCGGATGACTTCGTTCAAGAGAACGATGTTGAAGTTGTTGTAGCGGTAGACGTGCCCGGGTGGAGTCGGCGATTGTTGCGCTTTCATGCCCAGCGCCAGGCAGGCTTGTTCAGTGCCGGGGCGCGCGTACCATTGGCCGGCCAGGCGCAGGATTTCCAGGCTATCCTGCAAGCCGCTGGTCATCGACAGCAGATGATGCAGTTGCACCGGGTGAGGCAACGTGAATTCCGGCAGGTAGTCCCGCACATCGTCGTTCAAGCTGAGCCGTCCGTCGGCCTGCAAGATCAGCAAGGCGGCGGCGACGAACGGCTTGCCGGCGGAGACGATATGGAATCGGGTATGCGCGTCTATGGGTTGGCCGCTATTGATGTCGGCATGACCGAAGATCAGCCGTTCGCTTTCCTCGCCGCCTTCCAGGATCGACGTCGCGACGCCCGGTGCGACCGCGCTCGATGCTGGCGTTAGATCGGCCAGCACCGTCCCGAGCCGGTTCATCCGACGGCGCCGCTCGCCCGAAGATCGCGGATGGCGGCGCCGTCATAGCCGAGTTCGGCGAGGATTTCGTCGCTGTGCTGGCCGACCGCCGGGGCCGGTTCCGGCGCCCGGCGCGCCGTTTCGGCGACAAAGATCGGGCTGTCGATCATGGCGTCGACACCAAACAGTGCCGGATCCACCGGCCGTACGGCACCGCTCGGGCGCACCTGCTGATCGGTGGCCAAGTCTTGCACGCGGCCGATCAGACCGAAGGTGATGCGGAGGTCGTCGAACAGAGCGCGCCAGGCTTCCCAATTCTTTTCGACGAACACCTCTGTCAGGATCGCGATCAATGCGGCGGCGTTGGCGTGGCGGGCGGCGCGGTCGGTGAAGCGTTCGTCGCTCAACAATTCCGGCCGGCCGACGCCTTCGGCGAACCGGTCCCATTCGCGGTCTTCGTTGATCAGCGACAGCATGAACCAGCGCCCGTCGCGGCTCATGTAATGGTTGGCGAGCGCATTGGGCCAATTGTCGCGCCGCGGCCGCACCGGGATCTCGCCCTCGGCGAGCGCGGCCTGGGCGTAAAAAGCGTTGGACCACAAACCGTTGGCGATCAACGACGTCGAGACTTTTGACCCCTTGCCGGTCAACGCCCGCCGATGAAGGCCGAGCATGATGGCACCGAATAAGGCGATGGCGGTCGGATGGTCGCCCATGCCGGGCAGGGACCGAGCCGGCGGCCCGTCGGGGTCGGGGCGCACCAAATCCATCAGGCCGGTGCGCGCCCAATAGGCGGTGGAATCGAAGCCCGTGCGTCCGGCCTCGGGGCCGTCTTCGCCATAGGCCGTCATCGAGGCATAGATCAAGCGTTCGTTGATCGGCTTCAGATCGGCGTAACGCAGACCCAACTGTTCCCGCACCCGGGGCACGAAGTTGGTCACCAGCACGTCGGCCTCGGCGACCAGCTTGATCATGACCTGGCGCGCCGCATCCTGCCGCAGATCGAGCTGCAAGCCGCGCTTTGTGCGGTTGTCCACCATCCAATGGTAATCGACGCCTGCCTTCGGCATGCCGGGACCGGTGGTGATATAGCGGTAGCCGTCGCCGCCCGGCGCTTCGATCTTGATGACATCGGCACCGTGATCGGCCATCACCGTGGTCGCTGCCGGACCGGCAATGAAGCTCGCGACGTCGAGAACCTTCAAGCCTTGCAAGATCGGCGCGTCATCGCCCATTTCGGATATCCTTCTCAATGATAATCAACCTGCGTACCGGATGAACCGGGACGCCTTACAGGCGAAATATTTTCCCCGGATTGAGGATGTTGTCCGGATCCATGCTGCGCTTCAAGGCACGCATGATATCGACAGCGTCGCCCAGTTCCTCTTCCAGGAAGTCGATCTTGCCGAGGCCGATGCCGTGTTCGCCGGTGCAGGTGCCGTCCATGGCGACGGCGCGCCGGACCAGGCGGTGGTGGAAATCATGGGCGTTCTTGGATTCAGTTGCATCGCTGTAGTCCGCGGTGATGCCCATATGGAAATTGCCGTCCCCGACATGGCCGATGAACCCGGCCGAGAACCCGGATTTCTCCATATCCTCACGAGTCTGCACGATGCAGTCGGCCAGCCGCGAGATTGGCACGCAGACGTCGGTCGCCATGGTCTGTTGATTGGGCTTGCGTCCGACACGGTTCGCGTACATGGAATTATGGCGCGCCCACCAAAGCTTGTTGCGTTCCTCCGGCTTGGTCGCCCATTTGAAATCGCCGGCACCGAATTCCTTGGCGATGGCTTCCGTCGATTGCGCCTGTTCGGCGACCGACGCGGTCGAGCCATGGAACTCGAAAAACAGCGTGTCGGCGATGTCGTAGCCTTCGAGCTTGCCGTAATCCAGGATGCGCCCGATCGCGGTCTTGTCGACCAGTTCGACGCGGGCGATGGGGATGCCCGACTGGATGGTCAGGATCACGGTGTTGACCGCGTCTTCCAGGGACGGGAAGGCGCAGACCGCCGTCGACGTCGCCTCCGGAATGCCGTAGAGCCGCAAGGTCACCTCGGTGATCACGCCAAGCGTGCCCTCGGAACCGACGAACAGCCGCGTCAGGTCGTAGCCGGCGGAGGACTTCCGCGCCCGTGTTGCCGTATCGATGACGCGGCCATCGGCAAGCACCACCTTCAAGGCCAACACATTCTCGCGCATGGTGCCGTAACGCACGGCGTTGGTGCCGCTCGCCCGGGTCGCCGACATGCCGCCAAGCGACGCGTCGGCGCCGGGATCGATCGGGAAAAATAGGCCGGTATCGCGCAAATATTCATTGAGCTGAAGGCGCGTGACGCCAGCCTGGACGGTGCAGTCGAGATCTTCGGCCGAGACCCTGAGTACCTCGTTCATCGCCGTCAGATCGAGCGACACGCCGCCTTGCGGCGCCAAGGTGTGGCCTTCCAAGCTGGTGCCGGCGCCGTAGGGGATGAGCGGGACCTTGTGCTTGGCGCAGATTTTGACGATTTCGGCGACTTCCTCGGTCGACTGAGCGAACGCGACCGCGTCCGGTGGCAGTGCCGGGTGATAGGCTTCGCCGACGCCATGCTGTTCACGAACGGATTCCGACAGGCTCAATCGCTCGCCCAGCAAGGCGGTCAGCGCGTCGAATGCGGGCAGCGCGTTACGGCGTTGCTGATTGTGGATGTTCATCCTCGTCCTCCGAATCGGCTTAGCATGCGGGTGCGTCGCGTGGGTGATTATACCTGGCTTGGCCGGCCGTTCGCCAGAGCGGTTCTCGGTCAAACGGTCCCGTATGATCGAGAACCGCTCTAGTCGCTGGCCTGCACCGCACCACTTGCGACGAGGTGCTGAGCTATACGGTCGCGCGACTCAGGATCGCGGAAGGGCAGGCGGGACAGCACCCGGTCGACTTGCGGGCGTGTTGTTCCAGGTGCGGACGTCCCACCGACGAGGGCACGGCCGAGAAAACCAGCGAAGTCCGCGCGCGCCGCCTGGCGGCGTTCCGCGCGTGCCAGGTCAGACGCGGCTTCCGCCGGAGACGGTCCGCCCAATCGGGCCAAGCCGATAAGCCAGGCGACACGGCCCAGTGCCAACGGCGCCAAGCGGCTGCTGCGGTCGATATGGTCCAGTGCTGTGGCGGAGTCTCCGCCGTAGATCAGCATTTCCGCCAGCGTTGCGTGGGCCGCGGCGTCGTTGGGGCGCGCGGCCACCGCTTTCCGGGCCGCGCCGACCGCGGCGTCATGACGTCCTTCGGCCATTAGCTGCAAGGCTTCCAGACGGTGAGCCGCCGGCATGCCGGCGGCCAAGGCGATGGTGAGGGCATTGTCGAATGCGGCACGCTCGGCGGAAGCGGCCGGCGCTGCCTGGCCGAGTGCCTGGCCATCAGCCTCGGCGGTCAAGGCGCGCCATGCCAAATCGGTACGGAACAGGTGCATGGCGGGAAAGCCCGGCGATTCCGCTAATTGTCGATCCAGTCCTAACCTGGCATTGTCGTATCGGCCGCCAGCGGCGTCCGCCCGGGCCTTCAAATAGGCGGTCATATCGTCAGCTGCGACGGCCGGCGGCGGGGCTTCTACCGGTAAGCCGGAAGGCAATCGATGGGCGGCGGCGAAGCCGCGGACGATCCTGGCCAATGTCGCGGACAGTCTGTCCAAAGGCGCGGCGACTTTGTGGCGCCAGACGACGGTGCCGGTTTGCCGGTCGACCAACACCGACGACAGCGTTGGCACTTCGCCCTGACTGAACTCTCCAGTCAGCATATAGCGGGCGGTGATCGCCGCCGGGTCGGCCGTCCCGGAGGTCAGGTCGATCACGAATAGGTTGCTGATCGAGCCGAAGTGCCAGGCCAACTCTTGGCCGATTGCGGGCCCGAGGTAAGCCGGCGTCCGGTCGTTCTGGGCGGCGGTAAAAGCGGTGATGGCGATGACGGACAGGGCCGTCGGTGCCGGCGCCGTGGCCGCCGCATCGGAGCGAGGTCCGGCGGGGCCGGACGCCGGGTCATGGCGCGTAAACGAATCCATGACTTGCAGGCCGATTACACTGAAGGCGACGACGACGCAGGCGGCGAGAAGCGTCGTCGGATGGTTGATGAAATTTCGGATTTTGCGTGGGGAGGCCGTTTCGGCAACCGGCACCGGATCGGTGTCGGCGCCCGTAGGAACGCCGACGGGTGCTTTCGGAACGGTGGCCGGTGCGGCCTTGAGGTAACGGTCACGCAGGGCCGTGGTTGCTACTTGCGGCCGGCGGTTGCCGTCGGTCCCAAGAGCGGCGCTGCAAAATTCAAACTGCTCGATAGCCCGGTCACGCTGTCCGATATCGAACCAGGCCTGCATCATCATGCGATGGGCAGATTCCAAGGCCGGTTCCAAATCCAGCAATTGGCCGCCGACTTCAAGCGCGCCTGCGGTATCGCCAAGCTCGAGCAAGTCCTTCATGGCCGATAGCCCGATCGTCAGCGCGCGCTCGTGCAGACGCCGGCGCTGGCGGCCGAGCCACGCGACGAAAGGCGGTTGGAAGACCGCCTCGTCGATGCCGTCCAGCAATCGGCCCTTGTAGTGATGCAGGGCGGCGCCCGAGGTTTCCCGCTCGAAGGCGACGACGTCGATTGCAATGGCGTCGATGTCGATGCCAATGCCGTTGCCGCTGGCGGTCAAGGTTGCCTGTCCGAGCAGGTCTCCAAGCCGGTTTAAGGATTCGCGGGTTTCCGCCAGCACCTCTTTGGTGGTCGCGGCGTGGCTTAAGCCGGCAAGGATTGGTAGTGGCACCGCTTCGGTGTCGTGCAGGACCAAATAAGCGGCGAGGGCGGCAAGTGTCGGGTCGGCGATCGGCTTGGCTTGGCCGTCGCGCAAAACCGTCGGCCGGCCGAATAATGTTAGCCCCGTGCCGGCATCGCCATGCGCTGTCGTGGTCTCTTGGGGCAAACGAAGCCTCGTGCCTTTGCTGTCGTGTATCGCCGATTCGCCGATAACACTACATTGTAAGAAGCGGCCGATGGCGCACAATCTTGCAAATTTTGCCGGTCCAGCCGTAACAAAATCTTATAAGCTATCCGACCATGATCAAAATCTGCCGAATATTTAGCGATGGCAAAGGCTGGAACCGATGACGAAACAATTGTTGCATCTCGTGTTGGGCGGACGGTTGACACGGACCGACGGCACCGAATTCGAAAATCTCGACGAGGTCGATATTGTCGGTGTCTTTCCCGACTACAAATCCGCTTATGATGCTTGGAAAACGGCGGCGCAATCCACCGTCGACGACGCCAGCACACGCTATTTCGTCGTCCATCTCCATCGCTTGCTCGACCCGGAGCAAGATCACGACGAGGCCGATCACCCTGCTACGTGAGAATACCGGTCGCGTAGCCGACCAGCATGACGAGGATAAACAGACCGATACCGGTCGTGATGATGGTCGTGGCCGCCGTCAGCAGATGACGGGTCAGCCGTTCCGCTCTCAGTGACATCGAATGCCTCTCGTGGCGCGTTAGATCCGATTGGTTTTGCGCTCTGATTGTCGTCGAAAGCGCTAAATATTTGGTGAAGCAAAGCGCCATTTTAGAATTCCGGCCGCGATCAGGATCACGGTGGCCAGGCCGAACGACAAATATAGCGCGCCGGCCTCGCTATAGCGTTCGATGACGAAGGCATAGATCACCGGTCCGGCGGCCGAGAACAGAAAACTCGGCACCAGCAGTTTGCCGACGAAGCTGCCGTAAGTGCGGTGATCGAACAAGGTCAGCGGCAAGGTGCCGCGGGTAATCGTCAGCAACCCGTTGCCGGCACCATAGAAGAAAGCAAAGGCCACCGCCGCCATCAGGAACTGCGCGCTGAACAGCCCGGTCAAAAAGCAAAGCGGCAAGATCAGTGCGGCCAGCAGGTTAAGGTTCAATGGTGCGAGATTTCGGCCGAACAAGACTTCGCAGAGCCGCGCCAGGGATTGGCCGATGCCCCGGAGCGACGCGACCCAGACCGCCAACGCGGCGCTGAGGCCAAGGCCGGTCAGCATGCCGACCATATGGGCCGAAAGGCCGGCATTCAGCAGGTTCGCGACCGTGGCGATCAGCGCATAAAGGCCGCCGGCGATCAAGCGGTCGCGGCCGGCGGCGGCGAGCGGTCGATGCTCGGGAGCCTCGGGAACATGGGCGGCCTTGCCGCGGCCGCCGGGGATGGCCAAATGCAGCGGTATCGTCAGCAGCGCGCAGCCGGCATAAACAAACACGGCGCCGCGCCAGCCCAACGTTTCCGCCAGGGCCACGCCGAACGGCCAAAATACCGTCGACGCGAGCCCACCGAGCAGCGTGACATGGGCGATCGGCCGCTTGGCGCCCGTCCCGCCGATATGAGCAAGGGCGGCGAAGGCGGCGTCGTAAAGCGTGAGGCGCATGGCGACGCCGAGTAGCAGCCAGGCGCCGTAGTAGCTCGAAACACTTTCGGCCAAGCCGAGCCAGCCGCAACCGACCGCCAGCAAAAGCGATCCCGCGGTCATGCTCGCGCGGCCGCCACGGCGGTCGATCAGTCGACCGACCAAGGGCGAGGCCAGTCCCATCACCAGTAGGGCGGCCGAGAAGCCGCCATGCACCGTCTCGCTGCGCCAGCCGAGATCGGCGATCATTGCCGGCCCGAGGGCGCCGACCAGATAATAGGAAAGGCCCCAGCAGGTGAGTTGCGACAGGCCGAGGCAGATTACGGTCAGCCGGGATATCACCGGGCTTTGTCCGGCGGTGTCGCGCTGCCGGTGCCGAGGCTGCGTTGCATCAGCACGGTATCGACCCAGCGGCCGAGCTTGAAGCCGACGGCTTCGAGCGTGCCGACCGGCCGGAAGCCGAATCGCCGATGCAACGCAATGGAGCCGGTATTACCGCTGTCGCCGATGACGGCGAGCATTTGCCGCCAAGGGCCGGCCTCGTAGCGCGCGATCAATTGCCCAAGCAGCGCCGAGCCGACGCCACGGCCGTCCATACCATTTGTCACATAAACCGTATTCTCGACGCTGTTGCAGTAGGCCGGCCGCGCTCGATAAGGCACCACGTGGGCATGGCCGACGACGGTGCCGTCGATTTCGGCGACCAAATAGGGCAGGCCGAGATCAAGGATCGTTTGCCGGCGCTCCGCCATGACGGTGACGGTCGGCGGCGTTTCCTCGAAGGTCGCGAGACCGTAGAGCACGTGGTGGGCGTATATCGCGTGCACGGCTGGTAGATCGCTGTCGGTGGCGTCGCGGACGCGTATCGGAGGCTTTGAATTCATCGGTAATTGCTCCAGACCAATCTGGCTACTTTGCGCTCGACTACGACATAAAGGAAGTTTAGGATAATTATTGTTTGCATAAGGAAAACTTTGGCATGAGCAGGCTCAACCTCGATCATTTACGGGCCTTTGCCGAGGTTATCGAGCGTGGCAGTTTTTCCGCCGTCGCGGAGCGCATGAACCTTACGCAGCCGGCAATCTCGCAGCAAATTCGCCAACTCGAAAGGCGGCTCGGCGTGCGTCTGATCGAACGGCTCGGGCGGCGCGCCTCGCCGACCGCCGCCGGCTCCGATTTGCTGGCGCATTGCAGCCATGTCGAAACCGCCGTTGCCGCGCTGTTCGACGACATGGCACGCCATGCGACCGGCGAGGTCGGCCGGGTGCGGCTCGGCACCGGCGCCACCGCTTGCATCTATCTGTTGCCGCCCATTCTGCGGGATCTGCGCCAACGCTTTCCCTTGGTTGAAGTCACCGTCAGCACCGGCAACACCGCCGATATGGTCAAGGCGGTACAGGACAACCGCATCGACGTCGGCTTCGTGACCCTGCCCGCGGTCGGCCGCATGCTGGACGTGACACGGGTCTTGGACGATGAATTCGTGGTTATCCAGTCGGCAGAGGCGCCCGCCTTGCCGGCACGGGTGACGGCCGCGGCCCTGGCGCGCCGGCCGATGTTGCTCTATGAGCCGGGCGGCAATACGCGCCGCATCGTCGATAATTGGTTTGCGCGGTCGGGCCTGGACCTGAAACCAGACATGGCGCTCGGCTCCGTCGAGGCGATCAAGGAATTGGTTGGTGCCGGGCTCGGTGCCGCCATCTTGCCGCGCCTCTCCGTACAGAAAGATTCCGGCTCAGAATCCCTGGTCATCCGTTCCTTATCGCCGAGATTGCATCGAACGCTTGCCGTGGTGATGCGCCTGGACAAGCCGCGCAGCCTCGGCCTCCGGGAAATGGTGACAGCACTGAAAGCTTTGTCGAAGGATTGAGACCGGGGCTTGGCGCCCTAAATAACAAGGGAGGACGGCATCTATTGCGAGGAGCACGCGCTATGGCAGAAGCAAAAAAGGCACGGGTCGTCGGGTTCAACCATGTGGCGCTCGAGGTCGGCGACATTGAAGAGGCGCTCGCCTTTTACGGCCAAATTTTCGACTACGAACTCCGGTCCAAAAGCGAAACCTCGGCCTTCATCGACTTAGGCGACCAGTTCCTCGCTTTCTCCAAAGGCCGTAAACAGGCGCCCGACGACGATCGCCATTTCGGCCTCGTGGTCGACGACAAGGAAACCGCGCGCCAGGCACTTATCGCCGCCGGTATCGAACTGCTGTCCGGCCGCTTCCTCGATTTCCTCGACCCTTGGGGCAACCGGGTCGAAATCATCGGTTACGGCAACATCCAATTCACCAAGGCGCCGCACGTCCTGCGCGGCATGGACCTTGGTAATCTGCAAAAGACGGACAGCGCCATTCAGGAACTCACTAAGAAGGGCATGGCGCCCTAACGCCCCGTCAATTACCTAGGCCTTTCATGCGTTCCCGAGCCGCGCGCTCCAACTCAGCGCTTGCACCCAAATCGCCGTCTATGACGCTGATTGTCACGAAACCGGGCGTCGTCACCTTCTTGTCTTTCCCGACTTCCGAAGCGACATGCAATGCCTCGGCGTTGGGATTGGTTTCGTCGGACGCCTTGATACGCTTGAGATCTATTCCAAGCCCGGCAACCGCCGATTTATAGCGCCGCCCCAGTATCGGATCGTCGCGCTTGTCTTCGTAGAACCGTATGCCAAACGCCCCCCTCGCAGTGCCGCCAATGATCGCGTGATTGGCGACCTGGGTGAATTTGGTCTGCAAAGCCGCACTCTGACCCGGGTCGAACCGCGGTACGTTGACATTGAGCCCGGTGCCCGCGGGAAGCAACAATTGCCCGTCCGGGCGATTGCTTTCCAAAGCGCCGACAATGCCGACAACGATGTGGGCGACTTCCGGCGCAAGTGCGGGATTTTTCTTGGTGGACCGGTCGGCACTAACCGCAATTGCCGGGACACCATGACGGATGGCGGTAACCGCGGCGCCCAGGGTGCCCGAGTAGTTGGTGATATAGCCCAAATTGTGCCCTTCGTTCGGCCCGGCGATTAGCAGATCGGGAAGCTTTCCCCAACGCTTTGTGGCGACGATGTCCATGCCAAAGAAAGCGGTCATTGCCGGTGTCGCGTTCACGTAAAATATGTCCGGGTCGTCCGGATGCTGGCCGATACCCGGGGATCCGGCCTTGACGGTCCCCTTGGGGCTGTCAGCTTCGACCGCTTCGATCGGTTTGGTACTGATATAGGCGGACCGGCCGCTTTGCTCTCCGAACGGCGCGGTGATGGCAACGTCGTGACCGGCGGCCTTGAGGGCCCGATACAGTTCGGTAATGTTGGCAGTTTCAAAGCCGTCATCATTGGTAAGAACGATGTTGAGTGCCGCGGCGGGCGATATGGCCAGCACCAAAACAGTGGCGATGACAAATAGTCGACCGAGTACCCGGTTCATTGTTTTTCCTTTTCAGCTTGGCAGCGGAATATCCGCCCTAGATTTCGTCGTCTAGCAGATCGCCGTACTTCGCCAGGGCTTTCTCTTTCAGGGCCGGCAAATGGCCGGTCGGAAACAGGCCGTCGGTGCCTTCGTAGTCGCGCAGCACTTGGCGGGCGACGGTGACTTTATGAACTTCCGTCGGGCCGTCGACCAGGCCCATGGTCAAGGACGACAGGACCTGTTGGGTGAACGGCATTTCGTTCGACATGCCGAGCGAGCCGTGGATCTGCAGGGCGCGGGTGGCGACGTCGTGGTAGACCTTCGGCATGGCCGCCTTGATCGCTGAGATGTTGGCCATGACCGTCGGTCTCAACGCCAAGGCGCAGCTGCCATGATCACAAATTGCCATTCTGTCGCTACCGATAGATGCCGCGCCATACGCACCATGATAGACCACACAGAAATTCGGCCAAAATCGAAGCACTTGCCGCCGTCTGGCAGCAGATGTCACCAACGACATTGGACTGCGCCGCGCTCATTCGAAAGAGGGGTTGGCTTTCAGGCAATGTTTGGCCAAAATTTTACCATCGGCAACTCATCTGGGGGATGCCGGTTGATAGCTCCTATTATGGTCCCATTGATAAGCATTTTGCCAACTGCAGATCGCAATTCTTTGAATTATTTCTCAATATGGTCTTGTTTTATCCGTTCTGGTCCGTTACCCCTGAATCAAGATACTGGAACTAATTCGTCAGCCTTCGATTTTCGGCGATTTCGGATACTGGTCGCTCAAACCCCACGATCGACTCAGCCGGGACTTGGCATGTTACCTTTCTGGCGGCGCGATCCGCACCTACCCGTTCGCGATGTTATTCTCTTCCTTAGTGAGCGAACTAGCGACGGTTGTCGGCAAAGTACTGCATCGTCTTTTATGTATTTCAAATTAACCGTTACACATCCTTAGCCATGGTGGCAAACGCTGCTTTGACTTTCTCAAGACTGCGAATGCTCGCCGGCATTTCGGTTTGCAATGCGATGCTAGCGTTGCGAGCAGGCGACAACCGCTCTATTCGATCAGTTCCAACACCGGGTTCGCGAAGAATAATCGCCTTGGCACGTTGTATCCGAAAATCAGGAGCCATTCGCCACGACGTGGACGCTTGAGCCACGCAAATTTGAAATCCCTGATAGGGGAGATTACTCATGAACAACAAAGAAAAAACAAGAGAAACCGCCAATGAACAGGCCAATCCTGTCAAAACTAGGGTTTATGTCCTCTACACTGGCGGCACCTTTGGCATGGCGCCCGACGTGACTACACCTGGCCATCCGCTGCGTCCCATGGAACTGAGTAATCTGCTGCGATCGTTGCCCTCGGCTGACGATCTTGCCACAGGCGCCGATATCACATTGGAAAGGTTCACCCATCTACTGGATTCGTCGAGCATGACGCCAAAGGATTGGCAGGATATCGCCGAGAGAATCGAAGAAAATTATGAAAATCATGATGGCTTCGTCATTATACAAGGCACCGATACGCTATCCTATACGGCGTCTGCCCTTAGTTTTATTCTGGAAAATCTTTCTAAACCAGTGGTCGTAACGGGATCGCAACTGCCGTTACACAACCCACGCACCGACGCGCTTCTCAACTATGGTCATTCTTTGATGATCGCGGCCTACAAGGTAACGAATCTACCAAAGATTCCAGAAGTCATCGTCGTCTTTGCGGACAAGATCATCCGCGGTTGCCGGACGCGAAAGATGAGCGCTAGTTCATGGACTGGCTTCGAATCGCCCAATTGCCCGCCGCTCGGCGAGATTGGCGAACATATGCGTATCTTTGAAAACCAGATTCGCCCTGGACCAGCGGCGGGTCTTGATCTTCAGCTGAACCTGCCTCTCGTCCCAGATGTGCTGGATATTTCGCTGTTTCCGGGCTTGCGTGCAGACCATCTGGAGCAAATCCTCAAACTCGACAATGTAGAAGGCGTAGTGTTTCGCACCTATGGAACCGGGAATGCGCCGGAAGATGAGGCGTTTCTTTCTGCTCTCAGAAACGGCATTCAACAAGACAATAAGACTATCGTAAACATTACCCAATGTCCGCAGGGCGCGGTTGAAATGGGTCTCTATGCCGCAAGTATTGGTCTGCAGGACAATGGTGTCATTTCCGGCCTCGACATGACACCGGAAGCGGCACTCACCAAACTCATGGTTACGCTCGGCACGCGCGCTGGCGAACAAGTCAAACTGCAGATGCAGGTCAATCAACGTGGTGAACAATCGCAGAATCTATTTGATCTTTCATTCAAACCGACGGACCTGACCGGCCAACCCCATTCCGACTTCGTCGTACCCGACCGCCGTTTCGACCCCAAGGTACTGAGCGCTGCCGTACTGCGAATGAAGACTGTCAGCGTTGAAATCGCGAGTGGTACTCGAAATCCGGTCATCGATGTCTATATGAACGCCCCAAGAGCGTCGGCCCAATCAATTGCAGAGGTCGATCATCCGCGCCGTATTCACCGAATCGACCTCAACCAAGTTGACTTCACCGACGGCTCTACCATGGACGTCGTCGAATCTCTCAGCAATGAAAGGATCAAAAACATTATCGGCGATAGCGATATTGTGCTGACATTCGTTGCCTCGCCGGGCGTCAAATATGGCTTTGACAAACTGTCGCTGTCGATCTTTACACAAGCTTCCTAGCCACTGCGAGACTGGTTGCCTATGAGGCGCCAAAAGCTAGGTACCGTATGTGGTCCGCCATATCGGGAAAGAACGATCATTGGGGTTAGGGTCACTACTGTTGACAGTGTCATTGATCCGTCAGAAAATCACAATTAATTGAATTTATGCAGAGAGATGCTCTTATGGCAAGATCAGATGCCAGCCATACCGTCGCATACCTCCTAATCGAAGTACCAGCGAAGAAATCGGGCGACGTCGCAAGGAGATTAGTAGATGAATTTCGACAATACGTTGTTGAAACGCATGCTGTTTGGGGCGAATCGGACGTCGTAGCCAAAGTTTCTGTTCCCAATCCTGGCGCCCTCGCCGAGTTGGTGATGGGCGATATTCAAAAATTGACATTTGTTACTGGAACACGCACTTTTATAACAATCGAGGACATGCACTATCAGACAGAGCCCACTACCGAGCCAGGCACAGACAACATTGATGCCTTTGTATTTATCAATGTCGATGCAGCGAGATCAGAAGAAATCGCAAAGTTTCTTGTTAGCGAATTCCCCGATAATGTTATGGAAACCTATGCGGTGTGGGGTGGAGCTGACGTTATTGCGCGCATAACTGCAAAAAATATGAACGAATTGTCGGAACTAATAATGTCTGCAATGCAAAACGTTCGGTATGTGAGCGTAACAAGGACTTACCTTATAGTTCCAGGGCTAAGTGAATACAGTAAAAGTGTAAAACAAACCGTGTATGAAAATAAACCATGATTGTTTTTAGAAATGGACGACTTTAAATTATTCTTGGCTTTGGCCGGTGTTGTTGGCGCATTGTTGGTGTCCGTCGTAACCGCTACTGTTACGCTTTACTTAGACAGACGGCGGAGTTCACTGCGTCATGCTCGTGAGAACAACCTAAGCTATTTTCAAGATATATTTTTGAGAATAGTGAGTGTTAAAGATGCCATACAAGGGTTTGGCGATGTTTGGTCTAGACAGTATCGTCCTTTCGAAGAGTTAAACCACGATCTCTATAAAATATTGGTCGCTAGGGTGGCGGAATTCAACCGCGAACTAAGCCCATCAATAAATCCAGATGTATTCTTGTTGCCGACAAAAATTGAAACTGAACTTAATTCGATAAGAGAAACACTAAATCGTGCGATTTCTCAAACAGACATTTCAAGTAAATTTCAGATGATCGGTTACACCGAAGACGATGAAAAGGTGGAAATGTACAAGGAAGTTGAGCTTGAGAAATTTCCCGACAATATATCGACAGATGACGTATTTCGATGGATCGATGTGCGTCGGCGCCCTTGCCTTGTTGGAAGTGATTTTTGTCGCCCACTTATTCGTAGCAAGATGATTGCTGAGTTGGAATTAGTTGCTTCTAGGATCAAGAAACTCGCTGTCGAATAATGTAAGCGCGAGTTTCTGAGAATTACGTCTCTATATACGTGTCATGATAGAATTTTCATTTATCCTACCACCCCACCCGCTCGCGTCCGCCCGTCGTCATCGCTCAACGCCCTTAACCTCGGCCTCCGACATGTCTCGTCGAAGGAAGCGTAGTTCATGCGGTAGAGCCGACTGTACAGCCCGGCCGCCGCGGATGGTTGCAGCCGGTGGGTGATGACCGATTAATCGAGCGTGGTCGCCCGCAACGATATACATATGCGTTCACCGCTCTAAGCATTTTGATTGTTGTAACCGCTCTTAGATTTCGTCGTCCAGCAGGTCGCCGTATTTCGCCAAGGCTTTCTCCTTCAGGGCCGGCAAATGGCCGGTCGGAAACAGGCCGTCGGTGCCTTCGTAGTCGCGCAGCACTTGGCGGGCGACGGTGACTTTATGGACTTCCGTCGGGCCGTCGACCAGGCCCATGGTCAAGGACGACAGGACCTGTTGGGTGAACGGCATTTCGTTCGACATGCCGAGCGAGCCGTGGATCTGCAGGGCGCGGGTGGCGACGTCGTGGTAGACCTTCGGCATGGCCGCCTTGATCGCTGAGATGTCCTTGCGCACGGCCATGTAGTCCTTGTATTTGTCGATCCGCCACGCCGTTCGCAGCACCAGCAGGCGGAACTGCTCCATTTCGATCCAGGAATCGGCGATCATCGCCTGTACCATTTGTTTGTTGGCGAGCAATTCGCCCTTGGTCTCGCGCGACAGCACGCGCTCGCACATCAGGTCGAAGGCTTTGCGGATCTGGCCGACGGTGCGCATGGCATGGTGGATGCGGCCGCCGCCGAGGCGGGTTTGGGCGACGATGAAGCCCTGGCCCGGATCGCCCAGCAAATGATCGGCCGGGATGCGGACATTCTCGTAGCGCACATAGCCGTGGGTACCTTCCTGGCCGTCGTCGATGCCGACATGGACGCTGCGCAGGATTTCCAGGCCCGGTGTTTCCCGCGGCACGATGAACATGGACATGCGGTTGTGCGGCTGTGCCTCCGGGTCGGTGACCGCCAGCACGATCAGGAAAGAGGCGAAGCGGGCGTTTGACGAAAACCATTTGTCGCCGTTGATCACCCAATGATTGCCGTCCATTTCGGCCCGTACTTTGAACATGGTCGGGTCGGAGCCGGCATGGGGCTCGGTCATGGAATAGCAAGAGACGATGTCGCCGTCCAAGAGCGGCTGCAGGTACTGCTCCTTCTGTTCGGGGGTGCCGTATTTGGCGAGAATTTCGCCATTGCCCGTATCCGGCGCCTGGCAGCCGAAGACGATCGGCGCAAAGCGCGCCTTGCCCAGGATCTCGTTCATCAGGGCGAGCTTCAGTTGTCCGAAGCCGAGTCCGCCGAGTTCCGGCTCCAGGTGGCAGGCCCATAGCCCCATATCCTTGACTTTGGCCTGCAACGGCTTGACCAGCTTGCGATTGTTCGGATTGGCGACGTCGTGGGGGTAACCCAGGACATGGTCGAGCGGTGCCACCTCTTCACGGACAAATTCTTCCATCCATTGTAGCGAGGTCTCGAATTCCGGGTCGGTCTCAAAATCCCATGACATCGTCTGTCTCCTCCTGTCGTGCCGATTTTCTGGTTTCCAATCGAGCATAGCAGGCGCCGCTGCCGGCGCGTAGGGACTGCGGCCAAATTGATATCGGGCGGCGATCGCTTGACTCCGCTGTGCCGCCGCCCCATCTTCGCAGCAATCCTGGGGGAGCCGTTTTCCAATGGCTGAGATCTCGCGGGCCAACCGCGAGGACCCTTTGAACCTGACCCGGATAATGCCGGCGCAGGGAATGGACGTTGATTCAGCCTCTCCGTTTCTCTCGCAGCACCCGGATCCTGAATTTAGGCTAACCAAGGGGTGCCTGCATGTTGAAATCCATTGTTTCGTCATCGGTCGCGGTCACGCGGTGTCTGTCAGTGATCGCCATAGCCGGCGGGCTGGCGGTTAGCGCAATCGTCATGGCGCCGCGCGCCGAAGCCGCCGAGAAACTGGTGGTGCTGCTCGATTGGGCGCTCAATCCCGACCACGGACCGTTGGTCGTCGCCGCAGCCAAAGGCTATTTCACCGACGCCGGTCTCGAGGTCGAAATGATCGAGCCCAGCAACCCGGAAGACCCGCCGAAGCTGGTGGCCGCCGGCAAGGCCGACCTCGCGGTGTCCTATCAGCCGCAGCTCCATATGCAAGTCGCCGCCGATCTGCCGCTCACCCGCATCGGCACCTTGGTGGCGACGCCGCTCACCACGGTTATGGTGTTGGCGGACAGCCCGGTGCGCACGCTCGCCGATCTCAAGGGACGCAAGGTCGGGTTTTCCGTCGGCGGTTTCGAGGATGCTTTGCTGAAAACCATGCTGGCCCGTCACGGCCTCAGCCTAAAGGACGTTGAGCTGATCAACGTCAACTTCGCTTTGAGCCCGGCGTTACTGGCCGGGCAAGTCGACGCGGTGATCGGTGCCTATCGCAACTTCGAACTTAACCAGCTCGAGATCGAAGGCCATAAGGGCCGCGCCTTTTTCGTCGAAGAGGAGGGCATCCCGCCCTACGACGAACTGATCATCGTCGCCAACAATGCCAAGCTGAAGGATCCGCGCCTCGGCAAGTTCATGCGCGCGGTGGAACGCGGCGTGCAATATCTGATCAATCACCCGAAAGAAGCCTGGCTACTTTTTGCCGGCTACAAGGAAGGCCTGGATGACGAACTCAACCGCCGGGCCTGGTGGGATACGCTGCCGCGCTTTGCCTTGCGGCCGGCGGCGCTCGACACCGGCCGCTACGCCGATTTCGCGAAGTTCCTGAAGGCGAACGGCGTGATTGACAAGACGCCGCCGGTCAGCCACTACGCCGTTCAGCTCGATTGACGCGGCTTCAACCGATCGGATCGCGCATCAACGGAGCGGTAGAGCAATGGATGCCGCCGCCGCCCAGAAAAACTTTGTCGTAGTCGACAGGCACAATTTCGATACTCAGTTTATCGAGCCTATCGGCGGTGCGCGGCGATAGGCCGCTTTGCATCAGCACGCGGCCGGGACGCACCGCCAGGCAATTGACGGCGCCGGCGGCGTCGTCGGGGTGGATTTCAATCGTACGGATATCCATCTCGGTCAAGCGTTCCAGGAACCAATAGGGCAGTTGTGTCGGGTTGATGATGGCGGTGTCCACATCGATCATGACCAAGGCGCCGTCGATATGCAGGCGATAACCGGTCAAGTCGACCCGCAGGAGCTCGACACCTTGGGCGGCCAGGACTTCCTCGACCTGACGTGTACCCTCTTCGTTGACCCGGCTCGAGCGGCCGATCACCGCGGTCCGCGGATTGAGCCAAACGAAGCTGCCGCCTTCCATCAAGCCGGTACCGTGAATAGTGCGCAGAATCGGCATGCCGATGGTGGCCAAAGTCTCGGTGACCGGTGCTTCTTCGCCGCGCCGAACGATGGGGCCGAGCCGGGTTACGATCGCGCCGCCCTTTACGGCAATGGCGGCGTCGCGCGTGTACACAGTTTTGTGCCGGCCCGGCGCGCAACGCTTCAGGGTGATTACCTCGACGTCTTCAGCGCTCAGGGCTGAGGTCAGTTGGTCGTGCTGTTCCTGCTGCTCCGCGAGGCTGGGGATGATGTCTCCGCGCCAGTACCAGGTCTGGCCTTCAGCATCACCAAAGGAGCAGAGTTCCGCCAAACGCTGCGATGGGTCGATGATGTCTAATTCGCTGCCGGGGCGGTGCATCAATACCTTGCGCAGTCGCCCAACATCATTGTCGCAACCCCAAGTCTGTCCCCAAACTTCGGTCTGTTGCGCCGCCGATTCAAACGCCGGCTCGGCATGCGATGGGAACGTCTTGATCGTCATGTTGTAGCGATATTCAAACTCGCTGACCGCGGACATGAGCGCATCCTTTCATCTTGCCGAAACGGCGAACATGAAAGTCTATCGTGAGACGACCAATTAGGTCACCCCGTTCTAGAAGCTGAGTTTGGTTCCAAAAATCAGCGCCAGCGCGTCGTCGACATCGCCGGTTTCGGCGTCAGTGGCGTCTTGGCGCAGCCAGCGGGCGCCGCCGCTCAGCACTGCGCCCGGGCCGAGGTCGTAGACCGCCGACAGCTCTACTTGATTTTGCGGATCGCCGCCCGGATCGGTGTCGACACCGCCGGTCTTGCGGGCATAGCCGAGGCTGACGCCCCAGATCGCGGTGCGATAGGCCAGGCCGACCGTCCAGTCGGTGCGCTCGCCGGCCGGTTGGCCGAGCGCCATGCCGTCGCGCGAAACTTCGGCGCCGACGCTGAAGGCGCCGAGTTGGAGCTGTCCGCCGACGCCCCATTGCCGGTCCTGCGTCGGATCGGTGTCGAGGTCATTGACGCTGGTGCCGCCGGAGGAACCGGCGAACACGGTTAGGCCGAGCGGGCCGACATCGTTGTTGTAGGACATGCCGACATCGACGGCGCCATCGGCCGGGGAGGACGATGTCGATGCCCCGTCGGCACCGTCGGGATAATACCGAACGCCAAGCTGCAGGCCGCCAAAGCGCGGGGTGAAGTAGGTCAGGCTGCGGTCCGTGTCAGCGAGACCATCGGCATCGTCTTGCATCAGCTGATCGAAGGAAATGCCGCTGGCGCTGTAATAAGGCGAGAGGCCGGTGGCGCCGACGGTGAAGCCGGCTGGCGGCGCGGTATCAGTCGCGGCCGCGTCACTGGCGGTCGGCGCCTTTTCATCCAATGCCAAGGCGGGCGCGGCGGCGAAGCCAACGGCTGCCAAAACCATGGAAATTAGCAATCTGTCCCGCATCTTTGCCCGAAGCCTTTCGTCCGGTTCGCGACAGGTACGCGCCATCCCCGTCCGTCTTTGGTTCCAACGCGATTGTTTACGAAACGTTACGATTTCAATGTCCCGTAAACATTTGGTTAACGATGGAACGACAATCAGTGTTTCTCTTAACTCCCATAAGGGCAGTCCGTCGAGCCAATCGCGGCTGTACCCGCAGACCACCCCATTCACTGAAGATAATACCAGCAACCCGATTCTTCCAGCACTGGTTTGACTCTTGCCAACACCGCCGCGGGCAGTTCGGCGAGCTGTTTCTTCAGGCTGGCTAAGCACTTGGCTTGATAGGCGAAGGGCGCTTGAACATAAGGTTTTCCGCCAATTTCCACGCGAATTTCGGCCTTGGAATTGGCCAAAGAATCGACGTTGGCAGCGAGAAATGGCAGGTATTCATCGGCCGCATAGGACAAAAGATTGTGAATAATTTTTGGCACGCCGGCGGTTGAATCCGCCCATTCGCCCTCTACGCCGGACGAATCGTCTAAATTTCGCACCCAAAAGAACGTGTGCGGTGCGTATTCCTTCATGATTCGGCTGGGCGTGAGATCCCGGCTCAAGGTCACGAGCTGGCCGAACAGGGCGAAATCGGCCAACGACGGACGACTGCCGAAGAGATAGCGGCCGTGACGGACATGGCTTTCCAGCATGCCCAGCAAGCGGCGGTAGCTCGCATGAATGATCGGCGCGTTTTCCGGCGTGCAGCCGACCAGCGCCATGCGCCCGACCTGACGGTTGAGAATCGATTGCTGGCGCTCGGCAAAACCATCGTCATCGATGTCGCCGCCGGAATCGGCGATGATCCAGAAACTGGAGAATTGCTGGTCTTCCTCGCGTTCCCAGCGCAGGTGGAACATTTGCTTGGTCACCCACTCGTCGGCCATGTCTTCGATCAGGGCGCAGAAGAAAGCGTGTGCGGGATCGTCGGGAATGATCGAGCGTTCGCCCGGATGGCGCGCTTCCAGGTCATAGGCGAGCGGCGTCGAATCGATCAGGTACTTGTCCTCCCACGGAATATGCAAAACCGGCACCAGTTCGACCTTGGTTTTGCCGACCAACTGTTCGCGGATCTCCGGCGTTCGGAGAATCCAGTCATGCGGCAGCCGTCGATAGCGCAGGATGGCGCGCATCTTCATGGAGTAGGGCGAGCCGCCGGCGCCAATCAGCCGATATCTGTTCATTCTTCTTCCCCGTTGGTGTCGCGTGTCGTGCCAGTGATAAGGGCGGATCGCGCCGATGGCAATCGACCGGGGGCCGACTTGATGCTAACCAAGAGATGGCCAATGACGACGAGGCAGAGATCATGACGACATTCGTGCTTGTACACGGCGCCTATCACGGCGGTTGGTGTTGGAAACACACGACGCCGCTGTTGCGCGCGGCCGGCCACGTGGTCCATACGCCGACCCTTACCGGGCTCGGCGAGCGCAGCCATTTGGCGTCCGCGGCCGTGGATCTGGACACCCACATTCGCGATATCGTCAATCTTTACGCCTTCGAAGATCTCGACGATACGGTGCTGGTCGGCCATTCTTATGGCGGCGTCGTGGTCGGTGGCGTTGCCGACCAACTGCCGAACCGCATCAAGGCGCTGATCTATCTCGACGCGATCGTGCCGCGCGACGGCGCAACGGTGCTCGATTATCAAACGCCCGAGCGCCGCCGCCAGTTCGAGCAGCTGATCGAAGACGGCAAAGGCGCGCCACTGCCGGCGCCGCCCAGCTCTTTCTACGGCGTGGTCGATCCGGCGGCGCAGCAATGGGCCGACGAGAAATGCGTGCCCCATCCCGTCGGGTGCTTCCTGCAACAAAGCCGTCTTACCGGGGCCGGGAGCGCCGTTCCGCGGCACGCCTACATTCGCTGCACCGACACGGAACTGGATTACATGGAACAGTTCGTCGAGGCTGCCCGGGCGACGCCCGGTTGGGACTTGCATTTCCTGGACACCGGCCACGATTGCATGATCACCGAACCCGAGGCCCTGACAACGATGCTTCTGGACTACGCCTGATCACAGCCTGTCACCAATCGGTGAATTTGATGCAGATCAACGCCAAACGGTAGTCGGTGACACCAGGGTATCGGCATGATTGATTTCGTGGACCTTGGGCGCGATCGGCTCCGCGCCATGGCAGCGGCCGGCGCCGATGTCGTTGAATGCGAGCGCGTGCTGGACAAAGCCGACGCCAATGTGGTCGGCGAATTACTACCGGCCGACGGCACCTTCTATGAATTCGACCATTGCCCGCCGGGCGACATTTATGATTCCGAGACCGGCTCACAATATTACTACCACGCCCATCGGCCGGGCGAACACGGCCATTTCCATACTTTTCTAAGAGCCGCCGGCATGCCTGACGGGCTCACCCCGGTGCTGCAATCCGTGGTCCCGGACATGGCCGAGCGCGACGACGCTATCAGTCACCTGATCGCCATTTCCATGGACAATGCCGGCGCGCCGATTGCCTTGTTCACCACCAACCGCTGGCTAACCGGGGAGAACTGGTACAAGGCAGCCGATGTCGAGGCGATGTTGGATCGCTTCGAGATCGACCATGCCCAAGCTTCCTGGCCGACGAATATCTGGATCGGCGCCATGCTGCGGCTTTTTCGGCCGCAGATCGTCGACTTGCTGTATCAGCGCGACGCGGCGGTCGCCGACTTGGTCGCGGCACAGCCCGAAAAAGACGTGTTCGAGGATCGCGACGTCGATGCGCTTTCCTACCGCGCCATATCCATAGCGGATCAAATTCAAGCGGTCGACGCGGCGCTCAAGAGACTTTGACCGCGCCGGCATTTGCCCCACCGGCTGCGAAGCTATATCTATTCGCTAACATATCTTCCAAAAATTATCGGGGCATTCATCGATGACGACGACCGCTAAAATCCTCGCCTTTGCCGGCAGCGCCCGCAAGGAGTCCTGGAACAAGAAACTGATCCGCATCGCCGTCTCCGGTGCACAATCCGCCGGCGCCGAGGTGACGCTGCTGGATCTTGCCGATTACCCGATGCCGCTCTATGACGGCGACATCGAAGCCGGCGACGGACTGCCCGACAACGCGATCGAACTGCGCGCTTTGTTCGGTGGCCATGACGGGCTGTTGATCGCGACGCCGGAATACAACAGTTCGATCAGCCCGCTGCTGAAGAATGTCATTGATTGGGTGTCCCGGCCGACACCGGACGAGCCGGCACTCAAATATTTCACCGGCAAGACCGCCGGCCTGGTGGCGGTCTCGCCCGGTGCGCTGGGCGGCTTGCGGGGCCTCGTTCACGTGCGGCAGATTTTGAGCAACATCAATGTGTTGGTCATTCCGCAACAGGTCGCCGTGCCGAGCGCTGGCGGTGCCTTCGACGAGGCCGGCGCGCTGGCGGACCCGGCGCGCCAGGCGGCGGTCGAAGGCGTTGGCGCCACTTTGGCCGAGGTGACGGCACGCGTTCGCTGAGCTTGGGCGACGCCCAAGCGGTCAAGATTGAGATGGGCCTCTAAGGCCATAATCAGACGACAATAATCGGCATCCTGCCGAGTTGGGCAGGCGGCGATACGTTGCATCGCGCCGTCAGGCGTGGTGTTCGCGCCACCGACAAGCATCAATTTGTTAACCACTACCACCTATGACCACAATCATATTTCCCGAACGTCGTAGGTGGGCGCCATCGAACCGACGGAAAGAAAACTGGTCGAATCTGCGATCAGCACGTACCGCACCGCGCTTGAAAAAGCTGGGTACGAAATTTCAATTGGCAGCGACTTTTTGGTGTGGCGGGACTTCGTGCTGTCGCACGGCGCGAAGATACCGAACCCGACGTACGACCCGGACCGGTTTCCACGGTGCTCGGAGACGGGCTTCTATGTTGCCGCCAAAGTGGACGGATGCGTGATCGCAGTGGTGGCAAATAGATTGTTTGAGACCGACAACTGGTTCAGCTTCGTCCGATCCGGCGGGTTATGGTGGCAATCGCCGCCGAGAGACCTTCAGCCAACAGCCGTGCACCCATTTGCGCACGCACTGGGAATCAACGGCCGCATTTCCCATTGCGGCGGCGGCATGATCGATCCTGGTCATCGCGGACAAGGCTTGCCGAACATATTGTGCCGATGGGCTAGGTTGGAGGGTGTAAAACGCTGGTCGCCCAGTTGGGATACGGCGGCAATTGTCCAAGACCCGCCGCCGGCGCGCAACCTACCGATCAAGTACGGATACCAAATGGAAGTGCCGCTTATTTGCGGTTATTCGGCTGGGAGAAATGCCGCGGCCCGCTCGAATTTGGTCGCCATCACACGCGCTTGCATCACCCACCAAGCGCGGAACGACACGGCTCTCTTCGAGGTTCACGGTGGAGAAGATCTCCGAGATCTCGCCCGCCTCGTCGCTGACCGGACAGAGGAGACGTTTATAGCGGCAATAAACATGGTCGATGATGAAAGCGACCTCTTGGAACACGGGGCGCGCCTTTGACTTCGTGGCGATCAATCCGGCGATATGGCATTGGCCGGTGCCGGCTTGAGTAAACTCGTGGAGTGGCAAATGACGAAGCGGGATGTCCGTCGACAACGGCGAGACATCGCATTGGCGCCTGAGAAAATAATAATCAGGATCGTCGGCGGAGACATCATAGAGGTGCGTCACATGATCGATGCCGGCGATTTGCACCGTATCGCGCCAATCCCCTCCCGTCAGGTGGTGCATTTGCCAGATCGTCAATGCCTTTTTAAACACTTTGGCATCTCCCAGCGTCCGCTCGAGCGGCAAGTCAGTCGACGTGCAGCGCTGATTGACCGGCAATCGCAGGAGGTGGCCCGCCATGTCAGTCGGACCTTTTCGACACGGGGATGTTCGGCGTGACCAGGTCCATGATCATGATCGCCGCTATTTTGACGTCATTCATCGGTTCGTATATCGGCGACAAATGTTCCAGGCTGTAGTTCCAACTCGTGCGCCGTAGGACTTTGAAATATTGTTGGCCATCTTCGAGTGTCGCCAAACAAAATTCATTCAGACACTCATCCAAGGTCGATGGCCGAAACAACACGATCCAGCCTTTACGGAACGGATGCATGAGCCGGTCGTCCAGCATGTAAGCAACGTGGTCGGCGCAACCGAAGCCGGGCGGCAGGACAACGGGCTTGATCGTGCGTTCGATGTCAGACAGGATTTTGGGTCTATCCACGACCAATCCGTTCCCTTGAATCCAGGCTTTGATCTTGAGGTCGTCGGCTCGTCGCTTCGTCATGACATGGGCGCCGTGTTGATTGGACTCTACCACTGATGTCATGATTCTCTGAACAGTGCAACCAACTATGGGGGCGGTCTTAGCCTGTACTTTCGTGCGGTCGAAACTTGCTCTAGGTTCCGCGGGGGCTCGATCTCCGCAGGTTCGTATTGGTCCATAATGCGAATAGATTGAATTCAAGAGGTGACGATGGAATTGCAGGACGATGTCTTACGAATGGGTCCGTTTCTAGCGGTCACCTTGGGCATTATTGTTTTGTTTGTCGGCAAGCGATTGAATGAAGTGATCGGATTCTTGCGCGAGTTCAGCATCCCGGAACCAGTGACCGGCGGGCTGCTGTTTTCGATTGTCTTTGCGATTGTCTTTGCGGTTTCCGGGGTGGCAGTAGAGTTCGATCTTGCGGCGCGGGATGTTCTGCTGGTTTATTTCTTCACCACGATCGGCATTAACGCCAGCCTGAAAGACCTTCTGGCGGGTGGCAAACCGCTGGTGATCCTACTTGCCATCACGCTTGCCTATATGGTCGTGCAGAATTTGACGGGCGTATCGGTGGCGGCGTTGTTCGATCTTCCCGCGGCTGTCGGTGTCCTGGGCGGCACCATGTCTCTGATCGGCGGACATGGTACCGCCATCGCCTGGGCGCCGAATATTGCCGAGGACTATGGGATTTCGAATGCCATGGAAATTGGCATAGCCAGCGCGACCTTCGGGCTGATCCTTGCCAGCCTGATGGGCGGCCCGATCGCAAAGTTTCTGATAAACCGACACAATCTGACGCCGGAACGGTCCGAGGCCCAGGATGTCGGCCTGTCAGAGGAGCAGCGCAAGGAGGGCATCGGACATCTGAACTTTCTCGACGCGGTCCTGGCCATTCATCTAAGCGCCATCCTTGGTTTGGTCCTAAATGACATCGTCGAGGACCTCGGGTTGAAATTACCGCTGTTCGTGACATGCCTATTTGCCGGAATCATCCTGACCAATTTGATCCCGAAAAGCCTGCCGCGAATTTCCGGCATGGCTTGGCCGAGTCGTACCCCGGCCATGGCGCTAATCGCCGACATCTCCTTGGGCTGCTTCCTCGCGATGTCACTGATGAGCTTGCAGTTATGGACTTTGATTGATTTGGCCGGGCCGATATTCACAATCCTCGCCGCCCAATTCGTGATCGCGGTCGGGATCAATATTTATGTGATTTTCCCGGCAATGGGTCGCAATTTCGATGCCGCCGTGGTCTGTGCGGGTTTCGGCGGCATCTCCTTGGGCTCGACGCCGACCGCGATGGCAAACATGTCCGCGGTAACCCAGCGCTTTGGCGCTTCGCATGTGGCATTCATCGTCGTGCCGTTGGTGTGCGCCTTTTTTATCGACCTTGCGAACGCCCTGCTCATTCCATTTTTTCTTGCCAGTTTCTAGAGCGCTGCCTCGTTCAGCGCCATATGAAAAATATCGAAATTGCGCAGCCCGTCGCCGTCGGGGCGGCCGGTCGGTCGGTTCATCATGACCGGGACCTTCTGTTCGGTCAGGCCGCCGTGGGAGCGTAGCGGTTCGGTCAGGCCGCTCACGTCGTGGCGGTCCGGGCTGGTGCCGAGCACCTTGGATTGTTCGCCGATCACCACGATATCGCCGAGGCGATCGGCCGGCAGTTCGAAGCGGGCCGCGGCGGCTTCACAGCTGAGCACCAGGGCAATACCCGGCCGATCGGCGAGGCGCGCCATGACTTGGTCCCGATCAATGGTGTCGCCGAGATAGATCGTGGCGTAAGAGCCGAGCGCGCCGTGATGGGCAACATAGGGGTCGGTGATCGGCAGGATGACGCGGGCCGCGCCCGCGCCTATGTCGTGGTCCAACAGGTCTTGCAAGAACAACACGTCCGGCGCGCCGTCGGCGCCGTGCTTGGCGTTCATGCCGTGATCGGCGGTGACCACGATGACGGCTCCCGCGGCATCAAGTTCTGTGAGGTACCCGTCCATCATGGCGTAGAACTGGTTGGCAACCGGCGTGCCGGGCGCGTGCTTGTGTTGGATATAATCGGTGGTCGAGAGGTACATGATGTCCGGACGATAGCGATCCATGATCTTGACCCCGGCCGCCATCACGAATTCCGATAAATCGGCCGAATAGACGTCGGGCACGGGCAAGCCGACCAAGCCGAGCAGGCCGTCGATGCCGTGTTCGTCGAGGCTTGCTTGATCCGCATGCTCGGCGGAAAAGCAGATCGCGCCGTCCTTGCCGAATTCCAAGCCATGGGCCAACAGGCGGCGGAGTTTGTCTTTGGCGGTGATCGCCGCGATCTTGGCGCCGGCTGTTTGGAAGGCGTGGAACAGGGTCCCGGCGCGCATCAGCGCCGGATCGTTCATCATAACTTCCGTATTAGATTCCGGGTCGTAGAAGAAATTGCCGCAGATGCCGTGCACCGACGGCGGCCGTCCGGTCACGATCGACAGGTTGTTGGGATTGGTGAAGCTTGGCACAACGCAATCGCCAAGCCGGCTGGTGCCGTTCGCCATCATCGATCCGAAAAACGGCGCGACGCCGGCCGCTACCGCTTCCTCGATATAGCCCGGCGCGCCGTCATAGGCGGGCTGCGAGCCGTCAATGCACAGGCCGACCACGGGCGCTGTCGGCCAAGCGTAACGCCGCCCATTGACGTCCAAATGCGAAATAGTCATGCCTGGTCTCCCTGTGGGTCGAACGGCGATCATGACAGGCGACACCGGTCAGGTCTATGATCACCCGTTAGAACGGAATGACCGGAAGAGGCGGTATTGGCGGGCTCGATCGAACGCAAGTTGACGACGATATTTTGCGCCGACGTGAAGGGCTACAGCCGGCTGATGGACGCCGACGAAGTGGCGACCTTGGAGCGGCTCAAAGACTATCGCGGCGCCATGGCGGGCTTCATCGAACGCCATCGCGGCCGCGTGGTGAGTACCGCCGGCGACGGCCTGCTGGCCGAGTTCCCAAGCGTCGTCGAGGCCGTGCAATGCGCCGTCGAATCCCAGCGTGAACTGGCCGCGCGCAACCAGCCATTGCCCGAAAGCCAGCGCATGGATTTCCGCCTCGGCATCAATCTTGGCGACGTGATGGTCGAGGGCGAAGACATTTTCGGCGAAGGCGTCAACATCGCCGCCCGCCTGCAGGAACTGGCACCGGCCGGCGGCATTTGCATTTCTCGCACCGTGCACGATCAGGTCCGCAACAAGCTGACCCTCGGTTATCACTTCCTCGGCGGCAAAAAAGTCAAAAACATTGCCGACGAAGTGCCGGTCTATCAGGTCTTGTTGGAGCCCGATGACGTCGGTGTAGCGCCCCGGCCGGGTGCCGATCCGCCGGCACGGGAAAGCCCGTCGGTCAACGAAGACGATAGCTGGCGGGAAGCGCGCCGCCGCCGGTTTATTCAATTGGCAACGCGCGCCGGTATCTTGCTTGGCTTTTTGCTAGTCGTGAATTTGTTGACGTCGCCGGGCTATTTGTGGGCCGTCTGGCCGGGCCTTGTGATTGTTTTCGGACTCGCGCTTCGAAGCATTTCCGTCTATGGCCCGGGCAGCCGCGACGATGGCCGGCGCGATGACGGCATTCGCCATCGACAGCGCGGCAAAATCAAAGGCGACGTCCGCTTCACGGAAGACACCGACCTGCGCGGCGACGTCAAAGGCACGGCGACAGTGGCCGCCGGCGTGTCGCTTGTCATGCGCGGCGATATCTCTCGCGATTTGATCCTGGAGGAGGATGCCGACGCTTGCATCCGCGGCGACGTCGGCGGCGACGTGATCAACAACGGCGGCCGCCTCGACATGCGCGGCACCGTCAAGGGGAAGACCCGCAAAGGATAATTACGCCGCAGGCAGGCAGGACGGGCCGATCGGCTCGAAGCTCTTATAGGTCAGGATGAATTCGCGATGGCCGAGCGCCTCCGACCGGGTCTCGGCGCCGTCGCCGACGGCAACCACCAAGTCGCGGATCTCGCGGCCGACCTGGTCGAGATCGCCGCGGCCTTCCAGGATGCGGCCGGAATCCACGTCCATATCGTCGGCCAGGTGGCGATAGGTCTCCGGATTGGCGCAGACCTTGATCACCGGCGCGATCGCCGAGCCGACGACCGAGCCGCGGCCGGTGGAAAACAGCACCAAATGGGCGCCGCAGGCGATCAGCTCGGCAATTTCGGCGTTGTCGGAGATATTGGGGAAGCCGAAGCGCACGTCGCCGTCGGGCACCACGTCGAGAAAATAGAGTCCGCCCGTGGTCGGTCGGTCGCCGGGCTTGAGCAAACCGACGATCTCAGAGGCGCCGCTTTTCGCGTAGGCGCCCATGGATTTCTCTTCGATGGTGGTGAGCCCGCCCTCGGCATTGCCGGGCGAGATGCTGGCATAGCCGAGAGTCGCGTAATAACGCACGGTCTTGTCCATCACGGCGAGGATTTCGGCTGCCAGTTCCGGCCGGGCGGAGCGTTCCGCCATCAGGCTCTCGCAGCCGATCAGCTCGCCGGCCTCCTCGAAAATGCAGGCAGAACCTTCGCCGATCAACAGGTCGAAGGCCCGGCCCATGGCGGGATTGGCGGTCAGCCCGCTGGTGCCGTCAGAGCCGCCGCAAATAGTGCCGACGATCAACTCGTCCGTCGCCATTGCGACAGGCTCTTCGGCGTCGAGCAGCGGCCAGGTTTCGCCCAGCCATTGCCGACCCTCGGCGATGGTGCGGGCGGTGCCGCCGGTTTGCTGAATGACCAAGGTCTCGACCGGGCGACCGGACTCGGCGATGGCCTGGGCCAGGCCCCGGCGATTGAAGCTCTCGCAGCCAAGCGACACCAGCAATACCGCGCCTACATTCGGGTGCGTGCAAAGCTCGATCATCATACGTTCTGCATAGGAATTCGGGTAGCAGCCGGGGAAGCCGATGACATGCACGTCGCGATCCGGGAAGCCTGCCGCGATTTGCCGCGACACGTGGTGGGCGCATTCCACCAGATAGGCGACGGCGATGATGTTGCGTATGCCTTTGCGTCCGTCCTTGCGTTGCCAGCCGCGCATCAGGTTGCCTTTCCGTCATAGACCGCGGCGGTAGTCTCGTTCACCGTCGCGATGTAGTCGCTTTTCATGTTGTCCAAATGGACATGCCCGCCTTTAGGCACAGCGGCCGTGGTCGAGCCGATCGGCGCACCATATTTGATCACGGCGACACCGGCCGCCAAATCGCGTCGCGCCAGCTTGTGCGCCATGCCGACGGAATCAGCAAGCGTCACGGCTTCGCCGTCAATCGTCAGTGCCGTGCCCGGGCTCAGGGCGACGCAGGCGACCAGAACGTTGTCCGTTGCGTCCAGCAGCAGCAGCCGCTTGTCGGTCGGTAGATCAGAATCTGCCATATTTTAAGTAGGCCTCCTCGGCATCCATCCCGGCCATGATCGCCTCGCGCATGTCGCTTTCCTCAGCCATGACTTTTTCCGTGAGCCGCACCGCTTCTTCGGCAAGCGCCTTCGGCACCACCACAACGCCGTCGCGGTCGCCGACGACATAATCGCCGCTCTCCAAGGTGACGGTGCCGATGGTGATCGGTTCTCCCAGACGGTCGTAGCGCCAGCGTTCCATGATATCGGCCGGCGTCGCGGCCTCGCAAAACACCGGGAAGCCCATTTCCAGCACCAGCTCGGTGTCTCGGCAATGGCCATCGACGACATAGCCGCGGGTGCCCTTGACCATCAGCGCGTGGGCCGAAAGCTCACCCATCAGGGCCACCGCCTTGGTGTTGGGCTGGCACACCAGCACTTTGCCGCCCGGCACCTTCGACAAGACGCGCGACCAGAGCAGCAGGGATTCGTCGCGACTCAGGCTCTGATCGACATGGCCGGAGATGGTGTAGACCTCGCCGGCCAAGGGCTTGGTCGGATCGAGCGGCCGAATAGACGGCGGCAGCACGCAATTGCCGTGGCCCATTTCGCGCAGCACGTCGTGCACGGCGCTGGCATAACATTTGAGCAGGCGGTCGGCGAGGTCCATGGCGGCAATCTCCGGGTAACGAAACGGCGCTTTAACGATCCAAGCCGAAGCGGGGCCGTAAAACAATACCGATGAGATTGCCCGGGATCGCGCAGAGAATCCAGAGCCAGCCATGCAGGCTGAAGGAGGCGATGCCGCTGAAGAACGCGCCGATGTTGCAGCCATAGGCAAGCCGGGCGCCGTAACCCATCGCCACGCCGCCGACGACCGCGGCGATCAGCGGGCCCGCGCTCAACGTCAGACGCGGCTTCAAGCGGCCCTGCGCGGATGCTGCCAGAAAGGCGCCGATGATGAGGCCGATATTCATGACCGAGGTGTTGTCGGCGAGGATTGAGCGGCCGAGCGCTGCCTGCTGGAAGTCGCCGCTCCAGAACGCGCTGGTCGTCGGGTCCCAGCCGAGGGCGACCGCCGTCTTGGCCGCCCACAGCGAAAATGCCCAAGTGATCGACCAGGGATGCCCGGCAACCAACAGGGTGGCCCAGTTGAGCAGCGCCAGCAGCCCGGCGCTGAGCAGCAGCGGCCAGGGGCCGGTCAGCAAGAGCCGAGGGGAAAATCCGTCCGGCCACCAAAGGCTCTGCCGATTGCGGGCACCGCTCAAGCGCAGCACGCCGTAGATCGCCGCGAGCCCTGCGAGTTGCAGCGGTAGCGCCATGGTCATACCAAAGCGGTCGCTGAGCGAGATCGTGCCGAATTCCGGTAAGCTGGCCCAAAAACCGAGATCCAGGCTGCCCCAAAACGCCCCGCCACAAAACGCGATCAGCACGATCATCATGCGTGGGTTACCGCCGCCTGCGGTAAACAATGTCCCGGAGGCACAGCCGCCGGCCAATTGCATGCCGATGCCAAATACGAACGCGCCGACAGCAACCGATGTGCCGGCCGGCGCCAACGCCGGACCAATGAAACGGCCGAACACGCTGCCTTGCACCAGGATCGGCGCGAACAGCACGACGGCCAAAACGATCATGATCAGTTGAGCCGTCACGCCCGACATGTCGCCGTCGCGCGCCAGCCGGCGATAGGCGCCACTGAAGCCGAAGGCGGCATGGTAGAGCGCGATGCCGAGGCCGAGCCCGATCAACAGCAGCCAACCGTGGCGGTCACCTTGCCCCAACAGATAGACAAACAGCCCCGCTGCTGCCGCCGTGCCTATGGCGAGGGAGGGCCATTGTAACGGCGCGGCGACAGCGTGGGACATGCTGACGATCTTGCGCCAAACAACGGGTGAATCAACCCAATTTTGGACACAAGCGCGCGATGGGGCACCGCGTCATGGCCTTATCGGTCGGTGGAGTCTTTCAGCAAAGAGCGATGCAGCCAGCCTTGTTCCACGCCGTTTTCGACGAGTCGGATCTGAATCCAGTCGCCTTTTTGCTCAAGGACGGTGACGCGCGTGTTCTGGGGCAATTTTGTGATCACCGCCGTGGCCGTAGAGGGTCCGGCGCGGACGTTGGCGATTTTTACGGCAACGGCCATATGGGGTTTGGTCGCGTCCGACAGCAGCTGCAGCTCGGATTGGGCCTTGTCCTCGAGGGTGTCGATCAACGGCGCGACGCTGTCCTTGAGCTCGGCAATTGTCGGCCCCCAGCGTTCGGCGATCATTGGTCCGAAGTTTGCGTAAAGAAGCACTGCCGCGATTAGGCACGCGGCGATCACGGTGATGCGCTTGAGCCGTCGGCCGACGCGCGATCGGCGTTGCTTCTTGGCGACATCGGTTACGGCGCCCCTCGCATGGTCGGTCCGGGCGTTCTTTTGCCAGTCGGCGCGGGCCGCGGCGAGCCGTTTGGCTTCCTCGGCCTGCCATTCTTGCTGTGCATTTGCCAAGGTCGCCTGGGCATCGTCGGTCCAACGTTGGTGTGCTTGTTCGATGCTTTCCTGTGCCGCCGTCTCTGTCTGCGTTGCGGTACGGTTTTCCTCCAGCTGGGCGGCGGTCCGACCCTCGACGTCGGCCAGGCGTTCGTCTAATTCGGCTTGCCAGTCACGCCGCGCCGCGGCCAATTCGGTTTCGATTGTCGGTGCGGGTGCCTGCGCCTCGGCGCGTTTCGCGTCTCGACGCGCGTCGGCCAACTCGGTCTCGCGGGCGGCGAGGGCCGCCTTGGTCTCGGCCAGCTCGTGGTGCAGGCCTTGCAGCTGGGATTCATTCTTATCGCCGAGCACTTGGAGAGCGGCTTCGGCGTCCGCCTCAGTCGTTTGTACCGCTTCGGCAATGCGGGTTTCGAGTTCGCGCTGCCATTTGACTTGGGCGCGATCCCGTTCGTGATGGCTTTCGGCCAGCTCCGATTCACGCTTGGCGAGGATCGCCGTGGTCTCCGCGAGCTCGTGGCGCAGGCCTTGCTCTGACGCTTCATCGTTGTGGCTGGACTCTTCGAGGGCGGCTCGCGCCAAGGCGGCTTTTTCGTTAGCGGCCTCAATTGCAAGATTGGCTTCTTCTTGCCAATGCGCGCGCGCCTGCTCGAGGCCGGCTTCGGCTTCAACCCCAGCGGTCCGCTGCGCTTGGCTCACCGCCTCGGCAATACGGGTTTCGAGTTCGCTCTGCCATTTGACTTGGGCGCGATCCGGTTCGCGTTGGCTGTCGGCCAGTTCCGATTCACGTTTGGCGAGGATCGCCGCGGTCTCTGCGAGCTCTTGGCGCAGGCCTTGCTCTGACGCGTCATCGTTGTGGCTGGACCGTTCGAGGGCGGTTCGTGCCAAGGCGGCTTTTTCGTTCGCTGCCTCAATTGCAAGATTAGCTTCTTCTTGCCAATGCGCGCGCACCTGCTCAAGCCGGGCATCGGCCTCCACCCCAGCGGTCTGCAGCGCTTGGCTTACTGCTTCGGCAATGCGGGCTTCAAGCGCGTTCTCCCATTTGGCTTGGTCGCGTTCCGTATCGCGATGGGCGTCGGCCAATTCGGTTTCGCGCCTGGCCAAGGCCGCCAAGGCCTCCGTTAGCTCGGCGCGGAGGCTCTGCTGCAGGGTACCGTCATTGTGGCTGAGTTTTTCGAGCGCGGCTTCGGCCCGGGCGCATTTGTCGTTCGCCGCCTCGATTTCACGGTTGGATTCCGTTTGCCAAAGGGCGAGCGCCTGTTCGAGTTGGGCCTCGGCTTCCGCTTCGGACGCTTGCGCCGCCTGCTTTACCGCACTGGCAATGCGTTTCTCGACTTCCTTTTCCGATTTGGTTTGGGCGCGATCTGTTTCTTTTTGGGCGTCGGCCAATTCGGTTTCGCGCTTGGCAAGGGTCGCTTTGGTCTCTGTGATCTCGTCGCGCAAGCCTTGCAGCAGGTTTACGTCCGCATGGCTGCGTTCTTCAAGGGCGGCCGCCATCCGGGCGGAATTTTCCTTCGCCGCATCGGTTTCACGCTTGGATTCTTCCAGCCATTGTGCCCGCGCCTGTTCGAGCCGGGCCTGGGCTTCCGCTTCGGAAGTCTGCACTGCCTGCTTGACCGCGTTGACGATCTGTTTCTCGCGTTCTTTTTCCGATTTGGCTTGGGCGCGATCCATTTCTTTATGGGCGTTGGCCAGATCGGATTCACGGCTGGCCAGTGCTGCCGCGGTCCCTGCGACGTCGTCGCGCAGGGCTTGCAGCTGCGTTTCGCTATTGCCGCTAAACACTTCGAGGGCGGCTTTCGCTTGGGCGGATTTTTCGTGCGCCGCTGCAATTTCACGATTGGATTCTTCTTGCCAACGCGCGCGCTCCTGTTCGAGCCGAGCCTTGGCTTCCGCCTCGGATGCCTGCACCGCCTGCTTTACCGCGCCCGCAATCTGTTTCTCGCGTTCCTTTTCCGATTTGGTTTGGGCGCGATCTATTTCTTTATGAGCGTCGGCCAGGTCGCTTTCACGCTTGGCGTGGGCCGCGGCGGATTCTGCGATTTCGTCGCGTAGGCCTTTGAGCAGCGATTCGTTATTCTGGCTGAACGCTTCGAGGGCGGCTTCCGCCTGGGCGGTTTTGGTGTGCGCCGTCTCGATTTCACGGGCGGATTCCTCCAGCCATTGCGCCTGCGCCTGTTCGAGCCGGGCTTCGGCTTCCGCCGTGGATGCCTGCATCGCCTGTTTTGCTGCGCCGGCGATCTGCTTGTCGCGTTCCTTGTCCCATTTCGATTGGGCGCGAACCAAATTCCGATCCAGCTCTTTTGTAAAATGCGCCTCGGCTTTTTTCGCCTGTTGTTGCAACGCTTTGTCGTGACGAGCCTGCTGCTCGGCCATGTTCCGGTCCTGCGCCGCCTCGGCTTTCGCTGCCATGCCCGACGCCGCTTCGAGCTGCTTGGTAAGCTCGGTCAATTTTTTTGCCGATGCCGCGGCCTTGGCTTCCGCGCTTTCCCGGGCGGTTTGTTCGGTCGCGGTTTTCTGTTCCCATTCCAGTTCTAATTGTTTGGCAATGTCGGCAAGACGCGTCTCGTATTGCTCCTGCCAGCGCGCTTCGGGATCGGCGGCGACGATAGGGCTTGCGGCCTTTGCTACCGCGCTCGTCATCGAAACGGTTTCGCTCGGCGAAAGCGGCAGATCAAATTGCGCCAGTATGGTCGCTTCGTCATCGTCATCGATGCCGATGATTCTGATCGCCAGAGAAATCGGCACGTCTTTGCCTTCTGGGAGCAGAAATTCCAGGCCGTCGAGATCGTCAGGTTTGAGCGACCAGGTTCGGTCGCCATTGTTCGATCCCTTGGAAAGGCGCGCCTGCGGCGGCAGTTGTTCAATTCTGATGGAGAGGCGTCGGTAATGCGCATAGGGCGAGAGCAGGGGCGCGAGGTCGAGCGGAATGCCGGCCTGTGCCGTGGCCGGTTCCGTCTTGGCGGTGGCCATCTTGTTCATCCTGCCCGTCCTTTAGCGACTCTTGCCCGGAACGGGATATTGTCCGCTAAAATGGTTAAATCATTCGTTCACATTTGGCCGTTTTGAGACGCGGGCGGCGGAGCGCCATTAACCAACCGAGACGGCGGCCAGCCTTGATTGCGCGCCGGTCCGCGCGCATCATGGCGAGGCATGTCACCGGGAGTTTGGAAAAGGGGTTGCCATGAAATTCGGAGTGCTACAGTTTTTTTCCTGGCCGGAGCGCCGGGTGCCGTTGCAAACGGTCTATGATCGGGCGCTGCAGCGCATCGACGTCATGGACCGGACCGGCTACGACACGGTTTGGCTGGCCGAGCATCATTTCACCGATTACAGCATTTGCCCGTCAGTGCATCTGATGGGCATGCATATCGCCGGGCGGACAGAAAATTTACGGATCGGCACGGCGGTCTCCTTGGCGCCGCTTTATCATCCGCTGCGCCTGGCCGAAGAAGTCGCCATGCTCGATGTGTTGACCGGCGGCCGGGTCAATTGGGGTGCCGGCCGCGGTTTCGACCCGGTCGAATTCAAGACGTTCGACGTGCCGTTGGATGAGAGCCGGGAGCGCTTCCAAGAGGCCGTCGACATCGTGCTCGCCGCCTGGACCAACGAGCGACTCACCTGGCACGGCAAGCATTGGCAGTTCGAGGATGTGGAGGTGCTGCCGAAACCGGCGCAGCAGCCGCACCCGCCGGTCTGGGTGGCGGCCGGCTCGCCCGGCGCCGTCCAGTGGGCCGGCGAGGCGGGCTATACGCCGATGCTCGGGCCGCACGCGCCGTTCGATCAGATCGCCCGCCTCCGCAATAATTTCTTTGAAACCTTGGCGGCGAATGGCCACGACACGCACGGTCGGGAGATTCCCATGGCCCGGCTGCTCGCCGTTGCCCCGACCGATGAAGAAGCAGCCGAAGTGGCGAAGCGGGGCGCCCGTTGGATCGTGAAAATGTACAAGAACGAATCCAAGGGCACCGCCAACCCGTCGCGCACGACGCAAGTGGACGGCGAGGATCACGAAATGGATCCGATCGAGCGCTATCTTGCCGACGTCGCCATCTGGGGCAGCCCGGAGCGGGTGATCGATCTGCTGCACCGGTTGGAGGAGGAGATGTACCTGGACTACCTGATGTGCGCGCCGCTCAGTCACGCCTCCTTCATGCTGTTCACCGAAAAGGTCTTACCGCACTTTCTCAAGACCGGTGATACGGACGCTCGGACCCGACAATGGCAAACAGCGACGCGCTCCCCGTCGTAATCGTCGGCGCCGGCCTCGGTGGCCTGACCTTGGCGCTTGCTTTGGTGCGCAAAGGATTGTCGGTCACAGTGTTGGAGCAGGCCTCCGCACTCGGCGAAGTCGGCGCCGGTGTGCAAATCAGCGCCAACGGTGGCCGGGTTCTTGACGCCCTCGGGCTGTCGGAGGCGTTGGCGTCGGTCGCGTTTTTCCCCGAGGCTGGTGAGATGCGCCATTGGCAGACCGGTGAAACCCTGATCAGCCGGCCGTTGGGCCAAAGCAGCATCGCCCGCTTCGGCTTTCCGTATTATCACCTGCACCGCGCCGACTTTCACGGAGTCCTGTCGGACGCCTTGCTGGCAGCGGCGCCCGGCTCGGTGCGTCTCTCCGCCAAGGTGATCGCTGTCGAACAAGGCGGCGACAGCGTCACCGCGGTCACCGAACAGGGCGAGCGGATCAGGGGCCGCGTATTAGTCGGTGCCGACGGCATCCATTCCGCCGTCCGCGCCGAATTGTTCGGTGCGGACCGGCCGCGCTTCACCGGCGTCGTCGCCTGGCGCGCAACCATTCCGACCGAACGGCTGCCGCCGGGACATGTCCGCCCGGTGTCGTCCAACTGGATCGGTCAGGGCGGGCATTTCGTGCATTATTACCTTCGTCGCGGCGAATTGGTGAATTGTGTCGGCTGCGTGGAACACCGGGCTTGGGCGGAAGAATCCTGGTCGGCCGAAGGCGCCAAGGCCGGCTTTGCCCATGATTTCGAAGGCTGGCATGAGGATCTCCAGGTGCTGATCCGCCATGCCGAGACCTGCTTTCGCTGGGGCCTGTTCGACCGTGATCCTATGCCGGCCTGGTCAGTCGGCCGGGTGACGTTGCTGGGCGACGCATGTCATGCCATGCTACCGTTCATGGCCCAGGGCGCAGTCATGTCGATCGAGGACGCCTATGTGCTGGCAGATTGCCTTGCCACGATCGACGATCCTGCAGCGGCATTGCAAAACTATGAGTCAATCCGTTTGAAGCGAACGGCGAGCGTACAGCAGATGTCGCGCGACAATCGGTATTTCTTCCACGATGCGGCCGCTGCCACGCAGGAACAGCTCACCGGCCACCGGGCGCGCCATGAATGGCTCTATGGCTATGACGCCACGGCGGTGGTTGCGGCGTGATCCTCGGGGGCTTGACCCGGCCCCGGATTGCCGCCCTGATAGCGGGTCGATACGATTCTGAAGGAGGCCGCCTTGTCGCTCGCCGCTGTTAATTTGGATGACAAATACGAACAGGAATCCGGCCAGATTTATCTGACCGGGATACAGGCGCTGGTGCGCCTGCCGTTGATGCAGCGCCAGCGCGACCTGACTGCGGGACTCAACACCGCGGGCTTCATATCCGGCTACCGCGGCTCGCCGTTGGGCGGCTATGACCAGCAGCTCTGGCGCGCCAAAGATTTCCTCGAGAAACAGCATGTGGTGTTCCAACCCGGCGTAAACGAGGCCCTGGCCATGACCAGCGTCTGGGGCTCCCAGATGCTGCAGTTCGGGCCGAAACCGCGCTATGACGGCGTCTTTTCGATCTGGTACGGCAAATTCCCCGGTGTCGATCAAAGCGCCGATACCTTGCGCATCGGCAATGCCGCCGGCAGTGCGCCGAACGGCGGCGTGCTGATCGTCTGCGGCGACGACCATGGTGCGGTGTCGTCGGCCCTGCCGCATGGCAGTGAAGGCAACATGCAGACCTTCATGCTGCCGTTCCTGAATCCGGCCGGGGTCCAGGATTATATCGATTTCGGCATTCTCGGCTGGGCGATGTCGCGTTATTCCGGCGCTTGGGTCGGCTTCAAGGCGGTGACGGAACTGGTCGAAAGTTCGGCGACGGTGCACGTCGATCCGGGCCGGCTGCAGATCGTCATGCCGGAAGATTTCGACATGCCGCTCGACGGCCTCAATGGGCGCTGGCCGGACGATCGTTTCGATCAGGAAAAACGGCTGTTCGTGCGCTGGGACGCCGCCCGCGCTTTCGCCCGCGCCAACAACATCGATCGCCTGGTGCTCGACAGCACGAAGCCGCGCTACGGCATCGTCTCCACCGGCAAGGGCTTTTTGGACGTGCAGGAGGCGTTGGACGGCCTCGGCATCGATCAGGCGGCGGCCGAGGCCATGGGCCTCCGGCTCTACAAGGTCGGCATGCCGATCCCGCTCGAGCCGGAACGCCTCGGGAAATTCGCCCAAGGTCTGGAAGAAGTCATCGTCGTCGAAGAGAAACGCCCGGTCATCGAAGGCCAGATGAAGGAGTTGCTCTATGGCTGGCCGGCCGACCAGCGGCCTCGCATCCTCGGCAAACAGGATGACAGCGGCGCGCCCTTGATCCCGCAGACCGGCGAACTGACCCCGGCGATCGTCGCCAAGGCGCTTTGGCGGCGTTTCGGCGACGCCATTCCGGGGCCGCGCGCCCGCGCCTATATCGAGGATATCGAGCTCCGCGAGGCGGCCGAAAAGGCAAGCTCCAACGTCGTTCGGCTGCCCTATTTTTGCTCCGGCTGCCCGCATAACACATCGACTAAGGTGCCCGACGGCAGCCGCGCCACCGCCGGCATCGGCTGTCACTGGATGGCGATCTGGATGGATCGCAACACCGGCACCTACAGCCAGATGGGCGCCGAAGGGGTCACCTGGCTCGGCCAGGAACCGTTCACCGACGAGAACCATATCTTCGCCAATCTCGGCGACGGCACGTATTACCATTCCGGCCTGCTGGCGATCCGTGCCGCGGTCGCGGCGAAGTCAAACATCACCTACAAGATCCTGTTCAACGACGCCGTCGCCATGACCGGCGGCCAGCCTCATGACGGGCCGTTGTCGCCCTGGCAGATATCCCAGCAGGTGCATGCCGAAGGCGTCGCCCGCGTGGTCTGCGTGACCGACGAGCCCGACAAATATGCCCGCGGCACCGACTGGGCGCCCGGCGTCACGGTGCATCACCGCGACGACCTGATGGACGTACAGACCGATCTGCGCGACACCCCCGGTGTCACGGTGCTGATCTACGATCAGACTTGCGCCGCCGAGAAGCGCCGCCGCCGCAAGCGCGGCACCTTTCCCGACCCGGACAAGCGGGTGTTCATCAACCATCAGGTCTGCGAAGGCTGCGGCGACTGCTCGGTCGCCTCCAACTGCGTGTCAGTCGAACCGTTGGAAACCGATCTGGGGCGCAAGCGGCGGATCAATCAGTCGTCGTGCAACAAGGATTTCTCCTGCATCAACGGCTTCTGCCCGAGCTTCGTGACCATGCATGGCGCCGCGGTGCGCAAGGCCAAGCCGATGGAAGGCGACCTGGACGCGGCCATGGAGGCATTGCCCGAACCCGAGACCTATTCCCTGGAACAGCCCTTCGACATGCTGGTCACCGGGGTCGGCGGCACCGGCGTCATTACCATCGGTGCGCTGCTGGGTATGGCCGCCCATATCGAGGACAAGGGCGCGACAGTACTCGACAACACCGGCCTGTCGCAAAAAGGCGGCGCGGTGATGAGCCATGTCCGGATTGCTAAAAGCCCGGACGATATTCACACGGTGCGCGTCGCCGACGGCGGCGCCGACCTGTTGCTGGGCTGCGACATCGTTGTCTCCTCCGGCCCGGAGGCGATCGCCAAGCTGGATAAGACGTCGAGCCACGCCATCATCAACAACCACATGACGCCGACCGCCGATTTCACCCTGGACCCGGACCTCACCATGTCGGGCGATCATATGGAATCCGTGGTGCGGGAGGCCGCCGGCGACAACCGCACTGACTTCGTCGATGCGACCGGCCTCGCGACCGCGATCATGGGCGATGCCATCGCCAGCAATGTTTTCATGATGGGCTACGCCTATCAGCGCGGCCTGATGCCGGTATCCGGCGAGGCGGTCGAGCGGGCCATCGAGCTGAACGGCGTTGCCGTCCATATGAACAAGCGGACATTTCGGCTTGGCCGGCTCGCGGCTCACGATATCAGCTATGTGGAGCGCATTGCCAAACCGCAGATGCCGACCCCGATCGCGCCGGCGAAAGACGAGAGCCTGGACGCGCTCATCGCGCGGCGGCAGGACTTCCTGAACGACTATCAGGATGCGGCCTATGGCCGACGCTACCGTGATTTCGTGACCCGCGCGGCAGAGCGTGCCGGTGACGACCGGTTTGGCGCCGCCGTAGCCGAGGGCTTGTTCAAACTGATGGCTTACAAGGACGAATATGAAGTCGCCCGGCTCTACACCGGCGACGAATTCCGGCGCAGCCTGGAGGCTCAATTCGAAGGCGATTTCGAGATGCGGTTCCACCTGGCGCCGCCGCTTATCGCCAAGCGCAATGACAAGACCGGGCATCTCATCAAGCGCGAATACGGCCCTTGGGTGATGAAGCTGTTGCCGACCTTGGCCGGGCTCAAGCGACTGCGCGGCACCGCGCTCGACATCTTCGGCTATTCGGAAGAGCGTAAAATGGAGCGCGCCCTGATCGACGAATACCGCGCCACCATCGAAACCGTCCTAGATGGCCTGACTGACGACAACATGTCGTTGGGAATCGAAATCGCTAACCTGCCGCAACGCATGCGCGGTTTCGGCCACGTTAAAGAACGAAACGTCGCCGAGGCGCGCCGGGCGCGGGAGGCACTGTTGCGCAATTTCCGCGATCCGACGTTGAAGGCGGCAGCGGAATAGAGAAAACGTAGAAGAGGATATCATCATGCCCACAGAAGGTTACGACTTAACCTTCGCAGCTGATCACGATGTCCCGGTCTCTTACATCGACCGGAGCAGGGACTATTATTTGGCGATGGGGTTTTCGAAACCCTACGTATGGACGCACCTTGCCGAGATCCCGTTCACGCCGCTCGGCAAGCCCCTCAGCCAGGCCAGCGTCACCGTGGTTACAACGGCAGCCCCGATCGAGCCCGGTAAGGGCGACCAGGGGCCGGGCGCGCCGATGAACCGGGCGCCGGCGTTCCAGAAGATCTATTCGGCGCAAACCGACGATCCCCCGGCGCTCGGCATTTCGCATGTACACTACGATCGCGACCACACGAGCGGCGAGGATATGCGTGCTTTCATGCCCTTGCCGGCGTTGGCGGACGCGGCGGCAACGGGGCGGATCGGCGCCGTGGCGCCGCGCTTTCACGGTGTGCCGACCCGCTACAGCCATCGCGTGACGATCAAAAAAGACGGGCCGGAGCTGCTGGAGCGGCTGCGGCAGGATCACACCGACGTCGCCATCCTGGCCGCGGTTTGACCCGTATGCCATCAGACCGTGAGTCTGATTGCAAATTATCTCGAGGCCAACGGCATCCCGACCGTCGTCATGGGCTGCGCCAAGGACATCGTCGAATATTGCGGCGTGCCGCGATTTCTCTATTGCGATTTTCCCCTCGGCTGCCCGGCCGGACGGCCCAATGATCCGGTGTCCCAAGCCACGGCGCTGGAGCTCGCGCTCCGGCTGCTGGAAAGCGCGCCGGCGCCCAGGACGACCGTGCAATTGCCGGAGCGCTGGAGCGACAACCCCGACTGGAAGCGCACGTTCTTCAACGTCAAAGAGATGTCGGCGGAGGAATTCGAGCGCGTCCGTGAACACGAACTCTCCTGGCGCAAACCGCCGCGTTAGCCGGCGTTAGGAGAAGTTCTTGAGCGTGCGGGCGAGTATCCGCGCCAGCTCTCCGACATGGGGTTCCTTTAGCATGGAGATGTGGTCACCGGGCGCGGCAACTGCGGTCAGACCGCCGGTGACAAGCGATTGCCATTTGTTGATGAGATCGTCGCTGTTCGCCCGCTCCGCCGATGTGATGAGCGTAGCCGAACCGTCATAGGGTTTCGGACGGTAGAGGTAATAGGCGCCGGCCCGGGCCGAGCGCAGCGTTATCGGATCGTCTGTGGCGCCGAGCCCGAGCGATTGCCCGACCAACGAACCGGCGTAGCGTGCCGCCCGCAACGGCTGGCGCACGACTTTGCCCGCCAGCGCGCCGGTACCGCGCGGCAGGTCGCTATCCAACAACACCAGCTTCGAAACCGCATTGCCTTGATCCCGCAATTGCCGAGCAATTTCGAACGCGATCAGTCCGGCCGCCGAGTGGCCCATGACCTGGTAAGGGCCATCGGGTTGTACCCGCCGCATCATACGAATGCAGTGGTCCGCCATATCCTCGACCCGCCTGTCCGGCAATTCGTCACCGCCGATGCCTTTTGCCGGCAGGCCGTAAACCGGCTGATCGCCGCCCAAATGCGGGATCAGCGCCAGACAATAGACCGGCATCGACACCATCGAGACGACGAACAACGGGAGATTGGTCCCGCCGGTCTGCAGCGGCAGCGCCTGGTGCCAGTCGACCGCCGGCGCGGCGCCGCTCAACGACTGTGCCAAGGCCCGGATCGTCGACCCGTTCAGCCACAGGCTTTCGAACGGAATGCGCCGGTCAAGCCGCTCTTCCGCCTTTAGCACCATGCTCAAGGCCATCAGAGAATCCCCGCCGATCAGGAAAAAGTCGTCCTCGACAGAAATGGCGTCCGCGTCCAAAAGCTCTTGCCAGATCTGCAAGAGCGCGGTTTCCACCGCGTCCGCTGGCGCCACCACCGGCCGCGCCCCGATATCCATTTTCGGCGCCGGCAACGCCCGCCGGTCGACCTTGCCCGTCGCGGTTTGTTCGAAGCGCGTGACCGGCATGAACACCGACGGCACCATCGGGTCGGGCAGTTGGCGGCCGAGATAGCCGCGCAGTTCCGACGTCGTCGGCCGCCGTGCCGCGTCGTCTGCATAGATCACGTAGCCGACCAGCCGCGTGCCCGCCACCGTGCCCCGCTCCAGGGCGACGACCGCCGCCGCGATCGACGGATGCGCCACCAACAGGTTCTCGATCTCGTCGACCATGACCCGATGGCCGCGGATCTTGATCTGCAAATCGGCCCGGCCGCGGCCGTGTAGACAGCCCGTCGCGTCCTCGACCGCCAAGTCCCCGGTGCGGTATTCGCGCCAGCCCGGACGGTCAGAGATCGGCAAAAACGTCCGCTCCGACAACGCCGGATCCCGCCAGTAGCCGCCACCGACGACCGGACTGTGGACAACGATTTCGCCGACCTCGCCCGGTGCGGCCGGCAGGTCATTTTCGTTCAAAAGCCGCACCTCCGTGCCGGTGACGGGGTAACCGATCGGCACAATGTCGCCTGCCGCCGGCATGGCCTTGCGGTCCGGCGCAAAACTCGCGATTTGGCTGAATTCGGAGGACGAATAGTTGTTCAAAAAGACACAATCCGCCGGAAAGTACCGGTCGAACAATTCGGCATCATGCCTTCTCAGCGGCTCTCCGGTCACCGCCACCAGGCGCATGTCGGGAAATAAATCCTCTTCGCCAAGGGAGGCCAAAAACTGCCGAAAGCCGGTCAGAATGCCGGTATGGTACGTGATGCGATGGCGCAGGAGCCAATCGCGCATGGCGCCAAGCCCGGCCTTGCGCAGATTGAATGGATAGAGCACCGCGCCGGAAATCAGGGTGGCCTGGACCAAGTTCATCCAAAACCCTTCGGTAAAGCTGACACGGTCGCTGCGGCCGATCAGCGAGTTCCCGAGGTGGGCGATCACCGTCGCCCGGTCGTACCCGAACGTGCGGCGCACGCCTTTCGGGTTGCCGGTCGAGCCCGAGGTGTAGATCACGATGGACATGGTGTCGCTGTCGACCGAGCGGACCGGATTATCGGCAACCGGCTCGGCCAGGATCGGCGCCACGTCGACCACCCTGACCCCGGTCCCGGACAAGCGCCGCGCGCGCTCGCCATGGGGATTCGCGGTCAGCATGATTGTTGCCTCGCTGTGGCCGAGCAGATCTTTGATGCCCTGGTCCTTGTGGCCAGGATCGATCGCCGTATAGGCGGCGCCGGCCTTCAAAACCCCGACCGCGGCCGCTGCCTTGTCGGTGCCATGGTCAAGAAACAAGGCAATCAATGCACCGGGCTTGCAGCCGAGCGACAACAGTCGATGGGCAATCGCGTTGGCCCGGCCGTTGAAGGCGCCAGCCGTGATGACGCCGTCATCGGTCACCAACGCCGGCCGGTCCGGTGCCGTCGCAATGGTCTTTTCAAGACGGTCTACGGGAAATTCGTTTTCGGCGAGCGGCTCCAGGGCCACATAGTCGGGCCCAGGGGTCAGCGGCCGAGACGGCCAAGCAACAATCGCCCCGCCGTCGTCGCGGCGCGCGTCTGTCAACGGACGGTTTTCACCACCAACGATATTCACTCTACAGTCCCCAGATGGCGCCGGCTTCTAGCCGAAAACGATAGTGAATCCGGCCGATTGAGTCCATTTGGCTGCTGGTCGGCAGCGAGCATGGCACAATCATCGGCAAAAATCGATTACCTGCCGCCAATCACCGTGTGTTCTTCAACGATGAAACTGGTCACGGAGGCAATGAATTTGGCGCCGTCGGCAAACATGACTTTTGCCTCCGGCGTGGCGAATGCGGCATCCATGGCTGCCCTGTCCTCGAACCAGAATTCCACGACGCCGTCGACGGATTGATCGACCGCGGGCAAATGCGGGTGGTGGGTTTCGTCGGTGATGTGGTTCTGTACATAGCGGATGACGTTCGGCACCGGTTTTGCCAGCGGGCCATGGACGTCGCGCCAATAGCGGTTGAATTCCGCGCGGCTGAACTCCGGCCGGCGAACGAGCAGGGAGATGCGTTTGATCATGGCCAAATGATCCTTACCGGTCTGAATACTGACGTTGGGGTATTTCCAACGCGTGCCTTGATTTGACACCAATCACGAAGCAAATAACAGAGCGACGAATGTTGGGGCGCGACCAGCCTGCGTACCCGTCGTCCAAATAATTTTGCCATGGCAATCGAATGATTGGGAATGGAAAATGCCTGACAGCCCAAACAGCGATCAATCAAATGCCATCGTCATACCGCCGTTTCTCTACCTGGGGTTCTTCGTGATTGGTTTGGCGCTGGACTACTTTTTCCCGCAACCGCTGTTGCCGGATTTGCTGCAATACATCGTCGGCGGCGCGATGATGGCGGTCGCGCTCGTCCTCATTCTGTCCGTACTGCCGCAGTTCCGTAAGGCAGACACCACGTTTTCGGTCCACGGCAGCTCGAGCGCCATTGTCACCAGCGGCCCGTACCGGTTTTCCCGCAATCCGGCCTATGTGAGCCTGACCTTGCTCTATCTGGGCCTCGCCGTCGTAATCGACAGCATCTGGGCGGCCGTGCTGGTGATCCCGGTTCTGGTCATCCTCACCTTCGGCGTGATTGCCCGTGAGGAACGCTATCTCGAACGGAAATTCGGTAAGGAGTATCTTGCCTACAAGCGCTCGGTGCGGCGTTGGCTCTAACGCGATAGCGACTACAATGTTGCCGTTCGACGCTGAGCCGGCCCGGGCTGTCGACAAGCATGGCTACGTACTGCCAAGCACGATGTGTTCTTCAACGATCAAACTTCTCACGGAGGTAATGACCCCGAGTAGGTCGATCATGCTCTAGCTCCGGCCAACAAAAAACCCCCGCCGAAGAAAGCGACGTGGGGTCTTTGTCAACATCTGCCAGTCAATCAGTCAGGCACGTTACCGCAAACGCCGGAATTGTTCGGCCCGGTTCGAGTCTTGCCATTCACTCCGGGTTTGCCGTCGTTACCGAAGAGCGTGGGGTCGCTGGGATTGAGATCTTTGCCGAGAAAGCCAAAGGCCCCGGATGACGCACCAGTCCCGCATTGCGCGTCTTCATTTGCGTTAGCGGCGATCGCCGCATATCGGTCACTACCAGGTTCCGAGTTTCCTGGATGTTCCGTCGCCAGTGCAGCGCTCGAAATTCCAAGGGCTAAGACCAAGACGATACTACTGAGTAGTGTTTTCTTCATTACTGATACTCCATGATGATTCTTCAGGTCACAATAATTATTCGACATTCCCAAGACGCGTTGCCGATGATGGAATTTTGACCGAACTTTGCCAATAAACAACCCGTCTTTGGTATAACGTTGCCCAAATTTCAATCTAGTGCATATGCTGAAATTTGCCGCGCTCTAGCGCGGCGCCGCCGCGGTCAGTCCGAACACCGGCGTCGGAATGCCTTCCATGCGCGCCTTGATCTGCAGCGATACGTATAGGGAATAATGCCGCGACAAATGCAAATTGCCACCGTGGAACCAGAGCGCTTCCTGGTTGGACGGTTTCCACATGTTGCGGAGTTCGCCTTCCCAGGGGCCGGGATCGCCGTCGGTGCCGGAGCCGTAGCCCCAGAAGCGGCCGACTTTATCGGCGACGGTCGGTGAGATCAAGTTGGCGACCATGTCGTCCATGGAGCCGTAGCCGGTGGCGTGGATGATGACGTCGGCCGGTAGCTCGGTGTCGTCGCTGAACTGCACCGAGCGGTCGCCGATGCCGGTGATGTCGACGCCGCTTTTGAGCTTGATCTTGCCGTCGGCGATGAGGTCGGAACAACCGACGTCGATGTAGTAGCCCGACGCGGTCCTGAGTGCCTTGGCCATCAGGCCGGCGCCGTCCTCGCCGAAATCCAGCCGGAAGCCGGCCTTTTCCAGGCGTTCATAGAACGCCGCATCGACCCGGGCGATTTCCTCATAGAGCGGGATCTGGAAGGACGGCATCAGCCGGAACGGCACCGAGGCAAACGACAGGTCGGCCATATCCGTGGTGATGCCCTGCTGCAGCGCCTGTTCGGAATAAAGCGCTGCGAAGCCGAGCTCCATCAAGGTTTCCGAGCGCACGACGATGGTCGGCCGGCGTTGGATCATGGTGACGTCGGCGTCGTGCTCCCAAAGGTCGGCGGCGATGTCGTGGCCCGAGCTGCCGGAGCCGATGACGATGCATTTCTTGCCGCGGAAGGGCGCGCCGCTCTCATAGGCGCTGGTGTGCAAGGTCGTGCCGGTAAAGGTCTCGGCGCCGGGAAACTTTATGTCCTTCGGATAGCCGTAGGCGCCGGTCGCGAACACCAGCTGCTTGGGGCGCAGGATGGTCTCGGTGCCATTGCGATCGACTTTGACAGCCCATTCCTTGGCCGTGCTGTCGTAGTCGGCGCCGATGCATTCCGTCGCGCCCCAGTAATCCAGCTCCATCACCTTGGCGTACATTTCCAGCCAGTCGCCGAACTTGTCCTTCGGCGTGAACACCGGCCAGTCGTCAGGGAACGGCAGATAGGGCAGGTGGTCGTACCAGACCGGGTCGTGCAGCACCAGCGAGCGGTAGCGGTTACGCCAGCTGTCGCCGGGGCGTGCGTTCTTTTCGACGATGATGGTCGGCACGCCGAGCCGCTTGAGCCTGGCGCCAAGGGCGATACCGCCTTGGCCACCGCCGATGATCAGGCAGTAGGGCTGGCGAGAATAGCCGAATTCGGCCATGTCTTCGGCCCGTTTCTCGAGCCAGGTCCGGCGGCCTTTCTCGGCGCCGTGGCGCACGCCGGCGATCCGGTTTGCGCCTTTCTGTTCCTCGTGGCCCTTGAGTTCAGTCATCGTGGTGAACAAGGTCCAGCCGTGCTCGGCCTTCAGGCGCAGATGACCGCGGCCGCGGGCGACCGCGGTCTCGAAGGTGAACCAGGCTTCGGTGATGTCGCCGGCCTCGGTCGCCTCGCCCTCGATCGCCCAGGCGCCGGCCTGAATATCGGCACGCGTCGCCCGCATCATGGTGGCGATGGCGTCCTTGCCTTCCATGGTCTTGACGTTCCAGGTGAAAGTCAGCAAGTCGCGCCAGTAGCAGTCGTCTTGGAACTGGGACAGGGCGGCGCCGATATCTCCGCGACTAAGCGCATCGCCAAAGCTGGCGAGCCACGCCGCGGCCCGCGCCGTGGGCGATCCGTTACTCATGGTTTCGTCGTTCCTTTACGCGAGATGGACCGCCTGTTCGGTTTCGATGCTTTCCTCGGCCGCAAGGACGATGCGCAAGCTGTTGACTGCGGCATCCATGGATTCGCTCAGGTCGAGGTCCTGTTGGATGGCGTTCAGGAAGAATTCCTGCTCGCGGTCACAGAGCTCCTGGTGATCCGGCTCATCGTCCATGGCCATGATCTCGTCGGGCTCGACGAAGTTCTTGTCGGCATCGATGGCGGCGTGGTGGATCTTCAAGGCGTTGGTCTTGGTGTGCTGATCGATATCGGCGGAATCTGACACTTCGCCGTCCTGGGATCCTTGCGCGCCGTCTTGCGGCACGACGATCGAAACGCAGCCTTTGGGGCCGACGACATCTTTCACGAAATAGGCGATCTCGCTCATCATCGGGCCCCAGCCGGCCTCATACCAGCCGACCGATCCGTCATCGAAGGTGACGTGCAGGTGGCCGTAATTCTGTTTGGCGGCGTCATCCCACAGCTTGGCGCCGATGCCGTGCACGCGGACCGGCTTGGCGCCGGTCAGCTGACACATCACGTCGACGTAATGCACGCCACAATCGACGATCGGGATCAGGGAATCGATCAGGTTCTTATGCCAGGCCCAGGCCGGCCCGCTGCTTTGCTGGTTCAAGTTGAGGCGCATGACCAGCGGCTTGCCCAAGGTCTTGCCGACCTCGATGAATTTTACCCATGATGGATGCACTCTCAAGATATAACCCAAGACCAGTTTACGGTTATTGGCCCGCGCCGCCGCCACGACTTTTTCGGCATCCTCGATATTGGTGGCGATAGGTTTTTCCATGAACACGTGACAGCCGGCGTCGAACGCCTTCAGCGCGTATTCGGCATGGGTATTGGGCCAGGTGTTGATGGAAACGGCATCGGGGCGGGTTTCAGCCATCGCCGCATCGAAATCCTCGAACCGCGGATAGCCGACCAAGTGGTCGGGCAGATTGGATTGGCTTTTGATATTGCGGCTCATCATGCCGACGATTTCGAAACCATCGAACCTGTGATAGGCGTTGGCATGGGAAATACCCATGTTGCCGAGCCCGACGACCAAGATTTTGATCTTGTCAGACATCATCCGTCTCCCCGTGTTTTTTTAAGTCTGCTAGCGCTTCGTCAATAGCAAGATGCGGCGGGCACCCGAAGGTGCCCGCCGTTGTTCCCGTCGCCGGCGGTCAGCGAACCGCGTTGGCGAAGAAGCGCTTGTCGATGGCGTCCATATCGACGGCCGCCATGTCGGCGCTCAGTTTGTAGCCATCGGCGTCGGCCTTGACTTTGGCCTTGTCGAAAGCGTTGGCCGGGCCGATGAACTCGTTGGTAACGACGCTGGCGACGTCGACCGGCTTCTTCACCTGGCCGATTTCAGCGAGCGTCTTGAAGAACAGTTCCCAACGCGCCATCTCATGCCAGCCCCAACCTTCGCGCTTCGACATGTCGCCGCGGAACACGTTGGCCAGTTGCATCATGGATTCGGTGCCGAGCTCTGGGCCGAGGTTCTTCTTCACGATCGGGAACTGCTTGAACACCAGTTCCGTCGCCGCACGCGGATTCTGATAGCCGAACTCCAGGCCCATGGCCCAGCCGCGCAAATACGCTTCCAGGAACTTGTGGCGATCCGCATCGGCGACGTCGGACTTGCGGACGACGAAGGAATTAGCCGGGAAGTTGGAATGATCGACGCCGAGCCAATATTCGAACTTCAGGCCCTTGCCTTCCCAGTCAGCCCGCAGGCCTTCCCAGGCGAGCGCCGCGTCGCCTTCGCCGGAAGCCAACACCGTGCCCCATTGCGGCCAGCCGGCTTCTATATACTTGATCTTTTTCGGATCGGCGCCGGCCGCGGCAAACATCGGATCGGTGATCGCCTGCCAGGCGGCGGAGCCGAGCAAGACAGTCTTGCCTTCCAGATCCTTCAGGTTTTTGACGCCTTCGCCGGGCCGGAAGGCGAAATCGAAGACGTCGACCGCGCCCATGTTGAAGGCGGAAACCAGGTCCATGTCGTTTTCGAGGGCGAAGGAAAACACGCCGGGCGAGGGGAAACCCATATCGGCTTGGCCGACGGCCACGAACTTGACCGTCGCCGTGCCGTCGGAGGGGCCGGGTTCCATTTTGGTGTCAAGGTCGCCGAAATAACCCATCGCCTTGCCGACCCAATAGGGGTAGTCATCGAGCACTTCCAGGGTGCCGCGCGGCGAGATCCAGGTAAATGTCTTGGCTGCCTGCGCTGACTTTGGCGCCAACAAGGATCCGCCCAATGTGGTTGCGACAACCGCACCGGTTGCGCTGACCTGCAAGAAGGTTCGGCGGTTCATCCCGGCGGGAATGGTGTTTTGGCTGATGTCGGTTTTCGTCATCTTAGATCCTCCCTTTTCTCGACCGCCGCCGATGGTTTTCCGACGGTGGGCCGAACGCTTGCCAAGAATAGGCAATTCATAGTGAAAACAACATTTTACAGTATCAAGACTCCCAACTCGCCCATTTCTTTCCGATCAAAAAGAATGCCACATAGATCAGAATACCCAAAATCGACAGCACCAGGACGACCGCGAAGAATTGCGGCATCTGCAAGGTCGCCGAGAACGTGGTGAGGCGGTTGCCGAGGCCAAAGCCGCCGCCGACCATCTCCGCGCCGAC